>Ga0164242_10002847_pt1 | contig 19916 bp, 19 predicted proteins | sample OricomgcompostMG_FD_108783 | JGI IMG/M metagenome (GOLD analysis project Ga0164242, IMG submission 108783) | Miracle-Growth compost microbial communities from Emeryville, California, USA - Original compost - Miracle growth compost (MG) ... | reverse complement strand
GAAAAAGTATGTCCGCCGCAAAGTAGCGCGGCTCGATCGGTTCCTCCCGCGCCATGCCCGTAAAAGTGTCTCGGCAGAGGTGAAACTCAAAGAAGTCAATCGTGATCACGGCAATAAGTACGAAGCTGAGATCTTGCTACATGTGCCAGACAAAGACCTGACGGCGAAGGATTCAACGGTAAATATCCTCGCGGCAGTCGATATCGTCGAGATGAAACTGATCAACCAACTGCGCAAATATAAAGACCTGCATATTTCACATGTCGGCAAGACACGCGGCGTTCTGAGCCGCTTCAAACGCAGCTACGCCCGCGAAATTTAATTTTGTCCACTAAAACACCTTTTCTACCAGAGCAAAACAGCGTATAATAAAGTAAAGTTTTTACTGATAGTCTAGCGCTCGGATGAGATGGAGGAATAGCGTGGCAGTTACGAAAGATAATGTTCTAACAAAGGTGTTCGGTGATCCGCAAAAGCGGATTTTAAAGGGGTTGTACAAAAAAGTTGAACGGATCAATGCACTGAGTGATGAATATCACTCGATGAGCGATGCGCAGCTAAAAAAGCAAACCGCAGCTTTCAAAAAAGAGCTCGAAGACGATAAAAAATCGCTCGACGATATCTTGCCCCGCGCCTTTGCAGTAGCCCGCGAAGCGGCGGATCGTGTCCTCAAGATGCGACCATTCGACGTACAGCTGATTGGTGGTATGGCGCTGCACGAGGGAAATGTTGCCGAGATGAAGACCGGTGAAGGCAAGACACTCGTCGCGACACTGCCAGCTTATCTCAACGCGCTATCGGGCAAGGGTGTCCATGTCGTGACGGTAAACGACTATCTGGCACAGCGTGATGCTGGCTGGAACGGTGAATTGTACGATTTCCTCGGTCTGACAACCGGAGTCATTATCAACGATGCAAGTTTCGTCTACGACAAGGACTATGACAACAAAGATCACGACGATCCGCGTATGCGTAAGCTACGTCCGGTAACCCGTAAAGAAGCCTATGCAGCTGATGTTACGTATGGCACGAACAACGAATTCGGCTTTGACTATCTGCGCGACAACATGGTTGATGATGTCGAGCTACTTCGCCAACGCGAACTAAACTTTGCGATCGTCGACGAGGTGGACTCTATCTTGATCGACGAAGCGCGTACGCCGCTGATTATTTCTGCTCCGGCTGCTGAAAATCCAGAAGCATATCTGCAGTTTGCGAAAGTTGCAGCGAAATTAGTTCCAGAAGACTATGTACTCGATGAAAAGCGCCGCAGCGTGGCACTGTCTGACGATGGGGTCGAGAAAGTCCAGAAAATGCTCGGGGTCAAGAACCTCTACAATCCAGAAAACGTCCGTACGGTCTATCACATGGACCAGGCACTGCGCGCACAGACGCTCTTCAAGCGCGACAAAGATTATGTGGTGACAAATGACGGTGAAGTCGTGATTGTCGACGAGCATACCGGCCGTCTGATGCAAGGCCGTCGCTACAACGAAGGCCTCCACCAGGCGATTGAGGCAAAAGAGAACGTGCCGGTGCTGCAAGAATCGATGACGCTTGCAACCGTTTCGTTTCAGAATTATTTCCGTCTTTACGACAAGTTATCAGGTATGACCGGTACGGCGTTTACTGAGGCTGAGGAATTCCAGCAGATCTATAGCCTCGATGTTATCCAGATTCCGCCGAACAAGCCAGTCATTCGTGATGACAGGGAAGATCTGATCTTTAAGACGGAAAAGGGCAAGCTAAAGGCTGTTGCCGAGGTGATCAAGGAACATCACAAGGCCGGTCGTCCGGTACTCGTCGGCTCGGCATCGATCGCCAAAAATGAGATGATTGCCAAGTGGCTCGATAAGGAAAAAGTTCCATACGAAATCCTGAACGCCAAAAATAATGAGCGTGAAGCTGCTATCGTCGAGAAAGCAGGCGAAAAAGGTGCGATCACACTGGCAACGAATATCGCCGGTCGTGGTACCGACATCAAACTGGGCAAGGGAGTAAAAGAACTCGGCGGCCTGGTCGTGATCGGCTCGGAGCGTCATGAATCTCGCCGTATCGATAACCAGCTGCGTGGTCGTGGCGGTCGTCAGGGCGACCCGGGCGAGACGCAATTCTTTGTCTCGACGGAAGATGATCTGATGCGTATTTTCCAGGGTGAGCGTATTGCCGGATTGATGGATCGTCTCGGTGTGGATGAAGAGACCCCGATTCAGAACAAAGCTGTTTCAAAGACACTCGAAGCTGCACAAAAGCGCGTCGAAGGGTACAACTTTGATACGCGTAAAAATGTTGTTCAGTACGACAACGTAATCAACCGCCATCGTAAGGTTGTTTATGCGATGCGACGTAAGATTCTCGAGGGTCTCGATATCAGAGAAGAGATCGAGCGGCTGATCGACGAAAAAGTCCGTGACTTAACACCGCTGCCATCAAAAAACAATCCGAAGTTCGCCGAAGAATTTATGTCGATTTTCCCAGTCAGTGAGAAAAAAATCGCAGAAATTGGCGAGGAAAAGCGTGATAAAACTCGCTATGAAATGGCTAAGAAAGAAGTTGAAAAACTTTACAAGAAGCAGGAAAAAGCCCTCGACGAGGAGACGCTCAGAAAAGTTGAGCGTGATGTCTACCTCCAGGTACTTGATACACTTTGGATGCAACACCTTGAAAACATGCAACACCTACGGGACGGTATCCACTGGCGAAGTGTTGGCCAGCGCGATCCACTAGTTGAGTATCGCTCTGAGTCGCAAAAACTGTTTGATAGCTTGCAGCTCAACCTTCGCGATGAAGTGCTGCGCGTCGTGATGCACGTCAAAAAGAGTGATGTGATTGCACTCGATGAGGAAGATCATGAGACGGAGCTGACGCGACTGGCTGAAAATGCAGTCGAAGCCGGTGTCAATGAGATTGGCAAGGGTGAATCGAATCGCGACGGTGATTTCAAGGTGACTCGCGTGAGGAGTTCGTCAGAAAGTAATCATGTCAAAAATCAGGCACGGAAAAAGAAGAAAGCCGCTCGTCAAAATAAAAAGAAATCTCGCCGTTAGACTACCGGCAGAAAGAGAAACGGTAATTTACGGTGAAACATACTGTCCAGGAAGTGAAACTCAAAAACGGCGCGCGCGGCCTCTTGATTGACGTGCCAGGCAGCACGGTGATGAGTTTTCAGTTCCAGTTTCGAGCTGGCAATCGCTATGTAAAACACAAGGATATCTATGAGACGGCGCACATCATGGAACACATGGCGTTTGGTGCCAACGCAAAGTTCAAGACTGAGCACGAGTATGAGGCTGAGTTTACGAAAAACGGCGCCTATCACAATGCCTATACCTCGGATCTTTCCATGGTCTACGTGGCTGATTGTGCCGACTTTGAGTGGGACAGAATCTTGGAGTTGCAGCGAGTAGCCATCTGCCAGCCGCGTTTTAACGAGGAAGAACTCGCAGCTGAAAAAGGCAATGTCCGCAGCGAGCTTACGGGCTACTTGAACAATCACAACCGCGTGCTGTGGCCAAAGATACAGCAGCTGCTCGGCGAAGATATTTATACGTTTTGGCAGCGTCTCCAGACGATCAATACGGTGACATTGGCTGACATAAAAGAACATTATCGTCGTACGCATACCGCCGAGAATATGCGCTTTGTCATCGCTGGAAAGCTACACGGCCGAAAGAGCGAGATTATCCGCCAGCTCGAAGACTGGCAGCTCAAAAGCGGTGAACGATTTGACGTACCAAAAGATGACCTTTCACGTGCTAACCCTACGCTGATCCGCCGCAAAGAAGCGAGCAATACGACATTTGGCTTCAGTCTGATGATCCCACGCGAACTTTCTGACGATGAGTCGGACGCAATGGACGCGCTCGATCATATTTTGACAGGTACGATGCATAGCCGTATTTACGGCGCAGCTCGGCAAAAAGGTCTTGCATATGGCATCTTTTCCGACACGAGCTCGGGCTTTCATGATTCGAGTTGGGACTTTGGCGGTGAAGTAAACCAAGACACGACAGGAGCACTGTTTGATATTATCGTGCGTGAACTACGCTGCGTACTCGATGGCAGTATCACCGAGGCAGAATTGACGGCGGCAAAGAGCTATGCACTCGGCCGGCATCAGATGGGTGCACAGACACCGGGGCAGATCGCGAATTTCTATACTGGCCGGTATTTTGCCGATGGCGTCGTGAAGGACTATGAGAAAGTACCAGACGCGATCAATAAAATCACGCGTGAACTTATGACGACAACCGCCGAAAGCTTTATCGCGCACAATACCTGGGTATTGGCTGCCGTTTCAGCTGGCGAGAAGGAAGACGTCGTCGCTCTCTCTGACAAACTCGACACGTTGTTTCCGGCAGAGTAAATAAGAAACACTGCTCCTTGTCTCTATGGGCCATGGGTGCTACTCTAGGAAACATGAACAAAAGGGCATCATCTCGCGGCTTTACTATTGTCGAACTTCTCATCGTCATTGTGGTTATCGCAATCCTTGCCGCCATCACTATCGTGGCATATAACGGGATACAAAATAGGGCGAAGACTTCTGCGGCGCGAGAACTTGCCAGTCAAATTGCCAAAAAAGCTGAAGCCTACCATGTGATTACCTCAAATTATCCTACGACTAAAGCTGCTTTTTCGACTCAGCAAGAGTCGACACTTGATAATCCAGCGAGCGTCATACTTGCATCGCCATCCAATGAAACAACGGTTGGTTATCAATATTGCGCAACAAGTGGGGGCTATCGTGTTTGGTATCGAGACTTTGTGGCTGGAACACTTGCTTCTATTGATGGAGGTACGTTGGGCGGTTGTGTATACCCCGCATCTTGAGCATTCTTCGTAGTTGCTATACTTAGGCGGGAAAATTATCTATACTAAAGGTATGAAGATTGCAATCGCTGGCTTTGGCCTGGAAGGGCGGGCTAATTATGAATACTGGAATACGCCGGAAAATGATCTGACAATTGCCGATGAGCGTGAAGGTATCGATGTGCCGAATGGCGCAAAGACGCTTTTGGGCGCCGGCGCTTTTGAGAAGTTGCGTGATTTTGATATGGTTATACGCACCGCTGGCTTGAGTCCGCACAAGATCAAGACAGATGGCAAAATCTGGTCGGCGACGAATGAATTTTTTGCGAAATGTCCAGCGACGATAATCGGCGTGACAGGGACAAAAGGCAAAGGCACGACCTGCAGCCTTATCGTGTCACTTCTCAAAGCTGCCGGAAAGACCGTGCACTTGGTCGGCAATATCGGCACACCGGCGCTCGAAGTTCTGCCAAAAATTCAGCCTGACGACATCGTTGTCTATGAAATGTCAAGCTTCCAGCTATGGGACATAGGAAAATCGCCGCATGTTGCAGTTGTATTGATGATCGAAGCCGACCATTTGGATGTACATACCGATATGGAGGAATACATCGGCGCTAAAGCAAACATCGCTGTACATCAAGCGCCAAGCGACATTGTCATTTTCAATAAAAACAATGAGTATTCACGATATATTGCTGAGCAATCACGCGGGGAGAAAATCGAGTATCCATTTGCAATCGACGAGTTTGTATCGAGCTTGAAGATACCAGGCGTACACAATCAAGAGAATGCTTCAGCAGCGATTGCTGCGGCACGCGAATTTGGAGTGGGCGATGATGAGATCCGCGAAGGCTTGGCGAGTTTTCAGGGTTTGCCGCATCGCCTTGAATTAGTGCGCACGCTCGAAGGCGTAGCATATTACGACGATAGTTTTTCATCAGCCACGCCAGCAGTAAAAGTTGCGATCAAATCTTTTACTCAGCCGATTATTTTGATCGCCGGTGGGTTTGATCGCGGACTCGACTATGCGGAGTTAGGAGCGGCTATAAATGCGACGGGAAATATCAAAAAAGTATTATTGATCGGGCAGACGAAAGAGGCAATTTCACGGTACCTGAAAGAAGGCACATGTGAGCTATTTGACACGCTTGACGCTGCGACGGAGCGTGCTCATGATATTGCCGAATCAGGCGATGTGGTATTGCTCAGTCCGGGCTGTGCCAGCTTTGATATGTTCAAAAACTTTACTGATCGTGGCGATCAGTTCAGGGAAGTGGTGAACGCCCTGTGAGTAGATTTATTTTTGATGGATATACGTTTGATCATACGTCGCGGACGGCGAGATTTAACTATAGGTTTGATGATTCAAGCGAGAAATTTACAGAGGTAGTCGAATTTGCGGACGGCGATAATGAATATGATCACGAGGTACTTGAGCGTGTGCTTGGTCTAGCCCATATGGTCATCGGTACGTCGTATTACAAAACGTTTCCGACGCCTGATGTTGAGCTACAGAGTGGCGAGATTGATGAGTGGCAAGCAAGTTTTTTGAACAAAATATATCAGGAAGGCTTGAGTCAGTTCGCGTTTGAGAATGACCTAATGCGAGCTGATCTGGCGCAGTTTAGCGCAACGGGAGCCGCGAAAGCAGCGGTAACATACGATGGCAGCGGCGTGGTTTCGCTGCAAAGCGGCGGAAAAGATTCGCTGCTGGTCGCGACGATGCTCGAAGAAAAGCAGGTTGGTTTCTCCTCGCTCTATATTTCTAGTAGCGAAGCGTACCCTCAGATAATTGATGCTATCGGTAGGCCTGTTCGGCTGATTCGACGCCAGATCGATAGAGATGCATTAAAGCGAGCAGCCGAAAATGGTGGCAAAAACGGCCATGTTCCAGTGACGTACATAGTATTGGCTATTTCGCTCACGCAGGCGATACTGGATGGCAAAAATACCGTGCTTGCAGCCATTGGCCACGAGGGCGAAGAGCCTCATGCCTGGATAGACGATTTGCCGGTCAATCACCAGTGGTCAAAGACCTGGCAGGCCGAGCAGTTATTTGCCGAATATGTGCAGCGTTATATTTCACCTGATATCCATGTCGGCTCGCCGCTCAGGGTCTTTAGCGAGCTAAAAATTGCCGAGCTGTTTGCAAAAAAAGCTTGGGCGAAATACGGCCACGCGTTCAGTTCATGCAACGTGGCAAACTACCAGCAGGGCGTACAAAATACCGAGCTGAAGTGGTGTGGCAATTGTCCGAAATGCGCGAATTCGTATCTTTTGTTTGCACCATTTATAGCGCCGGACGAGCTGCAGTCACTCTTTGGCGGCCAGGATTTGTTTGCCAAACCAAGCCTCACTGATATATTCAAAGGCTTACTCGGGATCGATGGTTTCATGAAGCCATTTGAGTGCGTGGGCGAAGTAGATGAGTTGCGGTTGGCGTATCATAAAGCGCTCGATAGCGGTTACTCGCCGCTGTCTTTTAGCGTGCCAGCATCTAGTTTTGATCTGGATATCCACTACGCGGCTCAAGAGTGGGCGACGAGAATGTTACAATAGAACCAATGCAACCTCTGGAGAAACGAATCGATGTACTGGCGGCCGATGTGACGGCGGCCTGGCAGCGGTTGAAACTTGATGAGAAAATTGCCGAGCTACAAAAAGTTGACGACGAGCTGGCCGTGCCTGAAGTTTGGAACGATCCAAACGCGGCGCAGGAACTAAGCAAAAGATCTGCCAGCCTGCGCGGCCAGATTGAGCCGTGGCAGACATTGAAGGCACAGGCGGCTGATGCGAAGGAACTGTTAGAACTTGGCGACGAGAGTTTGATGGCCGAGGTCGAGCAGCAAGTTGAGATGTTTGAAAAGACATTCACGGATCTAAAAAAAGAGCTTCTATTTAGCGGCGAATACGACGACCACGATGCAATACTGCGTATCACGGCTGGCGTGGGTGGCACGGATGCACAAGATTGGGCGGCGATGCTGGAACGCATGTATCTGCGCTGGGTAGAAAAAGCAGGCATGGAGGCGAAAAATGTCGAGCGTTCGACGGGAGAGGAAGCGGGGATAAAGACCAGTGTTATCGAGATTTCAGGACCGTTTGCGTACGGGAAGCTCCGCAGCGAGCATGGCGTCCATCGCCTAGTGCGTCTGAGTCCGTTTAATAGTGACAATTTGCGCCAAACCAGCTTTGCGCTCGTGGAAGTTTTGCCGCAAATCGATGCGCCAGATGAGGTCGAGCTGGACGATAAAGATCTTAAGATCGATGTGTACCGCGCCGGTGGGCACGGCGGTCAGAGTGTGAATACGACCGACTCGGCTGTACGTGTGACGCACTTGCCGACCAATACGGTCGTGGCGATCCAAAACGAGCGCTCACAATTGCAAAACAAAGAGACTGCGCTGAAGATTCTGCGTTCGAAACTCGCGCAATTAAAGCTCGAACAGCACGCCGAAAAGCTTTCTGATCTTCAGGCAGGCGAGAGTGCTAATTGGGGCAGCCAGATTCGCAACTACGTGCTTCATCCGTATACGCTCGTGAAGGATACGCGTACAAAATACGAAGATAAAGACGCCAAGAGCGTGCTGGATGGCAAGTTGGATCAGTTCATGAATATATACCTAGAACAAACAGATACGGACTAACGTGCATATGGTATACTATGTGTAGTAATGATTCTGTTAGATAGGGTAACGAAAACATACGGCAAGACGGCAAAGCCAGCGCTTAACCGTATCAGTCTTCATGTCGAACCGAAAGAGTTCGTCATTATTGTCGGTACCTCTGGTGCAGGCAAATCGACGCTGCTTAAATTGCTGACGCGCGAAGAGAAACCGACAACGGGTAAGATCGTAGTTGGCGGCATCGACTATGATACGCTCAAGGACAAGCATATTCCGCTTCTGCGCCGCCGTATCGGGGTCGTATTTCAAGATTTTAAATTGCTGCCGCAGCGTACAGTGTTTGAAAATATTGCTTTTGCACTCGAGATTGCCGGCATGACCAATCGTGAGATCAAGTCCACCGTGCCACGAATTATCGAACTGGTCGGGCTGAGCGGCAAGGAAAAGAGCTTTCCGCACCAACTGTCGGGTGGTGAGCGCCAGCGCGTGGCGATCGCGCGTGCCATGGTGCGCCAACCAAAGATTTTGATTGCCGACGAGCCAACGGGAAATCTCGATCCGAAACACTCTTGGGAGATCGTAAAGCTACTCGAAAAGATCAATCGCTACGGCACGACAGTACTGCTAACAACACACAACGTCGAGATCGTAAACCGTCTGAAGCGTCGCGTCGTGACGATTGACCACGGCAAGATTACTAGCGATCAGGCACAGGGAAGTTATCGCCAGGGAGGAGCAAAAAATGGCTAAGAAAAGGACTGACGCACACGCATTTGCTCTCCAGCGCCGACGTCGACGCCAATGGATTACATTTATACGAATGGTACGCTACGGCGTGAATAACTTTAGTCGTAACGCCTGGCTGACAATCGCCGCGACGGCGGTGATGACGATCACGCTGCTCATTATTTTTATGACTTTTGCTGCCCGCAGTACGCTAGAGACGACTGTCGATACAATTCGCAGTAAAGTGGATATGTCGATCTATGTCCAAAAAGACACCTCGCAGTCAGATGTTGATAAGATCATGCGGGGTATTCGCAAACTTCAGACGGTAAAAAAAGTGAGCTATACATCACCAGAGCAAGCACGGGAGGAATTCGCCAAGCAAAATAGCAGTGACGCGCAGACGTTGCAGGCTCTCAACGAAGCTACAAACGAATTTCCAGGAACGATACATGTTAATTTGACTGATATTAATGATACAGCCGAGCTGGATAAGTTTGTAAAAACAAATGAAACGCTGAAAGCTCATATCGATCCAGACCGCAAGCCGTCGTTTGCCGGATCTCGCCGAACGGCTATCAAGAATATCGGACGCTGGGTTGATTTTGCCGACAGGGCAGGACTTGTCGCGAGTGTCGTCTTTGTGGCGATTTCGAGCCTGATTGTCTTCAATACTATCCGTATGGCCATCTTCAATCGAAAAGAGGAGATCCAGATGATGAAGTTGATTGGCGCTGATCGTGGCTTTATCCGCGGGCCATTTATCGTTGAAGCGGTCGTCTATGGATTTATTGCGGCAATTGTCGCTACCGGGCTTGGCATGCTTGCGCTGTACGCATCCAGGGAAAAGCTACTGAGCTATGAAGTTGCTATACAGCCAACCATTAACCTCATGACAACCTACATCGGGTTTGTCGTACTGGCGATGATCGTCGCTGGCGCTGTGATCGGCGTCATCTCGTCGCTGCTTGCAACTCGTCGCTATCTGAAGATATAAAATCAAGGGAGAACACTAATAATATCCTTGACAGCATGGAAATGCTTATGCTATCCTAAAAGCAAATGAAACAACGGTCCACCACACCAGTTTCGAAGCAGTCTCTCGCCCGAAAGGCGTGTCTTGTTGCGGTGGCTGTTATGGCGTTTTCGTCTCTTGCGCCGGTCTCTTTCAGTAGGCCGACCTACGCCGATCAGTATGACGACCAGATCAAAGCTATTAAAAGCCAGATTGCTGAAAATAACAACACGATTAGTCAGCTAGAGTCAAAAAAGCAGACATTGCAGAATGCACTCAATAAGCTAACCGCGCAAAAAAATATCATCCAAGGCCAGCTCAATGAAAGCCTGGTCAAAGAAGCCCAGCTCAAGAAGCAGATTGCTGACAATCAGAAAAAGCTCGATCAAAATAAAGTTCTCTTAGGCCAGACAATCGCCAACATGTATGTTGACGGTAATATTTCTCCGCTTGAGCAGCTCGCTAGTAGCGACAATATCGCAACGTTTGTGGACGAGCAGGCAAACCGTACGCAGGTAAAAGAGACCGTGACAAACACGATCCAGAGCATCAACAGGATCAAGGCAGCACTCGAAAAGCAAAAGAAAGCCCTGGAAAATACAATTCAAGATCAGAAGAACCAGCGAGATGCACTTACCGCCAAGGAAAATGAGAAGAACCAGTTAATCTCGGAGACAAATGGTAAGGAAAGCGCCTTTGCTGCGCTCAACAAGAAGAGCAATGCCCGTATCAAGAAGCTCCAGCAACAGCAGGCGGCTGCCAATATGCAACACTTCGGCCCAGCTGGACACGGGGCAACCTGCGGCGGCGGCTATCCGGCACAATGGTGCAATATTGCTATGGACTCTGTCGTTGATAACTGGGGCATGTATAACCGTGAATGCGTGAGCTACGTCGCGTTCAAGGTCGCACAGAAAACCGGCCACATGCCGTACTGGGGCGGCCGTGGTAACGCAAACCAGTGGCCAGGCAGTGCCCGTGCTGATGGTATTACGGTCAATAGCAATCCTCAAGCCAAACCAGGCGAAGCGGTAGCTGCAATCTGGAATGTTGGCTACTATGGACACGCGATGTTCGTCGAATCGGTCAATAGTGACGGCACGATCAATGTCTCACAGTACAACTACTCGTACGACGGTACCTATAGTACGATGACGATTAGCCCGAGTGGCCTCGAATTTATCCACTTTAAGTAGGTAAACCTCTACTCCTCCTAGTTCACGTGCGGTATACTTGGTAGAGATTACATAAGGGGGATGCCGAACGTGCCGAAGAGACAAACAACGAACCAGTTAACTATGTCAAAGCAAATGCTATTCTTTTCGGGATGTTTGTTACTCGTGGTCGGGTTTATTCTTGGGACGCGTTCTGCCACGATCGGTACGGTATTAGCTCCGTTTGTCGGTATCAAGACGAGTAGTAAGTCGATCGACCTCTCGAGCATTGAACAGACCTATAAGCGCCTCGTGGCAAATTATGACGGCAAGCTCGATACACAGAAGCTTATCGATGGGGCAAATCATGGGCTTGTCTCGGCCGCTGGTGATAAATTTACCGTATACCTGACTTCCAGTGAAGCAAGTGAACTCAGCAAGGACTTGAGCGGTGATGTCGGTGCGGGAATAGGCGCCGAGATTACGAGCCGCAACGGCTGGCCGGTAATATCAAAATTGCTGCCTGATAATCCAGCGGAAACAGCGGGCTTGAGGGCAGACGACGTCATTTTCTCTGTGAACAGTGAGTCGGCCAAAGGCTGGAGTGCCGATAAAGCAGCCGCAAAAATCCGCGGTAAGGCCGGCACTACTTTACGGCTGGTCGTGCAGCGGATGGGCAAAAACAAGTCATTTGACCTGACACGGGCGGTTATCAACAACCCGAGCGTCACATCAGAGGTCAAGAATGGCGTCGGTATTATGACGATCAGCCGCTTTGATGATCAGACCGGTGTACTTGCCCGCAAAGCAGCGCAGGAGCTAGCCGCGCAGCACGTGAAAGGGATAGTTCTTGACCTACGCGGCGATGGCGGTGGATACATTGATGCTGCGATAGACGTGGCAAGCCTGTGGCTGGATGATGGACAACTAGTAGTGAGCCAGCGTGAGCATGGAAAGACGATCCACAAAAGCTACGCGACAGGAGACCCGTTACTTGGAAAAATCAAAACCATCGTCTTGGTAGACGGGAACACGGCCAGTGCCAGTGAGATCGTATCGGCTGCACTGCGCGACAACCACAAGGCGACACTACTCGGTGAGACCACCTATGGCAAGGGAAGCGTTCAGCAGATTTTGAATCTGGACGGGGGAGCTGAGTTGAAAGTAACAGTGGCGCACTGGTATACGCCAAAGAATATCAACGTCGGGGAAAAGGGACTGACGCCAAATACGACGGTAAAGATGACCGCGCGTGATATCAATACAGGCAAAGATCCACAACTAAAAGCCGCTCTAGGGCAGCTGGGCGTGAAATAGCTTGTGCTTTTTGCTAGAACTAGGGTAGAATGATTGTATGGAACCGAAAAAACGAATACTCCTAGTGGAAGACGACACGGCGCTGGCTGATGTCTATCAAGCTCGTCTCGAGCTGGAAGGTTTTGAAGTCAAGCAGGTGAATAACGGTGAGGATGCCTTGAGTGCCGCGATTAGCTTCAAGCCCGACCTCGTATTGCTCGATGCAATGATGCCGAAGATCAGCGGCTTTGATGTCCTGGATATCTTGCGCAATACTCCAGAGACAACCAATATCAAGGTCGTGATGCTGACAGCCCTTTCGCAGCCAAAGGACAAGGAACGTGCTGATAGCCTAGGTGTTGATGATTACCTCGTAAAATCTCAGGTAGTAATCGGTGATGTCGTGGAACGCGTCAAACACCATCTCGGGATGGACCAAGCAGCCCCAACTGACTCACCACAATAAGCCAGGTAAGCCTGAACATTAACAGGATCTCGTTACTATCTTGACTTTTATATGCGTTTATGCTTAAATGAGAGTATAAAATTATAAAATACACATGAGTCACGACCATCTACCATCTTCTGCACCCTCACAGGAATCGACCGACGATTTTGTCTATGCACGCCGTCTAGATCATAATTCAGATCATGCAGCGCCAATTTTTGAAGCGACAGAAGTCGATCTACTGACATTACCGTTGCTTGATGAGTCACAGATCGAAATGATGCATAAAAATCCTTGGGCATCAAAAGATGAACTCGAGCAGTTAGGATTACCAGTTGGAAATGGTGTCGCGGCTTTTAGAGTTGGTGATGAAGTACAATACTATAATATTAATCCCCATGATGATTATGGTACTCATGTGCGCTCAGACAAGATACATATGCTACCAATGGAAGAATCTCTTGAGGAGGCAGAATATGAACCAACTCCCGAACAGGTGAAAGAAATCGGTGAGGAAGCCTTGGAGGCGGTGGGCATGGAGGCTCCGACAAGCTTTGAGCCCAGTACGCTTCCGACATTTGAAGCAGCTAAAAAATATATTACAGCTATAGCACCCGATGGTGCGGATTCAACACTTGCGAAAACGTTGCATGAGCTTGGTGATACGCCCGAGTCTATCGTTGAAGGGCTACATGTTCATCCAGAATCTCGTGATAAGGTTCGTTCGGCTCTCACGACACGCCTTTATATGTTACTTGATGAAATGCCCTCCCAAATCAAGGATGACCGCGAGAAGAATGTCACAGATGTAAAATTGTATGGTAAAGAAAAGATGCCATCTCGCGAATATGTCGTAGAAATTGCTCTTGCGTACCTCGATGGCAGCTTTAAAGATGCGAACCAAGAGAGAAGTGGCTTGGGCAAGGGTGGCATCGGTGAACATCGCACGGCTGCACAGAAAGTTTTGGAGAGCTTCGCTAAAGATGCACCGCATACTGAGTCTACCGAAAAAGAGTTATTTACCAATGATCAGTTACAAGCCCTCATGTTAGAACTTAGAGGCAAGGCTGAAGTAGTAACAAGTGAGCTGGCTAACCTTTTCTCTTCATACGGTGTACTCACCTCGCTGCGCAATGATTTACAGCAAAACTTTACGGATACTGACGTGCTCGCTCAGTATGCTACTAGACTGCAGGTTGTTGTTGACCAAAGCATGCATACATTGATGAATGAAGTCGCTGCCATAGGAAGACTGCAAGGCAATGCTGCATTTCATGATAATCCTCAGGATGTTGAGCGAGCGGCGCAGATTCGCGAATCCCTACAGATGGGGATTAATACGCTTCATGAGACTCTTACCTCATGGTCAATGGCCCATCTCCAAGCCCTTAACTATAATGCAGATCAACAACTCGTCTTACAGTTGAGAGCGGCCAGTAATAACGGCACACTTCAGGAGCAAGTTGTGGACCCAATTGAAAAAACTCGTCGTACGATCGACGAGCTTGTTCAGAGTCTATAACGTAAGTTTACTCTACGACGACTTGTGTGCGGCGTTCAGTTTTGCCGGTGAAACGGCGGCTTTTTACTTGTTTAAAGCCGACGATGCCGTCTTTTGCAGCATGAATCGTAAAGTTACGACTGATAAAGGTACCTGGGCCAGCAACTTTTGTGCTACCAGTCTGACGAACGAGTACTTCGCCTTCAGAAACTTTTTGGCCACCAAAGCGTTTCACACCGAGACGTGCGCCGGCGTTGTTGTGGATGTTCTTCGATGAGCCACCTGCTTTAACGTGTGACATTGTTTCTCCTTAAAATTTATAAACTCAATCTGTCCAATTGTATCGGATTTGACGCGAAAATGCAAGCCCCTCTAGCCTTTTCGCCGCAAGAGTAATAGCTGTCTGGCAACGATTTGATCTTCGCGGTAATAAATCAGCTGATGGTCGGGCGTATGAGCTAGGCTGATGCGTTCGTAGCCTAGAGTATCGAGCTGGCCTATCAAAGGAAGATGGGTCGTCCGTCCGTGGTCGTCGCGCCAGGCTGGGACAGCGAGGCAGAGCGGCGTGCCTGGGGCGATCTGCGGGGCGAGATTAGCGAGGAACTGTTTGAGGATGTGATTGCAGTTGCCGCGGACTTCTTCGAGCTTTTGGGGGCGAGGCGGGGCGGAAAATGGCTGGCCGAGATATGTTTCACCGACGACCGCGTCGATGGGCGGTTGCCAGGTTGTGTTCATAGCGTCACCTTGGTGGAGGCGCACATTGCCGTCGAGGTGATATTTATCTTTAAGCCAAGCAAGATTTTGCTCTGAATAGTCAATCATTTTGTCGGATAGGTCGGTGCCGTAGGCGTCGAACCCAAGCAAGAGGGCTTCTTGGAGGAGAACCCCAGTGCCACAGAACGGGTCGAGGATAGTTTTTTTTGTCGCCTTTTCACCACTCTGAGCTGGCGTAAAAGAGCCGCTCGCTATCTCATTTTCCAAAACATCTGCAGCCCTGTCAGATGCTGATGCGTTCTCAACAGATGTCAGGCGCGAAGCCGTTTTGGAAAATGATGATGGCGAAGAGGCGATACCAGAAAGATTAATCATCATCATGGCGAGCTTCGGCGGCAACATACCGACGAAGGCGTCACGCTTTGGGCGGTCTTGGTCGCGGGCGGCGAGGGCAGTGATGTTCTGCGCGCCAGTGCTTTCGGCGACAATGACACGTTTACCGTGGCGGGCGATGATGAGCTCGACTTTGTTTGGCGAGAGGCCGAGCTTGTTGTGATGGCTGGCTGCTGAATTGAGTGCCAGATCATTATTTGGAACGACGCGCAGGCTAACCCCTTGCTTTTTGAGAGATTGTTTCAAGACGATACCAGTCTTTTGTACGTCACGAGGAGAGAGGCGCCAATCGTAGACACTGATACCGAGGGTGATTTTGTGGTCGACGCTACGCCAGAGATCGGTGTAGTGACGAACAATTTTTTTGCTCAGTTCATTCCAGTGGGTTTCGCTGGATTCAAAGACGATTTCACCAAGCTTGATACTGCCGCCGAGACGTTGAACATCGAGAGGGTCTGACGAGTCAAACGTTGTCGTCGTAGGAGAGAAGAGCGCAGTATTTTCGTGGCCGCACAGTACCTCGAGTTCTGCGAGGCCAAGTGCGGGTTGGCGGCCGAGAATGGCAATGTATTTCATATGTCTTTTAGTATACCACTCGTAGAAACTCGGACGCTCGGGAAGAAAAACTGTATAATAGAGCGTATGTCGCTAAGAAGTTGGATCAGCATCGTTACTATCGTCCTGTTGGCTGTCATACTCTTTTTTGCGAGGCATGAGATCGTGAAAGCATGGGAGCTACTGGGAAGTGTCAACATATGGATATTCCTGCTTGTTATTCCGGCTCAGGTCTTGATGTATCTTGCGGGAGGGGAGATGATGTTTTCATACCTTCGCAAGAAGGGGGAGACGCAACATATTCCACCACTGGCCCAGGTACGTATGGCGCTCGAGATGAACTTTGTCAATCACGTGCTTCCAAGTGCTGGAGTGAGCGGGATATCGTATATGACGTGGCGTCTTAGTAAATTGCATATATCTCCAGCTCGGGCGACGGCGGCGCAGCTCGTACGCTTTGCTATGAGCTATGCGGCCTTTATTACTCTTTTGGTGATCGCTCTCTTCGTCATTACGGTAGACGGAAATATCAATCGCTGGGTGGTCCTACTTAGTCTGCTCATTATCGTAGGGATGGTAGGGGTGACATTTGGTGGAATTTATCTGGTGAGTAGTAATCAACGGTCGGAGTGGTTTTCTGACTGGATGACAAATGTAGTAAATCGAATAATTCGCGTCGTTACATTTGGGCGAAAGAAGGATACTATACGTAGCGAACCGATAAAAAAGTTCTTATTTGAGCTGCATACTGAATTTCTCACTCTCCGTCGCGAGCGGTCCGTACTGATCCGGCCGTACCTATGGGGAATATTATTTACGGCTTTTGATATAGCGGTGTATATGATTACGTTTTGGGCGCTTGGCCTTGTCGTGAGTCCAGCGCCGATATTGATTGCTTATGGCCTCGCGAGTATGGCTGCCGTCGTCGTTGTTACGCCTGGCGGAGCAGGGGTGTACGAGGCGATCATGGTGTCATTTATGGCGACTGCGGGGATTCAGGCTGACGCTGCGATCGCAGCCACACTATTAGCACGCGTCGCTATGTTGCTCGGTACGATCGGTCTCGGCTACGTCTTTTATCAACAGGCTCTGGTGAAATATGGAAAACAATCTACGCCTTAGCGTATCTGATTTTGTCGCACTGACAAATCAGACGCTGGAATATGCCTACCCAAGTATAGAGATTGAGGGTGAAATAGCGGAGTTTAAGGTAAACCAGGGCAAATATGTCTTTTTTAATCTGAAAGACACGGAAAGTTCAGTCGGTTGTTTTATGATGCTATTTCAACTGCGTCTGCCAATCGAAGACGGTATGAAAGTCGTCGCGAAAGCGCGTCCGAAGCTGACAAAATGGGGAAAATTCAGCCTGACAATCGATCAAATCAGGCCTTTGGGAGAGGGCAGTTTAAAAAAGAGCTTTGAACTGCTGAAGGCAAAGCTCGATAAGGAAGGGCTGTTTGCTCCCGACCGAAAACGGCCATTGCCGGATATTCCGACGAAGATTGCCGTCATCAGCAGTGAGACGGCAGCGGGGTATGCAGACTTTATCAAGATACTTGGCGATCGTTGGCGTGGTATTGAGGTCGAGCTGGCGCATGTGCAAGTACAAGGAGAAGGGGCAACAGATCAGATCATACGGGCGTTGGAATATTTTAATACGCAACCCATACTAGCAGATGTTGTCGTCCTGATACGCGGCGGCGGGTCGGCGGATGATCTGTCGGTATTCAACGATGAGCTATTGGTACGGGCAGTTGCCGGAAGCCGCATACCGGTACTGACGGGTATTGGGCATGAGATCGATCAGAGTTTGGTAGATCTAGCGGCTGATCTGGCGGCCTCGACCCCGAGCAATGCCGCGCAATTGGTAGTGCCGGATCGACGTGAAATGATCGCACGTTCAAAACAGGCAGTACTGCAGATTGTTCATCGGACCGAACGAATGACCGAAGAGCTCCAGAGGGAAGTGTTGCTCAAGCTAGAGCAAGCCTTGGAGCAGATCGAAGGACACCACGCGCAGGCGACAAGAGAGCTTTCATGGCGTAAAGAGACGCTAAGTGCCTATAACCCGAGGCGCGTGCTTGAGCGGGGATATGCATTTGTTCGAGGGCAAGCGGAGGTTGGTAAGACGATTGAAATTGAGACAAAAGACCATATAATAACAGCGGAGGTGCATCATGTCAGCGACAAATAAATCATCAAAAACAGTCCAGGAGAAAATTGCCGAACTTGACGGGTTGATGGCGTGGTTTGATGGGGAGGAATTTGAGCTTGAACTTGCGATCGATAAATTCGCGGCGGCTGAAAAGCTCGCTAAAGATATCGAGCATGACCTTGAAACATTGAAAAATACCATCGTGAAGGTGAAGCACGACTTCTCGAAATGATAGAAGCAGTACTGTTTTTTGCAGTTGTCATATTTTTGTTGGCGTTTGGCTGTATCGTGTTTTTTGGTGCACCGTATGTGCCGGCTAAACTGCCAGCGGTCCGGGCGGCTCTCGACAATCTCTATACGCTGCAATCGAGTGATTTACTACTTGATCTCGGGTCGGGTGATGGCAGAGTGATACGCGAGGCGGCCCGCCGTGGTGCCCGCGCGGTTGGTTTTGAACTCAATCCCATCCTTGTGGCCATCGGCAAGATCGTATGCCGCCGCCAGCCAAATGCAACAAATACAGTCGCCAATATTTGGACGAAGGCGTTTCCGGACCAGACAACGATCGTGTATGTGTTTTGTGTTTCCCGAGATACCAAACGGCTAGTGGATAAAATCCAAAAAGAGGCAACACGACTCGGCAGGCCTATTTATGTACTGAGTTTTGCTATCGAACTGGACGCACCGCTGCTCAGGCGGGATAGTCTGCATTTTCTCTATGAGATCCAACCTTTGCACTTCGAAAAGCATAAGGTATAATGTAGAGCAATGACAACACATAGCAGCGAACGAGGGGCGATCAACGGGGCAGTTATCTCTATTGTTCTGATGGGGGTAGCACTGCTGGCAGTGGTTGTATTGTCGGTATGGCTCTATATGCAGTACAGCGAGCAAAAGACGAACGTTGATGGCAAAATCAGTGCAGCCGTAGCCACGGCGAAGCGCGACCAGGCGAGTGCTGATGAAAAGAAATTTGCCGAGCGGGAAAAAGAACCGAATCGCCAATTTACTGGACCGGATGATTTTGGTCGTCTTACCTTTGATTATCCAAAGACGTGGAGCGTCTACGTGGAGGATGACGGCTCGCAAGACGATAGCTATACGGCGTATCTCAATCCAGTGAGCGTGCCACCGGTTGGTAGCGACTCACAGCGCTTTGCTTTGCGGGTGCAAATCCAGACAGAAAATTACAACTCTGTTGTCGGTGAATACGATTCCCAGGTGCAGGATGGTGATCTGAAGAGTAGCTCGACGAGCGCGAACGGCCAGACTGGTACACGGCTTGATGGCAAATTCTCGGATGATATTCGCGGTGCGGTGGTGATGTATAAATTGCGTGATAAAACAATCTCGATTTTTACCGACGCCAATACATTTTTGCCTGACTACAACAAGATTATTAAAACGATCAAGTTTAATTCGTAGCTCCGCGCGCCTCGCTCGTACCTGACGGCCCCGTTTCGTGGTAGACTAGTAGTATATGGTGCGTGAGGGGATCAATCCAGGAGAGGATGATGG
>Ga0164242_10002846_pt1 | contig 19922 bp, 23 predicted proteins | sample OricomgcompostMG_FD_108783 | JGI IMG/M metagenome (GOLD analysis project Ga0164242, IMG submission 108783) | Miracle-Growth compost microbial communities from Emeryville, California, USA - Original compost - Miracle growth compost (MG) ... | reverse complement strand
TGCAGCGCCGCCAGCCCGACCGCGAGCAGCAGCGACGAGCCAGGCACCGCCGCCAGTGCGGGCCGGATCACCGACGCACACAAGGTCGCGTCGCTGCCCTTGCGCCACGCGATCCCGTTGACGACCACGAGGGTGCCTACGGAGGCGAGCCAGAGACGGCGGGGGGTCATGACTCGTCCTGCGGCCCGTCCGGCATCGGCTGGAAATCGTCCTTGAGATGCGACAGCGCTGTCGCTCCGGTCGGGATGCCGAGGTAGGCCCACACCTGCAGCAGCGTGGTCACCGACAGGGTGCCGAGCTCGTCGACGCCGAGGATCTTGAGCAGGCCGAGCAGGACGCCGCCCGCGAGCAGCAGCGCATAGAGGGTCGTGCGGGCAGCCTTGGGGAGCATGGTCAGTGGATTGGTGGGCATGGAGATGTCCTTTCAGGAGTGCATCGAGTCGCCGGCAGGCCCGTCAAGGTGAAGGGCGGCGACGGCGTCGGCCTTGGTGAAGTGGTCGTTGCAGAGCGCTGCGGTGTGCCAGCCGCCGGACTGGGCAACGTTGCGCGCCGGGTTGTCGCAGTCCTTGATCTGGCAAGGGGCCCACGAGCAGGCGTTCTCACGCAGCTCGATCCGGTCACGCTGGTACTGCCCGTAGCACTCGCGTGCCTCGGCTTCGGAGTCGTGCGGGGCATGCTCGGCGCAGTAGCCGATTGGGTAGACACCGCTGCGGCGGTTGCCCGTGGTGTAGTGCCACTTCCCGGCATGCTCACCCTCGGCAAGCTGTCGCGGCCGGTCGTAGTTCACGAGATCTCCTTGCCGTTGAGGTCGCCCGTGTAGCCGAGCAGGGTCAGCCCCCACTGCCGGTGGATGGTGTCGATGTCGACGAGGTCGAAGTAGCCGCGCCGACGGATGTCGGTGGACCAGCACTTGCCCTTGCCTGCGCTGATCGCGATGTGGCCGTGGCTCGCGGAGCCGCCGGACCAGAACACCGGGTAGCCGGCGGGGATGGCCTTGGCGTCGGTGGTGCGGTGCTTGTGCTGGGCGCCATTCCACGCGCCGATCGCATCGGATGCCTTGGCGCCGATGCCGAAGCAGATTCGCACCCGCTGCAGGCACATGCCGACCGCGAACGCGGGACCCTTGCGGGACTGCGTGTCCGCGGCCGCGATCGCGTGCGCGCCCATCACCGGGACGGTCGGCTTGCTCGGCTTGCTCGGCTTCTTCGCGGGCTTCTTCGCCTTGGCCTTCTTCGGCACCTTCTTCGCGTACTGCACCACCTGGAATCCGAGCCCCGACAGCTTGCCGTGCAGCCCATACGCCTCGGTGAGCACGAACACGTCGACCTCGTACTTCTTCGCCCACGTCTCGATCGCCTTGCGCACATCCGCCGGAGCGTGGCCGACCTTGACGTTCCAGCCGATCACCCGCAGGTGCCGCTTCGTGCCGCGCTTGTCCTTGGCCTCGAAGACATACAGGACGCCCGGGTGGTCCGAGCCGTGGTGGCCGAGCTTCTTCTTCTCGACCAGGCGGCAGCCGTGGAAGATCGCGAGGTCGATGCCGAAGCCCTTGACCTTCGCGTCACCCTTGGCGACACGCTCTCGCATGTCGGCGGCGTGCTCGTTCTGGTCGCCGACGATGATGCTGGCGACCGGGTGCCGACGCAGCCATGCCCGCAGACGAGCCTCGGCCTCCGCGCGGGCCTTGGCACCGAAGGGCACGTGATCGCCGAGCACCTTCCACCTGAGCCAGTACTGGATGCCGACCCAGCGGAAGACCCGCGGCTTGTGCTCGAGCTCAGCCTTTGGTCCCTTCCATGGGACCTTCATCCGCAGGGCATGGCGCCCCTTGATCTTGAGGCCCTTGCGGACCAGGATCGCGGTCTCATCGCGTTCGGAGATGGGCATGACAGGGCCTCCTGACGGGCAGGCGATAGAGGGGGGGGGTCAGCGCGAGAGGACGGCTGACAGGACGGGTCCGAGGACGGCGGCGACAGCCGCCACCGCGACCGCGATCCACGCGACCACGTTGGTTTTCGACGACTCCGCTGCCGCCTTGATGTCACGTATCTCCCGGTCGATGCCCTGCAGTCGGGCCTCGTACTCCACACGCAGCACGGCGTCCTGACGTATCTGCGCGAAGCCGGTGGTCACGGTGTGGGACAGGTCGGTGAGGCGACGGGCTACTTCGCCGAGGGTCACGTCGTCGTCGGTCACGCGGGGTCTCCGATCAATCGGGGATCATGCAGCGACATAGGTGCCGCCGGAGTTGAGCGGGATCAGCCGGCGCCCACGAAGGGACGCGGCGATGATCTGGTCGTTGTCGTAGACCGGGTCCCCGAGAGTCAGCTGCGCCGCGAGGTCGTCGTGGCTGTAGGACATCTCGGTCAGCCGCAGGTCATCACCGGTCTCCCGCACCCGCACGAGGTAGCCGGGCTCGATGTCGTAGGGCTCGATCATCCGACCCGTCTGCAGGTCGAGGATGCGACGTGCGATCGTCGCTGTCGCCGACCGGGGAGGCTGCGATGCCGCGGCGAGTACCGCCTCACCGACACGCTGCGCGTTCGCCGATGACCCCTGCCCGTCCGGCAGGGTGACCGGGTCGGCGTACCGGACCCGCGACCCGAGCGCCGGGACAGAGGAGGAGACAGTGAGGGACTGCGGCTTGCCGGTCTCATCGGCCCAGGAGACGACGACCCGATTGCACAGGTCTGCGTCGGAGCCGGTGCGCTGGTAGCCATCCTTCGTGGAGATGACGTACCGCGGCGTGGTGCCCCAAGGCCGGTAGGCGAAGCCGACGAGGCCGTTCCCACCGGACGGGGTGATTTCCCAGGTGTAGTCGGGCTCGTAGACGGCCAGGTCGTCGATGATCTGCTGCAGCCGCACCGGATCGGCGTAGGCGAGCTGGTCGATCTGGTAGGACGTGCCGGTATCGATCGAGACCCGGTTGACATCGACCACACCGGCGAGGAATCGGTTGACGGCGTCGCCGACGACCTCGTGTGCGAGCAGGTAGTCGACGCGTGCGGGCGCGTTCTCGGTGCCGTCGGCGTCGAGGAGTGTGCCGAGGATGCCCTTGATCAGCCAGCCGAGCCACAGCGTGTCGGAGCTCGTGGAGACGTTGGTGGCGGCGCCGGTGTGCTGCAGGATCACCGCCAGCGCTGAGCCCACCGTGTAATCGGTGCTGTAGTAGCCGGTCAGGGTGGCCGCGCCCGTCGACAGGTTCGCGTTGTAGAACGTGTCGGACGGCCCCATGTAGACCTGCATCTTGTAGTCGCTCGATGACAGTCCGCCGTCGTGGACGAACTGCACCGCGCCGAACAGCTGCCCGTCCGCGCGCGGGCCGGTGTAGGTCATCGCCGCCTTCCCCGCGGCTGAGCCGAGGGGCTGGCCGGGGTTGAAGCCGAGCAGCATGCAGCCCAGGCCCGCGGTCGCTCCGGCGTCGTCCGGGAAGGTTCCGACCGACGCGTTCGCTGAGGGGGTGACGGCTCCCGATACCGACCACGAGTCGTACGACGTGTCCCGGTACAGCACCGGGGACGCCGCGTCCGAGGCCAGCGTCATGATCCCCTGCGCGTTGACGTCGAAACCTTCACCGTCATCGGTGTACGTCATGCCCGGCTGATTGGTGTAGCCCTCCCAGACCGTCCGCCCGGCGCTGTCGTAGACGTACAGCTTGCAGTCCGGCCCCAGGTCCGGGTACGACGCGAGCGGCGCGTTGAGGTGCACCTGCGCGTCCGCGTGACCACCACCGGCGACCTTGCGGAACGTCAGGCCCGAGACGCGGCGGGAGACGATCCGGTCACTGGTCGGCGTCTGAATGCGGACGCTGAGCACGTCTGGCCGCGAGTAGAGGCTCACGGCGTACTCACGGGGCCGGCCACAGGAAGCGGGGCAGGTAGGAGACCGTGACGTCCACAGAACTGGTGATCACGTCGCCGCTGCCACCGTCACCGATCTGTGTGACCACGGTCAGGACATTCGTACGACCAGGGATGGCGACGGGGAACACGCCCGCGAGCGGAGAGGGCGAGGTGTACCCGGCGGTGCCGTCAGGGTTGAGCACCCAGAACGACTCCGTGTCGCCATCCCACACCGCTACCGCGTCGGACGACCACACGTCGGGGAGAAGGGTCAGCAGACTGGTCGCGGAATCGACGACATCGATGTCGGGGATCAGCAGCAGTGCGTCGACGATGATGCTGGCGGCACCAGAGATCCGGGCCGCATAGATCTCGAAAATGGCGCCATAGGGGCCGCCAGCATCGGTGGTCGACGGAAGACCCAGTGGCCATGAAGCTATGCCGAGATCGACCCAGACCGTCCCACCCACCGAAAATGCGGGAACGACAGTGACAGCGGGCAGCGGTGTCGGTGCTGCCTTCAGCTGGAGCGCGAACTTCGTCGTGCTGGGATCGCCATCAGGGAAGCTCACGCGGAGGATCGCCCGGTAGGAACCGATGCCGGGGATCTCGATCGGGTCCGTGTCCGGGTCCGACCGCGCGAGCCGCGACACCATGTCGGCCTCGGTCGCGAAGGAAATCTCCCGGTAGGAACCGCCCACATAGGACGAATCCGAGACCGGGGCACCCGTGTCAGTGCCGACCTCGGCACCATCGCCAGTCCCGATGTCCCACAGCACCGGCATCACTGCCTCTTCGGCCGCGGTCAGCGTCAGCAGCATGGACTCGAAACGGCTGATGTCGTCGAGACCGTCGACAGTGATCCGGAGCGGCACCGGAGCATCACCCACGATCTCATCGAGGACCACCGACATCGGATTCGTCCCCGCGGTCGGGTCATTCGCGATCGTCACCGTGTCCAGCGTCACCCGCTCCCCATACAGGAACGGATCCGCCTTCAACGACACGCTGATTCCCCACGACCCGGCCAGGTCGCCGTCGCCCTTGATCAGCACCTGATCCGGCGACAGGGATGCGGGAGTCGACCGCCAGGTGTGGAACCACCGCGGCTCCGACGCCTCGGTCATCTGCACCAGCAGCCACCCATCCGCACGAAGCAGCAGCCGCGACAAAGTCGCGAGCTCGGTGTACGCATCCGCCCGACCCGCCGCGAACCAATGCGTGAAGGCCACCGTCCGATACCCGTCCACACCGCCCACAGCGTCCGGCTGGCCCGACCACTCCGGGGCACCGAAGTCCACGCCGTCATGGCCGGCGAAACCATCCGAGTCGACGTTGAACTCGTACAGCACATCCGCGTCCGAATCGGCGGAGGCGGTGAGCGCGAGGCGCGGGTAGGTCGTCGTCACTTCGTCGCCCTCCGGTTCGCGGCCTGCTGGTTCTTGTACTTCGCCGCTGCCGCCGCTCCTTCACGGGTGCCCTTCTCCGCGCCGCGGCCGACCGCGTTCTCGATCTTCTTCTCCTGCTTGTTCAGCGCAGCGGTCAGATGCTTGACCTGCGCAGCCAGCGCCTTCACCTCCGGCGCCAGAGCAGCCGAAGCCTGATGTGACACCGCGGTCGCCGCGTGCTGCTGGGAGCTGTACAGGTTGGAGTAGTACTTCAACTGCGACGAAGAGAGGCCGGCGAACTGCGCCGCCAGGTCGACATTCCCTGATGCCTCCAGCTGCGCCGCCAGCTTCGGGTCAAGGCCGTGCTTCAACGCGGTCGCGATGTAGCCATGCTCCCTGTTCGCGTCGTTCCGGTCCGCCGAGACCTGCGTCGCGAAGTCGGCCAGCGACCCACCGAACGGGTCGTGATTGAACGCCGAGAACGCCGACGACGCAGCCTGCGACTGCAAATCCTTCAACGACGCGAGCCGGTCGTTGACCTTGCCGAGATGCCCTACCGTCTTGTCGACCTTGCTCGTCAAGCCCTCAAGGCTCTTCGAGAAATGACCGCCGTCGCGGCGGATCGTGTAGGCGAACTGCGCGATCTCCTTGTTCGCCTGCGCCACCGACATCGAGCCGGTCAGGTCGAACGAATGGCTGGCCGACTGCAACTCCGAGGCGGTGAGACGGTTCGGATGACGCGCCGTTCCCCCATCCGCCAACGCCCCCGCATTGATCGCCTTCAACAGACCACGGTGCCGGTCCGCCTGCCCGAAGCGGTTGGAGATGACCTCCTCACCCGGGGCCAGCATGTAGGGGAAGCGGTCCGAGTACGGGCCTCCGTCGCGGGGGACGGTGGAACCGTCGGCAGAGCCGTTCTTGCCAGGCTTGTAGTCGCCGCCGAGAATGCCGCCGAGAGTGGTTCGGTGAGTGGTCAGGTAGGTGTCAACGTGTTTGCCACTCAGGGCATTCATCGTCGACATGATTGTCTTGAGCTGCGCCTGCGCCGCAGTTAGTCCCTTGACCTCGACACTCGGCTTGGCATGAATCTGATTCAGACCGATCAGGCGGTCGGCGAGCTTCTGAGCCGCCGCCCTCGTGAGTCCGGCCTGCGTCGCTGCGGCGATGAAGTCCCGCCGAGCACCCTGGAGGAACTTGACCCGATTCAGACCCTTCATGTTCTCGGCGACCTTGAGCGCGGTCGAGGCGATGTCGTCGAGAGCGGCTTGGTTGTCGCGACCCTGCTGCGTGTTGATATCCAGCGTGCGACCGTTGTCGTGCAGCGACTTCGTGAAGTCGTCGATGCTCTGCTGGAAGTCACGCATGTTGGCGCGAGTCGAGAGGCGACGGTTCATCGCGTCTACCTGGTCAGCGAAGCTCTTCACCGATGCCGCGGCCGTTGCTGCCCCTTCGGCGGTAAGCCCAAGGCCGCGGTTCAGCAACGTGTTGGCACGCGCCATCTCATCGAGGCGCTGGCGGGCTTCCTTCTGCGCAGGCGTCCAGTCGTTCAGTGAGTTTCCAGCACCCTTGATGGCGCCAGTGAGATCGAGAATGCCGCCAGCAAGACCGCCGATTGCCGTACCCCAACCGGGGGCGACCATCGTGCCGAGTAGCGCCCCTGCTACTGCCTTGGACTGCTGCAGGCTCTTGCCGAAGGCTCCGGACTGCTGGGCCATGAGGGCCAGGCCGGCGCCCGTTCGCGCCAGACCGTTGAGTGAAAGCAGTGAGCCCCTGACGGCACTGGCAGTCACTCCGAGCTCAGCCAGTGCCGTTCGCGTGGCGACGATGCGCGGAGCAAGCAGCAGGAAGCCGCCGCCGAGTGTCGCGGCCACGCCGACCAGCGAGAACATCGCGCCCGTCATTAGCTTGATCGGTTCGGGCGCCTTCTCGACCAGCCGCATGAAGTCCGCGAGGCTGTTCGAGGCGTCCACGAGCAGGCCGCCGCCGTTGGGGTTCACGAGCGGCTTGACCATCTCCGAGGCCATGTCGCGCCACGCCGCCTTGATGCGGTCCGTAGCGCCGACCATGGTGTCCTTGACGTTCTTCGCTGCGCCGCCGAACTTGGCCTGCATGCCAGCCGCCAGAGCATCGAGCGCCTTGCCCGCATCCAGAGAACCCGCCGTGATCGAGGCGCGCACCTGCGCGCCAGTCATGTTCATCTGTGAGCCGATCAGCTCTGCAGCATTGATGCCACGCTGACCAAGCTGCATCAGGTCGGTGGCCGTGATCTTCCCGGCTGCCCCGATCTGGCTGATGATGAATGCGACATCGGAGAGCTGCTGATTCGTCCCGCCAGCGGCTGCGACGGCGTTCTGGATCGCGTCGAGGTAGGGGATGACCTTCTTGGTCTCGATCCCGAAGGCGAGCATCTGCTGCTGGGCGGTGATGAAGGTCTGCTTGGCGAACGGACTCGTGCGAGCGAACGCGTCGAGCTTGTCCATCTGCTCGTTAGCGGCCTTCGCGGACCCGAGCAGTGTCGTCAAGGCGGCGCGGGACTGCTGCTGCAGCGTGTTGTAGGCGATGCCGGTCTTGAGCACCGCTGCCGTGACGCCGAGCATCCCTGCGCCGATGGCCGTCAGCGCCGTGCCCGCGGTCGTCCAAGCTTCCTTGTTCTGCTGGGCCGACTGTGCCATCCGAGACAGCGCCGACGTCGCCTGCTGGGAGGACTTCTCGCCCGACGCCCCGACATCCTCGGTCGCCTTCTGTGCCTGCCGCATAGCGGAGACGTACTGGCCGATCTCGGCACGAAGGCGAGTGACGATTGAGCGATCAGCCAACGAGTTCACCTCCAACGTGGGAAAGTGGGCAGATGCACCGCAAGCTCAGTGGGAAGCAGTTCGTCGCGGGCCTGATCGCGATCGTGGTCGTGATCGGCGCGGCCTCGTGGGTCTTCGGCGGTTCAGCGGCGAGCGACGGTGGTCACGTCGGCGCGCTCGACGCCTGTGAAGCCAAGGCGCGAGCACAGTTCACGATCTCGACCGAATTCCGCGACATGAAGACGAGCCAGCAGAGCGATGGCACATGGTGGGTCCGAGGCCAGACGACAGGCGGTCGGCCAGTCGTGTGCTTCCTGACCTATAAAAGCGGCCACTATGAAGGCGATGCCGACATCGGCGATTAGGACCGTTTCACGTACCCGGGGTCGGGTCGTACGGCGTATCGCAGGCCGGGTTCGTCGTTGGTGTCGCGGGCTGCTTTGGCGATCGCTTGGCAGCCCGCGCAGATGACGGGTTCGACGATGTACCAGCCTTCGCGGTCGGGGTCGTGCGCTTCGTCGACCAGTTGGCCGCAGTCGGGGCAGAACTGGGAGTCGTAGGCTTCGAGTGCCTTCGCGAGCTCTCGGTCGCGGTACGACCACTTCGCGCCGGTCTCGTCGGCGAAGCCGAGGAATACGGTGGGACGTACTGACCAGCCGCGGGCGGCGCGAAGGTTGGCTACGAGGTCGGGCCGGTCTCGGAGTTTGAATGCGAGAAAGGGGCGGGGATGAGGGGCTCCTCCATCGTCGCCATCGTCGCGGTCATCACCAGGCGGGTCAGCTGCAGATCGCCCATCCGCTCCCGCATCGCCTTGAGCTGGTCGACGGTGACCGCACCGGCCACGCGGCCGTCGGCGAAATCGATGCGTTCGACGGCGGCGGCGAGGCAGCGCAGGTCGAGTTCGCGGTTGAACTCGGTCCGGGCCTTCTCGTAAGCAGCGAGAGCCGCGTCGTACTCCTGTGTCTTGACGGTGTGTGATCGCTTCTGCGCATCAGTCGCGTTCTTCGCCAGCTCTGGGGCGACGGGCTCGGCGGGCTCGACGAGGGCGGGTTCGCGGGTCTTGCAGGCGTCGATCTGGTCCGGCGTGAGTGCGGCGATGATCCAGGTCGACTTCGACGCGATCCATTCGTCGTAGAGGTCGGATCGGCGCTTGATCAGGCGGGCGCGTTCCCCGCCGCCGAGTTCGTCGTCATCGCCGAGCAGCTCGAGGTCGCGTTCGATCTGCTCGTACTCGGCGAACAGGTCCGGGCGGCCGTAGACGACGACCGACCGCTTCGCGACGCTGCCGCCCGCGATCCAGTCGTCGAGCGCGGAGCCATCGAAGTCGGCAGGCACGGGGGTGGACTCGGTCATGGTGATTCCTTTCGCACGGGTGCAGCACGGTCAGCACGGGATAGAGGACCTGTCGGGGCGCCCCGTGCGAGAACGCCCCGACAGGAGATGGGTCAGGACTCGGCGGCGACGAGCACCTTGTCGAGGTATGCCTTCTGGACGTACAGGGTCGACTCGCGCCGCACGTAGCCGCCACGGTCGGTCGGCTTCTTCGGGTCCGAAGTCAGCACCTCGAAGTACGAATACTCCTGGCCGGCCTCGCCCTCGGCGTCCTGCTCCGGGCCCTCCCGGTCGGCGAGGTAGAGCGCCGTGCCCTTCTCGCGGAACAGGTCGTAGACCGCGTCCTCGGTGTCGGCCGGCTTGCCGTCGGCGTCGAGGTAGCGGAAGACGATGACGCTGCCCTCGTAGTTGCTCCGCGTCGGAACCTGGGCATTCGAGCCGGTGCACAGCTCGGCCTGCTGGACCGTGTCCGGGTCGGTCGGGGAGAGCCGGTAGTCCATGATCCGGCACTGCAGCGGCGTCGCCGCGTTCCACTCGTCATCGGTGATGGCGGCAGGGTCGGCCGGGGGCGAGTCGAACGCCACCAGCGCGACGTGCTCGTCAGCGATTGTCTTCGGCATGAGGGGTCACTCCTTCGTTGTCGTCCCCGACTGCCGGGGCCTCGGTGGTTGTCGTCTCAGGCGCCGGGGAGCGCTTTCGACGACGGGTCGCACGGGGCCGCGCCTTCTCGCGCGGAGTCAGGGTGAGGTTGCGTCCCCAGATCGGATGCTCGACCAGGTGCTCGGGGACGGGGTGCGGCAGCTTCTTGCCGGTGGCCTTGTCATAGACCTCGACGAATCCCTTCATCGGTGCCTCCTCAGGTGGATTCGATGGCGGGCTCGGAGATGATCCGGTAGATGTCCACGCCGAAGTACGGATGGCTGTTGGTGGCCGGGATGGTCACGGACTGATCGGCTGTGACGCGCTGGGAGTCGACGAGTCGCAGCGGCTGCACGTGCCGACCATTGGCGAGTGGCTGCTTGCCGAGCAGGTAGCTGCGGACCTTGTCGACGGCCTTGAGGCAGGCGTCCGGGGTCAGGGCGGCGACGGTGACGCCGAGCATGTCGTTGAGGTCGTCCTGGGCGCCGTCCATCTCATCGGCACGCAGCAAACCGGGTGAGCCCCACAGCAGTACGTACGGGTAGGAGATCGGTGTCACGACCCCGGATGCGTCGGTGGTCTCCTTGGCCTCGATGTAGAAGACCTGCTTGCCCCACGGGGCCAGCAGCGCCTCCACGGCCGCGAGTTCTGCCCTCACGAGACGGCCTTCTCCGCGACCTCGGCCAATGCCTGCTCGAACCGGGGAGCTTCGTCGTCGAGCCGGACCTGCGGGTCGGTGACGGTGCCACCTCCGCGCGAGGTGCCGAAATAGGCGATGTTCGCCAGTGAGCCCGGAGCGCCCTTCTCGGGGCCGATCTGCGCCTCGGAGTAGTAGGCGTTACCGGCCATGTCGTAGGACACGGCTCCCGCGATTCCCTTGAAATGCCGTGACTTGCGGAAGTCTGCGTTCATCGCGGTCTTCATGTTCAGCGCACCCTTGGAGACCACGGCGCGGACCTCGCGCGGCAGCCGAGACAGGCCCTCGCCCATCGCGGCAGCGGCGGCGCGGAACTCGGAGGTGTCGATCGTTACGCCCATCACGACACCCCCGCCTGATAGTCGACGCACAGCAGCCGTTGCGCGGTCGCCTGCGACTGGTCGTCGATGGATGCGACCCGATAGACGCAGCCGATGAGTTGAGGGTTGTCGGGGTCGGTCAGGATCGTCACCACGTCGCCGGGGCGGTGCTTGGTGCCGAACGGGATCCGTACGACGATGCGGGAGTCCACGACCTGCACGCCGGCCGATTCGTGGTTGGTCTCGAACGCGAGTCCGGGATAGCGGGTGTAGCACTTGCCCTCGTAGACATTGACGGTGACCGGGGTGACCTTGCCGTCGTCATCGGAGGTCGTCTGGCCAGTCGGGCGGTCGATGCTGCAGGTGCCGCGCATCCGGGCCTCGAATGCGGCGCGGCCACGGGCGAGGGCGTCGGGCAGGCTCATCAGTAGTACGGCGGCAGGAGCCGCTCGTCCTCGTCGCAGGGCATCGGGCACAGGTCGCCGCGTTCGGTGCTGATGGTGCCGATGGAGCTGGTGGCCCCGGTCAGGGTCCCGAGGAGCTGCTTCTCGGATTCGGTGAGGTAGAACCCGGCCTCGTCGACCTTGGTCTGCTCGCGGTGGGAGTAGTCGTCGACGGTCTCGCTGGCATCGGCGACACCGCGCGGGTTGATGTAGCCGCGGGCGGCACAGGCCAGGGTGACGACTGCGACGTCATCGGGGAGCGGGTCGAGCAGGGCGCCGTTGTCGTCGAGCCATGTCTTGCCGGTTTCCTGCCGTACCAGTGCTGAGGCGGCGCGCAGCGCCCACCCTGCTCGTTGCTGCTCGGCGGCTCCGATGGTCTCTCCGAGCCAGTCGGAGAGGTCGGGGACGCTGGCGAGCGGGGTGGGCGCTGCCACGGCTCAGGACTCCTCGCCCGTCAGGTGCACGGCCCGGACGAACTTCTGGTCCGTCGGGGTCGGCGTGGTGTCGTCGGGGTCCTCCGAGGGCGTGAACCGGCCGGACTCGTCGAGCGTGCCCTGGTCGGTCACGATGTTCGAGCCGACCCAGGCGTCGCCGATGAAGCGGTCCTCGACCTCGTCGGGGTCGAAGACCCGGACGTTGCGGATGGCGAGTCCGGCAAAGGCGTTCGATGCGCCCCACGGTGCGCCGGCCGGTACAATGGGTGCCCGGCTGGACATGACGTAGGCGGTCTGGTGGAACGCGAACGCCTCGTCGGGGGCGATCTCGTTGGAGACCACCACGTCGAACCCGTACACGCGCCCGACCATCGCCTCGCGGAGGGTGTCGGTGGTGCCGGACTGGTCGTAGCGGACCAGGTTGTCGACCTGGATCAGCGCCGAGTCGACCTCGGACCCGATCAGCATGGTCCGGCCGCCGGCGGGGACGCGGGCCTTGTTGAGGCACTCGCGGGCGTAGGCGAACGAGCCCTTGAGGTCGTTGAGGTCGATCGCGTCCTCGAGGTCGTAGTCGGCACCGGTGATGGTGTCGACCAGTTCGTCCTCGAGTCCGCGGGCGATCGCGGCGTTGACCGGGTTGAGCACCTGGGCGCCGAAGTCCTCGATGTCGAGGGTCAGCTCCTCATCGGATACCGGCACGTCCATGTAGACGTCGGTGTCGAGGGTGACCACGACCTTGCGCTCGTGCAGGGCGCTCTTGGTGCGCGAGTCGCCCGAGCGCAGGGCACGGGTCTTCGCCACCGCGTAGGCGGGCAGTCGGAGCGTGATCGCGTCTCCCTTGGCGCCGCGGAAGTCTCCGCCAGCGTCCCGCCAGACCAGGCGGGGGAGGACGATCTCGCGCTCCAGCAGCCCGAGTGAGGTCCGTACGACCTTCTCGGCCTTGATGAAGTCACTCATCAGATTTTCTCCTTGGGTGTTTCAGCCGCCCGCCTGGTTGGGGACGGTCAGCGCCGCGGAATGAGCGCGGCGAGCTTGCGCGGGTCGGTCTCCTCCGGCTCTTCGTCCGGGTCGGTGCCGCCCCGCAGTCGCGCCTTGGGCCTGTCGGTGGGCGGCTTCTTGCCAGCCATGACCGCCAGGAGCTTCTCGGCGTCGGCGAGGATGTCTTCCTCGGTGTCGCCCTTGAGCCGGTCGATCAGCTCGTCGGGCAGGCCGTGCTTGGCGCCGATGCGGATGCGCAGGTTCTCGGCCTCCAGGGCCTTGATGCGGGTGTCCTTCTCGTCGGAGCCCTTGGCCTTCTCCTCCGCCTGCTCCTTGGCCTTGCGGAGGTTGCGGTTCTCGGAGTTGAGCTTGCGGATCTTCTTCAACGCACGGTCGGCGTCGAAGTCGTCGGCAGGCTCGTCGTTCTCGTCGGCGGGCGCGTCGTCCTTGTCCTCGGGGTCATCCTCGGTGGGCGCGTCGTCCTCCTGGGACTGCGGCTCGTCATCGTCCGGGTCGGCTTCCATGCGGAAGGCGTCGTGTCCGAATCGGGCGCGGTTGCGGGCGAAGATGTCGGCGAGTAGTGCCTTCTGCTCCTCGGTGAGCAGTGCGGCGTAGGGGTGTTCCTGCATGGTCGGCCTCCTGGGCCTTCGTTGGGTTGCCGCCCACCGGGGGCGGCCCTGTTGCTCCCGCGATGAGGCGGGAAGATCAAGCGGCCTTCGGGTAGATGCCGTCGGAGAACAGCTCGGGGTGCAGGCGCCGCATCCGCCACAGGATCGTGTCCCTGCGCTGGCGACCGTGCGGGGCGAGCAGCGGCTCCCCGGCCTTGCGTGCGGCCTCGGCGGCATCGTCGTAGGCGTCGACCCACTTGCGCTCCAGCGCGGTCGGCTGCCAGATGCCGTAGACCGGCTCGGCGGTGCAGCCGCAGTCCGGGTGTGCGCGGAAGTACGCGGTCTCTTCGCTGTAGCGGGGGCCGGACTGGGCGAGCATCGCGCAGAACGCGCACGGGTTGCCGTCGCTGACCCGGCGATACCGGACCCGCCGACGGCGTGAGGTCAGGTCGATCGTGGAGCGTCCGCCGGTCATCGCGAGCTTGCCCGCCTCGGCTGCCACCGTGCGGACCAGTTCCTGCTCCAACGGCTCCTCGAGCTCGGCCACCAGGGGCGCCGGGATCAGGTCAGTGAGCATGGTGACTGCTCGGGCATCAGGAAAGCGCAGCTCGACGACGCTGCCACCCACCGGTGCGTTCTCGGCGTGGTCGAACTCGTGCAGGTAGGCCGCGGCGAGGCGCTGTGATTGCCGCCAGCGGGAGCTGGCCATCAGCAGCATCGCGGCCAGCCACGCGGTCCGGTCGGGCGCCGGGGTGGTCAGGTACGTGTCGGTGAGCAGGGTCGCTTCCTGCTGGGTGTCCTGCCCGATGATCACCTGCTGGATGCGGTGAGCGTTGGTCAGGTCGCGACCCTCGGTCGTGGTCGCCACCGCTCAGACCTCGGCGCCGACCTGACGGCTGTAGGCGTCCGCCAGGCGCTCGCTGGCCGAGGGGTGCTCGTCGGCGTAGGTGCGCCAGGACTGGGCCGTGGTGAAGTCCACGCCGGGGATCAGGTCCCACAGCTTCTCCGCCGGGACTCCCAGCATCGTCGCGGCCTTGCCGAGAGCGTCGACGGCCTCGGCCATGGTGCGGGAGTCGGTGTCGGCCCAGCCGGTCCGCAGCGTCCAGTCCTCGGCATGCTCGGGCCGGTCCTCGATGTGAGCCGCCAGCCGCAGGGTCTGCACATGGGAGACGTCGAAGGACTTCTTGTGCTCGTCCCGCTTGGCGTGGAGCGACGCGCGCGCCTCGACGAGGCCATCGGCGGAAACGTTGATGAGCTTCGCGAACGCCGTCACCGGCGTCTGCGAGGTGGCCGCCAGCTCCTCGACATCAGCGTCATGGGCCTTGATGAAGCCGTCCAGCGGGGTCTCGTCGAGGGTGTCAAAGACGACTCCTTCGCCGCCGGTCAGGATGTCGTCCTGAGACAGCTTGAACTTGCGCTCGCGACCCTCCTCGTCCGACACGTTCGAGTCCAGTCCGGTGGCGGTGCGGACCTTCCAGGAGTTGAAGTGCTGCGCCAGCAGCCGGTCGTAGGAGGTCTTGTTGATCTTCGCCGCGACCGGGATCAGGGGCTCGATCCCGCCCGGGGCGCGGCCGAGCAGGTCGAGGTAGGGGGCGTAGCGGACGAACGGCGTCACGCCGACGCCGTGCTCGCGGGGCTCGATGTAGACCGCCTTGCCGTCCTCGACGGCCATCATGTGCTGGTCGGTCTCGTCCCACACCGAGATCGTCCGCCGACGCGCCTCCGGCGTCCCCTCCACCTGCAGCACGTACATCGGGTACTCGTCGTTGGCCGGGTCCTGGTAGACCGCGTAGGTGTTCAGCGGCGAATGCCCGGTGATCACCGCGCCCCGGTCGCCGGGGATGATCCGGGTGTAGGCCAGGCCGAAGCCGTAGGCGTCGCGATACAGCGGGAGCTGCCGGGCGCTCATCCGGTTGCGCTGCCACGGCAGCCAGACCGCATCGAGCTCCTCGTCGGGTGTCTGCGAGGAGTAGACCCGCTCGGCGTCCAACGTCTGGACGACGGTGGTCACCACGAGCGCCAGATACGGGTCCTTGGCGAGCTGCTGCAGCGCCCGGTGCTCCTTGGTCGCCTTCGCCGGCAGTCGCGACGGTTCCGGCTTGTTGCGTAGCCAGTCGTCGATCTTCTTGAGCCGGTTGTGCTCCCGGTCATGCTGCGGGAGGAGCTCGTCCATCATCAGCGCGAGGGCGGTTTGCTTGTTCACCAGACCTGCCCTCCTCGCTTGGTGTTCTGGTTCAGGTAGAGCCGTCGGGCGAGGCGACCGATGTTCAGCGTGGCGGCGCCGTCCATCTTCCGCTTGGACTCCCGGTGCTCCTTGCCGATGCTCATCCCGTGCCGGGTCGGGACCCGCTTGGCGTTGAGCATGTGCGTGCGCAGCCGTACGTCGCCGTCATGGGTGAATGCGGCCTGCTCGATGTCTTCCTCGGTGACCTGCACCTGCTCGACGAACTTCTTGTGGTTCTCCGGGTGCGTCATGTCGAACATCACCGCGTGGCCGGCCTTGCCCGGTTTGGCCCACAGCTTCAGGCGCTTGGCGTAGCGGCGATGCCACTCGTCGAAGAGCGCATCCCAGAACCGTTCCTTCGTCTCATCCTCGAGGACATGCGACGGGTCCCCGAAGAACGCGACCACGCTATGGGTGTCCATCGCGTTCGTGACCGCCAGGTCCACCTTCTCCCGCGGAGCCAGCCAGCCCTTGCCGCGCTCACCCGGAGGACGCTGCCACACCCCGAGCGTGACCGTGTGCCCGTCGGCCACCCGGATCAGCAGCAGGAACGTCGCATCGTCGGACTTCGAGCAGTCCAACGCCAAGACGCAGGGTTCGTGCGGGGCGATGACCTTCTCACGGTCGGCCAGCAGGTCCCACAGTTGCGGGGTGGTGTAGTCGTCCTCGGCGGCGGTGATCTGGTTGTACCACTTGCGCCGCGACTCCGACGGCGGGTTCGTCGGGTCGAGGATGTCCTTCACGATCCGCTTGATGTCCAGCCAGTCGGAGTCCCCGCGGATCGACTCCACCACGCTCGGCGCGGCCTCAGCGGTCAGCGGCGCCTCGGGGGGCGCTTCGAGCGAGTCGTACATCAGGCCGAAGTCGACCTGCGTCGCCTCCGCGCCCTGGGTGGCCTCCCAGCCCTCGCGGATCTTCTGCGCCACCGAGTCCTCGCCGGGCCGGTAGGCGTTGAAGATGTACAGCACCCGCGCCGGTGCGCCGGTCTCGGCCTTCGCGGCGTTGCCGCGGATCGCGCCGTACATGTCGTGGCCACCGTTGGAGGAGTTCCAGTTCTGGATCTCGTTGCACACGATCTGCTTGGGTCGGCCACCCTCGACCGCCATCACCGAGGAGGTGATCGCCTCGATCTGACGTCGATCGCCGTCGGACCAGACGTTCAGCTTGCCGACCTGGATGCCGTAGTAGTCCCGCGCCTCCGGGGAGATGAGGCTCGGGAAGAGCTTCATCGTGTTCTTCGTCTGGTCCTGGGAGACCGCGATGATCTGCGTCCACGCATCCGGCTCGTCACGGCCACGCGGTACGTCGCCGTCCCAGCCGTCAGGCACGATGTCGGCGTGCAGGGAAGAGGCCCCGACGCAGGCCGCGATCGGGTCCTTGCCGTGGCCCTTGAGTCGTTGGAACGCAGCCGAGTGATCGAGGTGGTCAAGGGATTCGTCGAGTGCGTCGTACCAGAGGATGAACCGCGCCTGCTCCGGTGTGAACACCCACGGCTTGCGGGCCTTGCCGCGCAGCCAGTAGCCACACCATGCCAGCCGGTTCCACCCGAGCGTCAGCTCCGGGAGAACCCAGCCGTTGTCCCACTGCCACGTCGGGCCGATCCTGACCGGCTCCCACTCCAGGCCGGTCGGCGGCGGCGTGTTCGCGAGGCGGTCGCCATACCACCGTTTGATCTCTTCGTACTCGGCCTCGCGGGAGACGTGGAGTGCGGGTCCGGCGTTACGCGCTCGCGCCATGGGCCTGCGCCCAGCGCGTGTTCGCAGCGTCGCGCTGCTGGTTCCGATCGCTCGTCTCGCCGCCCTCGTCGGGGAGCTTCAACTGCGCGAGGAACTTCGCCTTGGTCTTGGCCTGCTTGTCGATGCTCCCGATCAGCGGGTGCTCGACTTCCTGTCCCATGCTGCCCTTCGACATGTACGGACGGCCGAGACCATCCCACGCCTCGAAGAGCTCGGCTTCCATGTCGGCCGCGACACACGCGCTCGACAGCACACGCAGCTCGTCGGTACGCAGCTCGTACTTGCCGACCACGTCGCGCCACAGTGCCTTGCCTGCGACGGAGAGGGAGTTCGGGGGCTTCGGCTTGCTCATCTCGCCCTCCTGGGGCCTCATGCGCCTCCTGGGCGCCGGAAAAACGGGGACAGACCGCACGCTGGATTCGGGCTGCTATTCCCGCGGTCTTTCGCCCCGGCCAGGGGAGTCACCCCCCACCCGTTGACGGCCTCAGACCGCGCCCGGATGACGCTCGGCAGGCCGCGTGAGCTTGGCCCGCTCGGCCTCGTTCTCAGCGCGCGTCTTGGCTGCGTGACACGGCGCAGAGAGCCACTGCAGGTTGCTCAGGTCATGGTCATCGCCACGGACCCGATGGTCACACTCACGACCGCGGCCCTCGCAACCCTCGGCGTGCCACCGTGGCTCACCCGCCAGAGACAGGCCCTCACAGCGGCCCTTGGCCCTGCTCTTCGTGGCTCGCACCCGCGCGGCCCAGTCGTCGGGAAGCCGAGCCCTGCGAGTGCTGGTCTCCCACGCCATCAGATGCCCGTGACCCGGTACGCCACAGCCTCGTGCGCCCACCCGATCGGCTCGACCTGCAGTGTCGGCCACACCTCACGCAGCTCGGTCCACGCCCTGTGCTCGTGCTGCTCCCAGCCGGGATAGGCGATCAGCTCATCGAACACGATCACCGTGCCGGGCTGGATCAGGTCCCGTGCCCGCTCGAAGATCGTGGCCGTGCTGGCGTACAGGTCACAGTCGATGTGCAGCAACGCCACCCTCGACGGCAGCGGCGCACCGGGCAGCGTGTCCTCGAACAGCCCGTTGACAAACACCGAGCCGGGCACGTTGGGGACGTGACGCTGGGCGAACATGCCCTTCCCGAACCCGGGCCGCCACTCCTCCGGCAGGCCGGTCATGCAGTCGAAGGTCATCACCGGCACGTGCTCGGCGATCGCCCTCGTACTGGTGCCGTCACCGGTGCCGAACTCCACAGCCCAGCCCTCGGTCAGGTCCACATTGGCGAGCACCCAGCGCAACAGCTCGCCGTGCTTGGTGCCGACCTGCAGGCCGTACTCGGACCAGTCGGCTGAGGCAAGCTTCGCGGCAGCGGTCACGCTCGGCAGCCCTTTGTCGAGGACGTCGAGCAGGTCCGCGGAGACTTCCTTGGCGTAGGCCGCCCACTCGGCCGGGTCAAGGAAGCGAACCACATGCTCGGACAACCGCGGGTCCGCCACTGTCGTCTCGGGTGCCAGGTGGGCGCACTCGAGAAGCCGGCGCGTGATCTGATACTCGGACTTGATCCGCTCGTACGGCAGCAGCACCCGCTCGGCGTGGGCGGCGTAATGCGCCCACGAGTCCATCTCGAACCGCTCCGCACGACTCAGACCACGCGACACATCACGGACGGCGCGGAACTGGCCGGCGACCGCGCCGAACACGGCGTCGCGCTTGTCGGCACCGAAGCCGAGCGAACGCAGCGACTCCACGACGCCGGGGCGTCGGATGCCCCAGTAGAACGACCGGATCGCCGGATCGGGTGCGGGCTTGGCACGGGCTCGCTCGGCGACCTGCTCGATGTCGGAGCCGATGGTGTGGACCAGGCCCGCGAGGAACTCGGCATAGACGAGCCGGGAGTCGGGGTGAAGCTGACCCATCCACCGCTTGCGCAGCTCCGCATCGGCCGGGGTGTCGATGATGCTCGGGTGCAGTGTCGCGATCGCAGTCACTGGGACCGCGCGGAACGCCGTGCTGAGCGACGTCCCGTACTGGACGTCGACCTGCTTGACGAACACGTACCCGGGTCGCGCTGCCCGCATCACCTGCGCCAGTTCCCGGTCAGACAGGCCGCTGGTGAGACTCACCATCACGGCGTCGAACTCGGGAACCTGAGCGAGCATCCCGGACTCGTAGGCCGTGGTCTCCCACTCGTCGCCGATGAGCGACACGAGCGCGTCGAGGTCGGTGTTGACCATGACGTTGCTGCCGGTGACCAGGAGCATCTGCTTCTTGCTCACGCGCCCTCCGCTTCCAGCAGGTCCCTGACCGCGCCCTTGAATGCCACCAGCGCCTCAGCCCTGGCCTCGCTGAGTGCATCGGGATACGACGTGGCGACGTCGATGCGGACTGCGACCTGATCGCCGTCGGCGAACTGGCACCACACGCTGACCGATGCCATGCGCTCACCGCCTCAGCCCGCTGGCTCGCACCGACCCCCGACATGCAACAGCGG
>Ga0164242_10002845_pt1 | contig 19922 bp, 22 predicted proteins | sample OricomgcompostMG_FD_108783 | JGI IMG/M metagenome (GOLD analysis project Ga0164242, IMG submission 108783) | Miracle-Growth compost microbial communities from Emeryville, California, USA - Original compost - Miracle growth compost (MG) ... | reverse complement strand
GTCGACGCTCAGCCCGGCGTCCTCGATGGCCCGCAGCACCGCCTCGAGTGTCAGGTCCAGTCCGGTTCGACCCAATCGGCGCCCGACCTGTGATTTACCCGCCCCGGTCAGGACGGCCTTTCCATCGAACGGACCGCCGGTCATGCGCGGTCTCGCTTCGCTTCTCGCTGGTCCGTCATGCGATTGCCTCCTCGAGTGCGACACCCGCAAGGGTGAAGGTATTCATCGGCTGTTCCGATGGGACCGAACTCAAAAAATCGCCCGCACAATCAAGTCGGCCACCGCGGCCGGCTTGTCTGAGCCATCGAGCTCGACGGTGTGGCGCATTGTCACATTCACCGTGCTCTCATCGATCTTCGCGACGTCGACGAGCACTGTCCGGGCGCGCACCCGACTGCCCGCGGTCACCGGAGCCAGGAATCGCACCTTATTCAGGCCGTAGTTGACCCGCATCTTCGAGTTCTCGAACCGGTAGTTGTGCGAGCTGAGAACCGGCAGCAGAGAAAGTGTCAGGAAGCCATGCGCGATCGTTGCGCCGTAGGGGCTGTCTTCCTTCGCCCGCTCGACGTCGACGTGAATCCATTGGTGGTCCTCAGTGATGTCAGCGAAGGCATCAATCCGCTGCTGGTCCACCAGAATCCAGTCCCCGACGCCAAGCTCTTCACCGAGCAACCGCTCCGCCTCGGCGATTGAACCAATGATCTTCATCCGTATCCCATCCTCCGAATACCACTATTCATTTAACGATATACGAGGGCCTGGCGGTGCCACTGCGGGGGATCCGTGCCTATCGCCGTGGCGCGAGCGATGCTGCAAGCAGATGCCGTAGGACGCCTTCCTCCCCACCGTCCTCTACGCCGGCAGGTTCGGCCATGAGACTGAAGTTGATGCGCGTCACCCACCTCGCCAATACCTCCGGAGAGATGTCGTCTCGCACCTCACCAGCAGCGGCGGCACTGGCGATGCGGCGACCGAGTGCCTTGGCCAGTTCGGTGCGCCACAGCTCCGAGGCCTGGGCCGCGTGGTAGGTATGCAGCGCCTCATCGTGGCCGATGAGAAGCCTTGCGGTAGGCGATGTTCGGGCTGCTTCGTTGCCCGCCAAGCATGCCGCGACCAACTGATCGAGAAACGGCTCGTCGGTGTGCCAGCAAGGTTCAATCGAGACGAAGATGCCGGCCAGCGCCCTGAGGAAGGACGCTACGAGCACCGCTTCCTTGTTCGGAAAATAGTAGTAGACCGTGGACCGGTTCACTCCCGCACGGATAGCGATATCGCTCATGCGGGTCCGGGTGGGCCCCCGCTCGGTGTAGCAGGCTTCAGCCGCCACCAGCAATCGTTCCCGGGCCTGTTCTTCGTTCAGCGGAAGATCCGCACCCCAGGCGCCAGCGCGGTTCGACTCCGGCTGCGCGGTCACGAGTGGAGTCTACCCACGCCTTGACCGTGTCAGACAAAGTTGCCTAATGTGTTGCATATCCCACACCAAAGGATCTTGTGTCCGACATTGCTGGTTTCGGTAGGCGCGGAGCAGTCAGGGAGCGCAGATGGTGAATTTTGATGATCTTCCGACACGGGCGGATCTCATCCCGAAGGACCCCGCCCCGGTACTCATCAAGTCGACGGCCTGGCAGGTCTCGATGTTGGCGGTGACGATGCTGCTGGCAGTCGCGGTCTTCGCCTTCGCCATCAGGAGGTGGCGAACGACCGGCCGTTCCGAGATGTTCTGGATGTGTCTCGGGGCTTTGGCTGCAGTCGGCTATGAACCGTTGGGCGACTTCATGGTCGACATCGCCTATCACCAGTCCGGCACGCTGAGGTCGCTGACCGGATTCGGCGGCACCATCCCGCTATGGACGCTGTTCATGTACGTGGTCTTCTGGGCGCCCGGAATCCTCTATCTGACAAGCCAACTCGAGGCCGGTGTCACCTTGAAGCGTTGGCTGAGTATGTTTGCCATCGTCATCCCCGTCACCTTGACATTCGAAGTGCCCATGCTCGCTTTGGGGTTGTACAAGTACTACGGCGCGCAGCAACCCATTGGGGTCTTCGGGTACCCGCTGTGGATGGCGTTCTCCAACAGTGCCGTCATCTTCATCGTGTCTCTGCTGGTGCACGCCGCCATGAAGACTGCGCTGGTACGTGACAAGCCAGCCCTCCTCGTGCTTTTAATGCCGAGCATCATCATCGGCGTCGGCGTCGTCACCGTGTTGCCGATCGGCCTGGCCATGAGCTCGACCACATCACTGGTCATCATTAACCTGTGCGCCTTAGCGTCGGCGGCCCTCTCAATCGCCTTTGTCGTGATCGGGTACAAGATGGTCATACCGCCCTTCAGCGCGGAGCTCACCCCGGCCGCAAGCAAAAACGATGTCACCAGCAGCGTGTAGTCCCAGTACCGACAGAGCATGAGGCCGGTCCCGCGGGCGGCAGCGTTATCGAAATCCCCTGCAACCGAATAACTTACGATTTGACGGGTCGACGTCGAGCGGAATCAACGCACGGCGCTAACGTCAGGTAGCGGCGGTGAGCGTCGCGTCGGCCTCAGCCAGCGTGCGTTCGGGATAGAAGCTACGCGCCCAACTGCGCAACTGGCGGAAACCCGCGGCTTCCGAAACAGTCAGTCCAGGAGGATCCATGTACTTCTGGTATTCCCAAATCGCGATATCGTCCGGAAGCGCCGCTTGTGACGACTCAAGGCGCGACTCGTAATTGCCGTTGGCCTCGTCGATCCAGTAGGTCGAGAAGATGTCCGAGGTGGCATCGTCGACGGGGGTCGCGCAGATCGCGATCACCCGATAGCCGTCACGGGTGTGCTCACCGTTGAACGACACCCCCAGTCCGGACCAGTAGATCTCCAGGGTGTTGATGGTCTCCCCGGGGATGTCGACACCCTCACTCCAGCGCCGACCGAACCCGACCTTCGCCGACCATACGACTTCGTCAACGTCCTCGCGCAGGACCGTCGGACTGATCGGTGTCTTGTGCACGAACCGGAAATGGTGGGGATCGACGGCGTTCTCGGCAATGATCTGCGGGTGCACATGCACACCGGGGAACTTCAGCCGAGCTTCCGGACCGACCGGGAAATAGTCGCGGTCATGGATGTGGTCGCCGAGTACCTTGCGCCCGTCCGGTACCTCCCACTGCGGGCCGCGGCCCGCAGCGTCATGCCACACGTAGATCGATTCGTTGATCTCGGCCGCCGGCCAAGATCGGACCTTGCGCCCCCGGTTGGGTCGATTCTCGTAGGGAATACGGACATTGCGACCCTGCCCATTCCACACCCAACCGTGGAACGGGCATTGGATGCCATCCTCGACGACGCAACCGCCCTTGGACAGGTTCGCGCCGAGGTGCTGACAATGCGCGTCGAGCACGTGCACCGCACCCTGAAGGTCACGAAAGGCAACGAGGTCGACCCCGAAGTAGTGCAGACCGATCACATCGCCCGGAGCAATATCAGCGCTCCAGCCGACCTGAAACCAGCCGGTGGGCTGCATGCTGGGCAAGCCTTTCACAATTCACTCCTCTTGACAGGTGTCGCACGACGGACTGGTCCGGCCGATTACGGCGCGGCGACCTCGACAGACGGCATGCGGGCGAGCCGGCTCGCACTGGAGCAGACAACAGTGATTGGGATATTTAAGGACACGATAACGGGAATGGTGTTCCCAATCAATAGGCGTGATATTTTTGAAGGCGAATTCCCCGGAGATCGGAGCGAAAGCATGGCCGATTACGGGCGTCCGTCGGAACGAGACGTCATCATGCGCGCGGCGTACCGGTTGATCGGCCACAATGCGAGCACCACCACCTCGATCGAGAACATCCTGCAGTCCGCGCGCGTCAACCGCCGCACCTTTTACCGGCACTTCGCGTCGAAGGATGACTTGATCATCGCGATGCAGGAGTGGGCCGGAGAGCTGATCTTGGGCCGACTACGCAACACCGTCGACGCGGCGGATAGCCCGGCCGGCGCGATCGCCGCCTGGATAGACGAGTACCTCAGCATCGGCTGGGATGAGACGCGATTTCGCGACGCACTGGCATTCCTGTCCGCCGAAGTCATCAGTGCCCCGGGCATCGCCGCCGCACTGGAGACCACCTACGCCCGACACCGCGAGCCTCTTGCCGACGCGCTTGCCGCCGGCCTCGCCGACGGCACTCTGCCCAACGCACGACCCGAACTCGACGCGTTCACGATCCACGCAGTAGCCGTGCGTCATCTCGAGGCCCGCATCCGAGGTCGCCTCGAGAGAGACTTCGACGAAGTCCGCGATGCGGTTGCGGGGCTCGTGCTCGCCGGGCTGACTGCACCGGCCCACTATCTGAAATCTGAGCCGCCGTCGACGTTCAGATCGGCTCCCGTCGTATAGGTGTTCCGGCGCGAGCCCAACATGGTGATCATCGGCGCGATCTCCTCGGGAAGGCCAGCTCGCCCCATTTGACCCAACGCATCGCCGAACATCTCCTCCAACACCGTGCCCACGTCAACCGGATCCGCCGGATCCAGACCACGCTCCCGGATCGCCGTCTCGGCATAGTCTCGGATCTGCCGGGTCAGGAAAGTACCCGGCGACACCGTATTGACCAGGATTCCTTCCTTAGCCAGCGTCTGAGAGAGATTCTTCGTCAAGCTCGTCAACGCGGCCTTGCCCGCGGTGTAGGCAATCAACCTTGGCGACTGGCGTTGCACCGAGTGCGCGGAGAGGTTGACGATCCGCGCCCAGTCGGCTTTACGCAGTAAAGGCAGTGCCGCACGGCAGGTGCGCACCGGGCCCATGGTCATCAAGTCGAACGCCTCATCCCATTTCGGATCGTCGAGTGCGTCGAACTCTCCGACGATCGTCGCGCCGGCGCCGACGGTGTTCACCAACACGTTCAGCGAGCCCCAGCGCCTGGCTATATCACCAAACGCAGCATTGACACTGTCGGAGTCCGACACATCGGTCACGATCCCCACAGCCTCCGGGCTGCCCGCCTCATGCAACGAGGCCACTACTTCATCGAGTGCGCTGCGCGTGCGTGCCAGCACAGCCACCCGGGCGCCATCGCGGGCATAACAATCTGCGGTCGCACGGCCCATTCCTGCCGTGCCGCCCGTGATCGCGACGGTCGCATCCCGTAGTCCCAGGTCCATTGCCACCCTCTCGCCGAAGATCATCTCGTCGCCGAATCGCTGGATATCGGCCTGACCGAGCGCTACAGTCGGACGCTAGCGGGAATGGTGTTCCCAGGCAAGGTTGCGATTTCTGGGAACAGAATTCTCACCCTGCATCATCATCGAGGGCTTGCAACAGCTCGACGCAGAACCCGCAATGAGAGGTCTCGATGGACGGATCCAACCACTACGTCCAGACGTTCCAGGAGCGCGGATTCCCGCATGCGCAGTACCCCACCGGGTGGTTCCAGGTGGGGTGGTCCGACGGATACGCCCGGGGCCAGGTCGTCGCCGAAACCTATTTCGGCCAAGACCTCGTCCTATACCGCACCAATCCCGACGACCCGAACACCCAGGGCCGGATCGTGGCGTTGGATGCCTACTGCCCTCACATGGGCGCGCACCTGGCTTATGGGGGCTCGGTAGAAGGCGACTGCCTACGATGCCCGTACCACGGGTGGTCGTGGAATGACGCCGGAAAAAACACCGAGATTCCTTATGGCGAAAGACAATCGATCAACGCACGCACCCGCAGCTGGCCGGTGCGTGAGGTCAGTGGGATCGTTTACCTCTGGCACGCGGCTGATGGATCGGAACCGAGTTGGGATCCCCCCCGAATGCCGGAAGCCGACGCGGCCGACTTCTACCGGCCGTATCCGTGGGCGACTCATCGAGAGCCGATGCGCATGCACCCCCAGTTCGCCGCCGAGAACTTCCCGGATCTAGCGCACATGCGGTATGTCCACCGCTGGAAGGAGATTCCCGAGATCTCGCTGTGGCAGGAAGACGGCCCGGCACTGCGGGTCGACTATGACGGCCTGATCGACACACCGAAAGGCATGGTGCACGTTGCCACTGCCAATACCGCCTACGGCGTCGGGCTCAACGTCAATCGCGTGCTAAACGGCCTGCGGTCTACGACGCTGGGCGCTTTCACCCCCATCGACCAGACCCGTAGCGAAGGCTTCATCACCGCTTGGGTGGCCAAGCGAGACAAGGACTCCACCGAACCCGACGGCTTGGCGCGCAGTATCGCCGCGGCCAATACCCGGGAACTGTTCGGACCCGACGCCGACCGTCGGGTGTGGGAACATCAGCGCTACCGCGAGCACCCGTTGACGGTCGGCTACGAAGCCCAGTACACCCGCGCCTTTCGCGCATGGGCGGGCCAGTTCTATCCCGAGCCGGCGTTCGTTTCGGCGGTGAGCAGATGACATCGGCTACAGCATCATCACAGCGGTTGGCGCCCGCACACACGGCAGTCGTCTGCGTCGAGTGCCAAAACGGTGTCCTGGGAAAAGATTCGATCCTGCCGGCGCTCGCGGCTGACGCTCAACCGGCGTTGGCTGCGATCGAGAAGCTATTGGCACTTGCCCGGTCCGCCGGTGTTCTCGTCGTGCATACCCCTTTCCTGGGCAGCCTCGGCGGCCCGGGCACCACTCCCCTGATGCGTTCGACCGCGCGGGTGACCGCTGAATGGGCACCCGGCCACCCAGCGACAGAGATCTTGACACCCCTACTCGATCCCACCGATCTGGTCGTGGGTCGCCACCAGGGCGCATCACCCACATGGGGCACCGAACTGCTGCCGATCCTGCGCGCCAGGAACATTCAGACCCTGATTTTTGCCGGAGTTTCACTCAACGTGGCCATTCCCCTTGCAGTAGGACAAGCGGCACACGAAGGGTTCCACGTCATCGTGCCCCGCGACGCCGTCGTCGGAACCCCGGCCGACTACGGCCAACTCGTGCTGCGCAATACCATCGCGATGCTCGCCCGGGTGGTCGACGTCGCCGATCTGGCCACGGCATGGACTCACGCCGAACCCGAGATATCCATGCCGACAACATGACTCACTTACAGCGAAAGGTCTGCCAACGATGACGATCTCCGGCGACGCCTACGAGCAGTTCATCCGACGTTGGTACGACCTGTGGAACCAGCAGGACAAACAGGGTTGGCTGCAGCACTGGAAGGCCACCGCTCCGGGAGAACCCACCCTGGAGGATCCCGTCGGCACACCCGTCAAACGCGGCTGGGAACTCGCCGCGGAGCTGTGGGACCGTACGGGTCCGAACCATCCCGCGGTGCGCATCGAGCAACTGATCCTCGGCGGCGCCGAGGCGGTGGTGGTCTGCCACAACGAGGGCACGTACCGGGGCGAGACGCTGATCATTCCCAGTGTGGACGTCTGGCGGCTGAACCCCGATGGCAGCAGCGCCGTGCGCAGCTTCTGGGACATCCCCGACCACATCCCGTACGGCAAGTGGACGGCCCGCGCCGGCAGCGCATCGGCGCACTGACCATCCACTGAATCGTTGCTGCACAACGACTCCCATAATATTCCAGGAGACGACTATGGAAGAGATATGCAGCGAATGCAGTTTCGACGAATCCACGACACCACCGCGGGCGGTGGTGGGTGCGCTGAAAACACAGGCAGACGGCATCGCTGACACCATCGGCGCCATACCTGACGCCGTGCTCCGGCGCCGCCCCGCACCCGGCGTGTGGTCACCACAGGAGTACCTAGGGCATCTGCGGGAATCGATGGCCTTTCACCGCTGGTTGATCGAACGGGCACTCGCAGAACAAGATCCGCTGATTCCCATAGTCGATCCCGACGAATCGGTGGCCCATGGCCATTACAACGATGCCGACACAGCTCAGCTGATCGCCCAGTTCAATCGACGGATTGAGCGGCTCAACGAAGTGCTTGTCTTGTTAGACGACGATGCGGCGAACCGCACGCTGGCCCTGGGCGACCGGCGAATCACGGTGGGGCTCATCGCCCGCAGCGCATGGCACGAATGCCATCACCATCACGGCGACCTTCGCCGCTCACTGGTGGAGCCCCACAGGTGACCGGCACACCGCGACCCTCCGTGCGACCCGTCGCGTTCGTCACCGGGGCAAGCCGCGGCATGGGCGCGGCAACCGCGATCGCCCTCGCCGAAGCCGGCTTCGACGTCGCAATCACCGCCAGGACCGTGCACAAGGGAGATGGGCGGCAGGAGGCGCCGTGGGCCGGGACCGTCGACATCCGGATGCTTCCCGGAAGCCTCGAACAGGTCGCGCTGAGCGTCGAACGAGCCGGAACGCAAGCGCTTCCGGTGGCCATGGATCTCCTGGACCGCAAAGCGGTCGGCGCTGCCGCCGATTTCACGCTCGATACCTTTGGTCGGGTCGACCTGGTTGTCAATATCGGTGTCTACCAAGGCCCCGGCGCAATGGATTATTTCCTGAACACCCCGATCGATCTGTTCGATCGCAGCCTGCAGGCCGACGTGGTCGCCCCGGCGATTCTGCTTCAGAAGTTCCTGCCCGGCATGCTCAAGCGTGGTGGCGGCACCGTGATGAACATGACGTCTTATGTGGTGGTCAATGATCCATCCGCCCCGGGGCCGGTACACGGATGGAGCGTGGCCTATGCCGCTGCCAAGGCCGGGATCGACCGGTTCGGCAGCGTCCTCAATGTCGAACTCGGTGAACAGGGGATCACGGTATATACGGTGGACCCCGGTTTCGTCAGTTATGGAGCAGCACTTGATGAACAACGCCGCAACTACCCCGATGCACCCGTTTCACCACCCGAGGCGATAGGTGCGGCGATCGCCTGGCTGGCGACCACCCCCGAGGCCCGCCGGCTGCGCAACAAGCGGATCTACCTGCCCGGTCTTGCGCACAAACGTGCTCTGCTCCCAGGCTGGGACGGCCCGGGAAGTGCCTACCAACCGCCAGGAGCGAACACCGATGTCAACCCGTGACCGCAAAGACCAACAGCTCAGCGCCGCGCCCAGCACCGTTGCGCGTAACCAGGGATGCGTGTCCTGAGTGGAGTCACAATCGCCCGTGAACGTCGGCCTGTATTTCGACCTCCGCAATCCGCCGCAGTGGCGCCGCGACCCGGCCCGGGTCCACTCATTCGCGCTGGAAATGTGCGAGGAAGCCGAACACCTTGGCGCACATTCAATCTGGCTGACCGAGCACCACCTGTTCGATGACGATTACATGGCTTCACCGCTGACCTTCGCTGCCGCCGTGGCCGCCCGCACCAACCGCGTCCGTATCGGTACCGCGATCGTGATCGCGCCCCTGCACCACCCAGCCGAGATCGCCGAACAAGCTGCGATGGTGGATCTCGTCTCGGGCGGCCGACTCGATCTCGGATTGGGCGCGGGTTACCGCGTGCCCGAGTATCAGCTGTTCGGGCGGAGCATCGCGCGGAAATACCGACAAACCGACGACACCGCCCGCGAGATCCGCCGCCTCTGGGAGGCCGGCGGGGTGACACCTCGCCCCGTGCAGCGGCGCCCACCGATCTGGATGGGGTATCAAGGCCCGCAGGGCGCCCACCGAGCCGGACTACTCGGGGAGGGACTGCTATCTGCCGAGTACCGACTGTGGGAACCCTACCGTGCCGGCCTCATCGAAGGCGGGCATGACCCAGCGACCGGGCGAATGGCCGGCGGCGTCCAGGGCTGGGTCAGCGACGATCCGGAGAGCGACTGGCCAACGGTGTCCAAACACCTTTCTCATCAACTCGATTCGTATAACAGGCATGCCGTTGAGGGCACCCGGCGCGCGACTCCCGACCCGGTCGACCCGGATCGGCTTCGTGGCCGCGATGCCAAGCGGCAGAACTACTTCTGGTGTGACACCCCCGAGTCGATGGCTGCCCGAGTGCGGTCGATGATCGGCGACGCCCCTACCGAGACGGTCTTCTTCTGGGTGTCGCTCGGCGGGATGCCCGAGGACTGGGCGCTCCGTCACATGCAGACCATCTGCACAGAGCTGGCACCTTTACTGAGCCCTTCGAGCGCCTATCCCGCCAAGAACTCCAACTCGTCGACGCGTGCTGCAGACGTGGCACAGAAAGGTTGAACACCCTATGGACAGCGCTGAACTCGAAACGCGAGTCTCCGTTTCCCACTTGATGGCCCGCTACCAGTTCCTCGCCGACTCGGGCAGAATCCGTCAGCTGTCCCAACTGTTCGGCGCCGACGCCGTCATGGAGACCAACAGCGACTCCTACGTCGGGCCGGACGGGATACTGGGCTTCTTCGCCAGCGTCAAAGACAGCTTCATCGCAGCGGGCTTCGCGCCGGCGCGCCACTACCTCAGCTCAATTTACGTCGACCCGACCTCGCCCCATACAGCGACGACATATGCCTGCTTTCAGTTCGTGGGTATCAGGGGTCTCGACCACTGGGGCACCTACACCGACGAAGTCGCGCTCGATGACGGCACCTGGCTTTTCACCCGGCGCCGGGTATTCGTCGAGGGGTGCGTGCCGGGCTCACCGGCCGAGACGCTGCTCGGCATCACATCGAAAGCCTGATCACCGCACGAATACCTAAGCGGATATACAGATATTTGTTTAACGGTATAGACTGACCACGCTCGCCGGGCAAGCCGCCCGGACCATCCGAGGATTTTGGGAGACACATGGGCTCGACGTCCCGCGCAGCGATCATTGCCGCTGCCCGCACACCGATCGGCACGGCACGCCGAGGCACGCTGGCTAATGTGCCGGCGATTGAACTCGCCAAACCGGTGGTTGCCGCGGTCGTGGAACGGTCCGGGCTCAGCGCCGCCGATTTCGAAGACCTGGTACTGGCCGAAAGCCTGCAAGGCGGCGGCGACAGCGCGCGCTACGTCTCGGTGGATCTGGGCATGACCAACATTCCGGGGCTGGCAGTGAACCGGCAGTGCGCGTCCAGCCTCTCGGCAATCGCCGTCGGAGCTGGCCAGATCGCGGCGGGTATGAGCCGGGCGATCCTGGCCGGCGGCATGGAATCTTGTTCCACCGGGCCAATCATGCAGAAGCGCAAGCCTTTCACCTCGGGCAAGTCACCCGAGGACTACGAACAGTGGTTCCCGTTCTCGCATCCTCCCACCGAGGATGCGCCGGCCTTGGACATGTCGATCACCGTCGCGCACAACTGCGCGGTGCAGTACGGCATCACCCGCAAGGCGCAGGACGAATGGGCGCTGCGCAGCCACCAGCGCGCGGTCAAGGCCATCGACGCCGGCTCCTTCGTCGATGAAATCATCCCGATCCAGGTGCCGCAGGCCGACGGGACCACCATCACCTTCGCGCAAGACGAGCACCCGCGCCGCGACAGCTCGCTGGAGAGCCTCGCTGGCTTGAAGGTGCTCCATCCGGAGATCGACGGTTTCACCGTCACCGCGGGTAATTCCTCGGGCGTCAATGACGCCGCCGCCGCAGTGGCGCTGACCACTTCGGATACCAGCAGCGAGGTGCTGGCGCACGTGCTGTCGTGGTCGGCCGTCGGCGTGGCCCCGAACCGCACCGGCAGCGGGCCCATCACCGCCATTCCCAAGGCGCTCGAGCTGGCCGGCCGCAAGCTGCAGGACGTGGCACTCTTCGAGATCAATGAGGCGTTCGCGGCGCAGGCGGTGGCGTGTGCCCGGGAACTCGGGCTGGATGAGGAGATCGTCAACGTCTACGGTTCGGGCATCAGCTTGGGCCACCCGATCGCCGCGACCGGCGCCCGAATGGTCACCTCCGCGATCTACGAACTGCGTAGGCGCGGTGGCGGACTCGGTGTGTTATCCATGTGTGCTGGCGGTGGCATGGGTGCGGCAATGGTCATTGAGGTGAACTGAGATGACCACACTGATTACCGAGGGACTGTTCCGCGTCGACGGCGACCAGGCGGTGCTGTTCGCATCGCGCCGGCGTTCGACGGGTGTGGTGAAATTCCCGGCCGAACGCCCCGAGCTCTTTGATGGCGCCCCCGAGATCCAGGACGACATCGAGGCGATCGAGTTGTCCACGCAGGGAACGCTTTACACTTACACCACCCAGCAGTTCCCGCCGCCGCTGCCGTACAAGGGCAATCGGGATCCGAAAGTGTTTAAGCCCTACGTGGTGGGTTTCGTCGAACTGCCCGAGGGCGTGCTGGTGGAGACGTTGATCATCGGCGCGGACCCGGCCGACCTGCGGATCGGGCAGCGCCTGACATCGACTACCAGCACATTGGAGACCGCAGACGGACAGTCGCTGCTGACCTTCGCGTTCCGTCCGACCACGGAGGACTAGGGTCGGAAAATGTGACGGATCTGGGCACCCCGACGTTCGGGCTTCATCCCCTGCACGGGGTGCACCAGCCCACATCCGGAAATCCGCCGCGTCGGCCGCGGTCCGCGCGTCGCACCTCGTCGATCGACATGACGCGCGATGAGGGCGCGCTGGACCCGGTGTACCTGAACGGATGGGCCCGCGACATCTGGACCGATGGCGACGGCACAGTCACCGAAATCGGTTCGGCCGGTTTGTCGGCCACCATCGAGTTGGTGGCCCGAGTCGTCCGCCACGTCGAGGTCACACCAACGGTCGCCGCGGTGTCAGACTTGTCCGGCGCACCGGCGATGAGCGGATTCCGCGCCGCCGCCGACAAAGTGGCTCCCGAACTGCGCGCGACGCGCGACCTGCGTTACACGTTGCTCGACGACGTTCCGGTCGCGACGCTGATTTCCGGGCATGCGTTGTCGGCGTCCGGCCTACTCGGGGATGTCGGGAAATCCGGCTATCTGCCCGTCGCTGACCAGTGTGCGGGCTTCGCCACCGGTGGCCTGCTGATGACTTCCTTCGAGGCAGGCGATCCCGTGGTCGTCACCGGTCCACAGGCTCCCGACCTCGATCACAGCGATGATCCCCATGCCTGGCACCATGTTTCACCGCTGCCGCGCCATGGCATGCGCCGCCGGCGCCGCATAGACGTCTTCGAAGAATCGCCCGAACAGATCGGGATCGACGCGATGTTCCGCGACACCTATGTGCGCAGTGACGACGTGGAAACGATCATCCACGAATACACGCTCACGGCCACCGTGGACACCGCCACCGGTGTCATCGTCGACTCACATGCCACACCGCGAGTGCTGCCATGGCAGGAATGTCCGGGCGCAGTCGCCAGCGCCGCGCGGATTACGGGAATGACCTTGCAAGAACTGCATTTTCGGGTCCGCCAGGAGCTGTTCGGGACCAGCACCTGCACGCACCTCAACGATCTGCTGCGCAGCATCGCTAACGCGGACGCACTGATGGCACGCGTGCCACGCCCCTCGTCGGCGAAATAGAAGTATTTGTAAGGCCACTCCGAACCGGCCATCAAGGCCTAGTTCTCTTAGTAAGATATGTTCCGTGAGTCTGACCGATGTCGACCCCGCGAGCGTCATTGTCATTGCCACTCAAGTATTCCGGCAGTTCGACGTCGCTACGCGTTCACGTGGCGCCGTCGACTTCAAGGTGCCCAAAATGGAACGGGCATTCGGGGGCGAAGTATCGTGAGATCCGAGACCCACCTGTGCGGCCCCAACGAAATGCTGAACCCTTCTCTCATCAGGAGAATCCGCCAGGTCGCCCGGGCCGTCAGCGTCGCCTCCGCGCTGAGCGCCATTGCCATTGCCATGTACGGCGACTGGCCCGACGCGCTCCTGGTCGGGCTGGCGGGCGTCTTCTTGCTCTCCGTTGCGCGGTCGTCTACCTGGACACTGCGCCATCACGACCCCAGATCCCGATAAACCCGCGTCCTGCCGCTGCACCCGACACCTGGTGATGATGTGGACCAGCTCGACGACCCACCTCAGAGTTGGCGCGGCTTGAATCCAGCGGCTTCTGAGATCGTCAGGCCCGGCAGATCCTTCTACACCTGACTATCCAAGATAACCACGTCATCCGGCAGCCCCACTTGTGCGGCCGTCAGACGCCGTTGTAGTTCTCCGTGGGCTTCGTCGATCCAATAGATGGAGAAGAGATAGATGTCGCCCGCGGCGACGTCAGCGCTCCGGGCTACCTGGAACCATCTGGTCGGCTGCATGCTGGGCAGGCCCGTCGTGATTTCTTCGGCGTATGCACCACATAGTCACCGGGGCTGGCCCGCCACCACGGCGCCGATCATCTCGGCCACCACCGCGATCATCTCGTCGCGATCCGTAGCCACCGTCTGGCGATGCACGGTATGCCAGGCCCGGTCCAGCAGTCCCATCACCGCGACACCGATGACGTCGGGCGAATGTGTGCCGTCGCCAGCTATCGCTTGGCCCAGCTTCCACGACGCGCGAGACACCATGCGGTTACGGGAGTTTCGGAAATCGTCGTCATCGGGCGCGGACTGAGTCGAAGCCAGTACGAACGCGCCGTGGTGATCCATGTAGTCGAAATAGCGGCCGACCCAAATCCGGATACCGTTGGCGCCGAGGGGCTTATCGGACGCGGGCCATTGGTCGATGACGGAAAGTACCTCGTGGTAGGCGTTGTTGCCTAGGACGTTGAAGATTTCCCGCTTGTCTTTGAAGTAAGTGTAGAAGCCGGCCCGAGAGATACCGCAGGCCTCGGTGATCGCGTTGATCGGGGTACCCGCGTAACCACGCTCGAGGAACAGTTGACGGCTGGCTTTCAGGATCGCCGAGCGAGTGCGTTCTCCGCGACCGCCGTCCGGTGGGGCATCTGCCGCAGCACTCGAGGTCACCGTCATGGAGAAGACCATATATGACGCATATGTCAAGTTCAATCCCAGCAGTTCAAATCGATTTATGACATATTCGCCGTCCCTACTTGACACTAGTGTCAGGTATGGGTGATGCTCTAACGACGTCACGCTTGAGGAAGAGGAGAAGCTGATGACACAGTCCACCAACCAATTCACGGACGCACCGATCTTCGATGCCGACCAACACATGTACGAGACACCCGACGCTCTGCTGAAGTTCCTGCCGGAGAAGTACAAGTCGAAGGTGCAATTCGTCCAGATCGGCCGGCACACCCGGATCGCGATCCTGAACAAGATCACCGACTACATGCCGAACCCCACTTTCGAACGCGTTGCGGCACCCGGTGCACATGAGCGGTTCTACTCGGGCCAGAACCCCGAGGGCCTGACCATGCGGGAGATGTCCGGACGCGGCATCGATGCGCCGCTGGCGTCGCGCAATCCCGAAGACCGCATCGCCGAACTCGACCGTCAGGGCGTTGACTCCTGCCTGAACTACCCGACGCTGGCCAATCTGGTCGAGCATTCCTCGGCCGAGGATCCGGAGCTGACGGCGGCGATCGTCCACGCGCTCAATCAGTGGATGTTGGAGCACTGGGGCTTCAGTCACGCCAACCGGATCTATTCGACGCCGGTGATCAACCTGGGCATCCTTGACGAGGGTCGCCGCGAGCTCGAGTACATCTTGAACAACGGCGCCAAGGTCGCCCTGATCAAACCGGCGCCGGTGTACGGCTACAAGGGTTGGCGCTCCCCCGCCCTGCCCGAGTTCGATCCGTTCTGGAAGGACGTCGAAGACGCCGGTCTGCCGATCGTGTTCCACGCCAGCCAGCCCCCGCTGCAGGAGTACATCGAGAAGTGGGAGCCGGCCGACACCAGCAATGCCTTCGAGATGTCGGCATTCAAGTGGACCGCATTGGGGCATCGCGAGATTGCCGACATGCTGACCAGCATGATCTGCCACGGCACCCTGACCCGGTTTCCGAAACTGCGCATCGCCAGCGTCGAGAACGGAAGCGCCTGGATCCAACCGCTTTTCGACGATCTGCAGTTGACCTACAAGAAGATGCCACAGAACTTCCCCGAGCACCCGCACGAGGTGTTCCGCCGCAACATCTGGGTCAGCCCGTTCTGGGAGGGCTCGGTGGCCGACGTCGTGCAGACCGTCGGCTGGGACAAGGTGCTGTTCGGTTCGGACTGGCCGCATCCCGAGGGGTTGGAAACCCCGAAGGGGTACTTCAAGTACGCCGAGGGCATGGACGAGCGCCGTACCTACGACTTCATGGGTGACAATGCGCGGCGCTTCATGGGGCTGCCGATCGCCAATCCCGACCCAGCTGCGGTCAACCCGCCGGTACTCGCCAACGCCTGAACAAAGAGGGGCGCCCGGGCTTTGTCTGCCCGGGCGCCCCTTTTTTCAGCTGTCAGTCGCTGGCGGGCAGCGGTTTTGCCTCTTTGAGCACCAAGGCGGTGGTCCCGACGCTGAGCGTCCCGACCCCCGCTTTGGTGACGAGGACTTCGGCGTCGGTGCCATCGACATAGCGCTTGCCCATGGCATTACCGTCGGCGAAAGCCGGGTCCGGCGCGGCGCCTTCGGGGCGGGCGGCGTCCAGGGGCAGCATCGGCTGACCGCCGCATCGCAGATCGTCGAGGCTCTCACCAGTCTTGACGACGATCACCTGGGTGTCGCACACCTGGCTCTGCAACCGGGTGCCATTCTTGATCATGCTGTGCTCCTTGCCTTTTCAAATGAATAGATTATTGCTTTGCGCTGGCGAATTTCAGGTCTTCGACGATTTCCCGCCGCAGCACCTTACCCGTCGGTGTCGTCGGCAGCTCTGCTCGGAACTCGATGCGGTCGGGCGTGCGTGATCCGCGCAGTGCCGCGCGGGCAAATTCGCGTAGCTGCTCGTGTGTCGGGTTGGCACCGGCCTCCGGCACGATAACCGCGACGATGATCTGCCCCCACTCGGCATCCTCGAGACCGACGACGGCGACCTCCCGCACATCTGGGTGCTCGACGAGCACTTCCTCGATCTCCGAGGGAGCAATGTTCTCGCCACCCCGGATGATGGTGTCGTCGGACCGGCCGCCGATGAACAGATAGCCCTCATCGTCAAGCATCGCGACGTCTTTGGTCGGGAACCAGCCTTGCGCATCGAGCACCGAACCGATCTCGGTGTAGCGGCCGGAGACCTGCGGACCGCGGACGAATAGTTCGCCACTTTCGCCGGGCCCGAGGACGGTGCCGTCCTCGCTGCGGATCTGGATTTCAATATCGGGGACGGGTCGCCCGACCGAACTCAGCCGCCGGGCCACCGCGCCCTCGCTTGCGCCGTGGGCCTCGCGATGGTCGTCCGGCGTGAGCACCGCAATGGTCGAACTGGTCTCGGTAAGCCCGTAGGCGTTGACGAAGCCGACCTGCGGTAGCAGGTCCAACGCTTTGCGCACCAGCGGCAGCGCCACCTTGGATCCACCGTAGGCAAGGTTACGCAGCGTGGGTAGTTCGGTCGGTTCGGCCTCCAACACCGCGATGATGCGGTCCAGCATGGTGGGCACCACGGTCGCGGTGGTGACCCGCTCGTCGCGGACGAGGCGCACCCATTCGCGCGGGTCGAACCGGCGCAGGTACACGACGGTCCGTCCGGCGTAGAGGTTCGACAGTGCGGCCCCCACTCCGGCGATGTGGTACGGCGGCACACATACCAGTGCGACGTCCGCCGGATCGGCGGAGGCGAACTCCACGGTGCCGGTGACATAGCTGGTGAGGTTGTTATGCGTCAGTTCAACGGCTTTCGGCCGCGATGTGGTCCCCGAGGTGAACAGCACGACTGCGACGTCGTCGGGGTCGGCGAACTCCGATGCCGACTCAGCGGTCCGGGCAGCGGCGATGAACTCTTCTGACGTCATCACCCGCGTCGGTGGTGCGGTCACCACATCGCGGTAGTCGGCGTCGACCACGATCAACGGGTCCGGCAATCGTTCGATGAGTTGGCCTAGCCCGTCGGCGCTCAGCCGATAGTTCAGTGGGCTGAATGCCACGTTGGCCCGCGCAGCGGAGAACATCAACAGGGGCAGCATCGCTCCCCCGGTGCCCACGTAGATGACGTGTGACGCCCCGGAGCCAGACACCACACCGGCGCCACCATCGGCGAGCGCACTGAGTTCCGCGGTAGTCAGCCGCATATCGGCGTCCACCAGGGCAACCCGATCCGGGTCAGCCGATACGGCCATCTCAAGAAGCAACGAAATACTCAACGCCCTCAGCTTTCCCGCACAGCCTTGCCACCCTCGCCACTTTTCGGCGGTGAGGCGATTCTAGACGTCTGCCCCAGAATCAGCTATATAGTTATAGAGTTAGCGCACTCAAGTCAAAGCACACCTCAGGAGAGCAATGAGCAGCACGCCCGAGATCGCCATCATCGGCGTCGGACTCCACCCGTTCGGGCGATACGAGGATCGGTCCGCGCTGGAAATGGGCGCCGTGGCCATCAGCAGGGCACTGCACGATGCCGGTGTGGCCTGGTCGGACGTGGGCAGCCTGTACGCGGGCAGCCTGGAAGTGGCCAACCCCGAGGCGGTGACCGGATTGGCCGGAATGACCGGGCTGCCGGCACGGGCGACGCTCAGTGGCTGCGCGACCGGGAACTCTCTGCTGACCCTGGCCGGCCGCGATGTGCAGCTCGGCGAAGCGGACATCGCAGTCGGGGTCGGCCTGGACAAACATCCCCGGGGCGCCTTCGGTGCCGAGCCATCCGTTGCGGGGCTGCCGCAGTGGTACGGCGATCAGGGCATGTTTCTGACGACGCATTATTTCGGTACCAAGATCATGCGGTACATGCACGATCACGGCATCAGCGAGGAGACGCTGGCCCGGGTCGCGGCGAAAAACATGGAGAACGGCGAAATCACTCCGCACGCTTGGCGCCGCAAGCCGATGAGCATCGACTCGATCCTCGAGTCCCCGCTGGTGAACGCGCCACTGCGGCAATACATGTACTGCAACCCGAACGAGGGCGCCGCCGCGGTGGTGGTGTGCCGCGCCGACAAGGCCAAGCAGTACACCGACACTCCGATCTACCTGCGTTCCACGGCACTGCGCAGCCGGCGCGAAGGCGCCTACGAACTGCTGCGCACCTCGATCGAACTACCCATCGTGCCGGGCACCACGGCCGAGGCGGCCGCGGCCGCATATGAGATCGCGGGCATCGGCCCCGAAGACGTCGATGTCGCGCAACTGCAGGACACCGACTCCGGTTCGGAGATCATTCACATGGCCGAGACCGGGTTGTGCAAGCACGGCGAACAGGAGGCGCTGCTTGCCGACGGCGCCACCAAGATCGGCGGCCGACTGCCCATCAACACCGACGGTGGCCTCTTGGCCAACGGCGAACCGGTCGGCGCGTCGGGTCTGCGCCAGGTCTACGAGCTCGTGCACCAATTGCGCGGCACCGCTGGGGACCGTCAAGTGCCCAACGACCCGCGGGTCGGCTTGGCGCAGCTGTACGGCTCGCCCGGTACCGCCGCGGTCGCCATCCTCTCCAAGTAGCCACCGAACGAAAGGAGCAGTGCCGATGCCCGACATCCAGACTCAACCGAAGCCACGCGCAGAAGTGGACCTCGATCACCACTCGCCGGAGTTCCGCGAAAACCCGCATCAGCGATTCCGGGAGATGAAGGAATCCGGCTGTCCAGTCGCGCATTCCGACCATTACGAAGGCTTTTGGGCGCTGACCGATTATGCGTCGGTGTTCGAGGCGGCCCGGGACGACGCGCTGTTCAACTCCTATCCCTCGGTCGGCGTCCCGGCCAGCGACTTTCCATTGCCGATCCTGCCAATCGAGTCCGATCCACCGGAGACCCAGGAGTTGCGGGAAGTCACCCTCAAACGGTTCTCGCCAGGTTCGGCCGAGCGGTTTCGTGAGGGCGCCATCGAGATGACCAACGAGGCGATCGACGCGTTCATCGAGCGCGGCGAATGCGATCTTGTTGGCGAGCTGACCACGCCGTTGCCGGCCCGATTGATCCTGCGCCTGCTGAAGTTCGACGAATCGCGCGCGATGGACTGGGTGCACTGGGTGCATACCACTGTGCACGACCGTGCCCACGACCCGGAAAAAGCCGGCATCGCCGGTATGGAAATGTTCGGCGAAATCGTCAAGCACATGCAGGAGCGGCGCGCCGAAGGCCTCGGTGATGATCTGTTCAGCGATATCCTTCGCGGCACGCTGAACGGTCAGCCG
>Ga0164242_10002844_pt1 | contig 19925 bp, 15 predicted proteins | sample OricomgcompostMG_FD_108783 | JGI IMG/M metagenome (GOLD analysis project Ga0164242, IMG submission 108783) | Miracle-Growth compost microbial communities from Emeryville, California, USA - Original compost - Miracle growth compost (MG) ... | reverse complement strand
TACGAGCAGTCGTTCCTGGGCTTCCTGTGGTCCTACATCAATCCGCTGACCCAGTTCTTCATCTACTGGTACATCATGGGCACGATCATGGGGGCCCACAAGACGATCGACAACTACCCGGTGCACGTCTTCAGCGGCCTGGTGATCGTCCACTTCTTCACCGAGACCTTCGGCGCCGGCACCCGCTCGATCGTGCGGAACAAGTCGCTGGTGCAGAAGATGCCGCTGCCCGCGGAGATGTTCCCGGTGGCGGCGATGCTGGTCTCGCTGTGGCACGTGCTGCCCCAGATGGCGATCCTGCTGGTGGTCTGCCTGCTGACCGGCTGGCATCCCGACATCGGCACGCTGATCGGCGGATTGATGGCGCTTGCCATCCTGATGCTCATGGGTACGGCGCTGGCGCTGATCTTCAGCGTCGCCAACGTGTTCTGGCGCGACTTCGGCTCACTGGTCGGCATCCTGACCAACTTCGTCCGCTTCGGCTGCACGATGATCTACAGCTACGACATGCTGGCCCAGCACGCCGGCCACCTGAAGTGGCTGGTGGTCGGCAACCCGATCGCGGTGGCGTGCATGCTCTTCCAGCGCGCCTTCTGGGCGATGTCGACCGACGACCCGGCAACCACGTTGAAGACCCAGTTCCCGGCGCACCTGTACCACCAGGGCCTGATCGCGCTGGGCGCCTCGGTCGCGTTGCTGCTCATCGCCCAGTGGTTCTTCAGCAAGTTCGAGGCACGGATCCCGGAGCAGATCTGATGGTGGAAGCGATCATCGCCGAGAACGTCACGAAGGACTTCGTGCTGCGTCGGCACAAGACCTTCAAGAAGATGACCGTCGCGAAGATGCGTGGCCAGCAGACCGTCGACCGGTTCAACGCCGTCGACGACGTCTCGTTCACGATCCAGCAGGGCGAGTCTGTCGGGCTGATGGGCCTCAACGGCTCGGGCAAGTCGACGCTGCTCAAGGTGATCAGCGGCGTGATGAAGCCCAACAAGGGCACGATCCTCACCCGCGGCCGGATCGCGGGGCTCATCGCCACCGGCGCTGGCTTCCAGTCGCAGCTCTCCGGGCTCGAGAACATCTACCTCAACGCCGCCATCTACGGTCTCAACGAGAAGGAGACCAAGGCTGTCCTCGACGAGATCATCGACTTCGCCGACATCGGGCAGTTCATCGACCAGCCGGTCGGGACCTACTCCTCGGGGATGAGCTCGCGACTCGGCTTCTCGATCGCCGTCCACGTGGACTGCGACATCTTCCTGGCCGACGAGATCCTCGCTGTCGGCGACAAGCCGTTCAAGCGCAAGTGCCTGAACAAGATGGAGGAGATCCGGACCAGCGGCAAGACGATGGTCTACGTCAGTCACGCCGCTGCCTCGGTGCGGAAGATGTGCGACCGGGTGATCTGCCTGGAGAAGGGTCGTCTGATCTTCGACGGCGACGTCGAAGAGGGGATCCGGATGCTCGACTACGGCGACGACGATGACGGCGACGAGTTGGCCATGGACGACGCCGAGCTCGGTGCCGACGTCTGACAGGTAGTCCCGTCGGACAGGCCCGTCCGGGCGACTCGACTGCCCGCTCCCCTCGGGGGAGCGGGCAGTCGCCATTTCCCCGGTACGACGCTGCAACGGCCGGGGCGCGTGCGGCAGAAACTAATTACACGGGTGTAATTTTACTTTAATCTGAGATTCGTCGGCGTGGCGAGTGGAAATTACATCACTGTAGTTACTCACGAAACCTTCCCAAAGCGCTGTGACGGGTGTGAAAGTTGAGCCCTCGTGTGAACTTCCCCCGCACCTGGAGCAATGGAATGCACCCCGGAAAAACCCGCTATGTCGCCACCTGCCAGCAACTGCTGGCGCTCGGTGTCGTCGTTGCCGCCCTCGTCCCCGCCGCGAGCATCGTCACTCTCGACGTCGTTCGCGAGTCACCCTCCGAAGCCAGCTCGTCGGGAGGCAGCAGCGGAGCCGTGCCGGCGATCGCCCCGGTCCCGAGCGGCGCGCTGGCGGCGTACACCAAGGCCGCGCTGACTCCTACGCAGGTCGCCACCGCCCCGACCGAGGCCTCGGTCGACGAGGTGCAGCTGACCGCCCCGTCCTCGCCGGTCCTCGGCCGGCGTGCTGTCGGCAAGGCGACCGGGGCGGCCACCCGCAACGCACGCGTCGCCAAGAAGGCGAAGCGGACCACCATCACGAGCACGCCGCAGCGTGTCACCGGCTATGGCACCGTCGGCGTGACCTGGCAGCACGGCGACGACCTCAAGCCCAAGGACGTCCGCGTCCAGCTGCGCTCGGAGAAGAGCGGCGCTTGGACCGGCTGGCGGAAGGTCGACTACGACGTCGACGGCCCCGACCCGAGCAGCGCCGAGGGCAGGAACGCCCGTCCGGGAACGATCGAGGCCCTCGTCGGTCACGTCGACCAGGTGCAGGTGCGGATGAAGGTCGCCCATGGCGTCGCCGTACCGCCCGACCTCAAGCTCGCCGTGATCGCTCCGGGGTCGACGCCGACGGCCGCCGAGCGTCCCGCGCTCGACACCTCGACCATGACCGGTGGTGATGGCGCCACCGGCGCCGTCAACGCCAGCGCCACCACGGGCGCTACGGCGGGCACCACGACCGCCACCGCGCCCGGCGCCTCTGTCAACGCCGCCGGTTCGAGCCAGGCCGACCAGGCCGTCCTGGCCGCCGCGGCGTACACGCCCAAGCCCCAGATCTACAGCCGCGCCCAGTGGGGCGCCGACGAGAGGATCCGGGAGCAGACCGCGCCCGGCTACGCCGAGGTCCACGGCGGCTTCGTGCACCACACGGTCAACGCCAACGACTACACCGCCGCCGAGGTCCCCGGGATCATCCGCAGCATCTACGCCTATCACGTGCGCAGCCGCGGCTGGCGCGACATCGGCTACAACTTCCTGATCGACAAGTTCGGCCGGATCTGGGAGGGCCGCTACGGCGGCGTCGACCGGCCGGTGGTCGGCGCTCACACCGAGAACTACAACGACTACGGCTTCGGCGTCTCGGCGATCGGCAACTTCGAGACCGCCAAGCCCACCTCCGCGCTGCTCCAGGCCGAGGGCGCGCTGTTCGCCTGGAAGCTGTCGCTGCACGGCGTCTCGGCGGCCGCGACCAACGTCGCGATCGGGCCGAAGGTCTTCGCCTCCTCGATCATGGGCCACCGCGACACCAAGGCGACCGCGTGCCCCGGCAAGTACCTCTACGCCAAGATCCCGACGATCCGCGCGACCGCTGCTGCCCTGCAGAAGGGCTGGTCGGGCCGCACCCTCGAGTCGAGCTACGTCGGCACGTCCGACCCAGACCTGGTGATGCGGAACGCCACCACCAAGAAGGTGTACGTCGTCCCGAGCGTCGCGACGACGGCGGCGCGGGTGAGCGCCGCACCGATGGCGCGGCCGTCGACCGTCCAGTCCGTGGTCTCGCCCGATCTGACCGGTGACGGCCGAGCCGACCTGGTCAAGGTGACGAAGAAGGGCGTGGCGAAGATCCGGCCGGGCAACGGAGCCGGTCACTACAGCCACGCCATCCGCAAGGCGAAGAAGCAGTTCGTGGGCAGGGTGCTGGTCACGGCGGTCGGCGACCTCAACCGGGATGGCCACAACGACCTCGTCGCCAAGATCAGGAAGAAGGGCAAGAACAAGGCCCGGCTGAGCATCTACCTCGGCCGCGGCAACGGCACCTTCAAGCGCTCCGCTGAGCACTCGGTCAATCTGTTGGGCGTCGCCGCGCTCTCCGGGCCCGGCGACGTGACCGGCGACGGTCGCCGCGATCTCGTCGCTCGCAAGTCCAACGGCGTCACCGAGACCCTGCCCGGCCGCGGGAACGGCACCTTCGGAGCGCCGGTCACCACGGCCTCGACGACGGCGTCGACCAGCCCGGCGGGCACTCCGCGCAGCACCGTGCTGGGCAAGCCGATCTACACCGGGCTCACCCTGCCGAACGCCAACCTGCTGCTCAACGCCGGTGACTGGAACCGGGACGGCTACTCCGACCTGATCTCCCGCAACACCGACGGCGGCCTCTACCTCTATCTGGGCAACGGCAGGGGCCAGTTCGGGGCGCCGACGCGGATCGGCACCGGCTTCGGCTCCGTCGGCCTGCTCAGCGCAGCCGGCGACATCACCGGCGACGGCTATCCGGACCTGCAGGGCCAGGCTGGTGGCGCGATGCGGATCTACCCGGGCCGGGGAGCGGCCGGCTTCGCCGCCTCCTACGTCTCGCACAGCGCGATCACCGCGAAGAAGCAGATCGCGGTCGGCCGCTGGACCGGCGACGGGGCACCCGACGCACTCTTCGCCAAGGGCAAGAAGACGCTGCTCTATCCGGGCAACGGTCCCGGTGGACTGACCAACCCGATCAACATCGGCGGCAGCCTGACCGGCTACAGCTGGATCATCGGCGTCGGCAACGTGCGCGGCACGGGCAGGTCGGCAGTGATCGTGCGCAACAGCGCCGGCGCGCTCTACGAGATCGATCCCACCGCCACCGGCCTGCTCGGCACGCCGCGCCTGCTCGGCAGCGGATACGGCGGTTACGACCTGGCCGACTAGACGACTGAGCGAGCGGCGGCGGCGCACGCGGTGCGCTAGGAGGCCGACACGATCAGTCCTGGGACTCCCTGCGTGGGAAGCATCCCGTGGCCCGCTCGGCGACAGCGATCGCCTCGAGCCGGTCCGGGGTGGCGTGGGCGACCAGGACCAGGGAGCCGCCGTTCGCGAGCGGCTCGCTGAAGGAGGCGGTTCCCGGTGGGGAAGCCGGATCCGTCTCCGACACCAGGCGGTCGCCGCCGGAGAGGGAAGCTCCGGCGGCGACCGCCCACAGCTCTTCCTGGGTGGTCGCCTCGCCCTGCCACTCGGTCGCCGGGTCGTCCCCGGTCGGCGGGTCCCAGGGCGCCCAGCCGTCGGGCTGGCCCCACACCTCGATCCCGACATCGTGTACGTCGAAGGGCAGCGGGTCGGCGAACCGCACGCCCAGTGGCAGCAGCGAGCAGGCCAGTGTCGGCCGGCTCCCAGCGGACTCCGCCCAGGTAGCGAGCGTGTCCGGGCCGCACACCACCGCGTCGGGGTCGTCCGCGTCGGTGACGACGAGCCCGACGTTCCAGGCCGCACCGAGGAAGACCAGCGAGAGCCAGTGCGGCGGCAGGTCGATCCGCAGCCGCTGGCCACGCTCGAGGCCGTGCTCCTCGACCAGGAGCGAGGAGGCCTTGGCGACCCAGTTGGCGTAGGTCGTCACCGAGAGCTCGACCCGCTCACCGGTGGCCTCGTCGTAGAACGTCACCAGCGGGCGGCCCGGGTTGCTGCGCAGCTGACGGGTCAGGACATCGGAGAAGGTCGTCACGGTGTCCCATCCTGCCGTGTCCGCCCGAGCGGTCTCACCGACCACCAGCACACTCGCCGCGCTGGACCGCCGCTGGCCGCCGCGCTGGCCACCGCGCTCCGCTCAGCGGCAGAGCTCGTACCTCGCAGGCCGCGCTGTCGTTCGTTTGGTCCCCTCGCGCTGTCGGTCGCTTGGTCGCCTACGCTTGCCGCCATGGCTGGACGGCTCTCTATCGACAACTTCTGGGCGGTCATCCCCGCGGGTGGGGCCGGCACCCGGCTGTGGCCGCTGTCGCGGCAGGCCGACCCGAAGTTCCTGCGGGACCTGACCGGCAGCGGCCGCTCGCTGCTGCAGGAGACCTACGACCGGCTGCGCGTGCTCGTCGAGGACCGGGTGCTGGTCGTCACCGGCTCCGTCCACGAGAAGGCCGTGCTGGGCCAGCTGCCGCAGCTGGAGGGCTCCGTGCTCGCCGAGCCCTCGCCCCGTGACTCCATGGCCGCCATCGGGCTCGCCGCCGCCGTACTCGAGCTGCAGGACCCGGACGCGATCATGGGCTCCTTCGCCGCCGACCACGTCATCACCCGGGCCAAGAAGTTCACCGAGGCGGTGCACACCGCCGTCGAGGTGGCGCGGGAGGGCTGGCTGGTGACGCTCGGCATCCAGCCGACCTTCGCCAGCTCGGCCTACGGCTACATCCATGCCGCCGGCGAGCTCGAGGGACATCCGGGCGTCTGCCTGGTCGACACCTTCGTGGAGAAGCCGACCGAGAGCATCGCGCAGGGCTACCTCGCCGCGGGCGGCTACCGCTGGAACGCCGGCATGTTCGTGGTGCGGCCCACGGTGCTGCTGGACCTGCTCGCCGAGACCGATCCCGGCTTCGCGGCGGCACTGCGCGAGATCGCCGCCAAGCGGGAGACCCTCGCGGAGAAGTGGGCGCGGCTGCCGAAGATCGCAGTGGACCACGCCGTCGCCGAGCCCGCGGCGGCGGCCGGCCGGGTCGCGGTGGTGCCGGCCGAGTTCGGCTGGGACGACGTGGGCGACTTCGACTCCCTGGCCACCCTGCTCGACGCGGCCATGACGGTCGACTCCGAGGGGCCGACCGTGCTCGGCGACAGCGCGCTGGTGCGCTCGATCGACGCCACCGGCTTGGTCGTGCCGTCCAGCGGGCGCACCATCGTGGTGATCGGCCTGGAGGACGTGGTGGTGGTCGACACCCCCGACGCGGTCCTGGTGACCACGCGCGCCCGAGCTCAGCAGGTCAAGCAGGTCGTGGCCGGGCTCAAGGCGGCGAACATGGACGACCTGACCTGACCCGGCGAGGGGGCCGGCCCGCTCGGCCTTGCGTTGGTCGAACAGGTGTTCGATGATGGCGTGGTGATCCTGCACGCCGACCTCGACTCTTTCTACGCGTCGGTCGAGCAGCGCGACGATCCGTCGCTGCGCGGCCGGCCGGTCGCGGTCGGCGCCGGGATCGTGCTGGCGGCCAGCTACGAGGCCAAGGCGTACGGCGTCCGCACGCCGATGCCCGGCTCGCAGGCGCGCCGGCTCTGTCCGGGCCTGATCACCGTCAGCCCACGGTTCTCGGCGTACGTCGAGGCGAGCCGGCGGGTCTTCGACATCTTCGGCGACACCACCCCGTTGGTGGAGGGACTCTCCATCGACGAGGCGTTCTTGGACGTCGGCGGCCTGCGCCGACTGGCGGGGGAGCCGGTGGCGATCGCCGAGACGCTGCGCCGCCGGGTGCGCGCCGAGGTCGGGCTGCCGATCTCGGTCGGCGTGGCCCGCACCAAGTACCTCGCCAAGGTGGCCAGCGCGGTCAGCAAGCCCGACGGCCTGCTGCTGGTCGAGCCGGAGCGGGAGGAGGCGTTCCTGCATCCGCTGCCGGTCGAGCGGCTGTGGGGCGTCGGCCAGGTCACTGCCGCCAAGCTGCGGGCCGACGGCATCCGCACGGTCGGCGACCTGGCCCGTCGCGAGGAGGAGGTGCTGCGGGGGCTGGTCGGCAAGGCCTCCGGGCGGCACCTGTGGGCGCTGGCCCACCTGCGTGACCCGCGCCCGGTGGTGGTCGGCCGGCGGCGGGCATCCGTCGGCGCCCAGCGCGCTCTGGGCCGAGGACGCTGTACGCCGACGGAGCTCGACGCCCACCTGATCGCGCTGGTCGACAAGGTGGCCCGGCGGCTACGGGCGGGGGAGCGGATCGGTCGCACCCTCATCCTGCGGCTGCGCTTCGACGACTACACCCGGGCCACCCGCTCGGCCACGCTGGGCGCCGTGGCGACCGGGGCCGCCACGGGCGCGACCGACGTCTGGGTCGCGACCGCACGCACCCTGCTGCAGGGCGCGCTGCCGCTGATCGCGGAGAAGGGCTGCACGCTCATCGGGGTCAGTGTCTCCGGGCTCTCCGAGGCAAGCACCGAGCAGCTCGAGCTGCCGTTGGAGTGGCCTGGCCGCGGTGGAGCGGCCCGTCGCTCCACCGGCTTGGAGGCGACGCTGGACGGCGCGCTCGACCGGGTCAAGGACAGATACGGGTCGGCGGCGGTGACCCGCGCCGTACTCCTCGGAGCGGAGCCGGGCATCGAGGCGCCGCTCCTTCCCGATGTGCGGCCGGGCGCGTCGCCTACCCCGTAGGCGACGCGCCCGACCCGACCACAGGAAGGCTCAGCGGCGCGAAGCCATGTCTCACATCGCGCCGGGCTCGGGGCTGTCGGTGTAGGGGTACTTCGTCATGAAGGACTTCAGCGCCGAGCCCGACACGTCGGAGCAGTACTGGAAGACGCCGACCTGCTTGGAGACGTCGGTGATGCCGGTGCCGCCCTGCGACCAGTGGGTGAAGGCGATGTGAGTGCCCTTCGGGAAGCTCTTGCCGATCTCCTTGGCGTCGGAGGGCAGCCACGGGACGGCGATGAACTTGTAGCGGAAGTTCGTGTCGCCGGGGAACTTCTGGCCGATGGCGCGGATCTGGTCGAGCTGCGCATCCGAGACGGTGTCGTCGTACCAGAGGATGGTGTAGCCGTGCTCGAGGTTGTGTACGAGCTGCTCGAGCTGCGGGCGGTCGGTGCGGCTGTAGAACTTGCGGCTCATCGCGACCGGCGCCACGCCCTGCTCGTTCCAGTGCGGACCGAAGGCGGGCGGCGCGGTGGTGTAGGTGATCTGCTGCCCGGTCGGCAGGTGCTGCTGGTTGCCATCGGCCTTGAGCGTGGTGGCCGGCTGGCAGACCGAGGCGGGCTTGCCGATGCTGGCCAGGCTGACCGCGTTGAACTTCCGACCGTCCCACCAGCTCTTGACCGGCTGGTAGGCCGCGAGCACGACGATCAGCAGCGCCACGAAGGCGCAGACGCCCACGATGGCGAGGCCGCGGGCACGGTCGGCGCCGCGCTGCTGCTTGCGGATCGACTCGACGACCGCGCGGCGGTCGGACTTGGCTGACTGCTTGGCCACTGCTACCTCGAGTGTCGGATCGGGTCAGGTCGCGCTGAGTCTACGGATTGAGCGGGCGCAGGTGGGCAATGTCTCTCACCGGATCCATCTCCGGGCGCCAGCCGTAGGCGAAGGTCAGCGCGCCGAGCACGACCAGGGCGGATGGATCGCCGGTCTCCACGGACAGCCCCCCGTCCTCCGGTACGGCGACCAGCCCGGTCGTCCGGGCCACCGCGGCGGCCAGTTCCTCGGTGGCCGCGGCCGACCCGAACGGCGCCCGGTCGGCCTCATCGCCGATGAGCGCGCGGAGCACCGCCTCGCGGGCGCCGTATCCGAAGAAGTCACTGCCCTCGGCGCGGATCAGCGTGCTCGCGCCGGACCCGTGCCGGCCGCTCGGGAGCACCAGGTCGGCCCGCCCTCGCACGAGCGCGAACGGCCGAGCGCCGAGCTTGCCGGTGGCCAGCTCGGCCAGGCCGGCGATCTCGTCCGCGACGGCCGGGGCGGTCACCAGCAGCGAGTTGCCGTACTCGTCGACCTGGCCGGCGAAGCTCTCGGTCACGATCACACCGGCGGCTCCGATGGCGATGTCGGTCTGGCCCTCGCGCCAGGCCCGGCCGGCGGTGTCGGTCACGATCACACCGACGTTGACGGCGGCGCGCTCGGCGATCGCGACCCGCAGCGCCCGCGCGGACGCGTCCGGGTCGAGCGGCAGCAGGACGACGTGGCCGGGGGCGACGTTGGAGGCGTCGATGCCGGCTGCGGCCATGGTCAGGCCGAGCCGGTTGCGCACGATCGTGGTGGCGCCGCGGCGGGCCACCACCCGGCGGGTCTCGCCGGGGAGCTCGGCCTCACGGGTCGAGGCGCGGACCTGGCCCTCGGCCTTGGCGACCACCTTGCTGGTGACGACCACGATGTCGCCGTCGGCCAGCTGGCCGATCTCGGCGTCGTTGGACAGCGCCGCGAGCAGGAGGACGGCGAGGTCGTCGCCCTCCCCGATCTCCCCGACCCCGTCGGGCGCCCAGGCGCTGACCCCGCCGACGAAGTGGCTCACGCCACCAGGCCGATCGCGGCGGCGGCCATGGCGGCGGTGTGCTCGGGGGAGCGCATCCACAGGGGCGCGGCGACGGCGCGCAGACCGGCCTCCTGCAGGCGCGGCACCGCGGCCGCGTCGACCTCATCGACGACCCAGCCGTCGATCACGCCGCCGGCCGAGCGGGCGCCGTAGTGCAGCCCGACGCCGGCCGCGCTCACCTCGGCGCCGACGGCGGTGAGCATCTGCTCGGCCATGCCGCGCACGTGGGCGCCGCCGATGATGGGGGAGAGGCCGACGACCGGCGCCGTGGTCGCCCGCAGCACCTCGCGGATGCCGGGCACGCCCAGGATGGTGCCGACCGACACGACCGGGTTCGAGGGCGGTACGACGACCAGGTCGGCGTGGGTGATCGCGTTCAGCACGCCCGGCCCCGGGGCGGCCTCGGCCAGGCCGACGAAGACCAGCTGCTCGGCCGGCACCTCGGCATGCAGCCGCACCCAGTACTCCTGGAAGTGGATGACCTGCTTGCCGGAGGGGGAGCCGGCGTCGGCGATCGCGACATGGGTCTCGACCCGGTCGTCGGTCATCGGCAGCAGCCGGACCCGCTCGCCGTACTTCGGCGCGAGCCAGCGCTGGCAGAGGGCCTCGGTGACCTGGGACAGCGGGTAGCCGGCTTCGAGCATCTGAGTGCGCACCAGGTGGGTGGCGATGTCGCGGTCTCCTAGCCCGAACCAGGTGTTCGGGACGCCGTAGGCCTCGAGGTCCTCCTTGACGCTCCAGGTCTCCCGGGTGCGGCCCCAGCCGCGCTCGTGGTCCAGACCACCGCCGAGGGTGTACATGACCGTGTCGAGGTCGGGACACACCTTGAGGCCGTGGATCCAGAGGTCGTCGGCGGTGTTGGCGATCACGGTGACGGTGGCGTCCGACTCCACGCCCGGGAGCGTGCCCGCGGCGATCCCGTGCAGCAGACCCTCGATGAACTTGGCTCCGCCGTGGCCGCCGGAGAGGACGGTGATGTGACGCATGGCGACAAGCCTCTCAGAAAGTTCGATGTGACTGCTGTGACGGGTGGTGCTATAGCAGAGAGCGGGCTTGACTTCGGGTTTCGACAGGCATGTAATTTCGCCAGTGTCATTCGTTGGTCGCAGGCAGGACGGCGTCCAGCCGACACGCCGAATGTGAGCAAGGTTGCACCACACGCACCGCACCCGCGGTGCGTGGCAAGAGCATCAAGTCACTGCTGAAGGTCGAAAGGGCTGAGATCGATGAGGGAACTCTTTCTCCTCGAGTCGAACGCCGACGACGGGGGCTGGCAGGAGCGCGCGCTGTGCGCTCAGACTGATCCGGAGGCGTTCTTCCCTGAGAAGGGTGGGTCGACTCGGGAGGCCAAGAAGGTCTGCCAGACCTGCGACGTGCGTGACGACTGTCTGGAGTCGGCGCTCATGAACGATGAGCGCTTCGGCATCTGGGGCGGACTCTCCGAGCGAGAGCGCCGCAAGCTCAAGAAGAGGGCCGTCTGAGCGATCGGACTGCCCAGAGATGTAGCAGGACCCCGGCTTCGGCCGGGGTCTGCTGCATTTGTCTCGGCTCCCGGCGCATTTCGAACCGTTCGGTGAAGCCGGTGAGCGCGCTTCGCGCGCTGCCTCCCTCGCAGGCCGCTTCGCGGCCGGGCTCCCGCGCTCGCGGCCAGCGACTCAGCTCGTGCCTCGCTCGCGCTGTCGCTCACTTGGTCGCCACCCGGACAGTGCTCGAGCTCGTGCCTCGCTCGCACTCTCGCTCGCTCGGTCGTCTAGGGTCTTGAATCGTGCGTCCAACGGTTGCCCTGCTCCTCGTCAGTCATGACGGAGCTCGTTGGCTGCCCACCGTGATCGAGGGCATCCAGGCCCAGACGGTCGCCCCCGACCGCGTGGTGGCAGTCGACACCGGCAGCAAGGACGGCTCCTCCGAGCTGCTCGAGCAGGCCTTCGGTACGGCGCTGCGCGTCCCCGGGTCGGTCTCCTACCCCAAGGCGGTCGCCCTCGCCCTGGAGCGCCTCGGCGACGACCAGCCGGACTGGATCTGGCTGCTGCACGACGACTCCACGCCCGCACCCGACGCACTCGAGCAGCTGCTCACCGCCAGCGAGGCCTATCCCGACGCCAGCATCCTCGGTCCCAAGCTGCGTGAGTGGCCCTCGCTGCGTCGTCTCCTCGAGCTGGGCGTCACGATCTCCGGCACCGGCCGACGCGAGACCGGCCTCGAGCGGGGCGAGTACGACCAGGGCCAGCACGACCAGGTCCGCACCGTGCTCGCTGTCAACACCGCCGGCATGCTCGTGCGCCGCAGCGCCCTGGTCGAGCTGGGCGGCTTCGACGACCAGCTGCCGATCTTCGGCAACGACATCGACTTCGGCTGGCGTGCCGCCTCGGCGGGACACCCGACGGTGATCGTGCCGCAGGCCATCGTCTTCCACGCCGAGGCCGCGCATCGCGGCGTGCGGCGGACGCCGTTGACCGGGAAGCACACCCACTACGAGGAGCGTCGCGCGGCGCTGCACACGCTGCTGGCCAACTGCCGACCCGGCGCATTGCCCTTCCAGCTCATCAGGCTCGCGCTCGGCACCGTGCTGCGGATGATCGGCTTCCTGGTGGTGCGAGAGGTCGGCACCGCCTTCGACGAGCTGGCCGCGCTGGTCTCGGTCTACCGTCGCCCCGGTGCCGTGCACGCCGCCCGCCGGGCCCGGCGCGCCCGGGCGACGGTCCCGCACGGCCAGGTGCGGGAGCTGCTGGCGCCGGCGTGGCTGCCCTACCGGCATGGCCTCGACTTCGTCGGCGACGTCGTCAGCGCCCTCACCAACCAGGCCTCCGACGTCGCAGAACGGCGCCGGGCCGCCGCCGCCGAGGCCGACCCCGCGTCCTTCGCCGCCCGTGAGCTGGCGGCCCGCAGGGCTGCTGTCGCAGAGGAGGAGGACGAGATCCCGGTCGAGAACGGCTGGATCGTCCGCTTCTTCACCAACCCCGTCGCGCTCGCGCTCACCGCGGTGGTGGTCCTCGGCCTGATCGGCTCGCGCCCGGCCTGGGACGCCGTCGCCGGCGGCGGACTCTCGCCTGCGCCCGCCGGGGTCGGGACCTGGTGGCACCTGCAGTACCAGTCGTGGCACCCGCTCGGCCTGGGGACGGCCGTGCCTGCCCCGCCGTACCTGCTTCCGCTGGCGCTGCTCGGCACGGTCCTGGGCAGCAACGCTGCGCTGACCGTGAGCGTCGTCCTCATCCTCTCCTTCCCGATCGCGCTGTGGGGCGGCTGGCGGCTGCTGCGCGTGGTCGGCCGGCTGATCAGCCACCGTGGCGCACCGCGCTGGCTCATCCTGTGGGGCGCTACCTCGTTCGCGCTGGTGCCGGTCGTCAGCGGAGCCTGGGGGGACGGGCGCCTCGGCGGCGTCGTCGCCTCGGCCCTGCTGCCCTGGCTGGCCCACGCCGCGCTCGGCTTCGCCGAGCCCGCCGCCGACCGCCGCTGGCGGGCGGCCTGGCGCACCGGCCTGCTGCTGACACTGATCGCCTGCTTCACGCCCGTGGCCTGGCTGATCGTCCTGGTGCTCGCCGTGATCGTGGTGGTGGCGGCGTTCCGGATCGTGCCGGCCGCGATGCGGGAGCGGACCGTGTGGGGCCCACCCGCCGCCGCCCTCGGTACGACGCCGGTGCTGCTGCTGCCCTGGTGGCTCCCGGCCCTGATCCACGGTGCCGGTGAGGGGCTGCTCCTCGACGCCGGCCGGCTGCCCAGCCCCGAGATCGGCGGCGGACACCTGCTCGTCGGCCGGCTCGCCGACATGGGCGCGCCGTGGTGGCTGGGGCTGGTCATCCCCGTCCTCGCCATCCTCGCGCTGGTCCCGATGCGCACCCGGATCCCGGTGCTGGTCTGCTGGATCACGATCGCCGCCACCGCGGTCGTGGCGGCCCTGCTCGCCCTGCTCGCCCTCCACCTCGCCCACGGCACGACGCCGGTGGGCCTGCTGTTCCCGCTGGTCTGCCTGCAGGGCGCGGCGATGGTCGCCACCGTGCTCGGCGCCCAGGGCGTCCTCACCGCCGGGCTGCCGGGCTGGCGGCGTACGGCCGCCGTCGTGGTGGCGGTGGTCGCGGCGATCGTCCCGCTCGCCGGCCTCGGCTGGTTCGTGGGCCACGCGAACGAGTCGCTCACCACCGCGTGGCGTGACGGCGTGCCGGCGTACATGATCGACAACGCGGAGGAGGCACCGCACAACGGCATCCTGGTCGTCCGCGGCAGCACCTCCGGGGGCATGCGCTACTCGGTGGTGCGCGGCGACGGCACCACGATCGGCGACGACGAGATCGAGACCCTGACCCCCGAGGACGCTGGCTTCACCGCGCTGGTGCAGCAGTTCGTCTCCCATCCGACCGACGACATCGTCCACGACCTGGCCCACCGGGGCATCCAGTACGTCGTGATGCCGCCGCGGGTCGACTCCGCCGTCGCCGCGGCGATCGACGCCAGCGGCGCGGTCTCCCAGGCGAGCTCCTCCAACCGGGCCACCCGGGCCTGGCGGCTCGATGTCGCGCCGAGCGGTGACTTCGCCGGTCACCGCTCCTGGCTGCGGATCGTGCTCCTGGCGATCCAGGGCGTGGGCATCGTGGTCGTGGTGGTGCTCTGCCTGCCGACCCTCGAGCGGAGGCGCCGCCGATGAGCCGATCCTCCACCCGCGAGCCGCGGCAGAGCCGGGTCGCGCGCGGCACCAGGCGGCCGCTCGACGTGACCCTCGCGCTGGCCGTCGTGCTGCCACTGATCGCCGGGGTTGCGTTGTTCCTGACCAATCCGGGGTTCGGCACCGCCTACTTCCACCCGCCGAAGACCTCACCGGTCTCGCGGTCCGCGATCGTCTGCCCCGGCTCGGTCGGGAGCGGCGACAAGCTCGGCGTCGCGGCCGCCGGAGCCGGCACGGTGAGCTGGGCCGAGCAGCCGGCGGCGCCGAGCAGCCAGGCGCCGAAGACCCCCGAGAAGGCGCGCCAGACGAGCCAGACCGAGCTGTCGGCCCACGGGCTAGGGCAGGTCAGCGCCGGCAAGGCGCCGGTGCTCGTCACGGCCAGCGACAGCGCCGCACCCGGCCTGACCGCCACCCGCAGCTCCACCGACCCGGTCGCCGCCGCGGCGTGCGTCAGCCCCCGTGGGGACCAGTGGTTCACCGGCGTGGGCGCGGGGCCGACGCACGACTCCTTCGTCGTACTGGTCAATCCCAACCCGGGCCCGGCGGTCGCCGATCTCACCGTGCTGAGCGACACCGGCCCGATGGACGTCCCCGCGCTGCAGGGCATCGCGGTGCCCGGCAACACCAGCCAGGAGATCGACCTCGGCGCGGTGATGCCGACCCAGAGTCCGCTCGCGCTGCACGCCGTCGTCTCCCGCGGCCAGGTCGCCGTCGCCGTCCGCGACCGCGCCGCCAAGCTGGTCGGCGGCGGCTTCGACGAGGACTGGCTGCCGGCGCAGAACAACCCGGGCTACCACGATCTCCTGCTCGGGCTCGCCCCCGGCGACGGCTCGCGTCAGCTGACAGTGGCCAACCCCGGTGGCAACGAGCTGACCGCCACGATCCGTCTGGTCTCCGCCGAGTCGACGTTCACCCCGGAGAGCTCGCCGACGATCGACATCGGCCCGGAGTCGGTGACCCGGGTCGACCTCGGCAAGATCCTCGGCTCCTCGGCGGCCAAGGGCACGCTCGGCGTCCAGGTCGTCGCGAACGGTCCCGTCACCGCCTCGCTGCGTTCGCTGGGTGGCGGTGACGTGTCCCTGGCCGGCCGGCCCGCCAGCATCGGCGGGGCGACCAGCGCCGTCGTACCGGCTGGGCCCAAGCGGCTCCTGGCCGGGGGCGCGACCAAGGCCGGCGCGCTCACCGTCGTGACCCGCAACGCGGCCGGCGACCAGCTCAGCTCGAAGCGGGTCGCGATCTCCCCGCAGCAGGCCGTGAGTGTGCCGCTGCCCGATGGGGCCGTGCGCGTCGACGTCACCCCGGACGGGACGACGTTCCGCGGCGCGGTCACGCTCACCACGAAGAGCGGTACGTCGGTGGTGCAGCTGCAGCGTCAGGCGCTGACCAGCCGGGTGCCGTTCGTGAAGCCGGGCCTGCCTCGTTGAGTTGCCACTCCGTGGCGGTTGAGTTGCCACTCCGTGGCGGTTGAGTTGCCACTCCGTGGCGGTTGAGTTGCCACTGGTTGGTGGTGGTGTGGTCGGTGGTTGAGGTGCGAGCGAAGCGAGCCTCGAAACCACCGTGGCCGCGAAAGTAGGTGTGCGGCGCGGCCGGCCGAGGGCTGCTTCGGCGCGACGCCTACGTCCGCGCGGCGGCTCCTCCGTCGCCGGCGCGTTCTCCGGCAGGCGCCTTCCGGAGAACGCGTCCGTCCACACCGCTCGTCGGTGGTCGGTGGTTGAGGTGCGAGCGAAGCGAGCCTCGAAACCACCGCGGTCGCGAAAGTAGGTGTGCGGCGCGACGCCTACGTCCGCGCGGCGGCTCCTCCGTCGCCGGCGCGTTCTCCGGCAGGCGCCTTCCGGCAGCCCGCGTCCGTCCACACCGCTCGTCGGTGGTCGGTGGTTGAGGTGCGAGCGAAGCGAGCCTCGAAACCACCGTGGCCCCAAGCAGGCGTGCGCGGCGGCTCAGTCTTCGTCGTAGCGGGGGTCGACCATCTCGGGCGTGATGCCGAGGAGCTCGGCGACCTGCTCGACGATGACGGTGAGCAGCATCGCCTCGAGGTCGCTGCGGGTCTCGCAACGGTGCTCGATGGGGCGGCGGAAGATGACCAGGCGGGTCGGCGTGGCACCGCTGCCGCGGATCAGCGAGGAGAGCGGGACGGTCTCGGTCGTCCAGTCGTCGGGGATCTGCGGGGCATCCTCGACGGCGTACTCGACCAGGCCGAGGTGCTCCTGCCAGCGGTCGTCGATCTCCGTGACGATGCTGAGCACGAGATCGTCGAAGCGCTCCCGGCGGGTGCGCAGCTCGGGGCGTCCGGGGACACGGGGCAACACCGCCGGTCCGCGCATCCCCCGGCCGCGACGGTCACGTGTCTTGCTCACGCCGCGAGCCTAACGGTCGTCGTCGGGCAGCGGTTGTAGCGTGTGCGCGTGACCCGTCGTTGCTCGCGTACCGCCTGCACTCGCCCCGCGACGTGCACGCTGACCTACGTGTATGCAGACCAGACCGCAGTGCTGGGTCCGCTGTCGACGTACGCCGAGCCGCACGCCTACGACCTGTGCGAGGAGCACGCCGAGCGTCTCTCCGCGCCGCGCGGGTGGGAGGTCCTCCGGTTGGCCCGCGAGTCCGTGCCGTCCGGGCCCTCGGACGATGACCTGCTCGCGCTCGCGAACGCCGTCCGTGAGGCTGGGCGACCGGCGCCTCCGCCAGCCCCGCGTCCGGCCGCGGAGCTCGGCGCTCGCGAGACAGGCCGTCGCGGTCACCTGCGGGTGCTCACCTCCGACTGATCTGTCAGTGGCGTGCCCTAGGGTTAGGCCATGGCTGAGCCCACCATCGATCCGGCGAACGTGCTGGCGATCTTCAAGGCGTACGACGTGCGCGGCACCGTGCCCGACCAGCTCGACGAGGACCTTGCTCGCGCCACCGGACGTGCCTTCGCGAAGGTGGTGGCGGCGGCCAAGATCGTGGTCGGCTACGACATGCGGCCGAGCTCGCCGGGGATGGCCGCGGCGTTCGCGCAGGGTGCCTCCGAGCTGGGCACCGACGTGGTGATCATCGGTCTGGCCTCCACCGACGAGCTCTACTTCGCCTCCGGCCACCTCGGACTGCCCGGTGCGATGTTCACCGCGAGCCACAACCCGGCCCAGTACAACGGCATCAAGATGTGCCGCTCCTACGCCGTGCCGATCGGACTGGAGACCGGCCTGGCCGAGATCCGCGACCTGGTCATCGCCGGGGTGCCGGCCGAGTCCGGCGTCGCGCCCGGCATCATCGAGCAGGGCGACGTGCTGGAGGCCTACGCCGCCCACCTGCTCTCGCTCGCTCCGATCGGCGGCCGCAGGCTGAAGGTCGTGGCCGATGCCGGAAACGGCATGGCCGGTCACACCGCCCCGGCCGTCTTCGGCCGGCTCGGCGGCGACCAGGTCGACCTGATCCCGATGTACTTCGAACTCGACGGCACCTTCCCCAACCACGAGGCCAACCCGCTCGACGAGTCCACGCTCACCGACCTCAAGGCCCGGGTCGTGGCGGAGGGTGCCGACGTCGGTCTCGCCTTCGACGGCGACGCCGACCGGTGCTTCCTGGTGGACGAGCGCGGCCAGGCGGTCAACCCCAGCGCCATCACCGCCCTGATCGCCGAGCGCGAGCTGACGAAGGTGCCGGGCGCCCATGTCATCCACAACCTGATCACCTCGCGGGCAGTGCCGGAGATCATCGCCGAGCGCGGTGGCGTCCCGGTCCGCACCCGGGTCGGGCACTCCTACATCAAGGCCCGGATGGCCGAGACCGACGCCATCTTCGGTGGCGAGCACAGCGGTCACTTCTACTTCCGCGATTTCTGGCGCGCCGACTCCGGCATGCTCGCCGCGCTGCACGTGCTGGCGGTGCTCGCCGAGACCGACCGGCCGCTCTCCGAGCTGATGGCCGGCTACGCCCGCTATCCGATGAGTGGCGAGATCAACTCCGCGGTCGCCGACCAGGCCGCGATCATCGCCGCGCTCAAGACGATGTACGCCGAGGCGGAGGGCGTCGAGATCGACGAGCTCGACGGCCTGACACTCACCCATACCGAGTGGACAGTGAACGTGCGGCCGTCCAACACCGAGCCGCTGCTGCGGCTCAATGCCGAGGGCAAGGACCAGGCCACCATGGAGCGCGTTCGTGACGAGACGCTCGCGATCATCCGGAAGGACAGCTGATGGCCGACAACACTGTGGGAGCCCTGGGGCTCGATCCCGCCCTGCTGAAGATCATCGTCTGCCCGCAGTGCCACGGCACGCTCGAGCCGCGCGAGTCCGCGGGCGCCGGGCAGGGGAGCGGCGAGCTCGCCTGCCAGGGCGAGTGCGGCCTGATCTACCCGGTGCGCGACGGCATCCCGGTGCTGCTGGTGGACGAGGCCCGGAAGTAGCCCACGACGAGCTCGGAGAGGACGGTGCAGCGGCGATGACGTGGTTCGACGAGGCGCGTCTCGACGACGAGCAGGCGCTGGCCACCGCCGACCTGCGACTGCGTGGTCTGGCCGAGTCCGGCTCCCGGATCCGCCGTGAGCTGGGCGGCACCCATGAGACCGTCGCGGAGGCGGTCGCGCGACGTCAGGGCGCCGGCCGGCCCCGTGCCGTTGTCGCCGCCGGGCCGGACTCGCGGCTGTTGCGCGTCGTACTGGAGCCGACCTGCCCGGTGCCGTTCGTGGCCTGGCCGTCGGCGGGGCTGCCCGGCTGGGTGGGCTCGCTGGACCTCGTCGTCGTACTTGCGCCCGACGGCGCCGACCCCGGTGCGGCCGCGGCGGTGGCGGAGGCCAGCCGGCGGGGTGCCCAGGTCGTCGTCGCCACCCCGTCCGCGTCGCTGGTGGGCGAGCACGCCACCGGCCGCGACACCACGTTGCTGCCCGCGCAGACCACCGACCCGTTGGCGCTCGCGGTGGTGATGCTGACCTTCCTCGACCGGGTCCAACTCGGTCCGGCGACCGACGCCGAGGCGGTCGCAGCGGCGCTCGACGACGTCGCGGTCTCCTGCTCGCCCTTCCGCGACCTCGCGATCAACCCGGCCAAGTCGACAGCGATCGCGCTCGCCGACACCACCCCGATGGTGTGGGGCGGCTCCGCGCTTGCGGCGCGGGCGGCGCGCCGGGTCGCCGAGGAGCTGCGCCGGGCGACCGGCCGCTCCGCGATCGCCGGCGACGCCGAGCACCTGTTGCCGGTGCTCGAGGCCGCCCGCGTGCGGGACGTCTTCGCGGACCCGTTCGACCCCTCGACAGGCTCGGCACGCGGCGGCGAGGCAGGGCCGGGACTGCTGGTCCTCGATGACGGTGACGACGCCCCGTTGCTCGTCGACCAGCGCCGCCGGGTCACCGAGACCGCCGATCGGCGGGGCGTCCGCGTGGAGATCGTCACCGCCGAGGGCGAGGGCGAGATGGCCCGCTACGCGTCGCTGCTGCTGCAGGGTCGCTACGCGGCCGAGTACCTGCGGGTCGGACTCGTCG
>Ga0164242_10002843_pt1 | contig 19930 bp, 17 predicted proteins | sample OricomgcompostMG_FD_108783 | JGI IMG/M metagenome (GOLD analysis project Ga0164242, IMG submission 108783) | Miracle-Growth compost microbial communities from Emeryville, California, USA - Original compost - Miracle growth compost (MG) ... | reverse complement strand
TGACCTTGTGCGCGACCGACTTGACGAATTCCATGTCGTGCTCGATGACAACCACCGAGCGGCCCTTCGCTATCTCGCGCAATAACGCCCCGGTCAGCTCGCGTTCCCTCGCGCTCATGCCGGCGACCGGTTCGTCGAGCAACAGCAGCTCCGGGTCCTGCATGAGCAGCATGCCGATCTCCAGCCACTGCTTCTGGCCATGCGACAACTGAGCGGCCTTGCGATCGAGCTGATCGGCAAGAAAGATCAATTGCGCCACCCGGTCGATTTCGTTGCGCACGGTCTCGTCGCGGTGAAAGAACAGGCAGCCGATCACATCGCGCTTTTTCGGATACGAAATTTCCAGATTCTCCGCCACAGTGAGGTCTTCATAGACCAGCGGGTTCTGGAACTTGCGGCCCACACCTGCCCGCGTGATCTGGTATTCGAGCAGCCGTTCGAGGTTCAGGCCTTTGAAGGAGATCGTTCCATAAGAAGGCTTGGTCTTGCCGCAGATCATGTCGAGCAGCGTGGTCTTGCCGGCGCCGTTCGGGCCGATCACGACGTGCAACTCGTTTTCCTCAACATAGAAGTTCAAATCGTCGACCGCCTTGAAACCGTCGAATGAGACGGTCAGGTTTTCAACCGAGAGGATCATCTGGCTCATTGTGCCGCTCCCTGGCGCTCGCGCAGCCATTCGATGACTCCGGCAAGCCCCTTGGGCAGGAACATCGGCACAAAGATGAAGAGGGCGCCGATCAGGTAAAGCCAGAAGCCGACAAAGTTCTCGGAAAGATAGCTCTTGGCGGCGCCGACGAGAATCGCACCGTAGACCGCGCCGACGAGCGAGAGCCGTCCGCCCACGGCGGCGTAGATGACCATTTCGATCGACGGGACGATGCCGCACACCGAGGGCGAGGCGAAGCCCACCTGCAACGTGAAGAGTGCTCCGCCGATCGACGCGAACAGCGCCGCCACTGCAAAGATGAAGCCCTTGAAGAGGGCGGGGTCGTAGCCCGAGAAACGGATGCGGTCCTCGCGGTCGCGAATCGCGATCAGAACCTTGCCCAGACGGCTCTTCAGAATGAAGCGTCCGGCGAGAATGGCGGCGATCAACAGGCACGCGCTCACGTAGTAGAGCACGTAGACGGCGGTGTTGCTTTGCACGCTGTGGCCCATGAAAGTAGGCAGATTCGTGATGCCGTTGATGCCGCCGGTGTAGCCTTGCTGCCCGATGATCACGATCGACATGATCGACGCGAGCGCCAGCGTGACGATCGAGAAATACACACCGCCCACGCGTTTGCGAAAGTTGGCATAGGCGAGGATAAAGGCGAGCAGCGTTGGCAGTATCACGATGGCGGGCAGCGCAAACCATGCGTGCTCGAAGGGCACCCACCACCAGGGCAGCTTGTCGACGCTGTTCCAGGTCATGAAGTCGGGCACCGGCGGCCCGCCGTTGCCGAATACCGCGGCGGCGGGATCGGCCGAGGTCGCTTCGAGCTTCATGTACATCGCCATCATGTAGCTGCCGAGGCCGAAGAAGATGCCCTGACCGAGGCTGAGGATCCCGCCGTAGCCCCAGGTGAGCACGAGTCCCGCCGCGCAGAATGCGAAGCTCAGGTATTTGGCGTACAGCCCGAGACGGAACGAGCTCGAAAGCGCTGGAATCGCGGCTAGCAGAAGCAGTGCGAGGATCACAACGGAATAGCGTTCGAGAAGCAGCGTCGCACGCAGTCCGGGGCTGTGCGAAGTCGCGACTGGGTTCGGAGAACGCGGCGATGAAATGGGGAGGTCTTTCATGGTTAGCGGCGAACCTTGAGTGCGAAGAGCCCGTTGGGACGGAAATACAGGGCGACGATCACCAGCAGCAGAATCGCGGCCTTGGCCATCGAGCCGCTCAGGAATAGCTCGAACATCGACTGCAACTGGCCGATCGAGAATGCCGAGAGGAAGGTGCCCACCAGACTCTCGACACCGCCGAACACGACCACGATGAAGGTGTCGACGATGTATTGCTGTCCCGTTACCGGTCCGGTCGAGGCCAGCATCGTGAGCGCACTACCCGCAATGCCCGCGAGGCCACAGCCCACCGCGAACGTCACGGCGTCCACGCGTTCCGTATTGATGCCGGCCGCGCCCGCCATTGCGCGGTTTTGCATGACGGAGCGAATGCGCAGGCCCCAGCGGCTGCGAAACAGGAACAGGTAGACCGCGAGCGCGACCGCCAGCGTGAGTCCGATGATGAACAGACGGGAAAGGGGAATGGCGATGCCGGGTGTCGGATTCCATGCTCCCTGCAGCCACGTGACCGTGGGCACGCTGACATCGATCGGTCCAAACAGCTGGCGGTAGAGTTGCTGCAAGACGAGCGACAGGCCCCAGGTCGCCAGCATCGTGTCGAGCGGACGATGATAGAGAAAGCGGATCATCGTGCGCTCGAGCGCAAAACCGACCGCACCCGTCACCGCGAACGCCACCACGATGCCGATGATAAAATACGCGCCCATCAGCGAGGGCAGATAACGGGCGAACACGATCGAGGTCAGATAGGTCATATACGCCCCAAGCGCCATCAGCTCGCCGTGCGCCATGTTGATGACGCCCATCAGCCCGAACACGATGGCAAGCCCGATGGCCATCAACGCCAGCACCGTAAAGAGCGACAATCCGTTGAAGACCTGGGTCAGAAAAGTATCGAGAGTCATCGCAGTTCTTTTGCCGGAGAAGAGGTCTGGAAAGCGAGGTGCGATGGGCGGACCCATCGTCGCCGGGTGCAGGGTGACCTCTCGCCTAGCCGAGTTTCGGGAACGGGTTCGGTTCGATGAGCGGCGACTCGTACAGAATGTCGACCTGGCCATCGGGTTTGAAGGCGCCGATCCGCGCATGCTTCCAGAGGTGATGGTTGCTCACGTGGAAATGGATGTGGCCTTCCGGTGCATCCCAGCCGAGATTCGACGAGGCGGCGACCACCTTCTGCACGTCGAAGCTTTTGGCTTTTTCGGCCGCGAGCTTCCATAGATATACGGACGTGTAGGCAGCTTCCATCGTGTCGCCGATTACGCGGTCGGCGCCGTACTTCGCCTTGAATGCAGGGACGAACTTCGCGTTGACCGGGTTCTGCACGCTCTGGAAGTAGCCCATGCACGAGAGCACGCCAGTCAGGTTCTCGCGGCCAATGCCGATGGCTTCCTCTTCCGTCACAGCGAGTGCCATGATCGGCTGGTTGTGGCCGTTGATGCCCACCGAATTCAACTGCTTGTAGAAGGCCACGTTCGAGCCGCCGACGATGGTTGACAGGATCACGTCCGGCTTCGCCGCCTTGATCTTGTTGATGACCGACGAGAACTCGACGGTGCCGAGCGGAAAATAGTCTTCGCCGACCACGGTGCCGCCCGCCTTGGCGATGGTTGGATGCGCGATGCGGTTGGTGGTGCGCGGCCAGATGTAGTCCGAACCGATCAGATAAAACTTCTTGCCCTTGTTTTTGGCCAGCCAGTTGACGGCCGGAATGACCGACTGCGTGGCTTCCTGCCCCGTGTACATGATGTTCTTCGACATCTCGAGTCCTTCATAGTACGTCGGGTAGTAGAGCAGGCCGTTGTAGCGTTCGAAGACGGGCAGGACCGCCTTGCGCGAGGCCGAGGTGTAGCAGCCGAATACCGTAGCGACCTTGTCGCTCTCCAATAGCTTTTGCGCCTTCTCCGCGAAGGTTGGCCAGTCGCTTGCACCGTCCTCGACGATGGGTTGAATCGGACGGCCGAGCACGCCGCCCGCGGCGTTGATTTCGTCGATCGCGAGTTTCTCTGCGTCCACCACGTGGGCTTCGGCAATCGCAACCGTCCCGGTGAGCGAGTGCAGGATGCCGACCTTCACTGGGTCCGCAGCTGAAGCAGTGCGTGAGGCCAGCATCATTGAACTCGGGATAGCGCCGGCGGCGGCGGTGGCAATCGCGGTCTTCAAAAAGTCACGTCTGTTGTTCTTCATGGCGCCCTTCGCAAAAGTTAAAGACAAAAAAAAGCCCGAAACCAGCGGTTAACTGGTTGTCGGGCTTTTTTGGCCGGTGTCATGTGAGACGCCTTTGTCTCGCACAACGAAACTCGTTAGGATCGAAGGTGCAGGTCTCACTTCACACTCGATCACGAGTCCGGTGACGCAAAAGCTGTGCCATCGGAAACGAGGCGGCGATTTCACGCATTTTCAATGCAAGGTATCGCGCGCAATGCCTTTTGGCTCGGTACATTACCGTCAGCTCGCAAGCAGTGGTCGGCTTTCCGGATTCATCGTTTCGGCGTACGGCGCGTTCCCCAGGCTGGGGTGAACACGCACAATGCCCGTGCATGGAACCGGTGTCGTGCACAACGCTGCGCGCCGGCGGGCCGCTCAACCTGCCATCACTCTCTGGCTGAAATATGACCTCATCATCCAATGAACCGATCAAGGTCGGCGTGCTGTTTTCCTCGTCCGGTGTGACCGCCCCGATCGAGTTGTCGCAGCAGCGTGCGACGATTCTCGCCGCGGAAGAAATCAATCACGGCGGTGGGATCAACGGCCGCGAACTGCAGTTGGTGTTTCGCGATCCGGCGTCGACGCCGGCCCGTTACGCGGCACTGATCGAACAGCTGATCGTCGAGGAGCAAATACGCGTCGTGGTGGGCTGTTACATGTCGAGTACACGCAAGGCGGTGATTCCGATTGTGGAGCGGCACAACGCATTGCTCTTCTACCCGACGCTCTATGAAGGTTTCGAGTACAGCCGCAACGTCATCTATACCGGCGCCGCACCCAATCAAAACAGCCTGCCGCTCGCGGACTATATGCTCGGCCATTTCGGCTCGCGCGTATTCATGGTCGGCTCCGATTACATTTATCCTTACGAGTCGAACCGCATCATGAGCGATCTCGTGTTCGAGCGCGGTGGCGAGAAGCTCGGGGAAATCTACCTGCCGCTCGATGCGGGCTGGAACAGTTATCTGGGTGTGGCGAAGAAGATCGCGGCCGAGGCGCCCGATTTTGTCTTTTCGACAGTGGTGGGCGGCGGCATCCCTCATATGTATCGCGCTTTTGCCGAAGCCGGGCTCGATCCTTACAAGACGCCGATCGCAAGCCTGACCACGAGCGAAACCGAGGTGGCCGTGATGGGCGCCGGAGTCGGGGAAGGGCACATCACGGCGGCCACCTACTTTCAATCGGTTGACAACCCCGTCAATCGACGTTGTCTTGCGAATTATCGCGAGCGTTTCGGCAGCGAGGTCGTGACCGACATGTGCTGGGAGGCGGCCTACTTCCAGATGCATGTTCTGGCCAACGCGATGCGCATCACCGGCGGAGATGACACCAACGCGTTGCTCAAGACGTTGCCGGGGCTCGAACTGAATGCGCCGCAGGGGCGCATCCGGATCGACGAACACAATCACCACACCTATCTGCATCCGCGTATCGGTCGCCTGAACCGTCATGGTCAGTTCGACATCCTGAGCGAGTTCGCAGGGTGGGCGAGGGCGGACCCGTTCGTGATTTCGCACTCGCTGGTCCACGAGGCGACTTCGCATGGCACATCGGACGAGGTGCAGCCATGAAGCGGCGCTCGTCATCCCGCACACCGCAGGCGCTGCGCGATATCCGCTCGCTGAGCGTGCTCGCCATCCACCCGCAGGATCAGGACGGCGAGGAACTGCTCGGTCAACTGTGCCGGATCGGTTGCAAGGTCCAGATGACGTGGCCGGCGCTAGACACGTTGCCGGACGCCACGGACGTCGTATTTCTCGCAGTGCGGCCGGAGACGCTGTCCGTTAGCCTGCCATGGATGAGCGCGAAGGGTGCGCCTCCCGTGATTCCGGTCGTCAGTTACGAGAACCCGATCATCATCGAGGCGGTCATGCAGTTGGGCGCGTATTGTGTGGTGCCGTCGCCCGTGCGCTCGTTCGGCTTGCTGACGGCGATTGCCGTGACGCTGTACCAGCATCGCAACCGCATGCAAATGGAGCGCTATGTGCGGCGCGTGGAAGACAAACTGGCCGAGCAGCGGCAGATCCAGCGCGCCAAGACGATCCTGATGGAAACGCGCAATCTGTCCGAGCAGGAGGCTTACGATCTGCTGCGTTCGCAGGCGATGGTCAAACGCGAGCACATCGAGGCGGTTGCCGAGGCGATCATCAAGGCGGATGAAGTGTTGCGGTTTTGACGCGTCCCTGCGCTTGACATCGCTCGGGGACGGCGCTATTGTCCGACAACCTGATCAAACGAGTTGCTGTTGATGCTTGAACTGGAACGTCCCGATTCGCTCGTGCAACGTGTGGTGAGCGCGCTCCGTGCGGAAATCGACGCAGGTCATTTTCCCGCGGAGTCACGTCTGCCGACCGAGCAGCAGCTGTCTGAACGGCTCAATGTGAGCCGTTCGGTGGTGCGCGAAGCGATCGCCCAATTGAAGTCGGACGGCGTGCTCGTGGCGCGGCGAGGAGCCGGATCGTTCATCTCGCAGACGCCGTCCGGCACGGTTTTCCGGCTGCCTGGCGGCGGCAATCAGAAGCTGGACCTGGCGCAGCTGTTCGAAATGCGACTGTGGATCGAAACCCAGGCCGCAATGACCGCTGCGCGGCGGCGTACGGCGCAAGACCTCAAGCGCATGAGCGATGCAATTCGCGAAATGGAAAAGAAGAGCAACGATTTCGACGCGGCCTCGGCCGCCGACGTCGCGTTTCACCGGGCCATCGCGGCGGCCACCAAGAACGAGTATTTCGTCGCGTTCCACGATTTCCTGCGCGGCCAACTGGTTGCGGTGCGTCGCGCGCAGTGGGCCAACACTGCAAGTCACGCGGGTGCCTACGCGCGCCAGGAACATGGCGAACTCTACGACGCGATCGAGCGGGGCGACCATCAAGGCGCCGCTGAATCCGCTGATCGGCATCTGCGTGCCGCAGCGAAGCGGCAGAAAATCGAATTACCTCCCGGGGGCTGACCTGACAGTCGCATCGTGCCGGGCCTTCGGGCTCGGCGCCCTGAGGACATCCGCTTTTTTTATATCTACTTAGTCTGACAACCTGATAAGCGGACTAGAAAGAATTTCGCAAGCTCCGTTCATAAAAGCACTATGACCTACGACTTTTGCATCATCGGTGGCGGCATCGTCGGACTCGCGACGGCCATGGAGCTGCTGCGGCGTGAACCCTCGGCTTCGCTGCTGCTGCTCGAGAAGGAGACGACGCTCGCGAAACATCAGACCGGCCACAACAGCGGCGTGATTCACGCGGGCATCTACTACCAGCCGGGGAGCTTGAAAGCCGAGTTGTGCAAGCGGGGCGCGGAGGCGACCAAGACGTTCTGCATCGAACACGGCATTCCTTTCGAGGTGTGCGGCAAGCTGCTGGTCGCATCGAATCCGCTCGAACTGTCCCGTATGGAGGCGCTGTACGCGCGGTCGCAGCAGAACGGTTTGCGCGTCGAGCGGCTGGATGCCGCGGAACTGCGACTGCGGGAGCCGAATATTGTCGGCATGGGCGGGCTGTTCGTCGATGCGACGGGAATCGTCGATTATCGTCAGGTATGCGAAGCGATGGCGCGAGTCATCACGAAGAGCGGGGGCGAAGTGCGGCTCGGCACCCGCGTTGCGTCGATTGTGGAAAGCGGCGACTACGTCACGGTCGGCACAGACGACACCCACTGGCGGGCCAGGAAGTTGGTGGTCTGCGCAGGCCTGCAATCGGACCGGCTGGCGCGGCTCGCGGGCGTGAAAATCGATCACCAGATCGTGCCGTTCCGCGGCGAATACTACCGCTTGCCGGTCTCGAAAAGCGATGTAGTGCGGCATCTGATCTATCCGATTCCGGATCCGGATCTGCCGTTTCTCGGCGTGCATCTGACGCGGATGATCGACGGGAGCGTCACGGTCGGACCGAACGCCGTACTCGGTTTCGGCCGCGAAAACTATCCGAAGTTCTCCGTCAATCTCCGTGACGTCGCACAGTACGCAACGTTCCCAGGCTTCTGGAAAACGATCGGGCGCAATCTCGCTTCGGGCATGGGCGAGATGAAGAACTCGCTGTTCAAGCGGGGCTATCTCGAGCAGTGCCGCAAGTACTGTCCCTCGCTGACCGTTGAAGATCTGCTGCCTTACGAAGCCGGCATTCGCGCGCAGGCCGTGATGCGCGACGGCACGCTGGTGCACGATTTCCTGTTCGCCGATACGCCGCGTATGGTGCACGTGTGCAATGCGCCTTCGCCGGCCGCGACCTCCGCGATACCGATCGGCTCGATGATCGCGGATCGCATTCTGAAGCCCGCATAACGAACAGGATAGCTAAATAAAAATCCTTCGATAAGGCGGGTCATCGCCTCGTCGGATTCCTGGTTGCGTGCGCCGGATACCGGCAAAGCGCAATCCTTCTCTGTCTTTAACAATAAGAGTGACTGGAGACATCGCAGTGCATAAGCCCTTTTCAGCATCGTCATCGAAGCCATTTTCCGCGCGCGCGGCACTCGTATTCGCGGCGCTCGGCGCAGCGGCGTCGACGCCGGTCCACGCGCAAAGCAGCGTGACGCTATACGGCATTATCGATGAGGGCATTAACTATACGAGCAACGTACAGACTAGCCCGGGCCATGGCCACAACCTGTACAGCCTCTCGAGCGGCATTCTCAGCGGCAGCCGCTGGGGACTGCGAGGCGTCGAGGACCTGGGCGGCGGCCTGAAGGCGTTGTTCGTGCTCGAGAGCGGCTTTGACGTGAACAACGGCAAACTGGGACAGGGCTCGTTGCTGTTCGGCCGCCAGGCCTACGTGGGATTGTCGGGCGCGCTCGGCACGGTGACGCTCGGCCGTCAGTACGACCCGGTGGTCGACTACATCCATCCGCTCATGCCGAGCGCGATGTTCTCGGGCAGCGTCGGTGCGCATCCGGGTGACCTGGACAACCTCAACAACACCAATCGCGTGAACAACGCGGTCAAGTACCGCACGGCCAGTTACGCGGGCTTCACGGCCGAAGGCATGTACAGCTTCGGCGGCGTGCCGGGCAGCATGGCAGGCAACCAGATTTACTCGATCGGTGCCGGCTATGCACGGGGTCCGCTCAATGTCGGCGTCGGCTACCTCAACGCGCGCAATCCGAATGCCTCGTTCTTCGGCACGGCGGTCGGCGCGACGGCGGCCACGAATAACTTGGGCAGTTCGCCCGTCATCGACGGGTATGCGTCGGCTCAAAGCGAACAGATCGTCAGCGCGGGAGCCACGTACGTCATCGGCGCGGCGACCGTCGGCGCGATCTACTCGAATACGAAGTACAGGCATCTGAGCGGCGTGGCGTCGGTGCTCAATCCGGCCGGCATGGGCGGCACCGCGACATTCAACAGCGCCGAACTCAGCTTTCAGTATCAGCTGACGCCGGCGTTGTCGGTCGCTGCCGCCTACAACTATACCGACGGCGGCGCGGCGAACGATGCGAAGTATCAACAGGGCTCGCTCAGCGCCGACTATCTGCTGTCGAAGCGCACCGATTTCTATCTGATCGGCGTACTGCAACATGCGTCCGGCACGGATTCGACGGGCTATGCTGCGCGCGCCTCGCTCAATGGCCTGACGCCATCGTCGGGCAACCAGCAGGCGACGGTGCGTTTTGCGATTCGCCACAAGTTCTGACGGTGGCCACGCCACCAATTCACCGAAACCAGGAGTAAATCTGTGACCTCTGAGACTCTCGCGCGCCCGCTGTCCGACGAGAACCGCGCCCGCCTGCGCAACGTCAGCACGGCAACCTTGACCACCGCACTCTTCAAGCGCGGCTTTCACAACGTCTGCGTGCAAGGCGTGCTGGCGGTCAACCCGGCGGCCGCGCGCATGGTTGGGGAGGCGTACACGCTACGCTACATTCCGGCGCGCGAGGATCTCGATCATCTTGGCGTGTTCTCGGACCACAGCCATCCGCAACGGCGTGGCGTGGAAGCGATCCCGACCGGTCACGTGATGGTGATCGATTCGCGCAAGGACGCGCGCGCGGCGTCCGCGGGCGGCATTCTGATCACGCGAATGATGATGCGCGGTGTCGCGGGCGTCGTCACCGACGGCGGCTTTCGCGATACCCCGGATCTGCAGAAGCTCGACTTCCCCTGCTATGCGGCGCGGCCGTCGGCGCCGACTAATCTGATTCATCACCATGCTGTCGATCTGAACGTACCGATCGCGTGCGGCGACGTGGCGGTGTATCCGGGCGACATCATCGTCGGCGACGCGGAGGGCGTGGTGGTGATTCCGGCGTATCTGGCCAACGAGATCGCCGAAGAGGCCGCCGCCATGACCGTGTTCGAAGACTGGGTGGACACCCAGGTGCGCGCCGGCCGTCCCACCATCGGCTTGTACCCACCGAACGATGCGACGCGCGCCGAATTCGAGGCGTGGAAGGAACGCCGGACCGGCAGCGGCTCCGGCCTGTAAAAGTAAATCGGCACCCGGGGCGCGAATTCACGATTCCGCGCAACGGTGTCTGTTCAAAACAATGAGTGTCGCGCGGCTCGCCGCACGACACCACACTCATCCGCATTGACGATGGGCTGCGCAACAGCGGCCCGCATGGAGGCGACAGTGACCGACCGAAGCAGTGAAGAACAACTTTTTACGCGCATAGCGTGGCGCCTCGTGCCGCTGCTGGTTGCAATTTTCCTGGTCGCATACATCGACCGCGCCAACATCGGCTTCGCCAAATTGCAGATGCTGGGCAGCCTGAAGATGAGCGAAGCGTCGTACGGCTTTGCGTCCTCGCTGTTCTTCATCGGCTACCTGATATTCGAGGTGCCGAGCAATCTGATGATGCATCACTTCGGCGCGCGTCGCTGGATCTCGCGGATCATGTTCACCTGGGGAGTCGCCACGTTGTTGCTGGCCTGGACACCGTCGGTTCTGGCGTTCCAGATCCTGCGTTTTCTGCTCGGCGCAGCGGAAGCCGGACTTTATCCGGGGATCATTCTCTATCTCGGCATGTGGTTTCCGGAACGGCAGCGCACCGGCATCGTCGGCTTGCTGACGCTCGGTAGCAGCATGGGCAACATGCTCGGTTCGCTGACCGGCGGCTTCTCACTCGAACTGCACGGCGTGGCCGGTCTCGCGGGCTGGCAATGGGTTTTTCTGACGACGGGTGCGCCGGCGGTGCTGCTCACTTTTCTCACGCTGTACTTCCTGCCGGACGGTCCGCGCTCCGCAGCGTTTCTGACCGCCCGCGAGAAAGACGTAGTCGAGACCCGGTTGCGCGCGGACCCGCCGGCCGCGCGTCTTGCCGGCGGCACGGGCTGGTCGTTGGCCGCGCTTTTGACGGTGGCTCTGTTTAGCGTCGGTTACGGAACCATCGCCATCGGGATCTACGGTATCGCCTATTGGCTGCCGACGCTCGTCAGGGGCTTCGGCGTGACGAGTGGCGTCAACGGGCTGTTGAACATGATTCCGTGGTTCATCACGTCGCTGATGTTGCTCTGGTTGCCGCGCCGGCTCAAAACGCCGCGCCGCGTGCTGATCGCGGCATTCTGCTCGGCCTTGCTCGGCGTTCTTTGTTTTGTCGCGAGCGTGGGGCCGTTCAGCAACGCGCTCCGTTTCGCGGCGCTCTCGCTTGGCGCGCCATGTCTGTATCTGATGATTCCGTGTTTCTGGGCGCTGCCGCCGCGGCTCTTGCCGGCGTCGTTCATGAAGGGCGCGGGCGGCGCGGCGGCGCTCGCGGTGATCGCAGCGGGCTCCAGCGTCGGTGGGTTTCTCGCGCAAAACATCATGCCTTGGGTGGGCAGGGTGACGGGCAGCACGTCCGCACCGATGCTGGTGCCGGCGGGCAGTCTGCTGTTGCTCGGCACCGGCGCGCTCGTGGTCTGGTTGCGGCTTGGCCTCGCCGGCCGCAACGGGCCGACGGCCGCGTCCGCCACGCAATAGCATTGGCGTGATGGGCGCCCGCACGCGCACCCGGGCTTATATTTTTGATTCAACTCTTTCGTTCAACAGGTCAGTCATGGCAGACACTATGCCCCGCGTCGGGGCCGCAATCGCACGGCAGCAAATCGAGGTCATCCTGCAGGCCTGGGGCATGTCGCCCGATCAGGTCGCGGCGTCGGCCGACATCCTGATCGACTCGGATCTCAAGGGCATCGACTCGCACGGCATTTCGATGCTGATGTTCTACGACGAGTTGTATCGCGCGGGACAGATCGATATGAAGGCGAGCGCACGGATCGTGCGCCAGACGGCGACTACCGCGTTGATCGACGGCAATGCGGCGATGGGGCATCCCACCTCGCGCATGGCGATGGAACTGGCGATCGAAAAGGCGCTGGCGTGCGACATGGGCGCGGTGTCCGTGTTCAATTCGCAGCATTTCGGCGCGGCCGGCTACTACGCCGAGATGGCCGCGAAACGCGGTCTGATCGCGATGGTGTCGTGCTCGACACGTCTTGCAACGGTGGTGCCGACTTTCGGCGCCGAGCCGATGCTCGGCACCAATCCGTTTGCCTTCGCGACGCCTGCGGGGCGGCATCCGCCCGTCATCCTCGACATGTCGACCAGTGTGGTCGCGTCCAACAAGGTCAAGGTCTACGCGTTGCAGGGCAAGCCATTGCCTCCGGGTTGGGCGCTCGACGCGAACGGCAACACGCTGACCAATTCGGCCGAGGCCTACCGGCTGCTGTTCGAGCGCCTGGGCGGCGGGCTCGCGCCGCTCGGCGGCGACGGCAAGATGCTTGGCGGCCACAAGGGCTATGGGCTCGGCCTGTTTGCGCAGATCCTCGGCAGCACGCTGGGCGGTGGTTCGTTCTCGCCGGTCCGTAACCGTACGCAAAAGAGCGACGAGCCGGACAACATCGGCCACTTTTTTCTCGCGATGAATCCGGCGGCTTTCCGCCCCATCGAGGAATACCATGCCGATCTCGACGCCGTGATCGACGCGTTGCGCGGCAGTCAGCCGGCCGACCCGGCGCAGCCGGTGCTGATCCCAGGGGATCCTGAACGTCTCACGCGCGTGGAACGCAGCGAGGAGGGCATACCGATGCCCGACTCGTTGCGCGAAAAGATCCGTGAAGTCGCCGAGGCGGCGGGCGCGCCGTTTCTGCTGACGGTTTGACGCCGGCGCTTCTTCAGTAGCCTTCGTCTTCACCCCTGTTTCCGGCGCCGCGCCGCCCTCACACGGCAGGCGCGCGCCGGTTTCCGCCGTTCCCCATGAAAAAACCAATGACAGCAACCGTTCTCGGACACAACTACATCGGCGGCCAGCGCAGCGCGCGTGGCGGCCTCAGGTTGCACAGCGTCTCTGCATCGACTGGCGAGACCTATCCGGTGGCCTTCGCCCAGGCGAGCAACGAAGAAGTCGATGCCGCCGCGGAGGCTGCGGCTTCCGCATTTCCTCGCTATCGCGCGGTGCCGGCGACTACTCGCGCCGACTTCCTCGACGCGATAGCAGCGGAGATCGACGCGTTGGGCGACGATTTCATCGCGGAGGTGATGCGCGAAACGGCGCTGCCGAACGGCCGTGTCGTTGGCGAGCGCTCACGCACGAGCAATCAGATGCGGCTGTTCGCGAAGGTCTTGCGCCGCGGCGACATTTACGGCGCGCGCATCGATCGCGCATTGCCCAATCGGCAACCGATTCCGCGCCCCGATCTGCGCCAGTACCGGATCGGTGTCGGCCCGGTGGCCGTGTTCGGCGCGAGCAATTTTCCGTTGGCGTTCTCGGTGGCCGGCGGCGATACCGCGTCCGCGCTGGCGGCCGGCTGCCCCGTGGTGGTCAAGGCCCATTCGAGTCATCTCGTCACGGCCGAGTACATGGCGAACGCGATCGAACGGGCGGTGCAACGCACCGGCATGCCGGCCGGAACCTTCAACATGATTTACGGCGAACGCGTGGGCGCGCGTCTCGTGCAGGCGCCCGGCATTCAGGCGGTAGGCTTCACCGGTTCACTGCGTGGGGGGCGTGCGTTATGCGATCTCGCGGCGGCTCGCGAGCAGCCGATCCCGGTGTTCGCGGAGATGTCGAGCGTGAACCCGGTGTTCGTGCTGAATGGCGCGCTGAAGGAACGAGGCGCGGCGATCGCGAATGAACTGGCGGCCTCGGTGGCGACCGGTTGCGGGCAGCTTTGCACGAGCCCCGGTCTGGTACTCGGCGTGCGCTCGGCGCAATTTAGTGCATTTGTCGCCCAACTCGGCAGTGCGATCGAGCGGCAGGAAGCGCAGACCATGCTGAATCCGGGCATCTTCGTCAATTTCACCACGGCGGTCGAGCGTGCCTCGGGGCAGCCGGGCATTCGCTTGCACGCATCCGTCCCGGGCGACGCCCGGCGAGCCGCGCCGCAACTATTCATTGCCGACGCGAGCCTACTGTTCGATCCCAGCCGGCCGCTCGAAGAAGAAATCTTCGGCCCGGCGACGATCGTCGTCGAACTCGATAGCACCGACCAGCTATTGCGTTTCGCATCGGCAATGCGCGGCCAGTTGACGGCCACGCTGATCGCGTCGCCCGATGATCTGCTGTCGCATCGCACGTTGATCGAGCGGCTCGAGGAAAAGGCAGGCCGCTTGCTCGTGAACGGCTATCCGACCGGCGTCGAAGTTTCGGATGCGATCGTCCACGGTGGACCGTGGCCCGCGACATCCGACGCGCGCGGCACCTCGGTTGGAACGCTCGCGATCGACCGTTTCCTGCGGCCGGTCTGCTACCAGAACTATCCGGACGAACTGCTGCCCGCTGCGCTGCAAGACGCGAATCCGTTCAAGCTGATGCGGCTCGTCGACGGTGAAATGACGCAGCGTCCGCTTGACGGTTCGAGCGTCCGTTGAGGATAGACACGATGAAACTGTCGATACGCGCACGACTTGGCGCCGCGATACTCTTGCTATCCGTGTTGCTGATCGCCATCGGCGCGCTCGGCGTGACGGGTATGGCGCGCAGCAACGACGCCAATCGCGAGACATACGCGAACCGGCTCGCCAGCACGCGGCTGATCGGCGACGCCGAACTCTCGGTCAGCCGCGAGCGCACGACCGTCGACCGGATCGCCTTCGATCCGGCAGCACCGACGGTCGACAAGGACGTGGCCACTTACCACATGCTCAAAGGGCAAGGTACGCAGGCGTGGACGCAATACCTGGCTTTGCCTGCCACGTCGAAGGAAAGCGCTCTCGCCGCCGTGGTCAATGCAAAGCGCGGCGAGGTGCAGAACGACCTCGATGCTTTCGCGGATTCGATCAAGGGGATGGACGTCGCTGCGGTCAAAGTCGCATTGAAGAAAATCGCCGTGGCCAATACCGACTATGTCACTGCCAGTGCGGAGCTCAAGCAGTTTCAGCGGGATCAGGCAAAGGCGCGATACGCTGACGCGGAAGCCGGCTTCCGGCGTTTTCGCGCCATAACGGTCGGGACCGCCGTGCTTGGCCTGCTCGCCGGCATATTCACCTTCGTGTCGCTGCGCCGCGCGATCGGGGGTCCGCTCGACGAGGCGCTGGGACACTTCGACCGGATCGCGGCGGGTGATCTCTCGCAACGAATCGAAGTCCGATCCCACGACGAGATGGGCGCGTTGCTGCGCGGTCTTTCGCAAATGCGCGACGGTCTGGCGAACACGGTGACCGCAGTCCGCCATGCAAGCGAGGCGATCGCAACGGCCGCGCAACAGATCGCATCGGGCAACCTCGACCTGTCCGCGCGCACAGAACAGCAGGCGGCGTCATTGCAGGAAACCGCGGCAAGCATGGAGGAACTCACAGGGACGGTAAGGCATAACGCCGAGAACGCCAGACACGCGCTTACGCTTGCTACTAGCGCCACGGAGACGGCGCAACGTGGCAGCAGCGCCGTCGACGGCGTGGTCGCGACGATGGCCGGGATCGATGAGAGTTCGGCGCGTATCGGCGACATCATCGCGATCATCGAAGGCATTGCGTTCCAGACCAACATTCTTGCCCTCAATGCGGCAGTCGAAGCCGCGCGAGCGGGCGAACAGGGACGGGGATTCGCAGTAGTGGCGTCAGAAGTCAGGGCGCTTGCGCAGCGTTCGTCGGCGGCGGCGAGGGAGATCAAGGAACTGATCGAGACGTCGAGCGAAAAGGTGCAGGCGGGCGGCACACTGGTGAGCGAGGCGGGAGGCCGCATGCAGGACATCCTCACCGGCGTCGAGCGCGTGGCGGGCATCATGGGCGAGATATCTGCGGCCTCGTCGCAACAAAGCTCTGGTATCGAACAGGTCGCACTTGCGGTCGCGCAGATGGACTCGGTGACGCAGCAGAATGCGGCGCTGGTCGAGCAGGCTGCGGCGGCGGCGCAGTCGCTCGAGGAACAGGCGCGGCAACTCAGGGAAACTGTGGCCGTGTTTCGGCTATAGCGGATCGGCAGTTCGACGTACTGCAATTGCACATAAAGTGCAAAGCCGTAGCGACGTGGCAGTCTTCACTAGTCGTAGTCCGAGAATGCACCGGGCGCTCGCAACGACTCGCCTCGAAAGCACTAGAGCAGCTTCGACGCAGCCTTGATTCGGCGCTTCTGAACTTTCCTCAGTCTACGAAGGGCCGGCTTTACGTCAACGTCGTTCGGTAACGACGCGCGCCGGGAAGCCAGAAGGTTGCGGCTCGCGACAACGTCGTTCAGCGCGCCGAAGTCCTTCTGCAAGCGCTTCAGGCGCTTAAGCCCTTTACGTTGCTTCTTCTCCAGCAACGGGTCGAAGAACTCAATAAGATAGCGCACCTTTTTTCCGGCCTTTCGGACATCGTGATACGAACTGTAATCGGAGCTGCCGACTTTCGCGGCGTGACGCATGCGCTTCTTTAACTGTTGTTGTGCCGCTCGCACTCTTTTCCGCGCGAAACGGGTGAGCGGCGTTTGCGTCGGTGCACCGCTCAGCTCGCGATGGGCCTCGCTTATCCCATCTCGAAGCGTCTCGTCTATATGCGAGTTCCGGAGGGTCTCGGCGCTCTTTTCGGCCGTCTCGTTGCGGTTGCCGTTAAAGGCATTAACAAGGGCGGCATCGCTGTCCTTCTCGACAAGCCCGATCAGTATGTCCCAGTCTCGTGTGTTGCCTGCTGCGCTGGCGAGAGACTTCAACAGCTCCCGCTGCTGATTGTCAAAGTTCTCATCGAGTATCGGCCGATATGCCCAGAGAAGGGTTCGCAGCCGGCGCAGCGCAACGCGAAGCTTGTGTAGCTTCTCGGCGTCCGCACCGGCTTGCAGGGCGGAAGCATGTTCGATGGCTTCGCTAACCAGTGGGTCGGCGTAGGTGGCGAAGTTCGCTTCTGCCAGCGCTTTGCGGTTGAGCAGGCGGTTTGTGTCCTCCATGATTTTCGTATCTCCTTCGGCGCGAATACTTCGTTCGCGGCAAGAACCGTACCCTCGGCGACAGGGCGAGCGCTGGCGCGCCTGGCGCCTTTCGGGCGTAAGGTTTGCTTCAAATCAGGCGATTCTGTACTGCCTGTTTACCGGCCTCGTCACTTCACGGAGGGCCCACCATGGGAGGCAAATCACACACGGCGGGGGGCGCCACGGCGGTTGGCGACACGTCGCCAGTCTGGGTGCCATGGGCCACTCTGCGGCCAACACAGGGCGCCATCGGTTACGTTCAGGTCCAGGAGAAGACGACGAGTTACCTCGCGCTCGATCCCGAGAAAAGGCGCTCGTTCGTTGGAGAGCAGGCGATCAAGGTTGTCCGCGGACCGTCGGACTCGTTGCATGTAGTCGATCACCATCATTGGGCGCGTGCCTGGTTCGACATGGGCTTTCCGGAGGCGCCGGTCTGCATCGCCGAAGACTTCAGCGCCTTGTCCGAGGATACATTCCTTGAATCGATGGCGGAGCGTGGCTGGCTGCATCCGTTCGACCCGTGCGGGCACGAATACCCGGTCTCCAGCCTTCCTGAATCAATCGGCGCGATGCCGGACGACGTTTACCAGAGCATCGCAGCCTTTCTGCGAATGGCGGGCGTCTATGAAAATCCTGACGGGTTCAACGCGAAATTCGCATGGGCTGACTTCATGAGACAACGCGTCGCCCCGCGACCACCGACAGTCGACGGCTTCTCGCTCATGCTCGCTGAGGCGTTCGCGGCAGCCCGGTCATCCGAAGCAAGGGGGCTTCCGGGGTTTATCGCCAGTGAGGAGTCGGGGTGGTGACGAACCGGATGCACTTCGGACGTGCTCGTAAAGGACGATCATCGATCACACTATGCTGATCTGATTCAGCTCGTTGCTTTCTTGATGTCGTAGCTCGACGTGTTTGTCAGGATGGCGCTCGTAATGAGATGAACGAGTTGATCCGCCCTTGGCGCGAATGAGGGTTGGTCAATCGCCCAGCCGAGGGCCGTTATCAGAGCGAACAGGTCGTCCCCATTCATATCAGCGCGCGCCGTTCCCTCGCCTTGAGCACGGAGCAGTAGTCGCGCGCCTGCCGAGTGCACCGCCGCGCACGAAGCATAAAGAGCGGAGTCCGGGTTGGTGTGGGCTGCCGCCATCATGGCGATAACGCCCTTATAGCTTTGGGCGAATGCCACCAATTCCCGAAACCAGACGAGAAGTGCTTCATCAGCCGAAGTCGATGTTTCGAGTTCGTCGGCCTTCTGCGTCAGTGCATCCAGATGGGTGCACAGCAACGCCTCAAACAAGGCTTCGCGCGTCGGGAAATGACGAAGCAGTGTAGCCAGACCGACACCGGCCCGGCGGGCAAGATCGCGCATCGACACGTCAGCACCGTGCTCGGCGGCAACGTCCCGCGCGATCGTGAGGATTTGGCTGCGATTTTTTTTGGCGTCGGCTCGCATGGGAATATTGACAAGTGGATCGGTGATCCATATATTCTCTATATGGATCGGTGATCCATATCATACCGAACCATGCGGCATTTCTCCAGTTGCGGCACAACTTCAACGAAAGAGCACATGACATGAACAGACTGAATGGAAAGACCGCGGTGGTCACCGGCGGCGCTACCGGCATCGGCCTCGCCGCAGCAAAGCGCTTCATCGAGGAAGGCGCTTTCGTCTTCATTTTCGGCCGCCGGCAGGAAGCGCTCGACGCTGCCTTGGCCAGCCTCGGCTCCAATGCCCGTGCGGTGAAGGGCTCGGTTTCCGACGAGGACGACCTCGACCGGCTCTACGCTGCGGTGAAGTCCGAGCGCGGAAACCTCGACATCGTATTCGCCAATGCCGGAACGGGCGGCCCGCTTCCGCTCGGCCAGCTTACCGCCGCGCACATTGACGAAACCTTCGACACCAACGTGAAGGGCACGATCTTCACCGTACAGAAGGCGCTGCCGCTGATGGGCGAAGGCGGTTCGATCATCCTGACGGGGTCGAGCGCCGGCACCACGGGCGCGCCGGCATTCAGCGCCTACAGCGCGAGCAAGGCGGCGGTGCGCAACCTCGCCAGGACGTGGGCGGAAGACCTGAAAGGCACCGGTATCCGGGTCAACGTGCTGTCACCCGGAGCGACAGCGACCGAACTGGCGAAGGAAGCATTGGGCGAAGAAGGTCAGAAGGTCTTTGCCTCGATGACGCCACTCCAGCGCATGGCCGATCCGGCAGAGATCGCGGCGGCGGCAGCCTTCCTCGCATCGCAGGACAGCAGCTTCATGACTGCCAGCGAAGTCGCCGTTGACGGCGGCCTGGCGCAACTCTGATACACGAGGAAATGAAATGGGACAGTCTCTCAACGGAAAAACCGCTCTGGTTACCGGGGCATCGCGGGGCATTGGCCGCGCCATCGCCGAACGTCTTGCAAGGGACGGTGCGACGGTTGCGCTGACCTACAACGCCAGCAAATCCGGCGCAGATGAAGTAGTCGAGGCTATCGAGAAAGCCGGAGGCACCGCGTTCGCAATCCATGCAGACCTCGTTGACCCAGCGACCGTGCCGGCCTTGTTCGAAAAACTCGACGAGGAATTCACCAAACGGAACGGAAGTAAAGCCCTCGACATTCTGGTCAACAACGCCGGCAATTCCGGCTGGGTTGGCTTCAAGGACGCG
>Ga0164242_10002842_pt1 | contig 19932 bp, 17 predicted proteins | sample OricomgcompostMG_FD_108783 | JGI IMG/M metagenome (GOLD analysis project Ga0164242, IMG submission 108783) | Miracle-Growth compost microbial communities from Emeryville, California, USA - Original compost - Miracle growth compost (MG) ... | reverse complement strand
TTCTTGCTGGTGACCGACAGTCCGACGACGACGTTCTCGAGGGGAAGTATTTTGGCTAAACGATTCATGTTGGCAGGCGAAAACGTGGCCTGAATGCTCCTCACCCTGGCAGTCCGGGACGTCCGGAACCCGATGGAACGCCGCTGCGACCGGGCGCGACCGGTCGGCCCACTATCGGGACCTTGGGGCCGAAACACCCTGAAGGTAACGGTTCATTATAGAACAAGGCCGTCGGCCAATGGTGCGATGCGCCACGCATGATTGCAAGCCTTTCCCTGCAAATTCGACGCCCGCCTCCACATTTTCGACCGACGCCATGCCGAAAAAACGGGGGGCAATGAAAAAAGCCGCCATCACGGGCGGCTTCGAGACTGCGGCCGTTGCCCACGCAACGGGCGCACGCATTATTGCGGGGGAATGTCTCCGGTGGGCGCCGGCTGGTGCTTCAGCGCGTCGTGCTGATGCCCCTGCACGCGATCCTTGTGGCGCACGACCTGGCGGTCGAGCTTGTCGACCAGCAGGTCGATCGCCGCATACATGTCGCCGTTCGCACTTTCCACGAAGATGTCCTTGCCCTTCAGGTGGAGGTTTACCTCTACACGCTGCCGCCTGTCCTTTTCCTTGTGGTTGTCGACCGAGAGGACCACATTGCCGTCGATCACCTGATCGAAGTGCCTTAGCACCCTGTCCAGTTTGGTGATCACGTATTCTCGCAACGCTGGCGTTACTTCGAGATGGTGTCCACTGATCTGCAGATTCATAGTGCTTCTCCAGGCTGAGAGCCGCTGGCGCGCGAAAAGCACGTCAATGCCGGTCGACAGGGCTGTCCGCTCGTATGGCTCCCGGACCTAGCGAGGAAGGACACCTCGGCCGGCCATCCACGCCGGTTGGCGCCGCGGCCGGAAAACGCCCGTGCCGAAAAACCGGCTCGGGCTAAAGAGACTTGCGCAGGTTGACTGCCGGGATCTTCAATGCTTCGCGGTACTTCGCAACCGTGCGGCGCGCGACCACGAAACCCTGTTCCGCCAGCAGTTCGGCTATGCGGCTGTCTGAAAGAGGAGATTTCGGGTTTTCCGCTCCTATCAGTTGCTTGATCAGCGCGCGGATCGCCGTGGAAGAGGCCGCGCCGCCGGTGTCCGTTGAAACGTGCGATCCGAAGAAGTACTTGAATTCGAGCGTCCCGAATGGGGTCAGCATGTACTTACCGGTTGTCACACGCGAGACAGTTGATTCGTGTAGGCCCAGCGTATCAGCAATCTCCCTCAAAACCAAGGGGCGCATCGCGATTTCGCCGTGCACGAAAAAGTTCTTCTGACGCTCGACTATCGCTTGTGCAACACGCAGGATCGTGTCGAAACGCTGCTGGATATTCTTGATGAGCCAGCGCGCTTCCTGTAGTTGCTGACGCAGCGATCCGCTGCCCGGATCGCCGCGGTTGTTGCGCAAAATATTCGCGTACAGATGATTGATGCGCAGCTTCGGCACGACTTCCGGATTCAGTTCCGCATGCCAGCCCTGGCCGGCCTTCTTCACGATGATGTCGGGCACCACGTAATCGGCTTCGGCCTTGCCGTACGCGGCGCCCGGAAACGGCTCCAGCGAGCGGATCAGCGCGTGCGCGTCGCGCAGGTCGTCGTCGCTCGCCTTCAGTTGCTTGCGCAGTCGCGTGAAGTCGCGCGCGGCGAGCAGTTCCAGATGATGGGCGACGATTTCGAGCGCGAGCGTGCGGGTCGGCGACGGTTCGATGCGCAGCAGTTGCAGCCGCAGGCATTCGGACGCCGAACGCGCGCCGACGCCGGCCGGATCGAAGCTGTGCAGCAGCGCGAGCGCCGCGTTCAGTTCGTCGACGTCGACTTCCAGTTCATCGGGCAGATCGGCGAGGATTTCGTCGAAAGTCGCGCCCAGATAGCCGTCTTCGTCGAGCGACTCGATCAGGAACGTGACGAGCGCGCGATCGCGCGGGCTGGCCTGGGTCACGCGCAACTGCGCGCTCAGGTGGTCGCGCAGCGTCGTGGTCGATTCGTGAATTTGCAGCGGCGGCATGTCGTCGTCGTCCGACGCGCTGCCGGAGCGGCCGTAGTCGTCCAGATTCCACTGGCTCGCATCGCCGGAGAGGCCGTTGTATTCGTCGACGCCTTGCGGCTCGCCGTCGCCGTTGGCCGTGCTGCTGCCGTTGGTCGCTGTCGTGGACGACGCGGAGCCCGGCGGCGGCGCGTCCGTGCCGGCGGGCGCGGGCAGTTGCGCGATCAGCGAGCCGTCGGCCGCGACGCGCAGCGGGCTCGCGATCCAGTCGTCGTCGTTTTCGAGCAGTGGGTTCTGGGCGATCGCCGTCGCGACTTCCTGTTGCAGTTCGAGCGTCGACAACTGCAGCAGCCGGATCGACTGTTGCAGTTGGGGAGTCAGCGCGAGATGCTGCGAGAGGCGAAGTTGGAGGCTGGCTTTCATGGCAATGTGCGATTCATTGTAAAGAGTTTGCCACGCCCGCGATACCTCGCGACAGTCGCAACAATGCGTGCCCCCGAACAGTGCGCCGGTGCGGCGCGGCGGCGGTGACCCGCGTCAGACGGGCGCCGGACGGCCGCCGGGATGGTCGCAACAACGGGCTGGGACGGGGCAGGAAAGCCGGCGGCCGGCGCGAATGCGCGGGGCCGCCACGCGGCGCAGGAAAACGGGATGGGACGGGCGCGGACCGTACTATGCCGGGCACGGCGCCTGGCGTAGCGCGGGGTCGACCCGGGCGCTGCGCCTACATGCGGAAGTGTTCGCCGAGATACACGCGGCGCACGCTTTCGTTCTCGATGATGTCGCCGGGTGCGCCGGCCGCGAGCACGGTGCCGTCGCTGATGATGTACGCGTGATCGCAGATGCCGAGCGTTTCGCGCACGTTGTGGTCGGTGATCAGTACGCCGATGTTGCGCTGCTTCAGGAACTTCACGATCTTCTGGATTTCCAGCACCGCGATCGGGTCGACGCCGGCGAATGGCTCGTCGAGCAGGATGAAACTGGGGTCGGTTGCGAGCGCGCGCGCGATTTCGACGCGCCGCCGCTCGCCGCCCGACAGCGACAGCGCCGGATTCTCGCGCAGATGGCCGATCTGCAGTTCGTCGAGCAGCGCCTCGACGCGCTCGGTCATCGCGGCCTTCGTGAGCCGCTTGCCGTCTGCGCCGTGCTGTAGTTCGAGCACCGCGCGGATGTTCTCCTCGACGGTGAGCTTGCGGAACACCGACGCTTCCTGCGGCAGGTACGACAGGCCGAGCGCCGCGCGCTTGTGGATCGGCAGCAGGCTGATCGAGCGGCCGTCCAGGTCGATTTCGCCGGCGTCGAGCGGCACGAGGCCGACGATCATGTAGAACGACGTGGTCTTGCCGGCGCCGTTCGGGCCGAGCAGGCCGACCACTTCGCCGCTCTTCACGTCGAGCGAGACGTCCTTGACCACGGTGCGCGAGCCGTAGCGCTTTTTCAGGCTGCGCACGACGAGCGAGCTGGAGGCCGTCTTGTGCCGGCCGACGGTGTTGGCGTTGATGGAGGTCGTGCCGGTGTTCACGGTTGCGGCGCTCCCTGCAACGTGGTCGACGGCGTGAGCGTCGTCGGCTGGCCGGTGAGCGGCTGCGGCCCGCTGTTGCGCGGCGACAGCATCGCGCGCACCCGGCCGGTCGGATTGCCGGGGCCGGCGACGTCGCGGCCGGCCTTCGCCGTGTAGAAGTCGTTCTGCCCGTCGTACGTGATCACGCTGCCGTGCACCTCGTCCATCACGGTCGACAGGCCCTGCAGACGGCGCACGGTCGCGCGCCGCGTCAGCGTGGTCAGGTCCTTGCGGCCGTCGTAGTCGATCTGTTCGGCCGTGCCCTCGACGTACTCGTCGACGCCTTCGCGCTTCTGGCGGAAGTACGCGAGCGTGGTCGCACCGGGCGCGACCGTGCCGGTCGCGTACTGATAGCCCTGCGGATCCTGGGTGACGACGACCTTGTCGGCCTTGATCAGGATCGTGCCCTTGGTCGCGACGACGTGACCGGTGAAGATGGTCTGCTGTTTCAGGTCGTCGTAGGTCATGGCGTCCGCTTCGATGTTGAGCGGCTTGTCCTTGTCGGCGCGTTCCGCATGGGCGGCGGGCGCGAAGCCGGCGAGCGGCAGCGCCGTCGCGAGCGTGGCGACGGCGGCCAGCAGCACGCGGCGCACGCGCTGCGCGTGCGGGCGGCCGGACGACGGACGGGGAAGCGATTCGTTCATGCAGTCACGCGTGGAGTGGACGGTCCGACGGCTCAGGACGAGCCGCCGGAGTCAACCGGGGCGATCGCGCCGCGGACGTTGCCGTGGAGCTGGATGACCCGGGTGACATTGTCGTAGTGCATACCATCGGATGCGGTCATCACCGATTGGCCGCGCTGAAGTTTAACCGGCTTTTCGGTCTCGATCACATCGTCGTTCACGAGCACGCGGAAATGTTCGGAATCGGCCTGCATCTGCGGGTCGCCGTAGCCGGCCGCGCGCACGATCGTCGCATGGTCGTACAGATCGACGATCGACGCATCGGCGTTGACCGTACCGCGCCGCCCCGTCGCCGTGACGATCGGCTTGCCCGGCTGGAATGCGCGCACCGCCGGATTCGTGAGGTCGCTGTAGTCGTTGTCCTCGTAGTGCTGCATGTGATCGGCGGTCAGCCGGTACTGGGTCGCGCCGCTCTGGTCGAGTTCGGACACCGAAAACTTGTCCGCGAAGTAGTCCGGCGTATGGGTGAGCGGTCGCGGCGGCGCCTCGGCCTGGCGCGGCAGCGTCGCCTGCAGCAGCCACCACGTGCCGCCGGCGAGCAGCGCCACCGCGACGACCGGGACCAGCGAAGCGAGACGGAATTTCTGGTTCATCGCGGCTCCGCCGAGCACGCGGCGGCGAGCAACGCATCGTAGCGGCCCTGCGCGCGCAGCAGCAGGTCGCACAGTTCGCGCGCCGCGCCGTGGCCGCCTTCGCGTGAACTGATCCAGTGCGCGCGGGCGAGCACGTCCGGGTGCGAGTTCGCGGGCGCGGCCGCGAAACCGCACTGGAGCATCACCGCGAGGTCGGGCCAGTCGTCGCCCATGTAGCCGCACGCGTCGCGCGCGATGCCGGTGTCCGCGAGCAACTGCGCGAACGCGACGCGCTTGTTCTCGACGCCCTGGAACAGATGCGTGATCTTCAGTTCCTTCGCGCGCGCCGCGACGATTTCGGAGCGGCGGCCGGTGATGATCGCGGTGTCGATGCCCGCTTCGCGCAACAGCTTCGCGCCGTGGCCGTCGAGCGAGTTGAATACCTTCATCGTGTCGCCGGACGCGGTGAACATCAGCCCGCCGTCGGTCAGCACGCCGTCCACGTCGAAAATCATCAGGCGCACGCGGGCTGCGCGTTCGAGCGCGTCGGAATCGGGAACGGGAACGGGCATCAGATCACCTTCTTCGAAAACAGGTCGTGCATGTTCAGCGCGCCGATCAGCTTGCCTGCCGCATCGACGACCAGCATCTGATTGATGCGGTAGCGCTCCATGAGTTCCACGGCTTCGACCGCGAGCTGGTCGGGCCCGATCGTGCGCGGTCCCTTCGTCATCACCGACGCGATTGGCAGGTCGCGGAAATCGCCGTCGCGTTCGAGCACGCGGCGCAGGTCGCCGTCGGTGAAGATGCCGGTCACGCGACCGTCGCGGTCGGTGATCGCGGTCATGCCGAGGCGCTTCGCGGTGATCTGGAACAGCGCGTCGCGCGCGGTCGCGTCTTCATAGACCCGCGGCACCTGGTCGCCGATGCGCATCACGTCGCGCACGTAAGTCAACAGCCGCCGGCCGAGCGAGCCGCCCGGATGCGAGCGCGCGAAGTCGTCCGCGCCGAAGCCGCGGGCGTCGAGCACCGCGAGCGCGAGCGCGTCGCCGAGCGCGAGCGCGGCGGTCGTGCTGGCCGTCGGCGCGAGGTTCAGCGGGCACGCTTCCTTTTCGACGCCGGCGTCCAGATGCACGTCGGCGAGCCGCGCGAGCGTCGACGCGGGACGGCCGGTCATCGCGATCAGCTTCGCGCCGAGCCGCTTCACGAGCGGCAGGATCGACACCAGTTCTTCCGATTCGCCGGAATTGGACAGCGCAACGAACACGTCGTCGGCGGTGACCATGCCGAGGTCGCCGTGGCTCGCTTCGGCCGGATGGACGAAGAATGCCGGCGTGCCGGTGGACGCGAACGTCGCCGCGAGCTTGCGGCCGATGTGGCCCGACTTGCCGATGCCGGAGACGACCACGCGCCCGCGGCAACTGAGAATGAGATCCACCGCGCCGACGAAGTCGCCGTCGAGCCGTTCGCGCAGTCCGCGTACAGCGTCGGCTTCGACGTCGATCACGTCGCGAGCGAGCGCCAGTGCCCGATCGCCATTGATTTTCGCTATCATTCGCGGAGTATAGCAAAAGGCGTTTGGTCGCCGCGCCGGCTCCCGGCTGCGGGTCCGGCGCCGCCAGCTGCGCGCCGCGGCGCTGTTTGCCGGCCGGGCCCGCCCCCCAGTTCCGCCCCCAGAAAACCTTCGTGGCGCCCGGTTTCCCGCCGGTGACACCGGATGCCTTTCCGGCGTCGCGCCCCGGTTGCGCACACCGACGAGGACGCTTCATACGATGATTTCCCCGCTGGAAATGACGCTGTTCCTGCTGCTTGCGTCGGTGGTCGGCGTCGTGCTGTTTCGCTCGCTGAACCTGCCGCCGATGCTCGGCTATCTGACCGTCGGCATCGTCGTCGGGCCGCGCGCGCTCGGCATCGTCGGCGATCCGCAGGGCGCCACGCATCTGGCGGAATTCGGCGTCGTGTTCCTGATGTTCTCGATCGGGCTGGAGTTCTCGCTCGCGAAACTGCGCTCGATGCAGCGCGTGGTGTTCGGCCTCGGGCTGCTGCAGGTGCTCGGCACGATCGCGGCCGCGCTCCTCGTCGGGCTCGTGCTGCATCCGTGGGTGCACATCACGTGGCAGGCGTGCGTCGCGCTCGGCGGCGCGCTCGCGATGTCGTCGACGGCGATCGTCAGCAAGATGCTCGCGGAGCGGCTGGAGATCGAGTCCGAGCACGGCCGCAACATCTTCGGCGTGCTGCTGTTCCAGGACCTCGCGGTGGTGCCGCTGCTGATCATCATCGCGGCGTTCGGCGGCGATCCGCGCTCGCTGATGCACGCGCTCGGCCTCGCGGCGGTGAAGATCGTGTTTGCGCTCGCGCTGCTGCTGATCGTCGGCCAGCGCTTCATGACGCGCTGGCTGACCGTGGTCGCGCGGCGCCGCTCGCAGGAACTGTTCGTGCTGAACGTGCTGCTGATCACGCTCGGCGCGGCGTTCATCACCGACAAGTTCGGGCTGTCGCTCGCGCTCGGCGCGTTCATCGCCGGCATGCTGATCGCCGAGACGCCGTACCGGCACCAGGTCGAGGAGGACATCAAGCCGTTTCGCGACGTGCTGCTCGGGCTCTTCTTCGTGACGACCGGGATGCTGCTCGATCCGCACGTGATCTGGCAGCACCCGCTGATGGTGCTCGCGTTCCTGCTCGGCCCGTTGCTGCTGAAGGCGGTGATGATCACCGCGCTGTCGCGCGTGTTCGGCGCGTCGCCGGGCGGCGCGATTCGCACCGGGCTCGGCCTCGCGCAGGCGGGCGAGTTCGGCTTCGTGCTGCTGAACCTGATCCTCGACAAGCATCTCGTCGATCCGACGCTGCTGCAGGCGATCCTCGCCGCGATGTTGCTGTCGATGCTCGCCGCGCCGTTCCTGATCCAGAACGCGGACCGGATCGTGCTGCGGCTGTCGGCGAACGAGTGGATGCAGCAGTCGTTGCAGATGACGCGGATCGCGACGCAAAGCATCAAGCAGAGCGGTCACGTGATCATCTGCGGCTACGGGCGCTCGGGCCAGAACCTCGCGCGGATGCTCGAAAACGAGGGGCTCGCGTACGTCGCGCTCGACCTCGATCCGGACCGCGTGAACGCGGCCGCGGCGGCCGGCGAGTCGGTCGTGTTCGGCGATGCGGCGCGGCGCGAGTCGCTCGTCGCGGCGGGGATCCACCGCGCGGCGGCCGTCGCGATCACCTATGCGAACACGCAGTCGGCGCTGCGCGTGCTGCATCACATTCACGAACTGGAGCCGACGCTGCCGACCATCGTGCGCACCGTCGACGACGCGGACCTCGAAAAGCTGCTCGCCGAGGGCGCGACCGAGGTGATCCCGGAGATCGTCGAAGGCAGCCTGATGCTCGCATCGCACATGCTGGTGCTGATGGGCGTGCCGATGCGGCGCGTGGTGCGGCGCGTCGAGGAGATGCGCGACGCGCGCTACAGCCTGTTGCGCGGCTATTTCCACGGCACCGACGACGTCGGCGACGACGGCCGCGACCAGGTGCGGCTACAATCGGTGCCCGTCGACGCCCGCGCGGACGCGGTGGGCCGCACGCTGGCGGAACTGGGCCTCGTCGAACTCGGCGTCGAGGTGACGGCGATCCGCAGGCACGGGATTCGCGGTGTCGAACCGGACCCGGCGACGAAGCTGCGCGAAGGCGACATCGTCGTGCTGCGCGGCCTGCCCGAGCCGCTCGCGCAGGCGGAGGAACGGCTGTCGCGGCATCGGCGCGGCGCGGGCGCCGGAGCGGGGACCGCGGTGTGACGGCGGCTGCCGGCGGCGCTTCGCGACGGCAAACCGACGCCCGCCGACGCCCGCTTCCCGCGTCCGCTTTTCGCGTCCACTTCGCGCCGCCACCTGAGCGCCTCACCAGATTACCCGGAGAAATCATGCCCGAAGCACGAGCGAACGCGCCCGCGGACGTCGCGGAGTTCGTCAAGAGTCACATCCGCACGGTGCCCGACTGGCCGCAGCCCGGCGTGCAGTTTCGCGATATCACACCGCTGCTTCGCAGCGCGAAGGGCATGCGCGTGCTGGTCGACCTGCTCGTGCAGCGTTACATCGACGCGAAGCTCGACTACGTCGCGGGCCTCGACGCGCGCGGCTTCATCATCGGCCCGATCGTCGCGCACGAACTGAACGTCGGCTTCATTCCGATCCGCAAGACCGGCAAGCTGCCGTACCGCACCGTGTCCGAGACATATCAGCTCGAATACGGCAGCGCGACCGTCGAGATCCACGAGGATGCGTGCGGCGCCGGCGACCGCGTGGTGATCGTCGACGACCTGATCGCGACCGGCGGCACGATGGCGGCCGGCAAGCTGCTGCTCGAACGCCTCGGCGCGCAGGTCGTCGAAGGCGCGGCGATCATCGACCTGCCGGACCTCGGCGGCTCGACGCTGCTCGGCGACGCGGGGCTGCCGCTCTTCACCGTCACGTCGTTCTCCGGCCACTGAGGTCCATCGGCATGCCCAATTTCGCGCTCTTTCTCGCGACGTCGCTGGCGATCACGTTCGCGCCCGGCCCCGACAACCTGCAGGTGCTCGCGCGCGGCATTTCGCAGGGTCGCATGGCCGGCTTCGTGTCCGCGCTCGGCTTTGCGGCCGGCGTCACGTTCCATACGACGCTCGCCGCGCTCGGCATCGCGGCGCTGCTGCGCTCGTCGCCGGTCGCGTTCCAGGCGCTGAAGCTCGCCGGTGCCGCGTACCTGGTGTGGATCGGCGTGAAGGCGCTGCGCAGCCAGGGCCTCGCGACCGCGCACGGCCGGCCGCGCCAGCCGCTCGCGACGATCTTCCGCCAGAGCGTGCTCGGCAACATGATGAATCCGAAGGTGACGCTGTTTTTCGTCGTGTTCCTGCCGCAGTTCGTCGATACGTCGGCGGGCGCGCAACCCGTCACCGTGCAGATGCTCGAACTCGGCGTCACGTTCATGGCGCAGACGGTCGTCGTGTTCTCGCTGTTCGGCGTTTGCGCCGGCGCGATCGGCGCGTGGCTGAAGCGGCGTCCGCGCGCGGGCGTGTGGCTCGACCGGCTTGCGGGACTCACGTTCATCGCGATCGGCATCCGCGTCGCGCTGCGCGACTGAGTACGAACGCGACCGAACCGGTTCGACACGGAGCGAGCACGAATGACTCTGCCCTGCATCAGCGCCGCGCGCCGTTTCGATCCGGCCGCCCATCTGCCGTTCTGGATCGGCGACGAGCGCGTCGGCTGGATCCGCGCGAGCGACGCGCCGCTGCTCGCGCGCTGGCCCGACGTGTTCGATCTCGACGACGCACGCATCGCGCTGTCCGCGCGCTTTGGCGACGCGAATGCGCGCAGTCTCGCGCTCGGCATGGTGATCGGCGCGCTCGCGGCGGACGGCCGGATTCCCGGCTGGCGCGACGAGACCTACGCGATCCGCAACGCGTTCGACGCGCCGCCGCTCGCGTACATCGAGCGCGCGGCGTCGCGCTTTTTCGGCACGATGACGTACGCGGTGCATCTGAACGGCGTCGTAGAATACGCGGATCGCGCGCCGCAGTTGTGGATCGCGCGGCGCGCCGACACCAAGGCCACCGATCCCGGGATGCTCGACAACGTCGTCGCGGGCGGCATCGGCTGGGGCTTCGGGATCGACGCGACGATCGTCAAGGAGTGCTGGGAAGAGGCGGGCATCGGGCGGGAGATCGCGTCGCGCGCGCGGCCCGGCCGCATCGCGCACGTGCTGCAGTCGCTGCCCGAGGGCACCCAGGCCGAACAGATCTTCGTGTACGACCTCGCGCTGCCCGCGGACTTCGTGCCGCACAACCAGGACGGCGAGGTCGGCGAGCACCGGCTCGCGCGCATCGACGAGGTCGCGCGCTGGATCAGGGAGGGCCGGCTCACCGTCGACGCGAGCCTCGCGACGCTCGACTGCATGCTGCGGCGCCGCTGGATCGACGACGACGCGTGCAGCGGCATCGACGCGCTGTTCTTGCCGCCGGCGCTGTGAACGCGCGTGCGCCCGCCACCGGGCGAACCACCAGGAATTGAATCAGGGAGTTTCAAGGTCATGTCGACCGATCACAGCTTTATTCTGAATCTGGCCTGCGCCGACCGGCCCGGCATCGTGCATGCGGTGTCGGGCTTTCTGTTCGAGCGCGGCAGCAACATTCTCGACTCGGCGCAGTTCGGCGACAGCCATACCGGCGCGTTCTTCATGCGCGTGCATTTCCAGCAGGTCGGCGGCGATCCGGGGCTCGACGCGCTGCGCGAGCAGTTCGCGCCGCTCGCCGCGCAGTTCGGGATGAACTGGCAACTGCACGACGCGGACGTGAAGCCGCGCGTCGTGATCATGGTGTCGAAAATCGGCCACTGCCTGAACGATCTGCTGTTTCGCTATCGCACCGGGCAACTGGCGATCGAGATTCCGGCGATCATCTCGAATCACAAGGACTTCTACCAGTTGGCCGCGAGCTACGACATTCCGTTCCATCATTTTCCGCTGATGAACGCGACGCCCGAAGCGAAGGCCGCGCAGGAAGCGCGCGTGCTCGAAGTGATCGACGGCCACGGCGTGGACCTCGTCGTGCTCGCGCGCTACATGCAGATCCTGTCGCCGCAGCTATGCGACCGGCTGGCCGGGCGTGCGATCAACATCCACCATTCGTTCCTGCCGAGTTTCAAGGGCGCGAAGCCGTACTACCAGGCATTCGACCGCGGCGTGAAGCTGATCGGCGCGACCGCGCACTACGTAACGACCGATCTCGACGAAGGCCCGATCATCGAGCAGGAAGTCGAGCGCGTCGACCACAGCATGACGCCGGACCAGTTGACCGCGATCGGCCGCGACGTCGAATGCGTGACGCTCGCGCGCGCAGTGAAGTGGCACGTCGAGCACCGGATTCTGGTGAACGGCAGCAAGACGGTCGTGTTCCGGTAAACCGCCGGATGAAAAGGGCGGCGCCCGCCGCGCGGCTACACGAGCCGCAGATAGATCAGTTCGCGCTTGATGTACGCGTAGAAGATCGGCGCGGCGATCACGCCCTGAATGCCGAACGCGGCCTCCATCACCAGCATCGCGACGAGCAGTTCCCACGTGCGCGCCTCGATCTGGCCGCCGACGATGCGCGCGTTCAGGAAGTATTCGAGCTTGTGGATCAGGATCAGGAACGCGAGCGACATGATCGCGGCCGGCAGGCTCACCGTCAGCGCGATCGCGACGATCAGCGTGTTCGAGATCAGGTTGCCGATCACCGGCAGCAGCCCGACGATGAACGTGACCGCGACCAGCGCCTTCGCGAGCGGCAGCGGCGCGTGCACGAGCGGCAGGATCACGAGCAGGTAGATGCCGGTGAACACCGTGTTGATCGCGGAGATTTTCACCTGCGCGAACACGATGCGGCGGAACGCGTCCGCGAAGCGCGCGACGCGCGTGACGAACGCGGTCGACAGCGGCAGCCGCTGCAGGTTCTTCTGCGTGCCGATCGCGATGATCGCGCCGATGATCATGCCGATCACGATGTGGCCGAAGATCCGCGCCGCGTTCTTGCCGCTGCGCTGCAGCGTGTTCGCATGCTCGTGCATCAGCCCGATCGCGCGCGCCTTCATCTGGTCGACGTTCAGCGGCAGATAGTCGGCGACCGCGTCCGGAATGCGGCTGCGCGCCTGGTCGACGAAGGTCATCATCTGCTTCATCGCCGTCTGCACGCCCGGCACGTCGCTCTCGAAGTGCTCGATCACGCCGACCGTGATGCCCGTCAGCACGCCGACGATCACGATCGACAGCAGCACGACCGACGCCCAGCGCGCGCGCTGGCTCGACATGCGCCGCTCGATCAGCGGCGAGATCGTGTGCACCAGCTGGTAGACGAGCAGCCCGGCGAGCAGCGCGCCGAGCAGGTTCAGATGCAGCACCGCCCACATGCCGAACAGCGCGACGACATAGCTGCCGATCTCGACCGCTGACAGCTTCGGCAAGCTCATGTCGCTCGTCAGTCTGACCGGACGCGGACGCAGGTCTCGCACCTCGACCTCGTCTTCGCCGGGCGCTTCTTTGCGTTTGGCCATAATTCTTTGCTGCTCCGTTTCCAAACCCGGGTTTTCGGCCCACTCTTTCGCCGCGGTCAGTGCGTCATTCGTCGGCCGGCGCGTCGGCATCGGCATCGGCGCCCGCGCTCGCGGCCGCAGCGGCCGCCGCCGCGCGCCTGAGCAGCGGCGCGAGATAGCGGCCGGTGAAACTCGCCTTCGACTTCGCGACCTGCTCCGGCGTGCCCTGCGCGACGATCTGGCCGCCGCCCGCGCCGCCTTCCGGACCGAGGTCGATCACCCAGTCGGCCGTTTTGATGACATCGAGATTATGCTCGATGATCACGACCGTATTGCCCTGGTCGCGGAGCCGGTGGATCACTTCGAGCAGCAGCGCGATGTCGTGGAAGTGCAGGCCGGTCGTCGGCTCGTCGAGTATATAGAGCGTGCGGCCGGTGTCGCGCTTCGACAGTTCGAGCGACAGCTTCACGCGCTGCGCCTCGCCGCCCGACAGCGTCGTCGCCGACTGGCCGAGCCGGATGTAGCCGAGGCCCACGTCGAGCAGCGTCTTCAGCTTGCGCGCGACGACCGGCACCGCCTTGAAGAACTCGTGCGCCTGCTCGACGGTCAGGTCGAGCACTTCGCTGATGTTCCTGCCCTTGTACTGGATTTCGAGCGTCTCGCGGTTGTAGCGCTTGCCGTGGCACACGTCGCACGGCACGTAGACGTCCGGCAGGAAGTGCATCTCGACTTTCAGCACGCCGTCGCCCTGGCAGGCTTCGCAGCGGCCGCCCTTCACGTTGAACGAGAAGCGGCCCGGATCGTAGCCGCGCTCCTTCGCGGCCGGCACGCCGGCGAACAGTTCGCGGATCGGCGTGAAGAGGCCCGTATAGGTCGCCGGGTTCGAGCGCGGCGTGCGGCCGATCGGCGACTGGTCGACGTTGATGACCTTGTCGAAGTGTTCGAGCCCCTCGATCGCCTCGAACGGCGCGGGTTCGGCCGACGATCCGTACAGATGCTGCGCGACCGCGTGATACAACGTGTCGTTGATGAGCGTCGACTTGCCCGAGCCCGATACGCCGGTCACGCAGGTCAGAAGACCGACCGGCAGATCGAGCGTCACGTGCTTCAGGTTGTTGCCGTACGCCTCGACGATGCGCAGCCGCCGCTCGTCCGGCGCCTTGCGTTCGTCCGGATACTCGATGCGGCGCGCGCCGGACAGGTACTGGCCGGTCGTCGACGCGGCGTCGCGCTCGATTTCCGGCGGCGTGCCCTGCGCGATCACCATCCCGCCGTGCTCGCCGGCGCCCGGCCCCATGTCGACGACGTAATCGGCCATGCGGATCATGTCCTCGTCGTGTTCGACGACGATCACCGAGTTGCCGAGGTCGCGCAGATGCTTGAGCGTCGAAATGAGGCGGTCGTTGTCGCGCTGATGCAGGCCGATCGACGGCTCGTCGAGTACGTACATCACGCCGGTCAGGCCCGAGCCGATCTGCGACGCGAGCCGGATGCGCTGCGCCTCGCCGCCGGACAGCGTTTCCGCGCTGCGCTCCAGCGACAGGTAGTCGAGCCCGACGTTGTTCAGGAACATCAGCCGCGCGACGATCTCCTTCACGACCTTGTCGGCGATCTCGCGCTTCGCGCCTTCGAGGCGCAGCGTCTGGAAGTAGCCGAGCGTATCGCGCAGCGGCCAGCCGCTCACTTCGTAGATCGCGCGCGCGTTGTCCTGCGAGCCGATCCGCACGAAGCGCGCCTCGCGGCGCAGGCGCGAGCCGTCGCACGCCGGGCACGCCTGGCTGTTCTGGTACTTCGCGAGTTCCTCCCGCACGGCGGCCGAATCGGTCTCGCGATAACGGCGTTCGAGATTCGGGATGATCCCTTCGAACACGTGCTCGCGCATCGACGTGCGGCCGCGCTCGTTGATGTACGAGAACGGCACCTGCTGCTTGCCCGAGCCGTACAGCAGGATCTTGCGCGCCTTCTCCGGCAGATCCTCGAACGGCGTGTCGATGTCGAATTCGTAGAACGCCGCGAGGCTTTGCAGCATCTGGAAGTAGAACTGGTTGCGCCGGTCCCAGCCCTTCACCGCGCCGGCCGCGAGCGACAGCGACGGATGCGCGACCACCCGCTTCGGATCGAAGAAGGTGATCTGGCCGAGGCCGTCGCATTCGGGGCACGCGCCCATCGGGTTGTTGAACGAGAAGAGACGCGGCTCCAGTTCGGGCAGCGAGTACGAGCAGACCGGACACGCGAACTTCGAACTGAACAGATGCTCGCGGTGGCTGTCCATTTCGAGCGCGATCGCGCGGCCGTCGGCGAGCCGCAGCGCCGTTTCGAACGATTCGGCGAGCCGCTGCTTGATGTCCGCGCGCACCTTGAGCCGGTCGATCACGACGTCGATCGTGTGCCGCTCGCTCTTTTTCAGCTTCGGCAGCGCATCGACCTCGTAGATTTTCGCTTCGCCTTCGTTCGCGGTGCCGCCGCCCGAGCGCACGCGAAAGCGCACGAAGCCCTGCGCCTGCATCTCCTCGAACAGTTCCGCGTGCTCGCCCTTGCGGTCGACGACGACCGGCGCGAGGATCATCAGCCGCGTTTCGTCGGGCAGCGCGAGCGCCGCGTCGACCATCTGCGACACGCTTTGCGCTTCGAGCGGAATCTCGTGATCCGGGCAGTACGGCGTGCCCACGCGTGCGTAAAGTAGTCGCAGGTAGTCGTGAATCTCGGTCACGGTGCCGACCGTCGAGCGCGGGTTGTGCGACGTCGCCTTCTGCTCGATCGAGATCGCCGGCGACAGACCTTCGATCAGGTCGACGTCCGGTTTCTCCATCAACTGCAGGAACTGGCGCGCGTACGCGGACAGGCTTTCGACGTAGCGGCGCTGTCCTTCCGCATAAAGCGTGTCGAACGCGAGCGACGACTTGCCGGAACCCGACAGCCCGGTGATCACGACGAGCCGGTGCCGCGGCAGGTCCAGATTGACGTTCTTCAGGTTGTGGGTTCGGGCCCCACGGATACGGATTTGTTCCATGAACCAGGTGGGAGGAAGGAGGGCCAAACCTGCTACTATAACGACTTTTCCGGACCACCGTTACGGCTTGCTGACGGTCCCCGAAAGCTCCCGAAAGGGGCGTCGGCTATGCTTGGCGACGGCGCCCCTGCAGCCGGCCGCTGTTCCGTTCATTTGCGCGTGCGCCGTCACGCCCGCCGCGTTTCGCTGCGCGCGGCTCAATCAGAACAATCGCCTCCGATGTCCAATCCATCCGCTACCTCCTCACGAATGAGCGCGCCTGAACGGCGCGCGACCATGGCGCTCGCGTCGATTTTCTCGCTGCGCATGCTGGGTCTTTTCATGATCATGCCGGTGTTTTCGGTGTACGCGAAAACCATTCCGGGCGGCAACAACGTGCTGCTGGTGGGGATCGCGCTCGGCGCGTACGGCGTCACGCAGTCGCTGCTGTATATCTTCTACGGCTGGGTGTCCGACCGCGTCGGGCGCAAGCCGGTGATCGCGACCGGTCTCGTGATCTTCGCGCTCGGCAGCTTCGTCGCCGCGTTCGCGCACGACATCACGTGGATCATCGTCGGCCGGGTGATCCAGGGGATGGGCGCGGTGTCGTCCGCGGTGCTCGCGTTCGTCGCGGACCTCACGTCCGAAGCGAACCGGACCAAGGCGATGGCGATGGTCGGCGGCTCGATCGGCATTTCGTTCGCGATCGCGATCGTCGGCGCGCCGATCGTGTTCCACTGGGTCGGCATGAGCGGGCTGTTCGCGATCGTCGGCGTGCTGTCGCTCGTTGCCGTCGGTGTCGTGCTGTGGGTGGTGCCCGAGGCGCCGAAACCGGTTCACGTGCGCGCGCCGTTCGCCGAGGTCCTGCACAACGTCGAACTGCTGCGACTGAACTTCGGCGTGCTGGTGCTGCACGCGACGCAGACCGCGCTCTTTCTCGTCGTGCCGCGGCTCCTCGTCGACGCGGGTCTGCCGGTCCATTCGCACTGGATGGTCTATCTGCCGGTGATGGCGCTGTCGTTCGTGCTGATGGTGCCCGCGATCATCGTCGCCGAAAAACAGGGGAAGATGAAGTCGGTGCTGGTGTCGGCGGTCGCGCTTATCCTGATCGGCCAACTGGCGCTCGGCGCCGTGCCGCATACCATAGTGTTCGTGGCGTCGATCCTGCTCGTCTACTTCCTCGGCTTCAACGTGCTGGAGGCGTCGCAGCCGTCGCTCGTGTCGAAGCTCGCGCCGGGCAGCCGCAAGGGCGCGGCGACCGGCGTGTACAACACGACGCAGTCGATCGGGCTCGCGCTCGGCGGCGTGGTCGGCGGCTGGCTGCTGAAGTCGGGCGGCCCGAGCACGGTGTTCTACGCGTGCTCGGGGCTCGTATTCTGCTGGCTTATAATCGCCGCCGGGATGAAGGCGCCGCCGCGCCGCGCGTGAGCATCGACCCCCGGTAATTTTTCGCGGAGGCGACGCTTTCGCGGCCCGCGTCGTCGTCGCGACGCGGGCCGCGGGCGTCGCGCGGCCGCTCCTCGCAACGCAATCAACAGGAGAAACTCATGGCATCCGTGAACAAGGTCATTCTCGTCGGCAATCTCGGCGCCGATCCGGAAGTCCGTTATCTGCCGAGCGGCGACGCGGTCGCGAACATCCGTCTCGCGACGACGGACCGCTACAAGGACAAGGCCTCCGGCGAGTTCAAGGAGATGACCGAATGGCACCGCATCGCGTTCTTCGGGCGCCTCGCGGAAATCGTGTCGGAGTACCTGAAAAAGGGCTCGTCGGTCTACATCGAAGGCCGCATCCGCACGCGCAAGTGGCAGGCGCAGGACGGCACCGACCGCTATTCGACCGAAATCGTCGCGGACCAGATGCAGATGCTCGGCGGCCGCAGCGGCGGCGCGTCGATGGGCGGCGACGACGGCGGCTATAGCCGCGAGCCGGCCGAACAGCCGCGCGGCGGCGGCCGCGGCGCCGCGTCGGGCGGCGGCGGTGGCGCCCGCGGCGGCGCGAGCGGCGGCGGTGGCGGCGGACGCTCGAACGCGCCGGCCGGCGGCGGCTTCGACGAGATGGACGACGATATTCCGTTCTGAGTATCGCTTCGCCGTATTCCCCTGACAAAAGCCCGCGCTCCCGAATGAACTGAAGGGCGCGGGTTTTTTGCTTCGACGCGTGCCGGACGCGTCGGGCGCTGCGCGGGCGAGGCCCTCGCGAGCGCCACGCGCCAAACCAGATAGTTGCGCGCTCACCTTTTAAAAAAAGAATATCGGGGCGCAAGCCGCCCGCCCGCGCCGACCGCCGGACCCCGCCGACCCGCGGGTTTTCCGTCGACCGGGCGCGCTAAAGGTTCCGGCAACGCGTCCGTTAATCCGCCCATCACCCCGCGATGTGCGGATTAACCGATGGAGCGCCCGTGAAGTTGTCGTTCGGCCAGAAACTCTGGCTTCCCCTGATTCTGAGCCTCGTGCTCGTATTCGCGCTGTCGGTCGTCGACGCGTTCCAGATGCGCACGCTGCGCGTGGACGAGCGCAAGACCGACCTCGTCCACGCAACGCAACTGGGCATCGCGACCGTCCGCGCGTATGCGGACGAGGCCGCCGCCGGCAAGATCAGCGTCGACGACGCGAAAAAGCTCGCGCTCGACGCGCTCCGCAACATGCGCTACGCGGACGGCGGCACCGGCTACTTCACGGTGATGAACCACGATCCCGTGGTCCTGATGCACCCGTTCCATCCGGAAATGGTCGGCAAGAACATGGACGGCTACCGGGATCCGAACGGCGTCGCGCTCTATCACGACACGGTCGCGGTGGTCGCGCGCGACGGCGGCGGCTTCGTCAGCTATGCGTTCTCGAAGCCGGGCAAGACCGGCGTGTTCCCGAAAATCTCGTACGCGGCCGAGTACGCGCCGTGGGGCTGGATCCTCCAGACCGGCGCGTACTTCGACGACATCGGCGCCGCGTTCCGCGCGTCGCTGTTCAGGAGCCTGGGGATCCTGCTGGTCGCGGCAGCGGCGCTGGCCGGCGTGGTCGTGTGGATCAACCGCGGCATCCTGCGCTCGCTCGGCGGCGATCCGGCCTACGCGCTGCGGATCGCGAGCCGCATCGCGGACAACGACCTGAGCGTGACGGTCGAGACCGCGAAGAACGACCAGCACAGCCTGCTGCATTCGATGAAGCGGATGCAGCAGCAGTTGAGCGCGATGATCCGCGCGATCCAGTCGTCGAGCGAGTCGATCGTATCGGGCGTGTCGCAGATCGCGGCCGGCAACGAGGACCTGTCGCAGCGCACCGAGGAACAGGCGGCGTCGTTGCAGCAAACCGCGTCGAGCATGGAGCAACTGACGTCGACCGTCACGCACAACGCGGACAACGCGCGGCAGGCGAGCCACATCGCGGCCGTCGCGATGGAAACCGCGCAGCGCGGCGGTGCGGTCGTGCGGCAGGTGGTCGATACGATGAGCGGGATCACCGCGAGTTCGGACCGCATCGCCGACATCGTCGGCACGATCGAAAGCATCGCATTCCAGACCAACATTCTCGCGCTGAACGCGGCGGTCGAGGCCGCGCGGGCCGGCGAGCAGGGGCGCGGCTTCGCGGTCGTCGCGTCGGAGGTCCGCTCGCTCGCGCAGCGGACCGCGTCCGCGTCGAAGGAGGTCAAGGAACTGATCCAGGCGTCCGTCGAACAGGTCGCGTCGGGCGCCGGATTCGTCGGCACGGCCGGCGCGACGATGGACGAAATCATGCAGTCCGTGAAGCACGTGACCGATATCGTCAACGAGATCGCGGCCGCGTCGGCCGAGCAAAGCAAGGGCATCGGCCAGGTCAACGACGCGGTGTCGCAGATGGACTCGGTCACGCAGCAGAACGCGGCGCTCGTCGAACAGGTGTCGGCCGCCGCGTTCTCGATGAAGTCGCAGGCCGACGATCTGCGCGCGAAGCTCGCGCGCTTCCGGCTCGCGTAGCGGCGCGCGCAGGCGGCGCGGCAATCGTTATCGAGCGGTGCGCGCCGTTTCGCCGGTGCCCGGCGGTGGCGGCTCGCCCGCGAGTCCGTCGAGCGCCGCGATCGCGTCGTCCGGCAGGTCGAG
>Ga0164242_10002841_pt1 | contig 19939 bp, 17 predicted proteins | sample OricomgcompostMG_FD_108783 | JGI IMG/M metagenome (GOLD analysis project Ga0164242, IMG submission 108783) | Miracle-Growth compost microbial communities from Emeryville, California, USA - Original compost - Miracle growth compost (MG) ... | reverse complement strand
TCCGCGCCGTGGATGCTGTTGCCGGTGCCCTGCACCGGCTCGGTGATCACGATGCAGTGGTTGCGGACCACGCCATCCTCGTCCGGCAGGGTGCAATTGGTCACGCTGCCGTCCTTGATGAAGGGGTCCAGCCGAGATACGTGTAAAAATGGGACACACCTTCTGAAAAGGAACGCACTTTCAGAAGCTTGGCTGGAAATTTAGCTTGGATGTGGCGGCGCTCTGCGATCGGTTGCACTGGCGGCATTCCGGCTATTCCAGCATGAGTTCCACCAGAAAGGGATCGGGAACAGCGTCGATATCGATCAGGTAGTCGCCGAAGCGCTTGATATGACCGGTCATGTACGGGCTCATGGTGGCGACATCCTCTCGTTTCGGCTTCCACCCTTCGGTGGCCAGTTCGCGAAGGATACGTGTCAGATCCACCGCGTTGCTGAAAATGATCGCGTTGGTGACCAGGTCGTTGTACTTGACCGTCTTCTCTTGTTCCTCGGGGTCGTTGTCGGCAATCACCCCTTCCCCGCCGAAGAAGTTCCACTTGGCGAAACCATTGTAGGCCTCGACCTTGTTGGTTGAGGCCGTGATTTTTTCGCGCAGATCCAAGTCGGAGATGTAGCGCAGTAGGAAGTTGGTGCGCACCACGCGGCCCAGCTCGCGGAATGCCTGATAAAGCCGGTTCTTGCGGCTGTTATTGCCTAGTTTGCGCAACAGTGTCACGGATGAAATCTTCCCGGCGGTGATCGAGAGCACCACCCGCATCAGATCCTTCCAGTGGGTTTCAATGAGCGCCCAGTCGATGGTGTCCTTAAACAATGAGTCGATGTGTTCGTAGCGTGTCTCGGCGGAAGGACGAAAGAACTTCAGATCCTGCCAGTTGCGAATACGCGGCATCAGCTTGATGCCAAGCAAGTACGACAGCGCGAATACCGGCGCCGACTGACCTTGGGTATCGGCATGCACTGTGTCGGGCTGGATATCGGACTTGTTTTTCAACAAGCCTTCGATGATGTAAATCGCCTCCCACACGCCGGATGGGATGAAGTGGGAAAACAGCGCCACATAGGTATCGGAGACGTGGTGGTAGGCGATGCCGCCGTAGCCGCCATAACGGATGTGATACTCGGCCATCAGGTTCTGATCGCGCATGTCGTATTTCGTGCCGTCGGCGGCCGCGCTTTTCCCATCGCCCCACACCTTGGGCAAGTGCAGTGTGTTGTAGGCGTTGACGATGTCCTTGATCGCCAGGTCCAACTTCTTGCCGTTGACATGGCGACGATTGACGAAAGAGAGCATGTGCGGCGTCACAGCGCCCCGGAAGTGACGTGCCGCCTGTACGGGCCCCAGATTGCTGCCATAGGTAAACGTGGTCAGGACGTAGCGTTCGGTGGCGCGTTCGAGCTTGGGATCGGAGCCGGAGAGCGGGCCAAAGTGTCGGGGGAAATTCACCCAATGGGCGACGTTGCACAGGATGTCGAGGATGTTGCGCTCGGGCATGCGTTGAAGAATGGCGGTCTCCAGGGCCTTGGCCGATTCGGTCGGTTCCTTGGCGACGACGCGCTTGAGAACCGGAACGCCGCGATCATCAATCACGATCTGGTTGTTGTCCGGATACGCCGCGTCGATTTCTTCCGCCGTGCGGGTAAGTTCTTCCCGCAGTTGCGCAACGAAAGCCGCAGCATCGGTGGGCAAGCCCAACTGACCGCAGTAATCGGCCAGCCGGCTTTCACAATCGTCCCAGCTTAAAAGCTGACCGCGATAGTCGGCATATTCCTCAGAGCCGCCGATCGCCATGTCGCCAGTCTTCAGCTCGTTGGCCAGGCAGGAGAAGACACACACCTCAAGGTGCCGGCGGTGAATACGAACGGTACCGTCCTCGGCCCGATGCGACACGACCCGTCGCCATCGATCGTTAGCAAACGCGAGGTCGACAGGTTCGTCGATCCAGTCGCCGCGACGGGGTTCGTGTTCCAACACCAAAGCGAGCGCCTCCACCAACGAGCGGTCCTCGCTGGTCGTGGACAGATCAAGAAGGCGGACCATGCGATAGATTGTGGGGCGGTGACTCTTGAAGAACTTCCACAGCAAGGGGTAGTAGTTGTCACCGCTGTACGCATTGATCGCGGCACAATCCTCCTGCAGCACCTCGATACCACCTCGCTTGCTCAGGAGTTGCCGGATTTCCCGTCCCGCCTCGGTATCGCTCGGATGCGTGTCCAGCACCTGGATCACGTCGGTGAGAGTGGCGACGATGGCCTCGGTCTTCTCGCGATGTCGAACACGCAGCCGCTCCAACTCCTCCTTGCCACGGCGATGCAGATTGTTCATCCGCTTGATGTACATGCCCGCCAGGTCGTCCCGCGCCTGAATGCGTGCGCGGTGTATGAGGCTGAGCAGTAGCAGGTGGCGTTTGGGCGCGCCGAAATCCCGCAATTCGGCGGCATCCAACGCCTTCGCTTCCGCCGCAAAATGCTTGATCTTGGTTTCGGGTACGCCGACCAGGAGGTGGGCCTCACCGACCAAATTCGAAAGCCGGGCAATATGTTCAATCAATCGCTGGAAATGTTGTAGCGAAGAGCGTTTGGGTAGTTGCTTGATCAGCTGAAGCGGGCTCTGGCGGCGGCCGGATTCGACATCGAGCAACGCGTCCAACTGGCTGATATCGGATGGCGACAGGCGTTGCTGGACCAGGTTGAACAGCCGCTGGTTGACCAAGGCACGAATGCGCCGTGCCATCCGATCCAGCGTACTGAAGGCCGGCAGCTCGATCTTGTCTTTAACGAGCTGCTCGATCGATGCATTGATCAGATCCGCCGGATGATCCATGACCTGCGCGGCCGCCCCCATGGCACGGGCAGCGACGTGCATGCCGCGGTCTCGGTAGGCCGTCACGCCCAACCGACGGCGGATGGCCGCGTGGTATCGGTAAAGCGTGCGCGACTCCAGCGTCGCCGGGCGCGCATGGCCGCTCAGGCGCAAGGCATCGCGAACGCATCGCATGATCGCCAGGGGCACGTCATCGACGACGGGAAAGTAACCCAGTCGCTGAAATCCCTTCAGCAGGAGCAGAAAGCTCAGGCGGCGGGTGGGTTCGCGAACCTGTTTGATAGCCAGCGAGAGCTCGTCATCGGTGGGGGTGTAGACCTGTTCGAGTTCATCGGCCGAAGGATGACGTTTGAAGCGCGGGTATGCCGTCCTTTCGATCGATGCCATGGTGACCTAGCCGATAGCGGCGCTCAGGCGCCGGTTCCATCACACGTTTAGATAGTCGTCGCATGCCGCGACAAGTTGCCGGATGCCTGGCTGATCCGCGTCCGGCCTTGAGCGCAAAATGGCACGCAGATCACCAAATCTGTTCATTGTTCGGTATCAGCTCCGACGGGCTTTCCCACATCCAGTCGATCACGAGCGAAGTCAGTGCGGCCGCCTCCAGCGTGGCCACTTCATGCCGGGTCGGGACATACATGCCGGCCCGGATCGTGGGGTTATCCCGTCCATGGCTGTCCAGCGCCGCCTCGAACGCACTGGCGGGCAGTCCAAAACGATCATCGTCTGATGGAGGCATGGGTGTTTCTCCGGCGATCAGGAACGTTTGAGCTTTTCACAGGCTCAGATAATCCTCAATGCGGTTGCGATCGCTACCCAACTTAACCACCAGTGCCCGCAGTTCCTCCTCGGTGATCTTGTACAGCCGTGTCCAGTAGCGAACCTCGTAGGGATCATCCAGTTCGACGCGATACAAGCATTTGGGCAGGTGGTAGTCCGCGTCCTGCGGGGGATGAGGCGGCTTCGGTATCCGGTCAGGCATGAATTGCGGCCTCGACCAGGGATTGATCGCGGGTCGCCGCGAAGCGAATCTGCGGCCAGCGCTCCTGCGTCATCTGCAAGTTGACCCGCGAGGTGGCCAGATACACCAGGGCATTGGCCGCATCCCGCGCCAACTGGTGGGCGTTCTTGGCGCTGAATTCCTCCAGCGCATCGCTATCGTCACAGTGGACCCAGCGGGCCGTGATCGCATTCGTGGGTTCGAACAGCGCGTGCACGCCGTATTCCTGCGCCAGGCGGTAAGCGGCGACCTCGAACTGCAGCACACCTACGGCCCCCAGCAAGAGGTCGTTGCTGGCGACTGATCGGAAGAACTGCGTGGCACCTTCCTCGCTCAGCTGCTGCAAGCCTTTGTGCAGTTGCTTCAGACGCAGCGGATCCTTCAAGTGCACCCGCCGAAACAGTTCGGGGGCGAAATGCGGAATGCCGGTGAACTGAAGCATCTCGCCTTCACTGAAGGTGTCGCCGATCGCGATCGTGCCATGGTTATGGAGACCGATGACATCGCCGGGCCACGCCTCCTCGATCAGGCCGCGTTCGGAGGCCATGAAGGTCAGCGCATCGCTGACACGCACGTCCTTGCCGGTGCGCACATGCCGCAGTCGGACGCCTGGGTGATAACACCCCGAACACAACCGCATGAACGCGATGCGGTCGCGATGTAGCGGGTCCATGTTGGCCTGGATCTTGAAAACGAACCCCGTCACGGACTTTTCCGTAGGCGAGACTCGCCGCGGTATCGCCTCACGCGGCTGTGGTCCGGGGGCGTGGGCGACGAAGAAGTCCAACAGCAGTTGCACCCCGAAATTGTTGACCGCCGATCCGAAGAACACCGGAGTTTGCCGCCCGGCCCGGTAGGCTGCGGGATCGAACGGATGGGAGGCGCCTTTGACCAGCTCCAATTCACCATGCAGTTCGCGCAACGTGTCCGTCCCGATACGCGCCTCCAATTCCGGGTGCTCCAAGCCCTGGAAGATCATCGAGTCCTGGCGGGTGAAATTCTTGCCCGGCTCGAACACGTGCACTTCATCCAGCAGCAGATGGTAGACGCCCTTCAGTCGCTGACCCATGCCGATCGGCCAAGTCACCGGCGCACAGGCGATGCCGAGTAGCGACTCCACTTCGTCCAACAGTTCGATCGGTGAGCGGCCCTCGCGGTCGAGCTTGTTGATGAAGGTCATGATCGGCGTGTCGCGCAGCCGGCACACTTCCATCAGCTTGATCGTGCGCTCCTCCACGCCCTTGGCGCAGTCGATCACCATCAGCGCCGAGTCCACCGCGGTCAGCACGCGATAGGTGTCCTCGGAGAAGTCGGCGTGACCCGGCGTATCGAGCAGGTTGACGATCGTGCCCTCATACGGGAACTGCATCACCGAGGACGTCACCGAAATACCGCGCTCCTTCTCCAGGGCCATCCAGTCCGAGGTAGCATGACGGGTCGTTTTGCGCGATTTGACGCTACCAGCCTGGCGGATGGCGCCGCCGAACAGCAACAGCTTTTCGGTCAACGTGGTCTTGCCGGCATCCGGGTGGCTGATGATGGCGAAGGTTTTACGGGGGGCGGGAGTGTTCTGGAGGGCGTTCATTGGAAACGGGCATGTCAAGGGTGGAAGGGAACGTGTCGATACGCCTCGCCGTCTAGGGGTGGTCGGCCTTTTCTTCGGCAATCTCCTCCACGCATTCCATGCAAAACGGTGCCACCGGGTCAGCCATCAGGCGCTCGGCCTGGATGGCTTCCTTGCAGCGACAACAGACGCCATAGCGGTCCTCTTCAAAGCGTTTGAGTGCAGCATTGATGCGTTGCAACTCAATCGTCAAACGGGTGTGCCCCGCCTTGGCCATCTGCTGCTGCGCCATGGCGTCCATTCGACTCAGACGCCCCTGCAGGGTCTGATCCAGTTCGACAGTGCCCCCGGATGCCTTCAGGTGCTCAAGGGTCGCCATGAGATCAAGTCGTTTCTGCAGCAGAATATTCGCCATCTCGTGGCAGAAGGCGCTGCGGTCAGTGAACAGGCTGGCGCCGGACACGGAGATTTTCTGCTCACTCATATGTCGGTTCCTGGACGCCATCGGCGGCCGTTGCATCGGAGGGGTGGTCAGTAACGACTGCGCCACAGGTCAACCAGAGTTCGGCGACCTGGCTTGCCTTGACGAGTGCCGTGCGGGTCACCTTGGTCGGATCCAGGATGCCCATCTCCACCATGTCGCCGTACTCGCCGGTGGCGGCGTTGTAGCCGAAGTTGCCAGTGCCTTCCTTGACCTTGTTCAACACCACCGACGACTCTTCGCCGGCGTTGGCGACGATCGCACGCAGCGGCGCTTCCAGCGCGCGACGAGTGATGGCGATGCCCAGATCCTGATCGGTGTTGTCGCCCTTCAGGCCTTCGACGGCCTTCAGCGCACGGATCAGCGCCACGCCACCGCCCGGCACCACGCCCTCTTCGACGGCTGCGCGCGTGGCGTGCAGGGCGTCTTCGACGCGTGCCTTCTTTTCCTTCATCTCGATCTCGGTGCCGGCACCGACCTTGATCACCGCCACGCCGCCGGCCAGCTTGGCCACGCGCTCCTGCAGCTTCTCGCGGTCATAGTCGGACGAGGTCTCCTCGATCTGCGCCTTGATCTGGCCGATACGCGACTGGATCTTCTCCGCTTCACCGGCACCATCGATGATGGTGGTGTTTTCCTTGGTGATCACGATGCGCTTGGCGCGACCCAGATCATTGATCGTGGTCTTCTCCAGCGACAGGCCGACCTCTTCGGACACGACCTGACCGTTGGTCAGCACGGCGATGTCTTCCAGGATGGCCTTGCGACGATCACCGAAGCCCGGCGCCTTCACGGCGGCGACCTTGACGATGCCGCGGATGGTGTTGACCACCAGCGTGGCCAGCGCCTCGCCTTCGACTTCCTCGGCGACGATCAGCAGCGGCTTGCCGGCCTTGGCGACGGCTTCCAGCACGGGCAGCAGCTCGCGCACGTTCGACACTTTCTTGTCGTGGATCAGGATGTACGGGTCGTCCAGCTCGACCTGCTGGCTCTGCTGGTTGTTGATGAAGTACGGCGACAGGTAGCCACGGTCGAACTGCATGCCCTCGACCACGTCCAGCTCGTTGTCCAGGCCGGAACCTTCCTCGACCGTGATCACGCCTTCCTTGCCGACCTTCTTCATCGCGGTGGCGATGATGTCGCCGATGTTGGAGTCGCTGTTGGCCGAGATCGTGCCGACCTGGGCGATCGCCTTGTCGTCGGCGGTGGGCTTGGAGAGCTTCTTCAGCTCGCCGACGGCGGCGATCACCGCCTTGTCGATACCGCGCTTCAGGTCCATTGGGTTGATCCCGGCGGCCACGGCCTTGAGGCCTTCCTGGATGAACGCCTGCGCCAGCACGGTGGCGGTGGTGGTGCCGTCACCGGCCACGTCGGAGGTCTTGGAAGCGGCTTCCTTGACGATCTGCGCGCCGATGTTCTCGTACTTGTCGGCCAGCTCGATCTCCTTGGCCACGGACACGCCGTCCTTGGTCACGGTCGGAGCACCGAAGCTCTTCTCGAGCACGACGTTGCGGCCCTTGGGGCCCAGGGTGACCTTGACCGCGTTGGCCAGGGTGTTCACGCCCTTGAGCATGAGCAACATCGCATCGATGTCGTAGCGAATGTCTTTGCCTGGCATGTCTGCGCCCTCAGGCAACATCCGGAACCGTCGCCGGTTCGGCAAGCGCCTTCATCGACAACCGTATGCGCCCCTGGCGATCGACTTCCAGCACCTTGACCCGCACGAGGTCGCCCTCGCTGAGATGATCGGCCACACACTCGACACGGTCTTCGGCGATCTGCGAAATGTGCACCAGGCCATCCTTGCCGGGAAGGATGGTGACGAAGGCGCCGAAATCCATGATCTTGGCGACCCGGCCTTCGTAGACGCTGCCGGGCTCGACGTCGGTGGTGATCTGTTCTACCCGCGCCCGTGCCCTGGCAGTGGCCGCCGCGTCGCGCGACGCGATCACCACGGTGCCATCGTCGCGGATGTCCAGGGTGACGCCGGTTTCCTCGGTGATCGAGCGAATCGTGGCACCGCCCTTGCCGATCACGTCACGAATCTTGTCGGGCGAGATGCGGAAGGTCACCAGCCGCGGTGCATACTCGCTTAGCTCAACGCGCGGCCGATCGAGTGCCTTGTCCATTTCATCGAGGATATGCAGCCGCCCCTGGCGCGCCTGGGCCAGCGCTTCGCGCATGATCTCCTCGGTGATGCCGTCGATCTTGATATCCATCTGCAACGCGGACACGCCGTCGCGGGTGCCGGCGACCTTGAAGTCCATGTCACCCAGATGATCTTCATCGCCCAGGATGTCGGTCAGCACCGCGTGCCGGAAACCCTCTTTGACCAAACCCATGGCGATGCCGGCGACCGGCGCTTTCAATGGCACGCCGGCATCCATCAGTGCCAGCGATCCACCGCACACTGACGCCATCGAACTCGACCCGTTGGACTCGGTGATTTCCGACACCACGCGCAGCACATACGGAAAATCATCGAAGGACGGCAACACCGCCTTCAGGCCGCGCTTGGCAAGCCGGCCGTGGCCAATCTCCCGGCGCTTGGGGCCGCCCATGAATCCGGCCTCGCCGACGCAGTACGGGGGAAAGTTGTAGTGCAGCATGAACAGTTCTTTCGATTCGCCCTCGGCGGCATCGATAAGCTGTGCGTCGCGCCCGGTGCCCAGCGTGGCGGTCACGATGGCCTGCGTCTCGCCCCGGGTAAACATGGCCGAACCGTGGGGTCGCGGCAAATTGTGTACGTGGATGTGGATAGGTCGCACCTCGTCCAGGCGACGGCCGTCGATGCGCTTGCGCGATTCCAGCACGAGCTGTCGCACGGTGTGATGTTCGAGGTCCTCGAATGCCGCGATGGCCTGCTGGCTGGTCCAGCCATGGGCCTCCCTCTCCTGATCGATCACCTCCAGCATCGCATCACGCGCTGCGCGAACAGCCGCCTGGCGTTGGCCCTTGTCGGCGATGGCGTAGGCGTCCACCAGATTGAGTCCCACCAAAGTGCGAACGCGATCGGTCAACGCTTCATCACACGCCGGCACCGTCCATGACCAGGGCGTGACGCCGGCTTCCGCCACCAGTTCGCGAATGGCGGTGATCACCGGCTGCATGGCCCGATGGCCGAACATCACCGCGCCGAGCATGGTGTCCTCGGAAAGCAGACTGGCTTCCGACTCCACCATCAAGACCGCTTTGGAGGTTCCCGCCACGACGAGATCCAGTTCGGATGTCCGCAACTCGGTTTGCGTGGGATTGAGCACATACTCGCCGCCGCAATAGCCCACGCGTGCCGCCCCGATCGGTCCGGCGAACGGTACGCCGGAGAGGGCCAGCGCTGCCGAAGCACCGATTAGGGCCGGGATATCCGAGTCAACATCCGGGTTCAGCGACATCACGGTGGCGACCATCTGCACCTCGTGCAGGAATTCCTTTGGGAACAGCGGTCGAATCGGGCGATCAATGAGGCGCGACACCAGGGTTTCCTTCTCGGTCAGGCGACCCTCGCGTTTGAAAAATCCGCCGGGGATGCGTCCTGCCGCGTAAAACTTTTCCTGATAGTTGACGGTGAGCGGGAAAAAGTCGCGCCCGGGTGACAGGCGCTTGTCGGCCACTGCCGTGACGAGCACCACCGTATCGTCCAGCCGTACGGTAACGGCAGCCGATGCCTGGCGGGCGACCGCCCCAGTCTCGATGATGAGTTCGTGCTTGCCGAACGCCAAGGCCTTGAGTGTCTTTTTCATGAACGAATTTCCTGACAAGAGGTGAAGAAACGGGCGCCCGTCCCGACCTGCGATGCACGACTACTCAACCGAACAGGCGGCTCTTCTGCTCGGCGCGCGCTTCGAGACAATCGATACAGAACGGTGTGGGCGGATCGCAACGGAGCCTGGCTTCGTCGATATCGTCGCCGCAGTGGCAGCAGTAGCCGAACGCGTCGTGAATGATCCGATCAAGCGCCGCATCGACGCGCTTGCTCTGGATCACCAGGCTTGCGCGCGAGGCGCTTTGCAGCAGCGAGCGGTACGGCAGCTGGATTTGCACGAGTAGGGCATTCGCAGCCTCGTCGTCGGGCAGCGGATCGAGCGCGATGCCAAGAAACTGTTTGATCAGTGACAGCTGCTCTTCGCAGTGCCGGATGAGTTGTTCATGGTTCATGACACACCTCAAAGCGATTGCGATGCGGACATGACACGCATCGCCCAAGACCACCGATCACCGCAAGGGATGAACGGACAGGAGGTTGGGTTTGGAGGTGTTGCCTAGATTGGACGGGCCAAGCCGACCAAGGCCGTGACACCGCAGGATGCGGCACGGCGGAACAGAAGAGAGGCGTTGCAGCTATTCATTCCATTCACCGACAAGGATTCGCCATGGGCGCCTGACGGAGTCACTGCCACCATTGACAGTGAAGCCTTGAACTTGCGCGTCGTTTAATCGGCAGAAGGATACACTCGACAGTTATAGGGGGCAACTGACGAACCGGCTACCTCTTTTTCTGCTATGCTGAGCGGATGTCTTCGATCTTTTGCATTTCTGCACTCGCCAAGCCTCGCGCTGGCCGCATGACGCCACCCTAGGCGTCGCCCCCTCCGCACGTTTCTCGCTCCTGCTTTCGCAGTTGAGCGCTATCCCTGCCAAGCACCCAACAGTACCGTATTCGCGCGTGCTGCCCGTTTCTATTCGGATTTTGAATTTATGACATTGAGAAACCTCCGCCAGGAGTGGTTTTCCAACATTCGCGGCGACGTACTTGCGGGCATCGTGGTGGCACTCGCGCTGATCCCCGAAGCGATCGCCTTCTCGATCATTGCCGGGGTCGACCCCAAGGTCGGGCTCTATGCCTCGTTCTGTATCGCGGCGACTTTGGCGATCACAGGCGGTCGGGTGGGAATGATCTCCGGGGCCACCGGCTCCGTGGCGCTATTGATGGTGACGCTGGTCAAGGACCATGGCCTGCAGTATCTGCTGGTGGCCACCTTGCTTACAGGCGTGCTGCAAATACTCGCGGGCGTGTTCAAGTTGAACATACTGATGCGTTTTGTGTCGCGTTCGGTGGTTACCGGTTTTGTCAACGCACTGGCAATTCTGATTTTCATGGCACAACTACCCGAGTTGATCGGTGCGCAGTGGCAGGTTTATGCCTTGGTCGTAGCCGGTCTGGTCATCATCTATGGCGTCCCCCGTTTCACCAAAGTGATTCCATCGCCGCTGATCTGCATTGTGGTGCTGACTGCTTTCACGCTGGTGGCCGGGGTGCATGTGCGCACTGTCGCTGACATGGGAAAACTTCCCGACAGCCTGCCGATCTTTCTGCTGCCGCAGGTGCCGTTCAACTGGCACACGCTGATGGTGGTGCTGCCGTATTCGGTCACGATGATGGTGGTGGGCCTGCTCGAATCGATGATGACGGCCTCGGTCGTGGATGATTTCACCGATACCGTTGGCAACAAGAGGCGTGAGTGCATGGGCCTGGGTGCTGCCAATATCGTGTCCGGACTGTTCGGCGGCATGGCGGGCTGCGCCATGATCGGGCAGTCCGTCATCAACGTGAAGTCGGGCGGTCGTGGCCGACTGTCGACGTTCTGCTCCGGTGTGTTTCTGCTGATCATGGTGGTATTCGCCAAGGAATGGGTCGGTCGTATTCCGATGGCCGCGCTGGTGGCAGTGATGATCATGGTCTCGATTGGCACATTTAGCTGGTCTTCGCTCAAGAACCTCAGACTGCATCCCAAGTCCTCCAGTGTGGTGATGATCGCGACGGTGGTGGTCGTAGTGGCGACCGACGATCTATCCAAGGGTGTGATCGTGGGTGTGCTGCTCAGTGCGTTGTTCTTCGCCCGCAAGGTGGGTCGGGTGATGCATGTGACATCGGCACTCAATGCCGACGAACGCATACGCGAGTACCGCGTCACCGGTCAGGTGTTCTTCGCTTCCGCCGAGACATTCATCGCCGCGTTCGATTTCCGCGAGGCGATCGATCAGGTGCGCATCGATGTCAGCCGTGCACACTTCTGGGATCTCTCAGCCGTGGGCGCCCTGGACAAGGTAGTGATCAAATTCCGCCGTGAAGGCACGACGGTCGACATCCATGGCCTCAACGAGGCCAGTGCCATGATCGTCGATCGCCTCGCCATTCACGACAAGCCCGACGCCATCGAAAGCCTGATGGGTCATTGAGGAGAAACGCCATGAAAACCTTGCTCGCCTGCCTCGACGACTCGACCTATACGCAAAGCGTGATCGACCACGCGGCCTGGGCTGCTGGACGGCTCGATGCCCAACTGGAGTTGATGCACACGCTGGAGCGCCATCCCGAGCGTGCTCAAACCTCCAATCTCAGCGGCAGCATCGGGTTGGGTGCCAAGAGCGACCTGCTATCGGAGCTCGCCACGCTGGACGAACAGCGCAGCAAGTTGTCGCTGCAGCACGGTCATGCCTTGCTCGCCACCGCCGCCGAACGAGCGCGCCAGCGAGGTGCAACCAACGTACACGAACGATTGCGCCATGGCGATCTGATCGATGCCCTGGTGGAATTCGAGCCCACCTACGACGTGCTGGTCGTGGGCAAGCGTGGTGCGTCGGCGGACATGGCCAAGCTGCACCTGGGCAGCAACCTGGAGCGAGCGGTGCGCGCCATCCACCGGCCGATCCTGGTCGCTTCGCGTGCCTTCAAGCCGATAGAGCGCCTGCTGATCGCGTTTGACGGCAGCGCCAGTGCACGCAAGGCGGTCGAACTGGCCGCCCACAGTCCGTTGCTGGCCGGACTCGAGTGCCATCTGGTCATGGCGGGCGCCGAATCGCCGGCCCATGCCGCGCACATGGCCTGGGCGCGCGAGCTGCTTGACGCAGCGGGCATCGCGATCAGAGCCGAGACCATCCCGGGCCACGCGGATGCTGTGATCGCCGACTACGTGCGGTCCCATCACATCGATCTCGTCACGATGGGCGCTTATGGTCATTCGCGCGTACGTCAGCTGATCGTGGGCAGTACAACCACCACCATGGTGCGCAGTTGCCTGGTGCCGATATTCCTGGTGCGATAAGTCGATGCAGTTCCGCTTTCCCGCCTCGTTTGATGTCACGCCACCCTAGCGGCCACGCCACCTTGCCACAGGACTCCCCATGACTTGAAAAAAGCCGTCTCTGCGCGGCGCAAGGAGCACCATGCTTGATGAAGCCACCACCACCGAAGCCCCGATCGGTGAAACTTACACACCTCCTGTCACACGGGCCTTTAGCGCAGTCAGCGAACTGATTGCCAAGGCGGACATCGAAATCAACGGTAGCCGTCCGTGGGACATGCAACTGCATGCCGACGGCGTGCTGGAACGGGCACTTGCCGAGGGCAATCTCGGTCTGGGTGAGTCCTACATGGAAGGCGCGTGGGATGCTCCGGAGCTGGACCAGTTCTTCCACAAGCTGCTGCGCGCGCGGCTGGCCGAGAAAGTGCAGCCCGTGCGCATGCTCGGCCACGCGCTGAAGGCCAAACTGCTCAACCGCCAGACCCGGCGTCGCGCCTGGCAGGTGGGCCAGGAGCACTACGACCTGAGCAACGCGTTCTATGAGGCGATGCTCGATCCGCGCATGACTTACACCTGCGGCTATTGGAAGCACGCCACGACCCTGGCCGACGCGCAGGAGGCCAAGCTCGATCTGATCTGTCGCAAGCTCAAGCTCCAACCGGGCATGCGTGTGCTGGACATCGGTTGTGGCTGGGGCAGCTTCATGGGCTTCGCTGCCGAACACTATGGCGTGCAATGCATCGGTTTGACCGTGTCGAAAGAGCAAGTGGCATGGGCAAAAAAGCGCTATGCCGGCATGCCGCTGGAATTCCGCCTACAGGATTATCGCCAGGTGGACGAGTCGTTCGACCGGATCGTCAGCGTGGGCATGTTCGAACACGTCGGCCGCAAGAACCATCGCACCTTCATGAAGGTTGCCTCACGCTGCCTCGCGGAGGATGGATTGTTCCTGCTGCACACCATCGGCAAGAACCAGCGCCGCAGTACGCCGGATCCATGGATCGACAAGCACATCTTCCCCAACGGCGATCTGCCGTCGATCGGCCAGATCGGCGACGCGATGGACGGCCTGTTCGTGGCCGAGGACCTGCACAACTTCGGCGCCGACTACGACCGCACCCTGATGGCCTGGCATGAAAACTTCGAGGCCGCCTGGCCGCAGTTTGCCGAGTCGCTGGGTGAGGTGTTTCACCGCAAATGGCGCTATTACCTGCTGTCATGCGCAGGGGCCTTCCGTGCGCGCGACATTCAGCTGTGGCAGTGGGTGCTGTCGCGCCAGGGGATCGAGGGCGGCTATCGGCGGTGTTCCTGAGCGATCACATGGGTTGGCGCATGGAGCGCACGGCCCCAGAATGGGCACCGTGGGCTCTGAATGCATATATTCTTGAAAGATCACACCCGCTTTCTGCGGGAAAACCTGCGCTGGATCGGCGGCGGGTTCCTTCTGATGTTCTTCTCGTCCTTCGGGCAAACCTTCTTCGTGGGGCTGTTCGGCACTGACCTTCGTGCGCAGTTCCAGTTGTCTGACGGACAGTTCGGCGGCCTGTACACGGTTGCCACGCTGGCCAGCGCGCTGACCTTGCCGTGGGCAGGCCGAACCCTGGACCTCATGCCGGGATGGAAGGTGGCGCGCTTTTCCATTGTCGGCCTGGCGATCGCCTGCGTATTGGTAGGCGTGGCGCCGCACGTGATCGTCCTGGCGTTTGCGCTCTACCTGCTGCGGTTGTTCGGTCAGGGCATGATGACCGAGATCGCTTTCACCGAAGTGGGCCGGTGGTTCAATGCCAACCGGGGCCGCGCCATGGCGATGATCGTGCCGGGAGTGCAGGCGGGTTCAGCGCTGTTGCCGATGGCGGTCGTGCTGATGGTCAAGCTGGGCGGCTGGCGCACCCCCTGGCTGGTGTCGGCCGCATTGCTGATGCTTGTCGGGTATCCGCTCATCATCGGCCTGTTGCGGGTCGAGCGGGTGCCGCGTTCCCACGAGCTCGATGCCGGCCGGCAACGCACGGCGCGCGACTGGACTCGGCGTGAAGTGGTTCGGGACCCCATCTTCTATCTGCTGCTGGCAGGCACGTTGGCGCCACCGTTCATCGGCACTACCATCTTTTTCCATCAGGGGTACCTGATCGCGCTGCGCGGTTACGACCCGCTGGTCTTCGCGGCCGCGTTTCCCGTGATGGCCGTGACGACCGTGGTGTTCGGCTTGCTATGCGGCCACATGATCGACCGGTTCGGCGCCTTGCGCCTGCTGCCTTTCTTCCTGGCGCCCCTGGCAGTGGCATCCGCCGCAGTCGGACTGGTCACCCCGGCATGGGGCATTTATTTGTTCATGTTTTTGCTGGGTATCAGCAACGGCTTCACGCAGACCCTGCTCGGCGCCCTGTGGCCGGAGGTCTACGGCCTGGCCAACCTGGGAGGCATCCGCGCGATCATCGTGGCGGCCATGGTGCTGGCCACAGCGCTCGGCCCGGGACTCACCGGCGTGCTGATCGACCTGGGGCTGCCGCTACCTGGCCAGATGCTGTGGATGGCACTCTGGTGCGTGGTGGCGTCACTCGCCATGCCGATGGCTTCACGTGCTGTGCGGTTGCGCGAATGCCGAGCGTGAAGAGCCTCAGCGACCGGTAAATGCTTACCGAAGATTTCCTCGCAAGTTCAGCATCGCGGTGGAACACAGCGTCACCACCGATAGGATGGCCAGCGTGGCGAACGCCCGTTGCCTTGCAGTTCTCACCTGCCCACTGCCGCGGCCGCGCAGACATCGTTCAGCGAGTGGCCAGATACTCGCGAACCATGAAGAGCCCGGCAATCGATCGCGCCTCGGAACAATCGTCGCGCAGCATCAAGTCGCCCAACTGGTCCAGACGCCACGGCACGACCTCCAGTTCCTCCGGCTCATCGCCCGGCAGGCGTTCCTCGTAGAGATCCTCGGCGAGAACCAGATGGGTCCGGTTGCTCATGTAGGTGGGCGCGAGGGACAAGGTTCGAAGGCAGGTCAAACGCTGTGCGCCGAAACCGACTTCTTCCTTCAGCTCCCGGTTCGCGGCGTCCTCAACGCTTTCTCCCTTGTCCATGCGCCCCTTGGGGAGACCCAGCTCATACGCGTGGACACCCACCGAATATTCACGGATCAGCAGAACGACGCCCGGCTCGGGGATCGCGGCGATGATCACCGAGCCGTATCCCTGACTGTGCAATCGATGGAAGTCGCGTCGGATGCCGTTGGTGAATTCCACCTTCAAATGCTCGATCGAGTAATAGCCCACCTCGACCATTTCCGACTGTTCAATCCGCGGTAACCTGACGCCAACGCCGGCCGTCGACGTGAGTCCTGCGGACGCTGAAGGGCGGGCTGGCTCCCGTATGCGCTGGCTCTTGTCGCGATCGTTCATGCAGGGTTTTCTCCTGGGCGCGACGACCGAAGCGGGCGTGGCTGTGTGGTGCTGGCATGGCGCGCATCCGCTTCCGCATGCAGATAGATAGAGGTGGTGCCAATCGAGCTATGGCGAAGATTTTGCTGGATATGGTGCACCGGGGTACCGGCCTCGGCCTGATGGGTGGCGGCGGTATGGCGCAGCCAATGGGTTGACGCCCGGCGCACACGGGAGGCCTTATCGCTGTCCTCCGGTTCCAGCGCGTCGGCGATGCGCCGGAACGTGTCCTTGACGATCTGATAGATCGCGGTGGGAGTCAGTGACGACGAACGCCCGGCAATCCCTAGGATGGCCGGCACGCACCCGTTTTCGGCGGGCAGCGGCGCCAGTGCATGGAAGCGCCGATACCGAGCGAAGTCCGCCATCAATTCGTCGCTGAGCGGGATTTCTCCCTCAACGCCGCCTTTACCGACGACGCGCAGCCACCACGCGCCACGAATACGTTGGAAGTCGCTCTCGCAGGCCGCGGCTGCCTCAGAGACTCGAAGCGCGGACTCATACAGGAAGCGAAGCACCCAGCGAGCGCGTTCGTAGCGCTGGCGTTCGCGCTCGGTAGCACGGGGCCAGTCGTCCAGCGCCCGCAGGACATCGTCCCAGAGCGCCCGATCCAGATAGCGCTCCATCGTGCGACGGGCGCCACGGCGCGCTCGGCGACGTTGCAGGACAAACGGGCTGCCGGCGAGGTAGCCGGCCCGCACGAGGTAGTTGAACAGCCCGGCCAGGATGCCCAACGCCTGCCGGCGACTGCGCTCTCCCAAGGGGCCCGCGAGCAAGCGCCGGTGCTCGCCCCGACGGGCCAACCCATCGTCGCACCAAGCTGCAGGCGGATCAGCCAGAAAGGCCTCGTAAGCGATCACATCCTCGCGTGTCAGGCTGGACACCGGCTTCCCACGCACTTGCACGGACCAGAGCAGAAGCCGCTCGGCTTCCTTGCGGTAGCTGCGAAAGGTGTGCGGCGAGTCGTGGTATTCGGCCAGCCAGAGTCCCATGGCCGCTACGTCGTCATCGGCTGCAATCTGTCGCGTGGCACCCGCGGTAGCCCGGTTGGTGCCGGCCTGCCCGGAAAGGGTGGGCGGCAGGCCCGATGGCGCGGCCAGACTCAAAGCGACATGGCTCATGGCTTTCCGATGTTTTTGCGCATGAAGTTCGCAGGGTACAGCGAAAAGACCTGTGATTATACCAATTATCGTAAATTTCAAGGATAAATCATTACAAGTATAACGTAATACTGTAATATACATTTATCATGTCCTTCTAATTCGACCCTCCGAGCGACTGGAACTACCCATGAGCCGTGTCAGCGATACCCGCCAACGTACCCGTGAAGCCGCTGCCCAGCTCGTTGCCGGCGGCAAACGACCCCACGAAATCACCGTCGACCAGATCTATGCGGCCATCCAGCAGGGCAGCCGAACCACCATCAATGATGAGTTGAAGTTGTGGAAGGACGAGCGAACGAAGGTCGATGCACTCGGAGCGGATTTGCCACCTGCGGTGGCCGACGCCATGCGATCGCTTTGGGTCGCCGCTGTGGAACAGGGAGAGCGGACGTTTGCCGAACAGAGGGAAGCGCTGGAAGCGGAGTTGACCTCCACCCAAAGTGAACGCGATGAAGCCGCGGCATCGCGCGATGCAGCGATGGTCGATGAACAGCAACGAAGGCAGCAAGTCGCCCAACTCGGCGAGCAACTAGATGAACTGCAGCAGCACTTGGTCGCTGAAAGTGCGACCAAAAACGATGCGCTGGGCCAAGTCCACGCGTTGCAGCAGGAAATCGCCAGTTTGCGTACGGAGTCCATGCGTCAGCAGGAAACAGCAGCTGCGGCCCGGGAGAAGCAAGCCACCGAATTTCAGGCTCGTCTTGCCGAGCGTGACCTGGCCTTTCAGACCGAACTCGGTACCGCCACCCAGCGACTGGAAGCGGCGCAGGACCACATGCTCCGGCAGATCGACGAAGCACGCGAAGGGCAACGTCACGCTGAAAGGGCGCTGGCCAAGGCTCAGCGGCGACATGAGGAGCAGCAAACGGAGCTTACCGAATTGCGTTTGCGCTACCGCGAACAGCTTCAAAAGCTCGAACAACAGCGCGCACAGATCGAAGCTCTCAAGAACGAACGGCAGACTTTGACGCGGCAAGTGCTGTCGAACCGCGGGCAAATCGATGGGATGGAACTGGCGTTGCAGTTGCTGGCTGCCAAGGCCGCGGGTACAAAGAAAAGTACCGACGATACGCGCAAACCTGCCCAGCGGAAGAGACGTGTGGACTCCAAGAAGAGCGCCAAAGGGCAGTGACAAAGAGGCTTTTCAATGCCTCTGGCTTCAGCGCCCCGGGAGTTGTTCAGCGTAAGCCGCCAGTTCCGTAAGCGTTGCCGATTCGTCTTGGGCGGAAAGCCAGACGCCGTCGGCCAACTCGCGGTGAAGGAAGATCGATTGATTCTCCGTCCAACCAACTGACCGAACCATATCGTTGGGCAGTTCGATAAGCCACGAACCGTCTATTCGTCGCAGCACAGCCGTTGTTGGATGGGGCATGAGACTGGCTCCGATAGTGAAGGGCTTGGCCCAATTTTACCTCCGCGCGATCCCCAGCATGGGGTCACCCTCGACTTTGGAATCTGCTTGCTTGAAAACCACGACGCCCCCGCATATCACCCGACATATCCAACAACTGATCGCGAAAGTGGTTCCGGGGGGAAACCCTGCCTATCTAACGGTTCAACCCGACGCCGACGCCGTGGTCAACGAATGCTTCCCAAATGTGGCGGCCAAGATCTCGCGTGCCGGTGGACGTATGCTATGCGGCTGGCAGATATGGGAGTGGCCGCATGTGATGGTCGAGGCGGAGTTTCATGCCGTCTGGGTTGCGCCCGAGGGGCAGCTCGTCGACATCACACCCAAGCCGCACGGAGAGGCTGCGATCTTGTTCGTACCCGACGCACGTCGCACGTATACCGGTGTTGTTGTTGATAACGTCAGGTTGCCGGTACGAGACGACTTGCTCGTTCGCCACTTCATCAAGGCGTCCGAGGCCATCGTCCAGGTGATGAATCGTGGCGAGCGCACCGACCAATACGGGCAGATCAGCGTTCCAGCGCATGAAATCGAGCCGCTGATGAGGGCGCAGAGTTTTCTTGGTCAGTCCATTTCAGCGGGCCTCCGCGACCACGACTCTTGTCTGTGCGGGAGGGGCGGCAAGTACAAGCGCTGTCATGGGCCTGGCTTCGAGCGCCTCTTCAATGAGTAGCTTTGGTGTGATTACTGCCTAGATACTCGCGTCAACACAGCTACTTAGCTGCATTTCTGCGAAGATATCCAGAATCCCGGCTATACCTCCAATGGATACTGAGTACTGCATCCCCGCGCCTAGACTGGCGCCAAGACGTTCTTGAGCTAACTCCTTGGGCTGAAATTGTTTTTCAGCCGGAGTGTCCTATTTTTACGCGTATCTCGGCCGGACCCCATGAAGCTCTGCATGTTGATGCGGAACAAGGCGAGGCTGAGCATGCTGGTGGGGTTGATGTAGTACTCCAGCGACGCACCGTAGTTGGTGGAACGCCACGGCTTGAGGTTCGGGTTGCCCGACGACTGGCCGTCCGCGACGCGGAAGATCGGCCC
>Ga0164242_10002840_pt1 | contig 19946 bp, 21 predicted proteins | sample OricomgcompostMG_FD_108783 | JGI IMG/M metagenome (GOLD analysis project Ga0164242, IMG submission 108783) | Miracle-Growth compost microbial communities from Emeryville, California, USA - Original compost - Miracle growth compost (MG) ... | reverse complement strand
CCTCGCGCAGGTGCGGACGCTGCTCGCGGGCAGCCGCGTGGCCTACGGTGCGCAGGATGTGTCGGCCCACGAGCAGGGCGCCTACACGGGCGAAGTCGCTGCGGGCATGCTCGCCGAATTCGACGTGACGTATGCGATCGTCGGCCATTCGGAGCGCCGCGCGTACCATCGCGAGAGCTCCGAGACCGTGGCCGCGAAGGCGAAGCAGGCACTGGCGGCCGGTATCACGCCGATCGTCTGCGTCGGCGAGACGCTCGACGAGCGCGAGTCCGGCGCGACGGAGCGCGTCGTGAGCGCCCAGCTCGATGCGGTTCTCGAAGCGCTGTCGGTCGAAGAAGCGGCGCGCCTCGTCGTGGCCTACGAGCCCGTCTGGGCGATCGGCACGGGCAAGAGCGCGACGTCGGAGCAGGCTCAGCAGGTGCATGCGTTCCTGCGTGCGCGCCTCGCCGGCAAGGGCGCCGACGTGGCCAACGTCTCGCTGCTCTACGGCGGCAGCGTGAAGCCGGAAAACGCGGCCGAGCTGTTCCGTCAGCCCGACATCGACGGCGGTCTGATCGGCGGTGCGGCGTTGAAGGCAGGGGATTTTCTCGCGATTTGCGCGGCCGCCGTGGCGGACGCGGGCGTCGCAGGTTAAGAGCTTCGCGCGGTGCCCCCTCCGCAAGGGACGGGGCCGGCGCGAGGCTTCCTATGCGCGGGCTGAGCCTGCGCTCAACAGAACTCAGGTGAGTGTGATGCTGGTTTTTAAAACGTTGATTATCGTCGTCCAGATCCTGTCGGCGCTCGGCGTGATCGGTCTCGTGCTGCTGCAGCACGGCAAGGGCGCGGACATGGGTGCCGCTTTCGGTAGCGGCGCGTCGGGCAGCCTGTTCGGCGCGAGCGGTTCCGCCAACTTCCTCTCGCGGACCACTGCGGTTCTCGCAACGGTGTTTTTCGCCTCCACGCTTGCGCTGACCTACCTCGGGTCCTATCATGCGAAGCCTTCGGCGGGCTTGCTCGGCGAAGGCGCTGCGGCTCCCGCGGCAGCACCGGCCGCGGCGGCTTCGGTGCCTGCCGTGCCGGCTGCGGCAGCCCCGGTTGGCGCCTCGCCGGCAGCGGCCGTGGCGGCCTCGCCGGCGGCCGGTTCGGCCCACCCCGGCAATGAAGTGCCCAAGTAAAAACTTCGAAAAACGTGGTCTTGTGCGTTGAACAAATCACGAGAACACGTTAGAATCTAAGTCTTGAAGCGATTCGCGGGTTTCAACAAGATTGTCGTCCCGGATTGCATGCAGTGCCGACGTGGTGAAATTGGTAGACACGCTATCTTGAGGGGGTAGTGGCGAAAGCTGTGCGAGTTCGAGTCTCGCCGTCGGCACCAATGTTATCTAAAAATGCCAGCCGCTTGCTTCAGCTTTCGGCTGGCATTTTTGCTTTCAGCGTTGTGGTTGTTCGAGTTCTTTTTTGTTCGCAGCGCGAAGGACGTATAGTAATTCCCGCGGAGCAGCAGGATTTCGCGGAACCCTGAACCCACCCAAAGAGGATTGCCTTGAACCTCGCAGCCTATTTCCCCGTCCTGTTGTTTCTCCTCGTGGGTCTCGGTCTAGGCGTAGCGTTGGTGACGATCGGCAAGCTCCTCGGACCCAACCGGCCAGACAGCCAAAAGAATTCGCCGTACGAGTGCGGCTTCGAAGCGTTCGAAGACGCGCGCATGAAGTTCGACGTGCGCTATTACCTCGTGGCCATTCTCTTCATCATCTTCGACCTTGAAACGGCGTTCCTCTTTCCGTGGGGCGTCGCGCTGCGCGATATCGGCTGGCCCGGCTTTCTGGCGATGATGGTCTTCCTGCTCGAATTTCTGCTGGGCTTCGCCTACATCTGGAAGAAGGGTGGTCTGGATTGGGAATGACGGGTTAATCGCCGGATAGCATGGGTGGCGCCGCGGGTACATCGAACACTGCGGGCCGCCTGTCTGGAGTGGAAAACACATGAGTATCGAAGGGGTCTTGAAGGAAGGGTTTGTCACCACGACGGCGGACAAACTGATCAACTGGACGCGCACTGGCTCCCTGTGGCCGATGACGTTCGGGCTTGCGTGTTGTGCGGTCGAAATGATGCACGCGGGCGCGGCCCGCTACGACCTCGACCGTTTCGGAGTAGTCTTCCGTCCGAGTCCGCGCCAGTCCGACGTGATGATCGTCGCCGGCACGCTCTGCAACAAGATGGCGCCCGCGCTGCGCAAGGTCTACGACCAGATGGCCGAGCCGCGCTGGGTGATTTCGATGGGCTCGTGCGCCAACGGCGGCGGCTACTACCACTACTCGTACTCGGTCGTGCGCGGCTGTGACCGCATCGTGCCGGTCGACGTCTATGTGCCCGGTTGCCCCCCGACGGCGGAAGCGCTCGTCTACGGCGTGATCCAGCTGCAGGCGAAGATCCGCCGCACGAACACAATCGCCCGTCAATAAAGGCCGCGTGCCTCCCCACACTATGGCAAGCAAACTCGAGACCCTGCAAGCGAACCTCGAAGCGGCCCTTGGCGCGCGCATCGTGAGCCTCACCGAGGCGCTCGGCGAGTTGACGCTAGTCGTCAAGACGGGCGATTACCTCGGCGTCGCCCGCGAACTGCGCGACAATCCCGCGCTGCGTTTCGAGCAACTGCTCGACCTCTGCGGTCTGGACTACCAGACCTACGGCGACGGTGCGTGGGAAGGCCCGCGCTTCGCCGCCGTGTCGCACCTGCTCTCGATCGCGAACAACTGGCGGCTGCGCCTGCGCGTGTTCGCGCCCGACGACGAAGTGCCGATCGTGCCGTCGCTCGTCGAGACGTGGAACTCGGCGAACTGGTACGAGCGCGAGGCGTTCGACCTCTACGGCATCGTGTTCGAAGGCCACCCGGACCTGCGCCGCATCCTCACGGACTACGGTTTCATCGGCCACCCGTTCCGCAAGGACTTCCCCGTTTCGGGCTACGTCGAAATGCGCTACGACCCGGAGCAGAAGCGCGTGGTCTATCAGCCGGTGACGATCGAGCCGCGCGAAATCACGCCGCGCGTGATCCGCGAAGACCGCTACGGCGGTCTGAAGAAATACTAAGAGGGTCGCATGTCCGAGATCAAAAACTACACGCTCAACTTCGGGCCGCAGCACCCGGCGGCACACGGCGTGCTCCGGCTCGTGCTCGAGCTCGATGGCGAAGTGATCCAGCGCGCCGATCCGCATATCGGGCTCCTGCACCGCGCGACCGAAAAGCTCGCGGAGAACAAGACGTTCATCCAGTCGGTGCCGTACATGGATCGTCTCGACTACGTGTCGATGATGGCCAACGAGCACGGCTATGTGCTCGCGATCGAAAAGCTGCTCGGCATCGACGTGCCGATCCGCGCGAAGTACATCCGCGTGCTGTTCGACGAGGTCACGCGCGTGCTGAACCACCTGATGTGGATCGGCTCGCACGCGCTCGACGTCGGCGCGATGGCCGTGTTCCTCTACGCGTTCCGCGAGCGCGAGGACCTGATGGACGTCTACGAGGCCGTGTCGGGCGCGCGCATGCACGCGGCCTACTATCGCCCGGGCGGCGTCTATCGCGACCTGCCCGACGCGATGCCGCAGTACAAGGCCACGAAGATTCACAACGCGCGTTCGATCGCGAAGATGAACGAAGCGCGCCAGGGTTCGCTGCTCGACTTCATCGACGATTTCTTCACGCGCTTTCCCGGCTGCGTCGACGAATACGAAACGCTGTTGACCGACAACCGGATCTGGAAGCAGCGCCTCGTGGGCATCGGCGTCGTGAGCCCCGAGCGCGCGCTGCAGCTCGGCCTCACGGGTGCGATGCTGCGCGGCTCCGGGATCGAGTGGGATCTGCGCAAGAAGCAGCCGTACGAGGTCTACGACCAGATGGATTTCGACATCCCGGTCGGCGTGAACGGCGACTGCTACGACCGCTACCTCGTGCGCGTCGAGGAAATGCGCCAGTCCACGCGCATCGCGAAGCAGTGCATCGAATGGCTGCGCAAGAACCCCGGCCCCGTGATGATCGACAATCACAAGATTGCTCCGCCGTCGCGCGTGAACATGAAGTCGAACATGGAAGAGCTGATTCACCACTTCAAGCTCTTCACGGAAGGCTTCCACGTGCCCGAGGGCGAGGCCTATGCCGCCATCGAGCATCCGAAGGGCGAGTTCGGCATCTATCTCGTGTCGGACGGCGCGAACAAGCCGTATCGCCTGAAGATCCGCGCGCCCGGTTACGCCCATCTGTCCGCGCTCGACGAAATGGCGCGCGGTCACATGATCGCCGACGCGGTCACGATCATCGGCACGCAGGACATCGTGTTCGGCGAGATCGACCGCTAAGGTGCAACATTGGGCGCGCTCCGGGGGCTCCGCTGCGCGCCGTGCAACATGCCGGGAACGCCACGTCTGTCGCAAAGCTGCGCGACAGGTTTTCGTTCGGTAGGAATTGAAAGAGTCGTGTCTGAAAATGATCTCAGCTGAAGGCCTGAAAGAAATCGATCGCGCGTTGACGAAGTACCCCGCCGATCAGAAGCAGTCCGCCGTCATGGCGGCACTGGCCGTGGCTCAGGAAGAGCATGGCTGGCTGTCGCCCGAACTCATGCAGTTCGTGGCCGACTACCTCGGTATGCCGCCTGTCGCAGTCCAGGAAGTCGCGACGTTCTACACGATGTTCGAGACGAAACCGGTCGGCAAGCACAAGATCACGCTCTGCACGAACCTGCCGTGCCAGCTCGGCCCGGACGGCGGCGCCGAGCGCGCGGCCGACTATCTGAAGCAGAAGCTCGGAATCGACTTCGGCGAAACCACGCCCGACGGCAAATTCTCGCTGAAGGAAGGCGAGTGCATGGGCGCGTGCGGCGACGCACCGGTGATGCTGGTGAACAACCATCGCATGTGCAGCTTCATGAGCCGCGAGAAGATCGACCAGCTGCTCGAGGAGCTTTCGAAATGACCTCTCTGCACGACCGTCACATCAAACCGCTGATTCTCGCCGGCCTGAACGGCGATAACTGGCATCTCGAGGATTACGTCGCGCGCGGCGGCTACAAGCAGTTGCGCCGCATTCTCGAAGAGAAGATCGCGCCCGAGCAGGTTATCGCCGACGTGAAGGCATCGGGTCTGCGCGGCCGCGGCGGCGCGGGCTTCCCGACGGGCCTGAAGTGGAGCTTCATGCCGCGCCAGTTCCCGGGGCAGAAGTACCTCGTCTGCAACTCGGACGAAGGCGAACCGGGCACGTTCAAGGATCGCGACATCCTGCGCTGGAACCCGCACTCGGTCATCGAGGGCATGGCCATCGGCGCGTACGCGATGGGCATCAGCGTCGGCTACAACTACATCCACGGCGAGATCTTCGAGGTCTACCGCCGCTTCGAGGCCGCGCTCGAAGAAGCGCGCCAGGCCGGCTACCTCGGCGACAACATTCTCGGCTCGGGATTCTCGTTCCAGTTGCACGCGCACCACGGTTACGGCGCGTACATCTGCGGCGAGGAGACGGCGCTGCTCGAATCGCTCGAAGGCAAGAAGGGCCAGCCGCGTTTCAAGCCGCCGTTCCCGGCGAGCTTCGGCGTCTACGGCAAGCCGACGACGATCAACAACACCGAGACGTTCGCCGCGGTGCCGTTCCTGCTGGGCGTCGGTCCGCAGACGTACATGGAAATCGGCAAGCCGAACAACGGCGGCACGAAGATTTTCTCGGTGTCGGGCGACGTCGAGCGCCCGGGCAACTACGAGGTTCCGCTCGGTACCCCGTTCGCGACGCTCATGGAGCTCGCGGGCGGCATGCGCGGCGGCCGCAAGCTGAAGGCCGTGATTCCGGGCGGCTCGTCGGCGCCGGTCATTCCCGGCGATCTGATGATGCAGACCGACATGGACTACGACTCGATCGCGAAGCAGGGCTCGATGCTCGGCTCGGGCGCCGTCATCGTCATGGACGAGACGCGCTGCATGGTCCGCTCGCTGCTGCGCCTCTCGTACTTCTACTACGAAGAGTCCTGCGGCCAGTGCACGCCGTGCCGTGAGGGCACGGGCTGGCTCTATCGCGTCGTTCACCGTATCGAGCACGGCCTCGGCCGCCAGGAAGACCTGGACCTGCTGAACTCGGTGGCCGGCAACATCATGGGCCGCACGATCTGCGCGCTCGGCGATGCGGCGGCGATGCCCGTGCGCGGCATGCTCAAGCACTACTGGGACGAATTCGAGTATCACGTACAGAACAAGCGTTGCCTCGTCGGCGGACATGCCGACGCGCAGGCGCAGCCGGAGACGGCCATCGTCTGAGGGCGAAACTGACGGCGCAGGGCCGCAGGTGGCTCGCAGGTGGGGCGACCACGCAGCAGCAGCGGCCGCCGCCGTGAACGATTGAGCGGTAACAGGTTAGGGACGATTAACCATCATGGTTGAACTTGAAATAGACGGCAAGAAGGTGGAAGTGCCCGAGGGCAGCATGGTGATTCAGGCTGCCCAGCGCGCGGACACGTACATTCCGCACTTCTGCTATCACAAGAAGCTGTCGATCGCGGCGAACTGCCGGATGTGTCTCGTCGATGTCGAGAAGATGCCGAAGGCCGTGCCCGCGTGCGCGACCCCGGTTTCGCCCGGCATGGTCGTGCGCACGCAGTCCGAGAAGGCCGTGCAGGGTCAGCAAGCCGTGATGGAGTTCCTGCTGATCAACCATCCGCTCGACTGCCCGATCTGCGACCAGGGCGGCGAATGCCAGTTGCAGGACCTCGCGGTCGGCTACGGCAAGTCGGCCTCGCGCTACAGCGAAGAAAAGCGCGTGGTGTTCCACAAGAACGTCGGCCCGCTCATCTCGATGGAAGAGATGACGCGCTGCATTCACTGCACGCGCTGCGTGCGCTTCGGCGAAGAGATCGCGGGCGTGATGGAGCTCGGCATGCTCGGCCGCGGCGAGCACGCGGAAATTACGTCGTTCGTCGGCAAGACCGTCGATTCGGAACTGTCGGGCAACATGATCGACCTCTGCCCGGTCGGTGCGCTGACGAGCAAGCCGTTCCGCTTCAGCGCGCGGACGTGGGAACTGACGCGCCGCAAGTCGGTGAGCCCGCACGATTCGACGGGCGCGAACGTCGTCGTCCAGGTCAAGAACAACCGCGTCATGCGTATCCTGCCGTACGAGAACGAAGCAATCAACGAATGCTGGATCTCGGACAAGGACCGCTTCTCGTATGAAGGGCTGAACAGCGAAGAGCGCCTGACCCAGCCGATGGTGAAGCAGGGCGGCAAGTGGATCGCGACCGACTGGCAGTCGGCGCTCGAATACGTCGTGAAGGGCATCGAGGGCATCAGCGCGCAGCATGGCGCGAACATGATCGCCGCGCTCGCGAGCCCGCACAGCACGACCGAAGAACTCTTCCTGCTCAAGCAGCTCGCGAACGCGATCGGTACGCCGAACGTCGACTTCCGTCTGCGCCAGAGCGACTTCTCGGCGCCGCTGACCGGCGCGCCGTGGCTCGGCACGAAGATCTGCGAACTCTCTTATGCGGACTCCGCGCTCGTGATCGGCTCGTTCCTGCGCCGCGACCACGCGCTGTTCGCCGCGCGTCTGCGCCAGGCCGCGAAGGGCGGCGCGAAGATCACGCTGCTGCAGTCGGGTTCCGACTACGCGCTGATCCCGAGCTCGCAGCGGATCATCACGGCGCCGTCGGCATGGCTCGACGAACTCGCGGGTATCGCCGCGGCCGTCGCCCAGGCGAAGGGCGTGGCCGCGCCGGAAGCGTTCGCCGGTGTGCAAGCCAGCGACGCCGCGCAACAGGTCGCCGCCTCGCTCGCGACCGGGGAGCGCCGTTATGTGCTGCTCGGCAACGCCGCGGTCCAGCATCCCGATTTCGCGCGCCTCCACGCGGCGGCGCAGTTCATCGCCGACACGACGGGCGCGACGCTCGGCTTCCTCACGGAAGCGGCGAACACCGTCGGCGCGCATCTCGTCGATGCGCTGCCGGGCAAGGATGGCCTGAACGCGCGCGAAGTGTTCGAGCAACCGCGCAAGGGTTATCTGCTGCTCAACCTCGAACCGGAGTTCGATAGCGCGAACCCGGCCGTGGCGCGCGCGGCGCTCGAACAGGCCGAAATGGTCGTCGTCATGTCGCCGTTCCAGACCGGTCTCGACTACGCCGACGTCCTGCTGCCCGTTGCGCCGTACACCGAAACATCGGGGACGTTCGTCAACGCCGAAGGCACGGCGCAGAGCTTCAACGGCGCGGTGCGCCCGCTCGGCGATACGCGTCCGGCGTGGAAGGTCCTGCGCGTGCTGGGCACGGTGCTCGGCGCGCCCGGGTTCGACTACGACACGTCGGAAGACGTGCGCCGCAAGGCGCTCGGCGACGGCGACCTCGCCGCGCGCCTGTCGAACCGCACGAACGCGCCGCTCGCGAAGGGCACGCTCGCGGCCGCCGCAGAAGGGCGCTTCGAGCGCATCGCCGACGTGCCGATCTATCACGCCGACCCGCTCGTGCGCCGCGCCGAATCGCTGCAACTGACGATGGCGGCACGCGCCGCGAATCTGATCGGCCTGCCGGCCGCGCTGTTCGATTCGCTGGGCCTGAAGGAGGGCGAGGCCGTGCGCGTGCGCCAGGGCGACCTCTCGGTCACCGCGCCGGCAACGCGCGATGCCCATCTTGCGCCGACGACGGTGCGCGTACCGGCGGCGACGCCGGTCGGCGCGCGGCTCGGCAGCCTGTTCGGTGAACTGCTGGTGGAGAAGGCGTAAATGACCTTGTTCGATACGATCAATGCAGGCGGCAGCCAGCTGCTCGGCGTGGCCTGGCCCACGGTCTGGGCGCTGGTCCGCATTCTCGTCGTCTCGGTGGTGATCCTGCTGTGCGTCGCGTACCTGATCCTCTGGGAGCGCAAGCTCATCGGCTGGATGCACGTGCGCCTCGGCCCGAACCGCGTCGGCCCCGCAGGTCTCCTGCAGCCGATCGCCGACGTGCTGAAGCTGCTGCTCAAGGAAGTCATTCAGCCGACCCAGGCGAGCCGCTGGATCTACCTCGTCGCGCCGATCATGGTCGTCGTGCCGGCCTTCGCGGTCTGGGCCGTGATTCCGTTCCAGGCCGGCGCCGTGCTCGGCAACATCAACGCGGGCCTCATCTACGTGATGGCGATCTCGTCGATCGGCGTCTACGGCGTGATTCTCGGCGGCTGGGCCTCGAACTCGAAGTACGCGTTCCTCGGTTCCATGCGCGCCGCGGCGCAGATGGTCTCGTACGAAATCGCGATGGGCTTCGCGCTCGTCGTCGTGCTGATGGTATCGGGCAGCCTGAACCTCTCGGACATCGTCCACAGCCAGATGCGCGGCATGTTCGCGAGCCACGGTGTCACGTTCCTCTCGTGGAACTGGCTGCCGCTGTTGCCCGTGTTCGTCGTCTACTTCATCTCGGGCATCGCCGAAACGAACCGCCACCCGTTCGACGTCGTGGAAGGGGAGTCGGAGATCGTCGCCGGTCACATGATCGATTACTCGGGGATGGCGTTCGCGCTGTTCTTCCTCGCCGAGTACATCAACATGATCGTGATCTCGGCGCTCGCCTCGGTGATGTTCCTTGGCGGCTGGAGCGCGCCGTTCGGCTTCCTCGATTTCATCCCGGGCGTCTTCTGGCTCGTGCTGAAGGTCTTCTTCCTGCTGTCGGTCTTTATCTGGGCCCGCGCGACGTTCCCGCGCTACCGCTACGACCAGATCATGCGTCTCGGCTGGAAGGTGTTCATTCCCGTGACGGTGGTGTGGCTCGTGGTGGTGGGCTTCTGGTACATGTCGCCGCTGAGCATCTGGAAATAAAGGGCGGACGAGACCATGAACGCTATTCACAACTTCTTCAAGACTTTCTTTCTGACCGAGCTGCTCAAGGGCCTCGCGCTGACCGGCCGTTATACGTTCAAGCGCAAGTTCACGGTGCAGTTCCCCGAAGAAAAGACGCCAATGTCGCCGCGTTTTCGCGGCTTGCATGCGCTGCGACGCTACGAAAATGGCGAAGAGCGCTGCATCGCGTGCAAGCTCTGCGAGGCCGTCTGCCCCGCGCTCGCGATCACGATCGAATCGGAAGTGCGCGAGGACAATACGCGCCGCACGACGCGCTACGACATCGACCTGACCAAGTGCATCTTCTGCGGCTTCTGCGAGGAGAGCTGCCCGGTCGATTCGATCGTCGAAACGCACATCCTCGAGTATCACGGCGAGAAGCGCGGCGATCTGTATTTCACGAAGGAAATGCTGCTGGCCGTCGGCGATCGCTATGAAGCCCAGATCGCGGCGAACAAGGCAGCGGATGCACCGTACCGTTGATTTTGTCCGCCGCCGCGGCGCGACGCTCACTGGCCCGACCGCCCGTGCGCCCCGCGCTACCCGTTTCACGATGGCCCCAACGATGAACCAGTAATCATGGCATTCACGACCGTCCTGTTCTACATCTTCGCGCTGCTGCTGACGCTGTCAGGGCTGAAGGTGATCACGTCGCGCAACCCCGTTTCCGCGGCGCTCTTTCTCGTGCTCGCGTTCTTCAACGCGGCCGCGATCTGGATGCTGCTCGAGGCGGAATTCCTCGCGATCCTGCTGGTGCTCGTCTACGTGGGCGCCGTGATGGTGCTGTTCCTGTTCGTCGTGATGATGCTCGACATCAACATCGACGTGCTGAGCCGCGACTTCAAGCGCTTCATTCCGGTCGCGACCGTGGTGGGCGCCGTCATCGTCGTCGAAACGGCGCTGATCCTCTGGCGCGGCTTCGGCGCGACGGCCGCGCCCGTGCCCGACACGTCGGCGGCAGCGGTCGCGTCGGTGTCGAACACGCAGCTGATCGGCAAGATCATCTACACCGACTACATCTTCGCATTCGAAGTGGCCGGCCTGATCCTGCTCGTCGCGATCGTCGCGGCCATCGCGCTGACCGTGCGCGAGCCGAAGGACAGCAAGCGCCAGAATGTTTCGAGGCAGGTCAACGTGCGTCCCCAGGACCGCGTGCGCATCGTGAAGATGGATGCCGTAAAGGAAGTCCCCGAAGCGCCCGCCACCGAGCCCGCCGCTGCAGAAGCGCCGGGCAGCAAGAGCTGAACGCAGGAGCCGATCCCATGTTGACCCTCGCCCATTACCTCGTCCTCGGCGCGATCCTCTTTGCGATCTCGATCGTGGGTATTTTCCTGAACCGCCGCAACGTCATCATCATCCTGATGGCAATCGAACTGATGTTGCTCGCGGTGAACACCAATTTTGTAGCGTTCTCGCATTACCTCGGAGATGTACACGGGCAGGTTTTCGTGTTCTTCGTCCTGACTGTCGCCGCAGCGGAAGCAGCGATCGGTCTGGCTATTCTTGTGACTTTGTTCCGCAGCCTCGACACCATCAACGTCGAGGATCTCGATCAGCTTAAAGGTTAAGGCGGCTGCCATGACAACGACACTCAACGAAAACCTGTTGCTTGCGATCCCGCTTGCACCGCTCGCCGGCTCACTGATTGCCGGTTTATTCGGCAAGTCCGTGGGACGGGCCGGCGCGCACACGGTTACCATCCTCGGCGTCGCGATCGCATTCGTGCTTTCGTGCATCACGTTTTTCAACGTGCTCGGCGGCGCGAGTTTCAACGCAACGGTCTACGAATGGATGTCGGTTGGCGGTCTGAAATTCGAAGTCGGCTTCCTCGTCGATTCGCTGACGGCCCTCATGATGTGCGTCGTGACCTTCGTGTCGCTGATGGTCCACATCTACACGATCGGCTACATGGCGGAAGAGGAGGGTTACCAGCGCTTCTTCTCGTACATCGCCCTCTTCACGTTCGCGATGCTGATGCTCGTGATGAGCAACAACTTCCTGCAGCTGTTCTTCGGCTGGGAAGCGGTGGGTCTCGTCTCGTATCTGCTGATCGGCTTCTACTTCAAGCGTGAGAGCGCGATCTACGCGAACATGAAGGCGTTCCTCGTGAACCGCGTCGGCGACTTCGGCTTCCTGCTCGGGATCGGCCTGTTGCTCGCCTACGGCGGTTCGCTGAACTACAACGACATCTTCGCGAAGGGTCACGAACTGGCCGCGCTGACCTTCCACGGCACCTCGTGGAATCTGCTGACCGTGGCCTGTATCTGCCTCTTCATCGGCGCGATGGGCAAGTCGGCGCAGTTCCCGCTGCACGTCTGGCTGCCCGACTCGATGGAAGGCCCGACGCCGATTTCCGCGCTGATCCACGCCGCCACGATGGTGACGGCCGGTATCTTCATGGTCGCGCGCATGTCGCCGCTGTTCGAACTGTCGGAGGCCGCGCTCTCGTTCATCGTCGTGATCGGCGCAATCACCGCGCTGTTCATGGGCTTCCTCGGCGTCGTCCAGCACGACATCAAGCGCGTGGTCGCCTACTCGACGCTCTCGCAGCTCGGCTACATGACCGTCGCGCTCGGCGCCTCGGCCTACCCGGTCGCGATCTTCCACCTGATGACGCACGCGTTCTTCAAGGCGCTGCTGTTCCTCGGCGCCGGTTCGGTCATCATCGGCATGCATCACGACCAGGACATGCGCAACATGGGCGGCCTGCGCAAGTACATGCCGATTACGTGGATCACGTCGCTGATCGGCTCGCTTGCGCTCATCGGCACGCCGTTCTTCTCGGGCTTCTACTCGAAGGACTCGATCATCGACGCCGTGAAGCTCTCGCACCTGCCGGGTTCGGGCTTCGCCTACTTCGCCGTGGTCGCCAGCGTGTTCGTGACGGCGCTCTACTCGTTCCGCATGTACTTCCTCGTCTTCCACGGCGAGGAGCGCTTCCGCAAGCCGAAGCACCCCGATTCGCCGATGGGCGCCGAAGAGGCCGCGCATCACGGCGACCACACCGAGCATCATGTGCATGTGCCGCACGAATCGCCGTGGGTCATCTGGGTGCCGCTCGTCCTGCTCGCGATTCCCTCGGTCATCGCCGGCGCATACGCGATCGATCCGCTGCTCTACGGCAACTTCTTCCAGCATGGCGTCGCCTTCGACAAGGTGATCTACATCGCGCAGAACCATCCGGCACTGACCGAGATGGCCGACGAGTTCCACGGCTGGGCCGCGATGGGCGCGCATGCGTTCACGGGCGTGCCGGTCTGGCTTGCGCTCGCGGGTGTGATCGTCGCGTGGTTCTTCTACATGAAGCGCCCCGATCTGCCGGCTGTCGTTCAACGGACGTTCGCGCCGGTGCACAAGCTCCTCGCGAATGGCTATTACCTCGACAAGATCAATGAAATCGTCTTCGCTCGCGGAGCGGTTGCGATCGGTCGCGGTCTGTGGAAAGAGGGCGACGTGGTCGTGATCGACGGCGTCGTGAACGGGAGCGCGAAGTTTATCGGGTGGTTTGCAACGGTTATCCGTTTCCTGCAATCCGGCTACATCTACCATTACGCATTCGCCATGATCATCGGCATGCTTGGGCTCCTTACCCTGTTTGTAACGCTCGGCGGCAAATAAGGAGAGGGAAACTGAATGCACGCTACTCCGATTCTCAGTATTGCGATCTGGCTGCCGATCCTGTTCGGCGTCCTCGTTTTAGTAGTGGGTTCCGACCGGAACCCGGGCACGGCCCGCTGGCTGTCGCTCATCGGTTCGTTGCTAGGTTTCCTCGTCACGCTTCCGCTCGTTGCGGGTTTTGATCCGTCCACGGCCGACCTCCAGTTCGTCGAGAAGTCGGTCTGGATCGACCGTTTCAACATTGCCTATCACCTCGGCGTGGACGGCATCTCGATGTGGTTCGTCGTGCTGACCGCGCTCATCACCGTGATCGTCGTGATCGCGGGCTGGCAGGTCATCACGAAGAACGTCGCCCAGTACATGGCGGCGTTCCTGATTCTCTCGGGGCTCATGGTCGGCGTCTTCTGCGCGGCCGACGGCCTGCTGTTCTACGTCTTCTTCGAGGCCACGCTGATCCCGATGTACATCATCATCGGCGTCTGGGGCGGCCCGAACCGCGTCTATGCGGCGCTCAAGTTCTTTCTCTACACGCTGGCCGGCTCGCTGCTGATGCTGATCGCGCTGCTCTATCTGTACCGCGAGACGCATTCGTTCGACCTCCTGACGTGGCAGGGCGCGAAGCTCGCGATGACGCCGCAGATCCTGCTATTCATAGCGTTCTTCTTCGCCTTCGCCGTGAAGGTGCCGATGTGGCCGGTCCACACGTGGTTGCCCGACGCGCACGTCGAGGCGCCCACGGGCGGCTCCGTCGTGCTGGCCGCGATCATGCTCAAGCTCGGCGCCTACGGTTTCCTGCGCTTTTCGCTGCCCATCGCACCCGACGCGAGCCACTATCTCGCGCCGGTCATCATCACGCTGTCGCTGATCGCGGTGATCTACATCGGTCTCGTCGCGATGGTGCAGTCGGACATGAAGAAGCTGGTCGCGTACTCCTCGATTGCGCACATGGGCTTCGTCACGCTCGGCTTCTTCATGTTCGGCGAATCCGGTCAGCTCGCGATGGAAGGCGGCATCATCCAGATGATTTCGCACGGCTTCGTTTCCGGCGCGATGTTCCTCTGCATCGGCGTGCTCTACGACCGCATGCACACGCGCGACATCGCGGAATATGGCGGCGTCGTCAATACGATGCCGAAGTTCGCGGCGCTCGCGATGCTGTTCGCGATGGCCAACTGCGGCCTGCCGGGCACCTCGGGCTTCGTCGGCGAATTCATGGTCATCCTGGCGGCCGTCAAGTTCAACTTCTGGATCGCGTTCGGCGCGGCGTTCACGCTGATCCTCGGCGCGGCCTATACGTTGTGGATGTACAAGCGCGTGTACTTCGGCGCCATCGCGAACGACCACGTGCGCGAGCTGAAGGACATCAACCGCCGCGAATACCTGGTGCTGGCAGTGCTTGCGCTGCTGACGCTTTTCATGGGCATCTACCCGAAGCCCTTCACCGATGTGATGCACGTTTCCGTGGATAACCTCCTCTCCCACGTCGCAGTGTCGAAGCTGCCGCTGTCACAGTAATACCGAGCGGAGGACTCAAAGATCATGCCAAACGCCCCTATGACCGCACTGCTCCCCGACGCGCTGCTGATGGCCGCCGCCGTCGTGGCGTGGCTCAACGACACGTTCAGCAGCCCCTCGGGCCGCTCGCGGACGTACTTCATCGCGCTGCTGTCCACGATCGTGGCCGGCATCTGGTTCGCGGTGAATGCGTTCGACCCGCACGTGTACTACTACTTCACGCGCATGTACGTCGTCGATCCGTTCGCGAACGCGATGAAGTCGGTCGTCTCGCTGGGCTACGCCGTGTCGATCGTCTACTCGCGCAAGTACCTGGAAGACCGCGACATGTTCCGCGGCGAGTTCTTCCTGCTCGGCATGTTCTCGCTGCTCGGCCAGCTCGTCATGATCTCGGGGAACAACTTCCTCACGCTCTATCTCGGTCTCGAGCTGATGTCGCTGTCGCTCTACGCCGTGATCGCGCTGCGCCGCAATGCGGCCCAGTCGAACGAAGCGGCGATGAAATACTACGTGCTCGGCGCGCTCGCTTCGGGCTTCCTGCTCTACGGCATTTCGATGCTCTACGGCGCCACGGGCTCGCTCGATCTCGGCGACGTCCTGAAGGCCATCGCCTCGGGTCACATCAACGATGTCGTGCTGCTGTTCGGCGTGGTCTTCGTCGTGGCCGGCGTCGCGTTCAAGATGGGCGCCGTGCCGTTCCACATGTGGGTGCCCGACGTCTACCAGGGCGCACCGACGGCGATGACGCTGCTCGTCGGCGGCGGCCCGAAGGTCGCGGCGTTCGCCTGGGGCGTGCGCTTCCTCGTCATGGGCCTCTTGCCGCTCGCCGTGGACTGGCAGCAGATGCTGATCATCCTCGCCGCGCTCTCGATGATCGTCGGCAACATCACCGGTATCGTCCAGCGCAACGTCAAGCGCATGCTCGCGTACTCGGCGATCTCGAACATGGGCTTCGTGCTGCTCGGCCTGCTGGCCGGCATCGTGGACGGCAAGGCGAACGCGGCCGCGAGCGCCTATAGCTCGGCGATGTTCTACAGCATCATCTACCTCATCACGACGCTCGGCGCCTTCGGTATCGTCATGATGCTCGCGCGCCGCGACTTCGAGGCCGAAACGCTCGACGACTTCAAGGGCCTCAACCAGCGCAGCCCGATCTTCGCGTTCGTCATGATGCTCATGATGTTCTCGCTCGCCGGCATTCCGCCGACAGTCGGCTTCTATGCGAAGCTCGCCGTGCTCGAAGCGACGATGAACGCCGGCCTGACCTGGCTCGCGATCCTCGCGGTCGTCACGTCGCTGTTCGGCGCGTTCTACTACCTGCGCATCGTCAAGCTCATGTACTTCGATGCGCCGCTCGATACGGCGCCCGTCGATGGCGGCCACCTCTGCAACCGCGCGCTGCTGACCGTCAACGGCCTGGCCGTGCTCGCGCTCGGCATCGTGCCGGGGCCGCTGATGTCGCTCTGCCTGCAGGCCGTCACGCATACGCTGCCGCTCTAGGATGTCGGCCGCCGGCTGGTTCATCGTCTTGTTGGCGCTCGTCGGCGCCAACCTGCCGTTCGCCAACCAGTGGCTGTTCGGCGTCGTGCCGCTGCGCGCGCAGAAGAAGAGCGCGTGGCTGCGGATCGCCGAACTGATCGTGCTGTATTTCGTGGTCGGCGCGTTCGGCTTCATGCTGGAAGCGCGCGCCGGCAACCGCTTCGACCAGGGCTGGCAGTTCTACGCCGTCACGTTCAGTCTGTTCGTGGTGTTCGCGTTCCCCGGCTTTACCTGGCAATATCTCGTCAAACGCCGCCCGGCCTGAAGCCCGGGCCGGCAGTCAGCGCAGCGCATCGCATACGCATGCTCGCGGCCCCTCTCAGGGCTGCATTCCAGAGGTCGAACATGGCGGATGAACAAGACATTCACGATCCGGCGCTCGCCGAAACCTGCGTGGAAAGCACGACGCTCTACGCGGGCCACTTCCTGACGCTCAAGCGCGATACCGTTGCGCTGCCCGACGGCAAGCACGCCACGCGCGAATTCGTTCTGCACCCGGGCGCGGTCATGGTGATCCCGCTCTTCGACGATGGCCGCGTGCTCATGGAGCGCCAGTACCGCTATCCGCTCGCGCGCGTGATGACCGAATTTCCCGCGGGCAAGCTCGACCCGCAGGAGGGCGCGCTCGCGTGCGCGCAGCGCGAACTGCGCGAGGAGACCGGTTATACGGCGAAGGAGTATTTCTACCTCACGCGTATTCATCCGGTCATCTCGTATTCGACCGAATTCATCGACATCTATCTCGCGCGCGGCCTGACCGCCGGCGCCGCGAATCTCGACGAGGGCGAATTCCTCGAGACGTTCACGGCGACGCTGCCCGAACTGCTCGAAGGCGTGCGCACGGGCAAGATCACGGACGTGAAGACGATCATCGGCACGTTCTGGCTCGACCGCGCGCTTTCGGGCGCCTGGCCGCTCGGCGCGCCGGAGCCCGGTCCTGTTTAAGAACGATCGTTCACAAATCTCAAAATAGCGCTACACTCGTTGCCTGGTCTCGTTTTCCCATGAAGGTTCTCGATCTACAGTGTCCCGACGGTCATCGGTTCGAAGGCTGGTTCGCTTCCGCCGATGATTTCGAAGCGCAGCTCGCGCGCAAGCTCGTCGAATGCCCGATGTGCGGCACGACGGAAGTGACGCGCGTGCCGTCGGCGCCGCGGCTCAATCTGTCCGGCGCGACGCAGGCGAGTACTGCACCGCAGGCGCCTGCGGCCCGCCTGCAGGGCGCCGTGCTGCGCGCGATGCGCGAACTCATCGAGAAGACCGAAAATGTGGGCGAGCGTTTCGCCGAGGAGGCGCGACGCATCCATTACAACGAGGCGCCGTCGCGCAATATTCGCGGCGTCGCTTCGGTCGAGGATGCGCAGGCGCTGGCCGAAGAGGGCATCGACGTGTTGCCGTTGCCCGTGCCGGCCGCGCTGAAGGGCCCCCTCCAGTAAACCCGCGCGGGCCTTCGCGCGGTTGCAGTCCTGACTGACCTGGCCACGGAGAGGAAAGCAATATGGGTCTCAGTTTCGAGGATTTCGAAGTCGGCAAGAGCTATACGATCGGCTCGCACACGTTCACGCGCGAAGAGGTCGTCGCCTTCGCCGAACAGTACGATCCGCAGCCGTTTCACGTCGACGAGGCCGCTGCCGAGGCGTCCGTGTTCGGCGGACTCATCGCGAGCGGCTGGCATACGTGCTCGGTCATGATGGGCATGCTGGTCCGCAATTTCCTGCGCGGCTCGACGTCAATGGGCTCGCCCGGCCTCGACGAAATCCGCTGGCTCAAGCCCGTGCGCGTGGGCGATACGCTGACGATGAAGAACACCGTCGTCGGCAAGCGGCTGTCGGCGAGCAAGCCCGATCGCGGTATCGTTCAGACGCGTTGGGAGGGCTACAACCAGAACGGCGAACTCGTCGTTACCGTCAGTTCGAACGCGATGTTCGGGCTGCGCAAGCCGGGGAGCGCATCATGAGCGAGGTTCTCGCGTTGCCGATTACCGACGCCGCGGCGCTGCGCGCGCTCATGGGCCGCGAGGCGCTCGTGAGCCCCGCGATCGAGGTGGGCGAGCCGCAGGTGCAAGACTTCGCCGAGGCGACCGGCGATCATCAGTGGATTCATATCGACGCCGAGCGAGCGCGGCGCGAGTCGCCGTTCGGCGGCCCGATTGCGCATGGCTTTCTCACGCTCTCGCTGATTCCGGTGCTGCTCGGGAAGACGGTGAAGGTTCGTCAGCGCCTGTCCGTCAACTACGGGCTCAATCGCGTCCGGTTCACGTCGCCCGTGCCCGTGGGCTCGAAGGTCTACGCGCGCTTCGTGGTGGCCGCCGTGGAAGACGTCGGCGGCGACGCCGTGCAGGTGACCTGGAACGTGACCATCGAGCGCGAAGGCGGTGACAGGCCCGTCTGCGTCGCCGAATTTCTCACGCGGCACTACTTTTGATTTGCTGAGCGCGACGGCGCCCGCGCGCCCGCGTCGTAAGGAGGAGGCGTCCGGCGAATCGAGCCGGACGCCTTTTTTATGCGCTCAACGCTTCGCGTACTGCGACGCGCCGAACAGGACCTCGCGGGCCTTCTCGTCGGTGATCGGCTTGCGCGCCGAAGCGAGGACCTCGACGCCGCGCCGCACGGCCGGCCGCGCCGCGATCGTCTCGTGCCAGCGCTTCACGTTCGGCAGGCTGTCGAGGTCGATGCCCTGGTTCTGCCACGAACGCGTCCACGGGAACGCGGCGATGTCGGCGATCGTGTATTCGTTGCCGGCCAGATACTCGGTCTTGCCGAGCTGCGTGTCCATCACGTTGTAAAGACGCCGCGCCTCGTTCGTGTAGCGGTTGACCGCGTATTCGACCTTTTCGGGCGCGTAGATGCGGAAGTGGTGCGCCTGGCCGAGCATCGGCCCGAGTCCGCCCATCTGGAACATGACCCATTGCAGGACGTCGTAGCGCGCGGCGAGATCCTCGGGCATGAACTGGCCGGTCTTCGCCGCGAGATAGACGAGGATCGCGCCCGACTCGAACAGCGAGAACGGCTTGCCGTCGGCGCGGCGCGGGCCTTCGGAATCGGTGATCGCGGGGATCTTGTTGTTCGGGCTGATCTCGAGGAACTCGGGCTTGAACTGATCGCCCGTCCCGATGTTGACGGCGTGTACGCGATATTCGAGGCCGGTCTCTTCGAGCATGATGTGGACCTTGTGGCCGTTCGGCGTGGCCCAGCTATAGACGTCGATCATGATGGTTAGCTCCTGGTGTGGTTGTCAGTGGACCTTCTGCGCGTAGCGCCACGCGAGCTCGGCCATCGGCCGCGCGCGGCGGCCGGCATCGGCGGCCTGCGCATTGGCCGCCGTCCCGTCCACCACGCGCTTCATGATGCCCTGCAGGATCGCGGCGATGCGGAACATGTTGTAGGCGAGGTAGAAATTCCAGTCGCCCTCCATTTGCAGGCCCGTGCGCTCGCAATAGCGCGCGACGTAGCGCGCTTCGTCGGGAATG
>Ga0164242_10002839_pt1 | contig 19951 bp, 18 predicted proteins | sample OricomgcompostMG_FD_108783 | JGI IMG/M metagenome (GOLD analysis project Ga0164242, IMG submission 108783) | Miracle-Growth compost microbial communities from Emeryville, California, USA - Original compost - Miracle growth compost (MG) ... | reverse complement strand
CGCCCGGTGCACCAGCTGGCGGCAGGCCGCTTCGCTCTTGCCGAGGATGCGGGCGACGTCGGCGTAGTCATGGTCGAACACCTGGCGCAGCAGGAAGGCGGCGCGCTCTTCCGGCGCCAGCCGTTCCAGCATCACGAGCAGCGCGTAGGCCACGTCGTCGGCGCGCTCGGCCGCCTGTTCAGGCGATGCCGCCATGTCTTCTTCCACCATCGGTTCGGGCAGCCAGGTGCCGACGTAGGCGGCGCGCTCGGCCTTGGCGGCGCGCAGGCGGTCGATGCTCAGGCGCGTGGTGACGGTGACCAGCCAGGCTTCCGGGCTGTCGAGCTGCGCCATGTCGGCACCTTGCCAGCGCAAGTAGACGTCCTGCAGCACGTCTTCCGCATCGGCGCGGACGCCGAGCATGCGGTAGGCGATGGAAAACAGCCGGCGCCGCCGGGCCTGGAAGTAGTCGAGTGCATCTGTCATGGCCGGAAAGGATAGGTTGGATCGGAAGCGGGCCGCTGGACCGCCGGACCGCCTCGGTCCGTCCTGTATCAGACGGTTGGCGCGGCCGCTTGTGACCATTCGTCCATGCTATTTTTTCGGCGGCGCGCGGTCAAACTGCATTCCGGTCCGGGCGCGGCCAGGACGCGCAAAGAAGCTTAGCGTTTCCTGGCTAGCGTCAAGCCGTCGCCGACCGGAATCATCGACAGGTCGATGCGTTCGTCCCCGTGCAGCTTGACGTTCAGCCGCTGCAATGCGCGCGTGTCGGCGTCCGCGGCGCCGGATTGCGCGACCCGGCCGGACCACAGCACGTTGTCGATCACGACCAGGCCGCCGGGGTGCAGCAGCTGCAGCGCGTATTCATAGTAGGTGTCGTAGCTTTCCTTGTCGGCGTCGATGAAGGCGAAGTCGAACGTGCCGGCCTGGCCTTCGGCGACCAGCGCGGCCAGCGTCTCCGAGGCGGGCGCGATGCGCAGGTCGATCTTGTGCGCCACGCCGGCGCGCTGCCAGTACGCGCGCGCCGTCTGCGCGTAGTCGGCGTTGGCGTCGCAGGCAACCATCTGGCCGTCCTCCGGCAAGGCCAGCGCCACGCAGAGCGCGCTGTAGCCGGTGAACACGCCGATTTCCAGCGTGCGCCGCGCCCCGGTCAGCTTCACGAGCAGGGCCATCAGCTGGCCTTGCTCCGGCGCGATCTGCATGCTTCTGCGCGGATGGGTAAGATTGGCGTGGCGCAGTTCGGCCAGCACGGGATGCTCGCGCAGCGTATGGTCGAGCAGATAGTGATACAGCGTGTCGTCCAGCGCGATGCTGCGGTTCGACATGACGGCTCCTGTGAAGAAACGTGGAAGAGGCGGTGCTTGCCTGCCGACAAAGTCCGGCCGCGGCAGGCCTGCCGTTATGACGATACGGACAGGGGATGGTTCGATGAAAGCAATCGCCAAGAAGGATCTGCCGGTGGCGGAAATCCGCCGCTACCTGGAACCGGGCCCCATCGTGCTCGTGAGCGCGCACTGGAAGGGACGGTCGAACGTGATGACGATGGGCTGGCACACGGTGATGGAATTCACGCCGTCGCTGCTCGGCTGCGTCATCGCCAGCGGCAACCACAGCCACGACATGATCCGCCGCAGCGGCGAATGCGTGATCAACATCCCGACCGCCGACATGCTGGATACCGTGGTCGGCATCGGTAACTGCTCGGGCGCGGACGTCGACAAGTTCGCGCGCTTCGGTTTGCAGACCGCCGACGCCGAGCAGGTGCGCTCGCCGCTGCTGACGCAATGCTACGCCAACCTGGAATGCCGCCTGTACGACAAGCGGCTGGTCGCCGCCTACGATTTCTTCATCTTCGAGGTCGTCAAGGCGCACGTCGCGCGCCGGCCGAAATATCCGCGGACGGTGCACTACACCGGCGACGGCGTCTTCATGCTGTCCGGCGCGATGGCGAACCGCCGCAGGCTGTTCCGTCCCGGGATGCTGTAGTTCAGTCGACGCGCCGGATGCGGTCGGGCAGCGGCGGGACGAGCGGGGCGCGGCGCCGCAGGTAGGCGGCGAGCGCGTCGATGTCCTGCATGCCGTTCGCCGCCGTCGCGGCTTGCCGCAACAGGGTGAAGCCGTCGCCGCCTTCGGCCAGGAAGCTGTTTACCGTGACCCGGTAGATGGCGTCGTCGCGCAGCGGCACGCCATGCAGCCGCAAGTCGAACACCCGCGCGCCCGGCGCACGCCGCATATCGTAAGCATAAGTGAAGCCGCGCGACGGCGACAGCACGCGCGGCGGCATGCCGGCGGCCGGCTCGCGCGGGAACTGCCGTTCCAGCAGCGCGCGCAACTGTGCGCCGCGCAGAGACTTGACCACCAGGCGATTGCCGAAGGGCTGGGCGCGGAACAGCGCGCCGTACGTCACTGCGCCGCCGCCGGGAGGTACGGGAATGTCGGCGCGCACGCCGCCGGGATTCATCAATGCGATCTGCGCGCCGCCCCGCGCGGGCGCGGCGGTGGCGGCGAGCTGCGCATCGGCGATCAAGTCGCCCAGCACGCTTTCGCCGGACGGTGCCGGCGCGTGCGGCAACGACGCCGTCACGCGGCCGACGGGATGCGCGGCCAGCGGCGTGGCGGCGGCCTCGTAGCGCGCGACGATCGCCTGCACGCGGGTGTCCGGCTTATAGCGCGGGTAGGCGTCCGACGGCGCGATGCGGACGCCGTCGCCGTCGACGTAACCGTCGTCCTGCACGATCAGGTTGTCGGCCGATTTGGCGACGACCTTGTGCGCGCGGGGATCGATCGTCAGTTCGATGTCGGTCAGCAGCGTGCCGTAGCGTCCGGCGCTGGTCAGCAGGAACGGCTTCGACGCATCGTAGCGGCCGAAGTCGCAGATGTAGGCGCGGTGCGTGTGGCCCGACACCACCACGTCGATGGCCGGATCGAGATGTTCGAGTATCGGCACGATCTCGCCGCGCAGGTCCGGGCAGCCATGGTCGTCGTAGCCGCCGCTGGTGATGCCGCCCTGATGGATGAGCAGCACGATCGCATCGGCGCCCTGCGCCTTCAGCCGCGGCACCAGCGCGTTGGCGGTGCGCGCCTCGTCGCGGAAGACGAGATCGGCGACGCCGTCCGGCATGACCATGTGCGGCGTGCCCTTCAGCGTCACGCCGATGAACCCGACCCTGACCTGGCGTGCGCCGCTGCCGAAGGTCTTGATGCCGGTGGCCGGGAACAGCGTCGTGCCGTCCCTTTTGAAAATGTTGGCGGCGAGGAAGCGGAAGCGCGCGCCGGCAAAGCGGCCGTCCAGCGCGCACGGCCGGCGTGCCGTATAGCGTGCGCAGCCGCCGTTCTGCATGCGCAGCAGTTCCTTTTCGCCCTTGTCGAATTCATGGTTGCCGACCGTGTTGAAGTCGATGCCGATGGCATTGACCGCTTCGATCGTCGGCTCGTCGAGAAACAGCGCGGAAACCAGCGGCGAAGCGCCGATCAGATCGCCCGCCGACACCACCGCGTGATAGGGATTGCCGGCCTTCAGGCGCGCGATCGCATCGGCAAGATAGGCGACGCCGCCGGCCGGCACCCGGATCGTCGTGCGATCCGGGCCGGGCGCGGCAATCGCCAGATGCGGCGGTTCCAGGTTGCCGTGCAGGTCGTTGAAGGCGAGGATGCGGACATGGAGCGGTTCATCGCCGGAACGGGTAGTTTGCGGAAGCGGCGGCGCGGGATGCCGGCCGGCTGCGCAACCCGCCAGGACGACGAAGAGCGCAGGCAACGTGACGCGAGAGGCGATGCATTTCCACTGCATGGCTTGCCCCAATGAAAGACAAAACCGCAGTGTAGCGAATCGGCGTGAACGGGCGATGACGGTGCCGCGCGTTCGGCGGGATGGAGCAGGATTGAAGCGGGACGCGCATCAGCGGCGCGTCCCGCCTGCAAGGATCAGGTTTCGTCCGGTGTGGTGTCGGCGCGGTTTTGGATGGCGTTCACCACCATCGGCTCGACTTCCAGCCAGCGTTCCAGGATCATCGGATCGTCGGATTCGCACAGCAGCGCATCGAACATGTGATGTTCCACCGCGTAGAGGTTGCTCATCGCGGTGCTGACGATCCTGGCGTAGAACCGTCTGCTTTCCGCGTCCATTTCAGGGAACATTTCTCTGTCGCTCATGGCAGGCTCCGGTGGAAGGAATAAATATTTCCTTGGATCATTATAGGAGTGCTTCCCGCCCGGCAATCAACATAAATTGTAAAGTGATGCGCATTTTCAACAGATGATTTTCAAAAAATCATCGATCGATGCGCCACCAGCTTGGCAGCAGATCAAGAACATTATTCCGCGTATAACGATCGTCGATCAGATGCAGCACGCCGTGGTCGTCCCGCGTGCGGATCACGCGGCCGGCGGCCTGCACGACTTTCTGCAAACCGGGGTACAGATAGGTGTAGTCGTAGCCGTTGCCGAACAGCGCGTCGATGCGCAGCCGCATCTGTTCGTTGACCTCGTTCACCTGCGGCAGGCCGAGCGTGGCGACGAAGGCGCCGATCAGGCGCCGGCCTGGCAGATCGATGCCCTCGGCGAAGGCGCCGCCCAGCACGGCGAAGCCGACGCCTCGTCCTTCCGGCGTGAAATGCGCGAGAAAGCGTTCGCGCTCGGTTTCCTCCATCCGCGGCGCTTGCCGCCATCCCTGGATGTCGGGATTTTGCGCGGTGAATATTTCCCATGCCTTCTGCAGATAGTCGTGGCTGCTGAAGAAGGCGAGATAGTTGCCTGGCCGCTGGCGGAACTGCTGCGCGATCAGGTCGGCGATTGGCTGCAGCGAGCGGTCGCGTTCGCGGTAGCGCGTCGAAATGCCGCGCGCGACGTGAACCGCGAGCTGGCTCTCGTCAAACGGCGAGGCGACATCGATGGCGACCGTATCTTCCGGCATGCCGAGCATGTCGGCATGAAAATGCCAGGGACTGAGCGTGGCGGAAAACAGCACGCTCGCATGCGCCGCCGCGAAGCGCGGCCGCAGGAAAGGCGCGGGGACGACGTTGCGCAGGCACAGCACCGAAGTCGCGCGTGCGCCTGCACCGCGTTTCGTGATGTCGAATAACGTGTGCTCGCCGAAGGTTTCCGCCAGCCGCATGAAATGCAGCGCGTCGAAGTGGAAGCGCTGCAACGCTTCCGGCATGTCGTCCGGATGTTCGCCCATCCACTCCGCGATGTCGGCGCAGGCCTGTTGCAGCGCGAACACGAACTTGTCCTCGGCCGCAGGAAGCACGCGATACGTTTCTTCCTGGTCGCGATGCAGGGCGTTCCACAGACGGTGGATGCGGTCCAGCGGGCCTTTCAACGGCGGTGGCGCGAGCTTGCGGGCCTGCAGGAACGACGGCTGATCGAGTTCCGCCGAGTACATGCCGCGCGCGCGTTCGATCATGTTGTGCGCCTCGTCGATCAGCAGGCCGACCTTCCATTCGTTTTCCACCGTCAGCGCATGCAGCAGCGCGCTGACGTCGAAGTAGTAGTTGTAGTCGCCGATTACCACGTCGCTCCAGTGCGCGAGCTCTAGGCCCAGGTAATAGGGGCAGACCCGGTGCGCCAGCGCGATCACGCGCAAGGCATCGCGGTCGAGCAGCGCGGCGTCGACGGCGGCCTGTCGCGCGGCCGGCAGCCGGTCGTAGAAACCTTGCGCGAGCGGGCAGGAGGCGCCGTGACAGGTCTTGTCCGGATGCTCGCAGGCCTTGTCGCGCGCGGTCAGTTCGAGCACGCGCAGCGGCAAGGCGGACTGGCCGGCGCGCAGCATCCCGATCGCGTCCAGCGCCAGCCGGCGGCCCGGCGTCTTCGCCGACAGGAAGAAAATCCTGTCGATGCCCTGCGCGGGGCTGGCTTTCAGCAGCGGAAAAATGCTGGCGATCGTCTTGCCGATGCCGGTCGGCGCCTGCGCCATCAGGCAGCGCCCCGAGGCCGCCGCCCTGTAGACCGATTCCGCCAGGTGGCGCTGGCCGGGACGGAACGCCGCGTGCGGAAAAGCCAGCGCGGTCAGCGCCGCGTCGCGCGCGGCGCGGTGCGCGGATTCCTGTCGCGCCCAGGCCAGGTAGCGTGCGCACTGCTGCTCGAAGTGCTGCCGCAGCGCGTCGGCGGCATGCGTTTCGGCCAGCACCGTTTCCTTCTGGCTGCCGATGTCGAAATAGACCAGCGCGACCTCGATTTCCGGCAGCCCGCGCGACGCGCACAGCAGCCAGCCGTAGATCTTCGCCTGCGCCCAGTGCAGTTGCCGGTGGTTGCCGGGCATCGCGTCGAGCTTGCCGCGGAAGGTCTTGATCTCCTCGACGCGGCGGCGGCGCGGGTCGTAGCCGTCGGCGCGCCCGCGCACGTGCAGATCCTGGTAATCGCCTTCCAGCGCGACTTCGGCCTCGTAGTGGCGCGGCCGGCGCGCCCGCACGGTGGCGTGGCCCTGCATGCCGTCCAGCGCGGACGGCGACGGCGTGAAGCGCAGGTCGAGATCGCCGCATTTCGCGGTGAAGGCGCACAGCGCGCGGACCGCCACGGCATGGGGCATGCGGCTCATGCGTCTTGCTTCCACCGCACGGTGCAGACGGCGACCGGCAGGCCGTGCGCGGCGCAGTAATGCAGCCAGCGCTGCTGATTGTCTTGCAGGCGGTCGCCCGGCCCCTTGACCTCGATCATGCGGTAGCACTTTTCCGCGGGTTGGAACTGGATCAGGTCGGGCAGGCCGGCGCAGTTGGCGGACAGGTCGGCCAGCATGCGCGCGAAGTACAGCCGCAGGTGCGCGGGCGGCAGGCAGTCCAGCGCCAGCCGCAGCAGGGCTTCGTCGAGCACCTGCCAGAAAACGAAAGGCGACTGGATGCCCTGCTTGGCATGGTAGGTGCCGAGGATGGTGGCGCGATGGCGGCCGTCGTCGAGCTGCGCGAGGCAGTCGGCGAACAGGTGTGCGCGGCGCTGCCGGAAATCGGCGCTGTGCAGGTCGGCCGGACCGTGATGGAACGGATGGAAGAAGGCGCCCGGCAGCGGGGCGAAGATGGCCGGCCAGCACAGCAGGCCGAACAGCGCGTTCAGCAGCGTGTTCTCGACATAGAAAACCGGCGCCTCCGGCGACGACAGATGGTCGCGCACGACCCATTCCACCGACGCCGGCGCATCGGGCATGGGTAGCGCGAGATCGATGCGTTCCACGGCCGGCGCGGGCACGGCCGTCGCGCGCGGATGCCCGAGCCGGCGGCGCAGGCGCGGCAGCAGGCGTTGCAGCGCCTGATGTTCGGCTTCGCTCTCCGGCGCATCCGCCGCTTTCTGCGCCAGCGCGTGGGCCGCCTCGATGTCGCCGCCGCGTTCCAGGATGCGCAGGCGGCGCAGCCGCGCGCCGGGATGGCGGCAGGCGCGATACGTCGCCAGGGCGGCGGGCAGCGCGCCGTCCTTCTCGTAGCGTTGCGCGAGGCGGTACAGCAGCCGGTGCCGGCGGCTTTCCAGCCATGCGTTTTCCAGTGGATGCATCGGCATGTCGGCGGCGACGTCGTCGAGGTCCGCGTCCTGTTCGAGGCGTTCGCGGCAGCGGTGCAGGTGCAGGTAGTCGTCGACGTCACGACGACAGGTAAAGCCGCGCGAGGAGGGCGAGAACGCGACCTGCTCGAAACGGTAGATGCCCAGGTCCGACAGCACGAATTCCGACCAGGTCTGGTTCAGGTTGCCGAAATACATCAGACGCAGCCGCTCGCACAGCGGCGCGATGCGCATCGCGTAGACGCCTTCTTCCAGATCGGCGTGCCAGGCGTGCAGCGGCCGGGCTGGTTGCGCATGGGTGCCGCGCAGGCATGCCAGCAGTTCCGCCTTGCGCGGCAGGCTCGCCTGGCCGGAAAGGCGGAAGACGCGCAGGATTTCCGATTTCGTCAGCAGGCCGAACAGGGCGTCGACGTCGAGCGGCGGATGGCGCTCCAGCCAGCCCTCGGCGACCAGCGCGTCGGCGGCCAGGTCGGGACAGCCGATCTCGTCGTAGCGCAGCTTGCCCGAACGGAATAGCGGGCCCTTGCGCATCACCATGCGCACCAGCAGCGCGCGCGAGGCCAGCGGCAGCGCCGGGAAGCGGGCAATGAAGCGGCGTTCGTCGGCGGCCAGCAGATCGTCGTAGCGCGCGGCGATCCAGTCGAGCACGTGCTGGAAGTTTTCCAGGTAGTAGAACGGGCGAGGCGGAACGGCGGACATGGAAGGACGGGCGGAACGGGTAGCAATTACTGTGTCTTTATACAGTATATCGCCTTCGCTGCCGCGTCCGGCGTCGCGCGGGTAAAAGCGCAAGCAAAACGCGCAAGCAAAAAGAGCAGGCACGTGGCCTGCTCCAGGGGACGACGAATCGCGGCGGCTAGTAGGCGCCCATGTAATCCTTCTTGCCGATTTCGACGCCGTTGTGGCGCAGGATCGCGTAGGCGGTCGTGACGTGGAAGAAGAACTGCGGCAGCGCGTACGACAGCAGGTAGCTCTGGCAGGTGAACCGGCGTTCGTGCGGCGTGCCGGGACGCGTGACGACTTCGCGTGCTTCCTGCCCGTCGATCTGCGCCGGTTGGACGGTGTCGAGGAAGGCCAGCGCGTCGGCGATCAGCGCCTGCAGGTCGGCGAAGGTCTGCTGCTTGTCTTCCACTTTCGGGATGTCCTTGTTCGACAGGCGGGCCGCGGCGCTGCGCGCGAAGTCGCAGGCGATCTGCACCTGGCGCAGCAGCGGGAACATGTCCGGGTACAGGCGCGATTGCAGCAGCACGGCCGGATCAAAGTTGTGTGCGGTCGCGTGCGCTTCGCCCTTTTTCAGGATGTCGGCCAGGCTGCCGAGCATCTGTTTGTAGACGGGAATGGATGCGGCGTAGAGGGTAATCGTCATTTTTTTGTCTCCGGGTGAAAGGTGCGGAGATTATAGGAAGGAATGCCGGATCTTGCCGGCGTCACTCGGCCGCCGTTGCGGTAGCGCCGCGTTGCGCTTGGACACCGGCGAGTCCTTGCTGCTGCCGCTGTTGCTGCATGACGAAACCGTCGAAGGCCGCCAACAGCGGGCGGACGCGTTCGGCGTCGGCTTCGAACTGCATCAGCGCGTAGCAGACCGCTTCGTAGGTCGAGAGCTGGCCCGGCTTGTGCGCCTTGCGGATCGCGTAGCGCGAAGGTGGTGCACGGTCGAGCGCAAGGCGCGGCAGTGATTGCAGCAGGGGATTCAGGTACAGCATCTTGCGGCTCTTGCGCCAGGTGGCGTCGAGCACGACGAGGCGCAGCCGGCCGTCCTTATACGCGCCGACGCTGTCGGTCGGGTGCGGGCCGGACGTGGTTGTGCCTGCGTTGTCCGGATACAGCAGGACGGGCTGTACATCGGGTTCCGCATCGGGCGAGAACGGCGCGAACAGCAGGGCGCGCAATTGTTCTTCCCCGAACTGCTCGCTCACGTGGAGCCGGCTGTTCGCCAGGCTCAGGTGCAGCAGCCGGGCGCTGCCCTTCGCGTGGCCGGTTTCGAGCGGATGCTGCAGCAGCAGCACTTCGGTGCCGTGCCGGGTGGGCACGATCCAGTCGCAGATGCACGCCGACTGCGGACGCAGGCAACGCGGACAACAGGAACGTCGGGCGAGAGTGGAGGACGTGTGGGACATGCGGGACATGGGATTCAGGCGCCGTCCAGTTTGAGGAATTTTTCCATGTCGCGGGCCTCGAGCGGTCTGCTGAAATAGTAACCTTGCATTTCGTCGCAGCCGCAACGGCGCAGGAAGCGATGCTGCTCTTCGTTTTCCACGCCTTCCGCCAGCACCTTCAACTTCAGTTCATGCGCCAGCAGGACGACGGCCGTGGCAATCGCCTTGTCGTCTTCGTCGTCCGGCAGGTCGCACACGAAGGAGCGATCGAGTTTCAACCGTTCGATCGGGAAGCGCTTCAACGCGCTCAGGCTCGAATACCCGGTGCCGAAATCGTCGATCGAGAATTGTATGCCCAACGCCCGCAGTTCGCGCATGACGGCCACCGCGTGCGGAAGATTCTGCATGATCAGGCTTTCCGTCAGTTCCAGGTCGAGGTGGCGCGCTTCCAGGCCGCTTTCCCGCAGCGCTTGCGTCACCTGCGTCGTCAAGCCGTTGTCCTTGAATTGGCGCGCCGATACGTTGACCGACATGCCGAGCGCCGGCATGCCGGCATCCTGCCATGCCTTGGCCTGCTTGCAGGCGGTGCGCAGCACCCATGCGCCAATGGGAACGATGAGACCGGTTTCCTCCGCCAGGCCGATGAACTCGGCCGGCGGCACCACGCCTTTTTCCGGATGCCGCCAGCGCAGCAGCGCTTCGATGCCGATGATCCGGCCTGTCCGCAAATCCACCTGCGGCTGGTACGCCAAAAAGAATTCCTCGCGCAGCAGCGCGTTGCGCAAGCCTTCCTGCAGCAGCAGCTTTTCCTGCACCCTGGCGTTCATCTGGGCGGTGTAGAACTGGTAGTTGTTGCGGCCCATCGCCTTGGCCTGGTACATGGCGGCGTCGGCGTTCATCAGCAACGTGTCGCTGTCGGCGCCGTCGGCCGGGTAGATGGCCAGGCCCATGCTGGAGGTCACTTCCAGTGTCTGGCCGCCGATGTGGATCGGTTCGGCAATGGCCTCGCGCAGTTTCTGCAGCGTGGGCGTGATGGCCTCCATCTGTTCCGATTGGTCGGCCAGCACGATCACGAACTCGTCGCCGCCCAGGCGCATGACGGTATCGGTCTGCCGCACGCACTGCACCATCCTGGCGGCAACGGTTTTCAGCAATTCGTCCCCGGCCTTGTGGCCGAGGCTGTCGTTGATCAGCTTGAAATTGTCCAGGTCCATGAAGACGACGGTGACGCAGCGGCCGGCGCGCTGCGCATGCAGCATGGCCTGCCGGATGCGGTCTTCCAGCAAGGTGCGGTTCGGCAGGCCGGTCAGCGCGTCGTGGTGCGCCATGTGGCTGATGCGCTCCTCCGCCTGCTTGCGTTCGGTGATGTCGCGCACGATCGCCACCACGCCGTCTTCCACCCGGACGATCTGGCGATAGAGCCAGATCGCCTGCACGCCGGGCATGTCGTTTTTCCATTCCACTTCATGTACCGTGCCGGTGCGCGCGACCTGTGCGAGTTCGTCCAGCAAGCCGTTGGTGCGGGCTTGCGGCAGCAGCTGGCGCAGGCGCTTGCCGAGCAGTTCGTCCTTGGTCCGGCCGAACATCCGTGCGCCGCGGTCGTTGACGTTGTCGAGGACGAAGTCGGTGATGGCGTCCCGGCTTTCGTACACCGCCCGCAACACGAACACGGCATCGAGGCTGGCGGTGGAAGCGGCGTAGTAGGTTTCCTGGTCCTTGCGGGTGCGCTTGCGGCTTTTTGCCAGTTGCCAGGACATCCGCGTCAGCATGGCCGTCACGGCGAGCAGGAAGATGCTGGCCGTCGCGGCGATCCATAGGTATTTGCGTTCGCGCTTGTGGAACACGCCAAGTTGCTCGGCCTTCGACAGGCCCGCCACCACGGCGAGCGGGAAACCGTACAGCCGGCGCGCGTTCGTGTAGCGCTCCACGCCGTCCCAGGGATCGACCAGTAGCCTGCTGTCCGGATCGTCGCCGAGGATGCCGAGCAGATTGCCCGAGGATTTGCCCCATGAAATGCGGTCGCCGGTGCGCCTGACGAGAAACCGGCCATCGGCGTCGATGAGGCCGAGCACGCCATGCTCGCCCAGCACGCTGTCATCGTAGGCGCTGGTGAAGTAGTCGGGATCGACCGACAGCATGGCGACGCCGTTGAAGGTGCCGTCGGTCGTGTCGAGACGGCGGCAGAAGCGGATTTCCCAATGGCCATCCGGCGTCGCGTTCGCCGTGACGGCAGGCGCAGCGCCTGCGTTATTGCGGCACGCCGAAAAATACGGCCGGCTGGCGACGTTGCGTCCTGTCTCCGGATGCGTGCTGGCGATCACGTTGCCGTCACGGTCCGCGACGCTGATGTCGAAGATGAGCGTCGACGGCAGCAGGCCCGCTTCCTGCAGGTCGGACAGCGTAGAGCGCTTTTTCCGAAGGGCGTAGGCGTAGCCGATGGTTCTCAGCGTCTGGTCGATGGTGCCCAGGTTGCGGGTCATCTGCGCTTCGTAGGTTTCCACCAGTTCGCGGGACGAATCCGCCGCGGCAAGTTCGACGGCGGCGCCTTCCACGCGGATCAGATGATCGGTGCCTAGCCAGATGATGCCGAGCAGCAGGAACGCGAACAGCGGAAACAGGATGTAGGTTTCCAGCGTGCGCCCCAGCGCGAGTTTCAGTAGCGTGTCGTGCTTCATCGCGGAATGCCTGAACGATGTGGCTTGCTTCGGCCCCGGCCCGCGCTGTCCGCGATGCGCAATTTTTCGCCGGGCAGGGCGCCGGTCTCGGTGACTACTTCGTCAACACCACGATTTTTACCTTGGAATCCACCTCGGAGCGCTCGATGTAGCCGATGAAATTCGGATGATCTGCCAGCACCTTCTTGACCCTTTCGCTCGGCGACACTTCGCGCGGCGGCTGCCCCTCGCCGGTGAAGACGATCTTCGACCAGTAGGCCTTGATCTGGGCCGGGGAGCGGTTGGCGTATTCCATGTAGAAGTCGTCGCGTATCTCGGTGCCTTCGGCCTGGTCGATCGGCACCGCCGGTTCGCCGTCGGGAAAGCGGTTCAGCTTGCCGAGGAAAATGTCGATGACCTCGTTTTTGCTCAACGCATACACCGGGCTCTTGGCCGACACGACCGGCACCACGTCGGCAACGGCGGCGCCGCTTGCGAGGCTCAGCGCCAGCGCCAGCGCCGGTGCCCAGGATGGATTTCGATTCAAGAAAGACATGTTCAGCACCTTTCTAAAACACGAAATCGAAGATGGCGCTGACCACACTGTAGCTGCCGCCGGGGACGAAGCCCGGCAGTTGATGATCCAGTGTGCCGGGAGAATTCTTGCCGAGGCGGCTGTAGTCGTATTGGAGCTTGAATGCCACGTTGCGGGCAAAATCCCAACGCACGCCGACGGAAATGGTCTTTTGTATCGGTGCGCCCGCCAGCTGTTCGTTCAGCGCGGCATTCAACGACGCGGCATCGGCGTTCAACACGGCAAACGGGGCGCCGCCGGGAAGCGCCGTGACGCCGGGATCGCTTTGCGGGCTTTTCAGGTCCGCCTCGGCGTAAGTGATATACGGCGTGAATTTGCCGAGCCGGTAGCCGCCGGTCGCGTACCATGCCTGGCGCTTGCCGAATACCGAACGGGTATCGGTCTGGCCCCATTCCGCCATGACGAACCAGTCGCCGGGATCGTAGCTGGCGCCGATGCTGAAGAAGGTGATCGGCGTGTCGTCGGGATCGTACCGGTCGGCCAGCGCGTCCGCCTGCGCCGCCGCCTGCGGCGCGTAGGCTTGCACGGCAGGATTTGCGGCGAACTGCCGGTAGCCGTTGAACAGCGGCGCGAACTGGTCGAGGGAAAACTTGCTCTGGGAATAGGCGGCATGCAGCGTCATCGCGCCGTATTCCATCGTGTCGGCGATCAGCCACGCGTCTTTCGCGCTGACCGTGCCGCCGTTTTCCGGCACTTCGGCGCTCGACGAACCGTAGGCGACCTGCAGGTTGTGGCTGGCTGCGCCGAGCCGCAGGCGGTAGTTGAGATCCACGCCGTCGCTGTTGGTCAGCGGGACCAGTCCGTACACTTCGACCGGCGGGCGCACCCACGGCTGCGCGTAGCCGACCTTGCGGGTGTCGCTTTCCAGGAAGCTCGGCGTGACGATGCGTCCGACGCGCACGCTCAGGTCCGGCGTGAACGCGTATTTGACGTTGCCCCATTCGACCTGGGGACGGTAGCTCTTGTCGTAGCGTTGTTCCGAGACGACCTGCAGCACGGCGGAGAACTGCTGGGTGAATTGCGCGCTGAACTGGACGCCGAGGCGGCTGTCGACGTCGGGACTCCACGAGTGGCCGCGCCCGGCACCGGTGCCCTGCAGGTCGTTGGCGAGGAAGTCCGCCTTGTCCTCGCTCGAATGCGCGAGGCCGAGCGTGCCGAAGCCGTCGAATGAAAATATCGGGCCGCCGGATTGCTCCGATTGGGCGTACGCGGCATTGCTCAGTACGAGCGTCGCGCAGGCGAGGCCTAGCATTTCTCTTTTCATTGGTTTTCTCGACGCACCAATTGAATCTCCTGAACCCAGTATCCCAGATGGAGTTTCCATATGGAAATAATTGTGCGCGGGTGATGCGTCGTTTCCACAATTGCGTCTTTTTGTTAAATAAGCCCAAACGGCATGGAAATCTGATACGGATCTGCCGCCATCACAGCAACCCTGCACGGGCAGGAGCGTCGTTCGCGCTTCGGTCTTGCGGACGCCCAGAGTTTCCGCCGCTCCTCCAGTAACATTGGGCTATAATGAGAATCATTGCTATTCTTATTGACGATTTGTGAATCTGTCCCAGCTCAGTCCGTTCACCCCTGCAGTCATCGATGAAGTAGAGAGCGTGTCGGGCAACGACCCGATCGCGAAACGGCTCCGGGAACTGGGATTCGTCAATGGCGAACCGGTGCGCATCGTGGCGCGCGGCCCGCTCGGCGCCGACCCGCTGCTGGTGCAGATCGGCTTTACGCGGTTCGCATTGCGCCGCGCGGAAGCGCAACGCGTGCGCATACACCTGGCCGATTGAGTACGTTCATGTCCCATTCCCTCATTGCGCTGGTCGGCAATCCCAATTGCGGCAAGACGGCCTTGTTCAATCAGTTGACGGGCAGCCGCCAGAAGGTGGCGAACTACGCCGGCGTCACGGTCGAACGCAAGGAAGGGCGGTTCACCGCGCCGTCCGGCCGCGTGTTCAACCTGCTCGACCTGCCCGGCGCCTACAGCCTGGACGCGACCAGCCCCGATGAAGTCATCACGCGCGACATCTGCCTGGGCCGCATGCCGGGCGAAGCCGAACCCGACCTGATCGTATGCGTGGCCGACGCCACCAACCTGCGCCTGCATTTGCGCTTCGTACTGGAAGTGAAACGTCTGGGCCGGCCGATGGTGCTGGCGCTGAACATGATGGACGCGGCGCGCAAGCGCGGCATCCGCATCGACCGTGAGGAACTCGAGCGCCAGCTCGGCATGGACGTGATCGAAACCGTCGCGATCCGGACCGGCGGCGCGAAGGCGCTGATCGAGCACCTGGATCGGACCGTCGATACGCAGGCGGCGCGGCCGGCGGCGATCGAGGACGACGTGCATGCGCAGGTGCGCCGCATCCTGGCCGCGGCAGTGGCCATGCCGCGCGCGACGTCGGCGATCGACGACCGCATCGACCGCGTGCTGCTGCATCCGGTATTCGGCCTTGCCATCCTGGCGGTGGTGATGTTCTTCATGTTCCAGGCCGTGTTCTCGTGGGCGCAGCCGTTGATGGACGGTATCGCGAACGGCGTCACGGCGGTCGGCGCGTGGGTGACGGCGATGCTGCCGGACGGCCTGCTGCGCAGCCTTGTCGGCGACGGCATCTTCGCGGGCTTGGGCTCGGTGCTGGTGTTCCTGCCGCAGATCCTGATCCTGTTCCTGTTCATCCTGGTGCTGGAAGAGTCCGGCTATCTGCCGCGCGCGGCCTTCCTGCTGGACCGCATCATGTTCAAGGCCGGCCTGACCGGACGTTCCTTCATTCCGCTGCTGTCGAGCTTTGCCTGTGCGATTCCCGGCATCATGGCCACGCGCAGCATCCAGGATCCGCGCGACCGGCTGACGACGATCCTGGTGGCGCCGCTGATGACCTGTTCCGCGCGGCTGCCGGTCTACACCCTGCTGATCGCCGCCTTCATTCCGGCTCGAACCGTGTGGGGCCTGTTCAACCTGCAGGGCGTGGTGCTGTTCGTGTTGTACGTGGCGGGCATCGTCGGCGCCTTCGCGGTGGCGTCCTTCATCCGCTTCCTGCGCAAGGACAAGAGCGAGCATGCGCTGCTGATGGAATTGCCTTCCTATCGCATGCCGAGCGTGCGCAACGTGGCGATCGGACTGTGGGAACGCGCGCTGATCTTCCTGCGCCGCGTGACGACCATCATCCTGTCGGTAACGATCATCCTGTGGTTCCTGTCGACTTTCCCGTCGCCGCCGGCAGGCGCCACGCTGCCGCCGATCGACTACAGCTTCGCCGGCCGCCTCGGCCATCTGCTTGAGCACCTGTTCGCGCCGATCGGCTTCAACTGGCAGATCTCCGTCGCGCTGATTCCCGGCATGGCGGCGCGCGAAGTGGCGGTTTCCGCGCTGGGCACGGTGTACGCGATGTCGGGCACCGAGGATGCGGTGGCGGCGCAGCTCGGCCATACGATCGCGGCGCAATGGTCGCTGGCGACCGCGCTGTCGCTGCTGGCATGGTACGTGTTCGCGCCGCAGTGCATGTCCACGCTGGCGGTGATCCGCCGTGAAACCAATTCCCGCCGCACGGTTGCCGTCGCAGCCGGTTACCTGTTCGGCCTGGCCTATCTGGCCGCGTTAGTGACATATCAGATCGCGAGGGTGCTGTCATGAACGGTTCGCAATGGATGCAGGGCGCCATCATCGCGGCGGCGGTGGCGTGGAGCGTGCTGCACGTGGTGCGCAAGTATTTTCCGCGCGGGATGGCCCGCATGCAGACCTCGCTTGCCGAAACGCTGCGTCATGCGCGCCCGGCCTTCGTGCGCAGGCTTGGCGACCGCCTGCAGCCGACGACGTCATCCGCAAGCGATGGCGGCTGCGGCAGCGGCTGCACGAGCTGTTCGACCTGCGATGCGAATCCGCAGAAGGATGTCAAGCCGCTGGAATTCCATCGTCACATCTGAATCCTTTATGCATGCCGTCCTGATCGGGCGCCATCGCTTCATTCGTTCCGCCGGCGCAAGGCGGAAGCGCAGCGCCGTCCGGCGTCCTGTCGATTGACAATCCTTCTTCCTGCCTGCAGCATCTCGCCGCAGCGATCTGCCGCCCCGTGGACAGTTTCTTTTTTTTGTACGGCAGGAGCCTTGTCCTTATCCGCTTCAATCAGTTATTGCGTAACCGGTATCTCCCGATAGGCAGCGCATAGAATGAACGCCTCGGTTCGGCCCGCTACCCAAGATGACATGCCAGCACGCTGGCGAAGCAATGCACACACACGTATGGCACTGACCAATGCAGAAAAGCAACGTCGTTTCAGGAATCGGCATCTTGGTCTCGGAGGAAGGCGCGAGCCGCTGCAGTGTCTGATCGCCATTCCGGCCAAGCGTAATCTCGAACGCCTGGCCTGCCACTACGGACATTCGATGACGGCCATGCTCGAAATGCTGGTCAATGAACGGACCATCGAATTGCTCAGAAAGCTGAACGACTGGGAGCAGAAGAATTTCTTCGCGCAGGTCCCGACCTATCGTCCGGGCAAGAAGAAATCGGAGTGCGGCTGGGAAAGGATCAGCTTCTACTCGATCTCGCTGTGCAACTGCATGCCGGCGGACGATGATGCTCCTGCGGGCAGTGGCCATTGCCTCTGGTAGGAGCGTGTGCGCGCGGCATCGTCCGTTCGCCATCCTGCGGCGCGTTGATGTATCGCGCGTCAGTGCGGCGGCCAGGTCCGGCAGAAGTCGATGAAGGCATGCAGGCGCGCCGACAGCAGCTTGTTCTTCCGGTACACCAGGTAGAAATGCCGCGAGAAGGTCGGCAGCGTCGTTTCCAGTTCCACCAGCCGGCCGCTCTCCAGGAAATCGCCGACCACCAGCCGTGACAGGCAGGCGACGCCCAGCCCCGCCGCCGCCGCATGCTTGATCGTTTCCGAACTGCCGAACTCGCCGGCCGAATGCAGCTGGTGCAGGTGCGGCTGCAGCGCGTTCTCCACCACTTCCCGCGTGCCCGAGCCCGGTTCCCGCAGCAGCCAGCGCGCCGCGCGCAATGCCTTGACCGTCGTCTTCCTGTTGTGTCCTTCCTTCGCCAGCGGGTGGTCGGGCGCGCAGACGATGACCATTTCGTCGCTGATCCACGTTTCGACCTGCAGGTCGGGATCGTGGCAGGGGCCTTCGATCAGGCCGACGTCGATCGAGAAGGCGCTAGCAGCCGCGGCCACGTCGGCCGTGTTGGCGATCATCACGCGCGGATTGCCGTGGCCCTGGCCGGCCGTCCAAGCGGCGATCAGGTGCGGCAGCAGGTAGGTGCCGATGGTCGTGCTGGCGCCGATGTGCAGGCCGACGGCGCCGGCAGCGGGGGACGTGAACTCCTGCTCGATCGATTGCGCCCAGTCCAGCATCTGCCGCGCCTGCGGCAGCAGCAGACGGCCGTTGTCGTTGATGACCAGGCGCTTGCCGACACGGTCGAACAACTGCACGGCGAGCACGCTTTCCAGTTCGTTCAGCGCCGCACTGGCGGCGGACTGCGACAGCGCCACCGCATCGGCAGCAGCCGACGTGCTGCCGTGATCGGAGACGGCGAGGAAGATCTGCAGCTGGCGCAGGGTGAGGCGCATGGCATTCCTTGTTACCTGATTTTTAGGTTGATTATACAAAAATATACCGTTTTATTTATTCAACGCGGATACGTACAGTGCCTCCATGCGACATTCCTCCAGGAGAATCACATGCACGCAACGCACACCACCGTTTCTCATCCGACCGCATCCGGCCGGCTTGCCGCGCTGGCCGGCAGGCACAAGTACCTGTGGCAGGGTCTGCTGCTGACCTTGGCGATCGCGACCGTCTCGATCGAGGCCGGCAAGCTGGACATCTTCCAGATGCACGGCATCAGCTCGCTGACGCTGGCCATCATGGTCGGCATCGTGGTCGGCAACACCGTCTACAGCCGCATGGCGCGCGCATGCGAGCACGGCGTCGGCTTTTCCAAGCAGATGCTGCTGCGTGCCGGCATCGTGCTGTACGGCTTCCGCCTGACCTTCCAGGACATCGGCCACGTCGGCCTGGCCGGCATCGTGATCGACCTGCTGGTGCTGTCGTCGACGTTCGGCCTGTCGGTATTCCTTGGCACGCGGCTGTTCGGGCTGGAACGCGACGAGGCCATCCTGATCGGCGCCGGCAGCTCCATCTGCGGCGCGGCGGCGGTGATGGCGACGGCGCCGGTGGTGCGCGCGCGCAGCGAGCCGATCGCGATCGCGGTGTCGACCGTGGTCGTGTTCGGCACCGCGGCGATCTTCGTCTATCCGCTGCTGTACCAACTGAACATGCATCTGCATTTCCTGTCCAGCTCGCCGTCCATCTTCGGCGTGTACGTCGGCTCCTCGGTGCACGAAGTGGCGCAAGTAGTGGCGGCGGCACGCTCGATCAGCGCCGGCGCGGCGGACACCGCGGTCATCACGAAGATGGTGCGCGTGATGATGCTGGCGCCGTTCCTGATCCTGCTTTCCTTCTGGTGGAAGGGCAAGCAGCACCATCACGGCGGGCATGCCGGCCAGGCGACGCGCCTGGCGATTCCCTGGTTCGCGTTCGCCTTCATCGGCGTGGTGGCCTTCAACTCCTTGCAATGGGTGCAGCCGGCTGTGCTGACGCATGTCAATGACGTCGATACGCTGATGCTGTCGATGGCGATGGCCGGGCTGGGGCTGACCACGCACATCGGCGCCGTCCGCCGCGTCGGCATCCGTCCGCTGCTGCTTGCCGCGCTGCTGTTCGGCTGGCTGATCGCGGGCGGCGCGGTGATCAACCGTGTCGTCGGAAGCGTGCTGTAATGCCGCGGAAATGCGGTGGGGGAGAGGCTGGAGTTGCTATCAAAGACGGTTGCCGATGACGGTCTCTTCTTCCGTCATTCCGCGCAAGCAGGAATCAAAAAATGGCATCCGCATGCGCGGCAACTGGGTTCCCGCCTGCGCGGGAACGACCGGTGATATGCCGACCAGTCCAACCTTCCTAAGTTTTTCGCCTATGCAAAGGTAGCAGTCGCGTGTGTAGACTACCGCAACCTTCCTCCGTCATTCCCTATACGTTCAAATTTCATGAGCGTTAAGATTCCCGAGGACGCTTGGGAGAGAGACGGCATGCTGGGTCGTTCCCAAGGCAAGCAGCCTGCAGCGCAGATAAGCAGCCGTCTCTCACAT
>Ga0164242_10002838_pt1 | contig 19951 bp, 20 predicted proteins | sample OricomgcompostMG_FD_108783 | JGI IMG/M metagenome (GOLD analysis project Ga0164242, IMG submission 108783) | Miracle-Growth compost microbial communities from Emeryville, California, USA - Original compost - Miracle growth compost (MG) ... | reverse complement strand
GGAACTGATCCGCCTTCCAGGCGTTGGGCACGTCCCGATGTCCGATAACCCCTTGGCGGTGGCCGAACTGATTCTTCAGGTCACCGGCACCGTCGACCGCGCGGCGGTATCCACCGAAGGGTGACCATGAAGGCCGACACCGACGACAACCGGCTTGCCGCCTGGGGCGGAGGGCCCGACCTCAGTGCCTGGGAAGCACTGATGTGGCGGGCCGAAGGTGATTACCGCACCCGGTCGACGGGGGTGGTCATCGAGTTACTGGACGCCGAACCGGATTGGGATCGGGTGGTGGCCGCCCACGATCGGCTCACCCTGCAGATCCCGCGGCTGCGCGAACGCATCGTCGAGCCGGTGCTGCCCTTGGTCTTGCCGGCTTGGTCTCCCGACCCGCATTTCGACCTGAGTTATCACCTGCAACGGGTACGGCTGTCGGGTGACGGTTCGTTGGCCGAACTGCACGCCCTCGCCGCCCAGTTCGCCGTCCGCCCATTGGATCCCCAGCGGCCCCCGTGGGAGGCCCTGCTGGTGGTGGGCGTCACCGGCGGCCAAGCTGCCTATTTGTTCAAACCGCACCACAGCCTTAGTGATGGCATTGGCCTGCTGCAGCTGCTCGATCTCACCCACGGGCACAGTCGGGACGCCGGGCCGACCTCTGATCAGCCACTGCCAGAGCCTCGGCGCCGCGAATCGCCCGAGGGTCTGCTGGTAAACCGACTGGCCGACAAGATAATCGGTGTCCCGGCCGCCGTTTCGCGCGAGGCGGTTCAGCTGGTCGGCCGGTTGGCCGCCGACCCGGTCGGCACGGCAATCGAAACCGTTGGGTTCGCAAGGTCACTGCGCAGGATGTTGACGCCACCCGATGCACCCCGGTCCCCCGCGTTGAGCGACGGCGGGTCACGCTACCGGCTGATCACCCATGACGTGCCACTGAGCGACTTGAAGGCGGCCGGGAAAGCCGCCGAGGGGTCGGTCAACGACGCGTTTTTGGCAGCGATCCTCGGTGGGGTCCGCCGCTACCACGAAAAGCTCTCCGTTGCCGTCGACTCCATACCGATCGGAATTCCGATCAGCCTACGCACCGACACCGATCCCATGGGCGCCAACAAGTTTGCCGGTGCCCGGTTCGTGGCGCCGGTCGGTGACCCTGATCCCAAGAGCCGTATCGCCGCTATCCACCGCTTCATCTCCGACGCCCGCATGGAGCCCGCGCTGGGATTCCTCGACCTCATCGCACCGGCGCTCAGCCGCCTGCCGGGGATGCTGCTCACCCGCATCGCCGGTGCCATGACCGGCGCGTCCGACCTGCAGGCATCCAATCTCGGGTCCATCAGCCGCCCCCTGTATCTGGCGGGTGCACGGGTGACTCGCATCTACCCGATGGGGCCGAGACCCGGTGTCGCGGCCATGGTGACGATGGTCTCCTACGACGGAACCTGCTGCATCGCGGTCAACTTCGACCCCGACGCGATCACCGACGCGGCAGAGTTCTCGACCTGCTTGCGGGAGGGATTCGACGAGGTGATCGCAGTGGCCACAACGGATTGAAATGGACAACATCGAGCAGGCGCGCGAAGTCGTAGACGCCGCCGAAAGGGTTCTCGGCGTCCAGCCGATCCTGCCCACGCTAGACGATGTCGACTCGGCTGCGACTGCGTTGTCGGTGGTCCGTCGCATGCTAGGCGAACAACTGGCCGACGAGACCGACCCTGCACGGACCCGGCAGATTGCAGTCATCCTGATGCGCTCGGAACACGCTCAAACCTCGGTGCTCGACGCCATCCTGGCACGACGCGAGTCCCAGGCCTGCAGTACTAGGGACGCAGTGGGGCGACTGCGCGCAACGAGGTCCACGGCAGAGCTGATCGAGCGAGCCGCGGCCGAAGCCCACCACCTGGGGTTCGACCGAATCTTGTTCTCTCGCATCGGTCGCGGGATGTGGTTGCCGTCGTCGGCATATGCGGGCGCAGACGAGGGGTTCGCCCACACGCTGTTGCAGGCAGGGTTGGCGCACCCCCGCAAGCTAACCGGGGCTCTACTCGAAGGCGAGATGGTGCGCCGTGGTGCCCCCATCCTGGTCCGCAATCCCCAAGCCAATCCCCACGTATATACCGAGTTGGTTTCTCTCACCGACACCAAAGCCTATGTCGCGGCTCCAGTACGCGCCTGGGGCAAACCGATCGGCCTGCTCCACGCCGACCGACAACCGCATTCGGGCCTCATCAATGAATCGGACCGCGACGTCCTTGGAGTGTTTGCCGAGGGGTTAGGCATCGCCTTCGAGCGAAACCTACTGCTGGACCGGCTCAAGGCCCTACAGCAGGCCAGTAACGACTACGCGCGGGGGGTGAACGCGCTCGCCGACGACTTCACGGGCGCGGTGGCGGAGAGCGCCGGACTGAGCGAGGGACTCGAGCCTTTCGCGTCCGGAATATCTGTCGGCACGCGTCCGCCTGTCGGCGTACATAACCGTGGCGACTCGGAGCCGCTGACCCGCCGCGAGTGGGATGTGCTGCGTGGGCTCGCCGAGGGAAAGACCAACGCGCAGATTGCAACCAGCCTATTCGTGGCCGAAGGCACCGTCAAAACACACGTCAAGCACGTGTTGCGAAAACTTGGAGCGGCGAACCGCACCGATGCTGTTGCCAAGTATCATCGAATGCTCAGTTGAACCTATTTGGCCGATACCGTTCGATTAGTGGCACGGTTCTCAGAATCTGATCAGACCGCGAATGTTGCGGCCTGCGAGCATATCCTCGTACCCCTCGTTGATGTCTTCAAGTGAGTACTCCTTGGTTACCAATTCATCGAGCTTCAGTTGACCGAGGTTGTACATCTCAAGGTAACGGGGAATGTCATAGCGTGGATTCGACGACCCGAAGAGCGACCCATGGATTGACTTCTCGTACAGGGTCAACTCGAACAGGGATCCGCTGATAGAAAATTCGGTCGGATGTCCGATCGCTGTGACAACCACTTTGCCGCGCTTGCCCACAAGGCTCAGCGCTTGACCGACGTAGGCGGCCTCAGCCACGTCGGTGGTGATGACGCACGCGTCCGCAAGCTGACCACGGGTCAGTTCGGCGACTTTACCTAGCGCCTCGTCGACGGTAGCGGCAGTGTGGGTGGCTCCGAAGTCAACTGCGCAGGCCCGCTTGTAATCGATGGGATCTACCGCCAGGATATAGCGCGCGCCAGCGGCTTTCGCGCCCTGGATCGCGTTGCTGCCAATTCCTCCCACACCCAGCACGACAACGGTATCGCCCGCGCGAACCTGAGCGGTATTGACCACGCTACCGAAGCCGGTGGGTACGCAGCAGCCAATCAACGCGGCGCGATCGAGCCGACTGCCGGCGTCGACCTTGACCACAGATGCGATGGGCACCACCGTGTATTCGGAAAATGTTCCCAGCAAACACATCTGGCCAACGCCGGAGCCGTGCGCATGAAACCGATACGTCCCGTCGAGCTGCGGACCCTGGACGATCGCGGCGCCGAGATCGCACAGATTTGTCATGCCGCGGGCGCAATACGAGCACTTCCCACACGCGGGCAGAAAGCTCAGAACCACGCAGTCGCCCTCGGTCACGTCAGTCACCCCGGATCCGACAGCGGCCACCACACCGGCGCCTTCATGGCCACCGACGACGGGAAACGGCACCGGTATGTCGCCAGTGACGAGATGGTAGTCCGAGTGGCACAGGCCGGCCGCGGTCAACTTGACCAGCACCTCGTTCGGGCCCGGGGGGTCAAGGGTGACGTCTTCAACTTGCCACTTCTGACCCACGCCCCATAAGACTGCGGCTTTCGTCCTCACCCGACAAACCTCCATTTTCTTCATAATGACTGTGCGGCAAGCCCATCCGTATCTTCGCAACCCGCACGATCCCGTGATCAATTGTCATCACACGTCAGTCCGTCAGCGCATCTCCCCAACGGGGTGTTTTTCCTGCCCCTCAACGAGGAGGCCGGCCGAATCCCTCCGCGCCAGTCATCAGCGTTTGCGCGTCGATGAGCGCACCGCTCACGTCGAGCACATGCTGCATCAACGGGTGCCCTATTAGTTGCGCCGCCAGCGCAAGCCGATAGCTGACTGCATCCCCGAATTCAACTCGTGGCCCGAGCCGTCAGGAGAGAACTCCGACAACTATGAGGCTGTGACGACGGAAACACCGATTTCGAGGCAGAGAATCTATCCCGGAAGGGAGACGTGTCAGAGATCACAACAGCTTACTCTCGGTTGCGTAAGTCGCCGGTCCTTAAGTACCGGCGATCACCACGATGATTGGGCCCGATTATGACTACCACGGACAACAACGTCCGGACCGACCTCAACACGATGGCATTTTGGGAATTGCCGCGCTCCGAACATCGCCGGACCTTCACCTGGCTACGAGCGAACCAACCGATTATCTGGAGCGACGCGCCTGAGGCTCTTGATCCCAGTCTCCACAACACTGCGGGATTCTGGTCGGTTGTCAAACACGGCCACATCCGAGAAATTTCCCGCAACCCGGAGGTTTTCAGCTCTGCTGAGGGCGTGTTCATCGACGACTTCCCAGTTTTGGAGTCGATGCTGTCATTCATCGCGACCGACCCGCCACGCCACACCGAGCTGCGCAACATTGTCACCGTCGCATTCTCTCCGCGCAATATTCGCCGTATGAACGACCAGATCAGGGACATCGTCAAAGAGATCATCGACGAGGTTGCACCCCTGGGCGAGGGCGACCTTTGTGAGTTGATCACCAAGGTGGTGCCAGGGCGGATCTTCGCGAACTTCATGGGCATCAAAGACCCCGACCAGATCCTGTACGTGATGGACGCCGCCGAGCAGTTCGCCGGGTGGCTGGATCCCGAGTGGGCTCACATCGGGTCACCGCTGATGGTGTTCGCCGACGCCTCCCAAAAGCTGCAAACCGTCGCGTTGGAGCTTGCCAAAGAACGTAGACAGAGCCCCGCCGACGACCTGCTCACGTGGGTAGCCGAAGCAGAGTACGAGGGCCGCAAACTGACCGATGAAGAACTCGGGGTTTTCTTCGCACTACTCGCGGCCGGTGCAAACGACACCACCAGGCACGCGATGGCACACGTGCTCAGTCTGTTTCAGCACAATCCCGACCAGCTCGCATACCTGATGGAGGATTTCGAGGGTCGAGCCGAGGACGCCGTCAACGAAGCGCTGCGCTTGGAACCGCCCCTGATGCATTTTCGTCGCACCGCCCTGCGTGATTACGAATTGGATGGGGTGACCATCAAGAAGGGCGACAAGGTGGTGATGTGGTACGGCTCCGGGAACCGGGACGAGGACGTCTTTGAGCGCCCCGACACCTTCGATATCAGCCGGCCCGCCAAGCACAATCCGCACCTGGCTTTCGGTGGCGGCGGTCCCCACTATTGCATCGGTCACGTGTTGGCTAGAGAGACACTTAAAGCCCAGATGTACGAGATCTACACGCGGATGAAGAACCTAGAGGTGGGAGAGCCCGAGCTGTTGCTCTCGAACTTCATGAACGGTGTCAAGTCCCTGCCCGCAACCTGGACACCTGAACGACCCTGATGTCGATACGCCACCTAAGCCGAGCATGTAAGGCGCCTGCTTCGGGCGATGACACAGGGGAGCTGACATGAAGATCGTAGTGAACCGGGCCACGTGCGCTGGGATAGGAATATGCGAGAGCATCGATCCCGAAAGATTCGAGGTCCAAGCTGACGGCAAGACCCACGTGCTCCAGCCCGAGCTCGAGGACCACAAGGCACTGGAGCTTGCCCACGAGGCAGTGGAGAGATGCCCCACCCAATCCCTGCGAATCGTGGACTGACGCGCCACTGATCGTCGAGCGCGGCATGCGCACGATGCGCGCCGCGCTCGGCGGTCAGCTCGACGACAGCACAGTCAAACCCCAGGCTGACCCGATCCGTGCCAGCGCAGGCGATCAACACCATTAACTGTCTCCTAAAGCTACGACCGGGACACCCGACTACCCCCAAGGTGGGAGCGATGACCCCCCGTCATGGTGACGCGGGCGATGATCTTGAGCACGAGACTTGAATCACTGACAACCCAGCTCGCGAAGTATCGCGAAGGCACCGTGTAGAGCACTCAACACCGCAGAAAGTAGATGCAAGTGACGACCGCTCAGCAAACCGAACCAGCTGTTATTCCCGACGCTATCGCCCGGCGGATCGTCTTGCCCGAAGGCCACACCGATCTGGCCGCACTGCACGACGCCTACAAATGGCTCCGCGAGAACATGCCGGTGGGCAAGGCCCTCGTCGAGGGCTACGACCCGCTCTGGCTGGTGAGCAAGCACGCCGATATCCAGGAGGTCGAGACCCTTTCGGAGATCTTCAGCGCTGGCGGCGGGGCGGACAACCCCGGCTCGCACAACCCGATTCTGACCAATCAGGCCGGTGACGAGTTCACCAAGAGCCTGCTCGGCGGTAGCCTGCGGGTCCTCGACGCACTCCCCTACATCGACCCACCCGAGCACACCGAAGCCAGGAACGCCGTGTTCAACTCGATGCGGCCAGTCAATCTGAAGAAATACGAAGAGGGCGTCCGCGACCTGGCCCGAGCATCGATTGAGAATCTCGTTCAGCTGACCGCAACGGGTGAGCCGATCGATGCCGTCGATGACTTCGTCCTGGCATATCCGCTACGCGCTTTGATGTCCCTGGTCGGGATACCGCAGCAGGAGTACCCGCGGATGCTCAAGCTCACCCAGGAATTCTTCGGCACCGCCGATCCAGAGCACCAGCGCGACGATGTCGAGGCGCTCTCGCCGGAGGCGGCGGCCCAACAGTTTGCCAACACGATCCAGGACTACTACGCCTACTTCGACACAATCGTCGAAGACCGCCGAGCCGCCCCGGCCGAGGATCTGGCCACGGTGATCGCCTGCGCCAAGCGGCTCGATGGCGAATATTTCGCGAAGACAGCCTGTTACGGCAGATTTATCGAATTCGCCACCGCTGGGCATGACACCACCTCGGCGAACCTGGCGGGCATTCTTCAAATGCTTTCCCAAAACCCCGACCTCCTGGCTCGGCTCAAGTCAGACTTGAAGTTGTTGCCCGCCTTCATCAACGAATCCGTACGCTTCATTTCTCCGGTCAAACACTTTATGCGCCAGGCATTGTCGGACTGCACCCTGGGCGGCCAGACCATCAAGGCCGGTGACCGTCTGATGCCATTGTTCCAATCGGGCAACCGCGACGAGGACATCTTTGAGCACCCCGACGAGTTCGATATCGATCGTAAACCCAACCCGCACATCGGATTCGGCTTTGGTACGCACTCCTGCCCCGGCCAGCACCTCGCCAAGATGGAGATGCGGATGATACTCGAGGAGCTGCTGCCTCGCCTGGAGTCAATCGATCTGACCGGGCCCGAACAGATGGCTCAGACCAACTTTGTCGGTGGAATCAAGCACCTGCCAGCCAAGTTCACCTTTTCCTCCTGACCGGCTCGCCACCGTTGACTACCCGGGAGATATCCGATGACGACCGTTGACTACCGCCAGCTCTACATCGGCGGCACTTGGACCACCCCGGCCGGCAACGACACCATCGTGGTTCATTCCGCGGCCACCGAGGACCGAATCGGTTCAGTGCCCCGGGGCAGCGAAGCCGACATCGACGCCGCGGTCGCCGCAGCCAGGACGGCATTCGATGCCCCCGCCGGCTGGGCGACCTGGCATCCCAAGGAGCGTGCCGAAATTCTCGAACGCTTCGCGGAGGAATTGGAAATCCGCGGTGATGAAACGGCCCGTCGAGTGTCCATGCAGAATGGGATGCCCATCGGGGTCGCCCAGCAGTTCGAGGCAGGCTTCCCGCCGTTGCTGCTCCGTTACTACAGCGAACTGATGGCCAGCGGGTCGGCCGAAGAGGCCCGGCCCGGCATGTTGGGCGGCACATCGCTGGTCTCCAAGCAGCCGGTCGGGGTTGTCGGCGCGATCGTGCCCTGGAATGTGCCGCAGGGCATCACTTTCCTCAAACTCGCGCCCGCGTTGGCCGCCGGTTGTACCTTCGTGCTCAAGCCGGCAGAGGAGACCGTGCTCGACGCGTTCTTGATGGCCGAGGCCGCCGAGGCAGCGGGACTGCCCGAAGGCGTGCTCAACATCGTTGCCGGCGGTCGAGACGTGGGTGCCTATCTAGTTGGGCATCCGGGCATCGATAAGGTCTCGTTCACCGGTTCCACCGCTGCCGGCCAGTGGATCGCTGAGACGTGCGGGCGACTGCTGCGGCCGGTCACCCTGGAACTCGGGGGAAAATCCGCAGCGATCATTCTCGAAGACGCTGATCTGGCAGCGCTGATCGAGCCCTTCTTCGCGAGCACCTTGCTCAATAACGGCCAAATCTGTTGGCTGAGTACCCGAGTGTTGGCCCCCCGCAGCCGCTACACCGAAATCGTGGACACGATCACCGATTTGGCGCGGTCACTGCCGCTGGGCGACCCCCTCGATCCCGAAACCAAAGTCGGCCCGCTGGTATCTCAGCGCCAGCGCGACCGCGTCGAAGGCTACATCGCCAAAGGCAAGAGCGAAGGCGCCCGGCTCACCACCGGCGGTGTACGGCCGGCCGAATTTGACCGCGGTTGGTTCCTCGAACCCGCCATCTTCGCCGACCTGGACAACAACGCGACCGTGGCGCGCGAAGAGATCTTCGGCCCGGTGCTGTCGCTGATCCCCTACTCCGACGAAGACGAAGCCGTCGCATTAGCCAACGACAGCATCTACGGTCTGGGCGGGACCGTGTGGTCATCGGATCTCGAACACGCCGCCAGTGTCGCCCGCCGCGTTCGCTCCGGAACCATCGGAGTCAACCACTACCTCAATGATCCCGTCGCCCCGTTCGGCGGTATCAAACAAAGCGGCATGGGGCGCGAACTCGGACCCGAAGCGCTGAACGCGTTTCAGGTCTACAAGACCATCTACCTGCCGCCATCGGCCTGACCCGCACCCACCGATTTCGTGTCACCCCGCGAACGGAGCGAGTTACCAATGACCGCCCCCACAATTATGAATTCCGCGGCTAACGTTCGGGAATTCACCACTGATCTGGTCGTCCACCGTCGAACCGCGCCCGCAGACGGCGTGGTGGTAGTCGATCTTGCTGATCCAGATGGTCAGGACCTGCCCCGCTGGGAGCCGGGAGCCCACATTGACCTCATTCTCAATGATGACCTGACCCGCCAATACTCACTCTGTGGCGATCCCCACGATTCGGATGTGTGGCGAATCGGTGTCTTGCTCGATCCGAACAGCCGCGGCGGTTCGCAGTACATCCACGAAAACCTGAACGAAGGATCCGTGGTCCGGGTCCGCGGTCCCCGTAACAACTTCGCTCTGGTAGATGCGGCGCACTACCGCTTCATCGCGGGAGGGATCGGCATCACCCCGATTGCCACGATGATCGAGGCGGCACAGCGGTCCGGCAACGACTGGACACTACTGTATGGCGGACGGGCCCGGGCATCGATGGCGTTCGAGAAAGAACTTGCCGAACGCTACCCCGATCGGGTCACGGTCTGGCCGCAGGACGAGCGGGGCCTGCTCGATCTGGAGTCGCTGCTCAAGGAGCCGCAAGACGACACCGTGATCTACTGCTGTGGACCTGAGCCACTGCTTGCGGCCGTCGAACAGCACTCCGCGCACTGGCCGGTCGGCGCACTGCACCTCGAACGGTTCGCGGCCAAAGCACCCAGCGCGACGCACGCCGCTGAGGCCCTCGAGAACTTCGAGGTGGTGTGCCAGCGGTCCGGGGTCACCTTGGAGATCACGGCCGACGAATCGATTCTGGTAGCCCTTGAAGCAGCCGGTGTCCCCACTTTGTCCGCTTGCTATGAGGGGATCTGCGGGACCTGCCAAACCACCGTGTTGGAGGGCGTCGTAGATCACCGTGACTCAGTGCTCAGCCCAGCCGAACAAGCCGCCGGCGAAGTCATGATGACCTGCGTATCACGCTCGTGTACCAAGAGGCTGGTGCTGGACCTATGAGTAGCAACTACCCGCGGAAGTGCTGGTACGTCGCGGCGACCTCTGACGAAATCACCGAAGCCCCGCTGGGCCGACGCCTGCTCGGCGAGGATATCGTACTGTGGCGCGCCGAAAACGGGCGGCTGGCCGCGTTCGAAAACCGTTGCGCACACCGGGCGTTTCCACTGTCACACAGTCGCGTCGACGGCGGGCAGCTGGTGTGCGGCTACCACGGATGTACCTACGACAGCACGGGCGTGTGTACATACATCCCGTCACAAAACCAGGTCCCCATCGGGATGCGCGTGCCGGTATTCCCCGTCGTCGAAGAGCCTCCGTTCGTCTGGATCTGGCTGGGAGCCCCTGCCACCGCCGCGGCTAGCCGACCACCACGCCTGCCCTGGATCGGCGAACCGACGTGGCCGACCTTCGCCAGTACGTGGAAAGTCAACGCTAATTACATGATGATCCATGAGCACTACCTGGACTTCAGCTACGCCCCCATACTTCACGCCACTAATATTCCCAGGGAAATCCGCAGTATGCCGGTGTTCAGCGACGTCGAAGTCACCGAAACCACTGTCTCCTACCTGCGGGTCCTCCCAGACGCCTCCCTGGCCGGATGGCAGGCCGATGCCACCGGACTCGACAGTGCCCTCACCTACAAACACCGCGAGAGCGGGACATTCGTCTCTCCCGCAGTGCACCACCAGTATTGGGACATCGAAGCCCCGGACGGCCTGGTATACACCACAACCCGGATCCACGGCATCACGCCCGAGACCGAATGCTCCACTCACGTGTTCATGCAGTCGTCACGCAACTACGCAATCGGCCATGATGCGGCAACTACCCGGCTGAGGTCATTTCTGGCTGAGGTTTCCCAGCGGGATACCTCGATTCTGGAGATGGCATCGAACCATTCCGGTTATGACGGCTGGCGAAGTGGTGTCGGATTTCAGGCCGATGCGGCCGCCATGCGTGCTCGGCGCATCGTCGGAGTGATGTTGGCCCAAGAGGCCGGACTGGCCGCACTACGTCCCGGCCGCGCGCCCAACACCCGGAGCGGCTCGCTCAGCCCCCGTCAGTCGACCACCACCAAGTAGTTAGGACACCATGAGTAGCTTGAACTTCGCCGACGTCATCGAAATTCTCGACGCCGCGGTCGGCGGGCCGGACGCTGAAGTCGCCTCGCACGGCCCCTTTTGGCGGGGCGTCACGCGCGATCAGTTCATTGGAATGAAGGTCGGCGGACGACGACTGGTGACCCTGGGCGACGGGGCACGCTCAAACCTGGTCTTGTCATTGACAGGTGAAGCACCATTCGGTTCCGACCTGGACAATCCCCCCAAGGGGGCTTTTACGCCACGGATGCCCCAGTACCTACCTCCGGTACCGGTAGAAGCGATCCGGCAGATAGCGCAATGGATCGACGAGGGTTGCCCGGAGTGAAGAATCCGGGATCACACAACAAGCGAGTGAGGCGGAGATGAGGATCCGGTCAAAGTTGGTGCGGCCACTATTGGCTGCTGCATTGACGCTGGCGTTGTGGAGTGTTACCGGCACCGCCGGTTCCATCGGTACGGCTAAAGCCGACTTCGAGACGCTGATGGTGCCATCGGCGGCGATGGACCGCGACATCCCGGTGGCTTTCCTGGCCGGTGGGCCGCATGCGGTCTATCTGCTGGATGCGTTCAACGCCGCCCCCGACGTCAGCAACTGGGTCACCGCCGGAAACGCGATGAGCGCGCTCGCCGGCAAGGGAATCTCAGTGGCTGCCCCCGCCGGCGGCGCGTACAGCATGTACACCAACTGGGAACGGGACGGCAGTAAGCAATGGGAGACCTTCTTGTCCAACGAGTTGCCGGACTGGTTGGCAGCCAACAAGGGACTGGCGCCCAGCGGCCATGCCGCCGTCGGCGCCTCGCAGGGCGGCTATGCGGCGATGGCGCTTGCCGCGTTCCACCCCGAACGATTTCGTTATGCTGGTTCGTTGTCGGGATTTCTCTACCCTTCCCAGACCAATATGAGCGGCGCGATCAATGCCGGCATGGCGAGTTTCGGCGGGATCGATTCCGACGGTATGTGGGGAATGCCACAATTGGGTCGGTGGAAGTGGCATGATCCGCACGTCCATGCGGCATTGCTGGCGCAGAACGACACTCGGTTGTGGGTCTTCAGCCCACAGACGCTGACCGCCAGCGACGCAGCTTCTATGCTGGGCTTCGCCGACTTAGCGCAGAGCACCAACCGGAGCTTCCACGCCCATTACCGCAGTGTCGGCGGACGCAACGGCCACTTCGACTTCCCGGTCAGCGGCGACCACGGCTGGTCGACCTGGGGCCCGCAACTGCGTGCCATGTCCGACGATATGGCCGGCACCATCCGTTAGCCCGTACTGAGGGATCCGGCTTTACTGCGCTGGTCACCGCCGCAGCGTCGCCCAGAACTCGCACTGGTGCTCATCGGCATAGTCTGTGATCGTCCGGCTGCCGTCGGGCCGCAGTGACATCCACCGTCGGTCAGTCCCGGCACCGAACGCGGGCCAATCCGGCTGGCCGACCCCGACCGGTGCGCCGGTGACGACGAACCCGGTCCAGTACGCGATCATCTCGTCGGACAGGCGGCGCTGCGCGGGGTTCAGGGGCGGTGCGCCGCCGATGTCGAACAGATAGCGCATCTCCAGTGAATGGGTCGCGCCGACCGGGAACGGCACCTGATCAAACAGTTCCGGCGCGGGGGCGTGCGGGTCGTCGAACTCGTAGCCGTACACCGGACCACGGCCGGCCAATCCTTCTACCATCCGGCCGGCCACGCAGGCGAAGACGTCGTCGGTCGCAGCGGCCGCATACGCCAGCGACGTACTGCCGCCGAACCGCGCCGGCGGGTAGCGCTCGGCCACCGCGGGGGCAGCCCCCGGTCCGAAGACGTCCTTGAGCTGGTCGGGGTATTCGGCGGCGGTGATCTCGCGGCCGACCCGCAGGTAGCGCAGCGCGACGAACAAGGTGAATTCATCGCGGTTGACGCCCAACAGCACGGGCATCTCCGGCGTCGCGCCGTCCGTGAGTTGCGCCATCGGATCGGTTGGCAGCGAAGGGGTTCCGATCACCGGACCGCTGAGGTGGTCGATGCCGAAGCGCGCGTACCAGAGCGGTTTGGTCAGCCGGTCGACCGGCAGCCCCCGCAGGCATGCGGCGACACCGGCATCACCCGGGTCGTTGCAGCCCAACGACTCGGCGTACTCCCGGCTGATCCGCCGGGCCTCAGGCGCCTCGACCTGAGCCTGGCACGGCCCGCTCTGGATGATCGCGGCCCGGAACAAGCCCGCCGACTCCGGTGCGGTCAGGTGGTCGCACACCGACATCCCGCCGGCGGATTCACCAGCGACGGTCACCTTGGCCGGGTCGCCGCCGAACTCGCCGATGTTGTCGCGTACCCAGCGCAGCGCCGCCTGCTGGTCGGCCAGCCCATAGTTGCCCGCCTCCCCCAGCGCGGGGTCGGCCAGAAAGCCCAAGGCGCCCAGCCGGTAGTTGAGGGTGACGACGATGATGCGGCCCCGGACCGCCAGTCGTTGCGCGTGGTAGATGTCGCCGGCGCCACGCATGAAACTGCCGCCGTGGATCCACACCATGACCGGCAGGGGCTCGGCCGCCGACCCGGTCGGGGTCCACACATTCAGCGTCAGGCAGTCCTCGCTGATCGGGTCCACGTCAGCGGCGTCAGGCTGAATGCACCACGGCCCGCGTTTGACTGCATCGCGCACCCCGGCCCAGGCAGGCGTCGGCGCCGGCGGCTGCCAGCGGAGCGGACCGACCGGCGCTGCCGCGTACGGAATACCCTGGAACAAGCGGTGATCCGGTCCGACCGTGCCGCGGAGCAGTCCGGTGGCCGTGCGCACCACTTCGGCGTTGAGTGCCACCGCGCGGGCACCCGGTTGCGATGCCACGCCGTCGGGGCGGGCGCACCCGCCGGCCAGCACCGCGATTACCACCACTGCGCCGGCGCAGGCCCGCAGGCCCCGGCGCCGCCTTGATCCGCTCGACATGACCGATGAGCCTAATCGGACGGATCTTCGCAAACCGCCGTCGTGACGGGCGGATGTCGCCGACACTGGAGCAAAGCTGACACGTGTCAAGAAATCTGTAGAGCAGAGGAGCCGACGACGTTGAGTGCCCCGATCATCGATGAGGCCGCCCGGGTGTTCGCCGATCCGACCGCCTACACCGACGAACCGCGACTGCATGCGGCCCTGACCCACCTTCGGGCCAATGCACCGGTGTCGCTGGTGGATCATCCGCCCTACCGCCCGTTCTGGGCGGTCACCCGGTACGCCGACATCATGGCGATCGAGAGCGACAACGTCCTGTGGGTCAACGAACCGCGTCCGGTGCTGGCCGCCGCCGCGGCCGACGATCTGCAGCGCTCGCTACTGGAGTCCGGGATGGGGCTGCGCACCCTGATCCACATGGACGATCCGCATCACCACAAGATGCGTTCTGTCGTCTCGGACTGGTTCCGCCCCAAAGCGATGCGGGCGATGAAGGCCCGCGTCGACGAGCTCGCCGCGCGCTACGTGGAGAAGATGGCGCAGCTCGGAACGGAATGTGATTTCGCTCAGGAGATCGCGGTCAACTACCCGCTGTTCGTGATCATGTCGCTGCTGGGCCTACCGGAGTCCGATTTCCCCCGGATGCTCAAGCTCACCCAAGAACTGTTCGGCGGCGACGACGAGGAGTACCGGCGCGGTTTCACCCCCGAGGAGCAACTCCCGGTGCTGCTGGACTTCTTCGCCTACTTCGCGGAGTTGACCGCCGCGCGGCGCGCGCAACCCACCGAGGATCTGGCGTCCACCATCGCCAACGCGACCATCGACGGAGCACCGCTGTCGGATATCGACACCGCCTCGTATTACGTCATCATCGCCACCGCCGGCCACGACACCACCAGCGCGGCCATCAGCGGCGGGATGCGCGCCCTCATCGAACACCCCGATCAGCGTGAGCGGTTGCGTGCCGACCCGGCGCTGATGCCGACCGCGGTCGAGGAGATCATCCGCTGGGTGACGCCGGTCAAGGAGTTCATGCGCACCGCCACCGCCGACACCGAGGTGCGCGGTGTGCCGATCGCCAAAGGTGAATCGGTTTACCTGTCCTATGTTTCGGCCAATCACGACGAAGACGTGTTCGACGATCCCTTCACCTTCGATGTCGGTCGCGACCCGAACAAGCATCTGTCGTTCGGCCACGGCGTGCACTTCTGCGTCGCTTCCGCCCTGGCCCGCATGGAGATCAACAGTTTCTTCTCCGCCCTGGTGCCGCGGCTCGACGAAGTCGAACTCACCGGTGATCCACAGCTGATCTCGACCACATTCGTCGGCGGTATCAAGCACCTACCGATCCACTACCGGCTGCGGGGGTAGCCGACCAGTCCGGTCCGGACTCACGACGCCCCCAGTCCAGGACCTCCAAGGCCACCGCAACGCTCATGTGACTGTCCTCGAGTGGCCGCGGGCGCAACCCGTCGGCTTGAGCACGCCTGCGCAGCAACGTGTTCCGATGGATGAACAACCGCGCAGAGGTTCGTGAGGCGCTGTAACGTTCCTGGATGAAGATTCGCACGGTGTGACGCAGTTCCTCATCCGCCGACGCGAAGCGATGCGCTGGCCGCTCAGCGTCTGGTCGCCCGGTCCGGCACCCCGCGCCAACCCGGACTCCGGGAACATCCTCCAACACCTCTGCGACACAGGCTAATTCCGGCTCATCGCGGCCGGGCAGCCACACCCACTGGTGGCGGTGTCGGCACGCATCAACAGCGGCCGGCGCTCCGCGCCGGTGTCGGTCAGCGCCCGCGCGACGCGATCCAGATCGGCACCTTGCACATAGCGGCCGTCGCAGCGATCACTCCAGAGCACGGCCGCGGTGTGGTGTTGGTTGAGTTGGTATCGAGCCGATCCTCGGCGTTCGCCGGCGGCGGTTCGCCGTCGATGATCTGTGTCACGATGTCGCGGACCGCGGGATCGGTGCCTCGCCGAAGCTGCCCCCGCTCGTCTCGAATCATCTCGCACAGTTGCACAACCACTGATTCGATGAATGAGGCGATCGACCGCTGTCCCACATCGAGCACCTCGCGCAGCCTGCCCGGATCCGACGTCACCTGGAACGCCACCGGCATCCAGTACCGCAATGCCGCGTTCTGGGCGAGGCGATAGGAGTCCATCAGCGCCAACTCGTCGAGACCCCGGGACACCATGTTGCGGACAGCGAGGAACTCCGCCGTCGTCACGCCGGCCGAAACCGGCTCGCCGGGGTGACTGATGTTGCCGGCCAAACAGCGCAGGCAGCTTTCGCGAGCACTTCGCCCGACGGTGTCCACGATCACCGAATCGTCGGCGATGCGCCGGGCATACTTCGACGCGAGCGCGTCCTGTTGGGTGCCCACCAGCCACCACTCGGAACTGTCCAGGGTCGTCGGCGCGCCTGCCGGATCAGCTGGCGCACCACCTCCGACGGGCGTTCCCATTCCGGGTCCCCCCGGTTGGACTCCATTCGCACACGGTACGCGGTGTCCCGCGCATTGTGTACCCCGTTGCTGCCCGGAGCGTTGAAGCCGGGAACCATTTTGGGCTGCAACGAAAGCCGAGGCGGACCATCTCACTCAGACGGGAGAGAGTGAGTTGGTCCGCCGGATCGGATCTCACGCGTAGGCAGGGTTGAAAAGGTCTTGAAGCGATGCGGCCAAACTGGACCACAGCCCACTGTCGCCAAGCCCGTTCGGGAACGCGTCCATCCACGCGGTCCAATCATTGATGACCGAACCGGAGTCCGCTCCGTCTGGGATGGTGATGGTCGTGGTCAACCCGTCGGTCGACGCGACACCGCTGGCGACGTCCGCCGGCGTCAAGCCCAAATACTCCAGGTGGGTGGTGGCGAGGTGGTAGAGCGCGTTGCCGAGGGCAGTCCAGGCGTTCCCCTTGTCGGCCGCGAGTGCCGCGTTCCAGCCCTCTTGCCAGTCGGCGACCCCGTCGGTGTGGATCGTGTAGACGGTCGTCTGATACAGATCGTCCGGCGTGATCCCGGAAAGCGTTCGGCCGGGGGCGAATTGGCCCTCCTTGACGAACTTGAGCAGCGCGTCTGTGAAGGAGACACCACTCGCGCCGCCGCCGAACAGCGTCACCAGGTCCGCATAGATGTTGGGGGCCAATCCGTTCGCGTCACTCGGATCGCCGATGAAGACGAAATGCAGGTCCGCCTGCGGAATGCCGTAATGCGAGAGCACGCTCTCCGCAGCCGAGGCCGCCATGGCGCTCTGCGAGTACGCGAACACCGTCAATGGATCCGCCGCACTGAGGTTTCCGGCATCATACTCCGCCTCCCGCGTTGATGATGTCCGTCTCTGTCTCGAGGGTGCTCGGCCCCTCCTCAAGCAGTTCAGGTGTCGTCAGCACCTGCAACGGAGCGTCGCACGGCGAGCTTCCGCTCGTGTCGCAGATGGTCGAAGCGCCGGCCGCAGCGACGGCGAAACCCAGTGGATCCAGGTACAGCGTCTCCGCGGTCTGCACCCAACTCGTCGACGGTGTCGGTTCGACGTACCGCCGACGAACATCGCATGGGTGCTGTCTGCCAGCGCTCCGGTCGATGACAGCAGGGCGGCCTCTGCGAGGAGGGATCGCGAGATGGGCACGGCACTCCCGCCAGCGATCACCGCGGCGCCGCCGAGGCCGATCACGGCGGCGGCGCCCAGACATTCGCGCTTCACGAACTTGACTCCCCTGCAGTTGGCCACGACAAGCCGGACCGAGCGCGAAAACCCCTAGTATCAACGCAACTCAGTCCAACTGATCGCGTGCGATTGATGTCGAGATTAGGTTTTACATCGACGCGAACCGGGCGGGCAAGAACATCACGCACAGAATTCTATCCGCCGACGGTGCGGAATGTCCCGGCAGTGTCGGTCGTCGCCGCACCGCCGCGGCGCTCAGCTCCGCAGAAACCCCGCCGCCCGGTGCGCCAGCATGGCGATCGTCGCGTGCGGTCCACGGCTGGGGATCTGTGGCAGCGCCGAGCCGTCGATCACCCACAAGCCCTCGACACCCCGCACCCGGCAGCGCGCGTCGAGGACCGACGCCTCGTCGTCGCCGGAGCCCATCGGGGCACTTCCGCACAGGTGCTGAGAGGTCGACCACGGCAGCGGCGCCGCGTCCGGTTCCACGCCCAGCATGTCGCCCAGCATGCTCAGGCCCCTGCGCAATGCCGCGGCGTCCTCGGGCTCGGTGTCGTAGCGGTGCTCGATCCGCGGCGGCACCCGCGGGTCCGCATCGACCAGGGTCAGCCGACCCCGTGCCCGCGGCACCATCAGTGCTACTCCGATCTGTGGCGCCTCGACGGGCCCGGATTCGCCCAGCATGGTGGCGAACCCGCTTGTATAGGGTCGGATTTCGACATCCGCGTAGTGCAACACCGCCTCGAGCACCGGACGGCCCGGTGTCCCAGGCCAGTCGGCAGCAACCAGCCACTCCGGATGGTCCGCGCAGCGCGCCCCCACCGGTAATGCCGAGTGCACCGCAATGCCGAGCCGTTGCAGCATCGACGCCCGGCCCACGCCGGACAGCATCAGCAGGTGCGCCGACTCGATTGCACCGGCGCACAAGATGATTCGATCGGCCGTCAGCCGAATTGGGCCGTCGGGGCCGACTGCCTGCACTGCGACGGCACGACCGCGCTCGATAACCACCCGCAACGCCTGCGTCCGGGTGCGTACCAACAGGTTCGGCCGGCCCGAGGCAGGCAGAAGGAAGGCCGCACCCGGGCCGGTGCGCACCCCGGCGGCGGTGACGTTGAGCGGCACCGCGCCCACCCCGGGCCCCGAGGCCGTCGTGGCGTCGTTGAGGTCGTGGATCCATTCGAATCCCGAGTGCTGCGCTGCATCGATGAAGCGCATTGTGCCCAAACACATCTCATAAGCGCGCCGGACCGGTATCGGGCCGCTGTCGCCGTGCAGCGGACCGCTGAAGTCGAGGTCGGTCTCAATGGCCCGGAAAGATCCCATGACCTCGGGCCACGACCAGCCCGTCAACCCACTGCCGAAGTCCCCCGGCAGACCCCGGCAGAAGTAGCCCCCGTTGACCGCCCCGGAGCCGCCGATGGTGGCGCCGCGCATCAGCCTCGCCACCTCGCCCGGCCGCGAAGTCAGCTCAGATTCGTACCGCCACACCAGCCGGCTATCGGCTCCAATGGGCAGTCGCGTGGCGTCGGAAGCCTGGGCCGCCAGCACTGGGTCGGCCAAGCTCACCCCGGCTTCCAGCACCGTCACGGTCCGTGCCGGTTCACTCGAAAGCCGTTCGGCCACAATCGACCCGGCACTTCCCGCCCCCACCACCAGGACATCGCTGTGCAACGCGGGACCGGCCAAGGCAGCCTAACTGCGGATCTGCGGCTTGAGCGCGGCCAGATTGCCCTCCCGCAGCACGCCGCCCCAGAGGCCGGCGCCGTAGGCCAGGTCATCAACCCGCTTGAGCAGCAGGTAGGCCGGCAGGCCCAGCGGGCGCACGTCATCACCGCCCAGGCGCGCGTGCCGCAGCCAGTCCACCACCCCTTCGCTGATCGCGGCCAGCAGCACCACCTGGCGGCAGCGCTGCGACAGCAGCGCGGCCAGCAGGGCGATCGGCCAGTAGTGCCGGCACAGTGCCGAGGCGATCTGCAGCCCGGCGGCAGCCACGCCACGCAGGGTGACCGCCAGGACGTCTGCGGGAGCGGTCTCCGGCCCCCGCATCGCCTTGGCGACCCGGTGGCCGGTCAGCGCTGCGATCGCCATCGACACCAGGTAGCCCAGTACCGAGCCGAGCCGGAAGCGCTTGGTCAGCGGCACCGCGATCACCGTGGCCAGCAGGAACACCACGGCGACCTGCAGGAAATGATGGCTGTCCACGTGTACTCCGGGTCCGTTCGCGTATCCCGATTATTCCACGCGGCCGTGTT
>Ga0164242_10002837_pt1 | contig 19955 bp, 15 predicted proteins | sample OricomgcompostMG_FD_108783 | JGI IMG/M metagenome (GOLD analysis project Ga0164242, IMG submission 108783) | Miracle-Growth compost microbial communities from Emeryville, California, USA - Original compost - Miracle growth compost (MG) ... | reverse complement strand
GCAAACGAGGGTTTTTACAGCTCAATGAGTATTGGTTCTTACCGCCGGTAGCCACATTTCCTTACTTTGATTTTGGATAGTTACATCCTTTCAAGGTTACCCATCCCGCCCGTCCCATCAGTTCCGTCCCACCAGGTCTCGAGACCTCCTTTGCTAGAGAAAAAGTTCTCCCCAGTGTGCCTAGCTAGTTGGCTTGACTTGAGACCGATTCCCGGCTCAGCTCGACGACAGTGACCACGGAGTCCTCAAACCTGCGATACGCCCAGATGCCTTGGAATATGTCTCGTAGCGAAACGGCCCTTCCTTTCAGGGTTTTGTCTTGGATCGCTCCTCCGGCCGTCTCCCAACCTCGTCGATCTTCTGTCTCTCCTTCTCTAGCATCCCGAGGTAGTAGGCTCTCTTGGTGTCCATAGCCTTGTCGTAGCCCTGTGTCTGGTCTAAGGCTCGCTCCACCAGCTCCAGCAGCTTCCAAACTGCCTCTTCCCGATTTGATAAAGGACGTGGTTCAAGATCCTCTATGCTGGGAGGACCCATCTGTTCGACGTGGTAGTTGCGACCGGGCTGGTGGGGTGTCGACATGTTGCTGATGACCTGGTCTGCTTCATTCGGGGGTAGGCCTCTCCGCATGTCCGGAGGTCCCGAGATTGCTTCTTTTTCCTGGGCCTCGGCCAGGATCCGATCTCTCTCTCTCGCAAAGAGGTACACCAAGTTCTCCGAGACGCCCATTCGTTGGGACTCGATGGTGTTTAGAATCCACTTCAGTCTGCCAACTCTATCCCGGGGCAGATCTACTGGCTCGGCGAGGTCTTCCTCGATGGGAACAAATACGCTTGGACCCAAGTTTGTAAGGGGTGGGATCTTGTTGCTGCTCCTGGCTGGGGCGCGAGTCTGGGAAGGTGCGTTCTCGGTTGGTGAATCGACGTCCATCTCCCAAGAGTCCCGTCGGCCTCGATATAGAGCCATCACGTGAATAGTCAGGAAGGAGGGAGTTGGAGGGTAACGAGCCGCAATCTAGCGAACCGTCCGTGTCGTGAGATTCTGGTGACTTTTCAAGAGGGGTGGGGAGATGGGTGGCGTTGTGTAGTGGTATGTGCTGGGGCTTGAAGGGACGCGACTGTGATGAAGGATGCCGCGCAACAAGATCGGGGAGTTGAAATGTAGATGCCTAGGTCGATTTCGGGTCGTAGTGTTTCCCCAATATTGTAATGCACTGGTACGCAGGTCGGTGTTAGGTGTGTGGTCTGGAAATCGTGTTGATATATATATGTTGCTGGTCGAAGGTGAATGGTGAAGGTGAAGTGAAGTTCTTTGTTCTGTCGAGCTTCCTTTTGACTGCACCCCCACCAATTCGACCCCGCCAAATTCACCAACTCAGATACAAACATTCCAAGTGTTAAGTGATAATGGAAACATACACTTATTTGAGGTCAAAGTTTGGTCTATTGTCTTTTTGTCTACCTAGGCACTCTCTCCTTATCCCGTCCCCTGCCTTGCCCTAGTCTTCACCTTGGACATGGACACCTGAGACCCCTTAAAAGGATGCCCATGCTGTTCTACAGGCAATCTATACCACTTTACTCAGGTAAATTCGAGCTGGTTGGGTAGCCAATACATTAAGTAGGGAACATCCATATCGCTAAACAAAATGATGCCATGAGCCGGTCCCGGAGGCCGCATCCTCCCCGTTGACGCCATGCTGTATTCTCACAGCCAACATTGTACGCCGTATATATGATGCCTCTCGCTGACGAGCCTCGAGTATGGTAAGCCATATGCATTACTTGTGCAGAATGGTAGATGCGCAGATGCCCACATCCGTAATAGCTGATCGGTGACTTGGATGATGGGAAGGTGGTTATTCCCCCCGGTCTCGAAATGGCATCGTCTCTCTTCGACACTAGAGGAACGAGACAGGGATGTCGGGGGAGGCTTGCATAGTGGCTGAGCCGTATGGGGCACCGATGCCTCGTTCGGTTCCAAGGATTGATGCTCGCTGGCATCGTCTCTATCTCATCCGTACGCAAGCCCTCATCGTGACGGCAACACCTTCCTCGCATACTCTCGAGCGAGACTCAGGGCGCCTCGTACGTAATCCTCGAGCCTCCGGTCCTTCCGCCGGCGCATCCAGAGGAGCAAAATGACGAGAATCAACGTGTCGACGGCGATATGTTTTGTTAGTGTCCATAGAAACCACCCAATCCACGCCCGGGCGCTTCTCTCCCTCCGTGATCGCCATTCCCGTCCACTGGTGATCTGTTCTCGTAATGCGGCGACCTCGGTAGACAGCCTGACGATGGCCCGCTCCATCTTCTTCGACCACTTGTCCCCCTTCTTGAGATATTCCCCGTGGTCGTCCTCCTCCTCGCCGAGCCGTCGTTCCGACTCCCTCTCGGCCTCATCCTCCTCGCTCATCGGGCTTAGGACCTTCATGGGTCCCTCCGTTCCGCTCAGCGGCTGCTGGAACCTCCTGGTCGCGCTGTCCGGCGACGAGGCGGAGCCGCCGGGGCTGTTTTGCTTTATCTGGTTCCACACGAACTCGAGTTCGGACACCAGCTCCATAGCCGTCGGTGTTGTTGCGTATCGATGTATTGTGTCGATGAGTACTTCGATGTACCGCCTCTTAGCCTCGGTACGGGTCAAGCCTTTTTGCGAGTTCCATGCGTCCCACTTGTCCTGCTCCCGCTGGAGCTCGTCCGCGTCGAGGCCGCTACTGCCCGTCGAGGACGGCCGCTCCATCACGCCGTCGACGTCCCCCTCCATTGCCTGCTTGTAGAGCCCATAGAGGCGCATGCGATCCGACGGGGGCGGTCGCGTGGCCCCCGTCTTGGGGATCTTCTTGACGGTGTTGAGGGCATGGACGAATACTCGATCTTGAACATGGGAGAGAGCGGTGATAAGCAGGTAGACTAAATCGGCACGGGGTAAGGTGGCATAGGTTCAAGCTTACCGACTGATTCCGCCATTGGAGACGTCCCGGGTTCTGCAAACCCACTCCCCGCCCTGATCCGATATACGTCCTTTCGGGTTGGTGGCTCGCTGATCGGGTACAGATAGAAATCCTCGGTCTTTCAGCAATGATAAGTCGAGGCTAGCTGATTAGAACAAGGGGCGTTCGTCAAGTCCACACAAGTCGCCGGCATGGCTGTAGACACCGTGGAGATCTGCCAACTGCCATGTGCGGTCCGTCGCGTAATCAACTTTGTGGGTTTGGACCCAGAACTTTGACGGTTGCCGACACCCAAGGTTGATTTGCCTCGGCGCGACGGGAGTCGGCCCACTGAAATCCCCGGGTGTGGGAGCCGAGCTAACCTGGCAAGCCTGGAACCGCGCTGGTATGGGCCTCTTTCCCCTCACCTCACAACTGCCAAGCTGCAAGGTACCTGGTCCGTATTACCGCAGGGGGGTGATTAAGCACGAGCAGCAGTCGGGTCAGGCACGTGAAAGTGCAAGCCATGCCTTAAATAAATAAACATGCCGCATATTCGTACAGCCAAGTCGCTCGGACTTCGTTGATTCACCATCCGTGTTATACATGAATCGTGATATCAACGTGGTATCAATAAAGCAGAAGGCTACCTGTAGTTCTATGCTTAGGTACTGTACAGATGCGAATAAGTCCCTCCCTCCCATGGGGGTCAATTGTTCTGTTGGGCGGCCAGAAACTCCTTTTTCTTGATTGCATATGGCTGGATCAGCGTCTTGTTATTCAGGACCTTCTGTGCCGCCAGCTGCCCAGCTTCCTTCTTGGATAATGCGCTGGCCCACGCCAGCTCCTTGTTGGTTTCCCCCCAGCCGTCGAGGAAAATAGCGACAGAGAAGCGCTGGAGCTTGTCATCAGGTTTCTTCTCCTCCTTCCTGTCAACGTCTTCGTACCGCAGTTTGACGCCCGGTATTAATATTGCGCTTGACAACCTCATCTTGGGGGTCGGGGTTTGCCCGTTGGCGCCCCGGGTTTCTAGTGACGACGCCGGCGGTTGCGAGGCTTCCTTTTTCTTCTCCTCTCGGATATTGTTCTCGATAGTGCCTGCCCATAGGGCTTTCAGCCAGGCTGCGGCGCGCACCAAGCCGTGGTCCGGATCAGATAGGATGATGGCGCCCACGTAGGCTTCGAAGGCGTCGCCTAGTACCTTGTTACGTTCCTTGTCCGTCACCATCGTTCCACCCTGCCGGCCTTGTTTCCCAAATTCGGCGGGGAACCTCACTCGCCTGTCCAGCTTGTAACGAACGGAGTAGCTAGCCAGGGTAGAATTCCGAACAAGAATCTCCCGTATTTGAGCACACCTCCCCGGTGGTAAGGACTTAAAAGTCTGGTAGATGAGGCTGGAGGATATCAAGTATAGATACGCATCTCCGATCCACTCCAGCCGCTCGTAGCTCGCGCTAGGTTGACCGGGCGTCATTCCGGAGTGGGTGAGTGCCGCAGTTTCCAATGCCGGATCCAGGACCTTAGGTAGCAGAGGCGTTGTCTTAGGGATGTCTGATAGATTCCACTGCGTAATAGATGATGTTGCAAGGGGCATCGCGGTGGTGGATTCGGGTGCTGGGTTGCCCATCTTGGGCTGCTCCGGGCGCATGGCGGCGTCATGTCCCCAAGTCTGGCGCAGCTGATCGCCCAGAATCTGCAATGCAGGTTGAACTCTTCCGGTAAGACTCGCGAGGTTCTCTCTCGCTCTTGGCTCCAAGGCCTGAAGGCCAAGAGAGCCCCGCTCTCGTTGACATTTCAGCGTTTTGATGCAGTCCAGCAGCTCCTCCGCGTTGTCGATAAGGATATCAATGGCGCCCTCGCCGAGGGAAACGGCTTTTCCCGTTCCTCTTCCACGAGCCTTCCGGGACCTGGCCAGCCCTTGGTCGGTGGACACTTCTCCAAGTGATCGACCGGCTTCACCGCCCTCGGAGAAATCTTGGTGAGATCTCTTAGACATTATGGACGGCGAAGATTATGACAGGAAAAGTTACGATGAAGCTCGACAAAGCTCGTGGGCATGTTATCCAGATGTGGGGCCTTATCTATGGTCGACGGTGGGGACAACCTTCGCTCTCATTGGCTCAAAATTCCTTAGCGCATGGGAACAGCTCGACTTGAACAACCTCAACTTCAAAATCCGGTGTCAATTTCAATAGTTTCTGTCCACTCAAGTCGCTCTTCCAGAACATGACAAGATGTCGGTCCCTCGAGCACGGCTGTTGGACCTTATGAAGGTTTGTATTCCTACACCTATCTATGGGGAAGCTGTAACTAACTAGGCACAGGTCCAATGCCAGATATTCTCCTCCACATTCAACCCCGAAGGCGTCCGGACTGGCAACAAGGTCCTACGACAAAGGCTACGAGGCCCAGCCCTTGCTGCATACTACCCCAGAAAGGTCGCAACTGTTCGAGATCTGATAAAGGAGTTTGAGCCGCTGCACCTGACCACAGAGGACGAAGAGGAGGATGACCGGCTAGAGGCCATTGCTGGGTATGCGCTTCACTGAGATCGAGGCTGCCTCGAGGCATCACATCTTGGGATCAAATCTAACACCGTGGCAGGTTGAAATCACGAGGGAAGGGGAAGCCAAAGAAAAAGAAAGGACCATCAGGTAAGCAACCAAAGTCTACTCTTAGAGATGCACAACCAGGGACTAACAGTTGCGCCTAGATCCAAAGGGGAAGAAAAGGTAGACGATGGGGAGGGCAACGATTGTACAGTATTTGTGGGACATATAGAGACAAGGAAGAAAAGTATACCCTCACATCTGAATGGTTCCTTGTAGAGATATTGTGTACTCTCGGAGGACCACCTCCCGTTTCATGACTGAGTCTTGGAGCGTTCCCCAAACTGGAAGAATGCCGAGCTTGGTAGTGGGAAGGCGATGATAACCCCCGCTGCTTACACAATCCTCGCCCGAGACCTAAGGCATAACACTTCTACGCCGTGGATGTTTCTCTCAGCCCTTGGCGGCCTTCATTCTTTCTAAGGACGCGGTGTTTCTCAAAACCTCCTTCCCTTTGGCGAGGATGCCCGACAGCATGCGTGGCTATTGCTATGGAGAGAAATCGAGAGCGACCTAGAAAGACGCCAAGACATTGGGGTTACGATCCTACCGAACTCCAGCGCAGTCAGGTATATATCCATTTTACTCCATGCTGAGGCAGGCAGCCAGAGTCCAATCTCCACGACGTTGGTGTCTTCCACTTCCTAGACGACTTTGCAGAGCACGCCAACCATTGGCATTGGCAGTAGCTACCGTTTTAAGTTGTGCGGGAGTACAACCTGGCTCGACATATGATTATCGTGTTCACCAACCACCCAGCTTGGTGACTCTGGATGCCACACTGGCAGGAGCGCAGGACATGACTGTATCGGGGGTTGTTGGCCGTGGAACCTCCAGCATTTGAAAGAAAGGGGTTAGGCTGTGTTAGTAGTCGAGAATTGGGATAAGGGGTCGCCAGAGTTGCCCGCACATTAACATTACTGGTACGTACATTCACTCCTTGAGAGGCCCCCTTCATCGGTTGGTGGGGAAACCGGTGTGCTTCAGGGGAACCAGTCCGCTTTCTTTTAGGAAGTCACGAAGGGACTCACAAACGGGGTGAAGAGCAGAGCTCGCCGGTTTTGTTCTGCGTCACTCACCTTTCCTCCCTCCCCATAAAGCTTCGGCTCATCTGGACTTCCGCCCAGTTGGACTTCCTCCCCTACCACCCGCCGTCACCCACCCTCACCCAATCTTGAAATTTTCATCTCACCTACCAACCAACCTCCAACCAACCTCTGCCCTTTCTACGTGGTCTTCCTTCCGAGATCACACATCTGCCTCCTAAGACCGATTCCACCCTTCTACTCTGCAACTTCAACCGCAATTCTTTGCCGCTGACGGCATTTCGTTAATATTGCGTTTGATACTGGGTTGATACTTCGTTACCGCGTTCAAGAAAGATACGAGACGCGGCTTCCCAGGTTTCGAGCAAGATTCACTTACGCCAGCTCCTTTGGTGACCGCCATCAAATTTTTCGGTGCGTATATTCTCGTGTTGTTTTCCCCCCATTCCTCCCACGCGTCGACGCCTGCTACCGCCTTCACTTCACCTTCCCTTCACCCTCCGGCGTTCCTTCCATGCGACTTCTACACATCCTCCCTCCAAACCCTTTCACCACATCAACCCTTCGCATCTTTCCCTGTCAACAAGCCCATCACTTACCCCTTCCACCACCACTTCCTCCATGGCCCCCGCCGACTTCTTCTGGCCAGTGATTTTTCATCATTGAGCATCGAAATACGCCCTCCGTATTTCCTCCGCCGGCGGTGGATGCAGAAAAAGATTCCCCCCTATCCTCCCCACTCACTCCCACTTTCTCGGACATCCTTCCTCGCGTTGCCATTGACTTGTTCTCTCTGACTTCCGCCCAACAGCCAACTAAGAACTTCCCGGGTTCCGAAAACCTTACTTCCCTGGGTCCTTTCGACCAGAGGAGAAGAACCTGGCAAGCACTTGTACAGCACTCGTCCTTGCCTCCAAATCAGACAAACCAGATCAGACATCCTCAGCATTCCACCTCACATCTTCTTCAACCTCGATAACCTTCCGAAAACCTCCACATCTCCCCACTGATCTTCTACCCTCTTGTTAAAAAAAATACCCTCTCCACTTGCCGTAACCCATATCTTGGGCACGCCTAAAGTAGCTACACCCATCTCAGCTAGCAAGGAACCATGTCTGCTGCTGCGTCTACGGGTTCTCCCGTCCAGCGCCGACCCTCGGCCTCGAAGGGCTCTTCGAATGGTGAGACCATGAAGCAGCCAGACGAAGCCGGAGTCCCGACTATCCAGGTAAGTTGTTATATAACCTAGGCGATGGGGAGTAAAATCCTCGGGGATATTTGCTTTAAGGCTGCTCAATTGCCCAGGCAAAAGGTCATTTCTAACACCACTCCGATATAGGAACCAACCTCGACTTTCCCCCTGAAGAAGCCCATCTCTGCTTTGGTGACTTCGAAGCTGGCCAACCAGAACTGCCCCAAGGTATTTTACTCCCTCTCCTAATGCTCATAGTGTGCCGGACTGATCTTGACAGAAGGCAAAGCTCGACCACGAGCCGTCTACCAGCGCTCCGGCTTATCCAATGGATAAGCTCCTGGCGAAGTTGTCTGAACAGCAAGCTGTCCTTCACCATCAGAACGAGATCCTTAAGGCTTCGAGCGACGAGACTTTATTTTCCCGCCTCATGGATCGCCAGTCGTCCGGTAGTTCTCTCCCACCTACCCCAATCACTGAAACCTTTGGTTCGACCGCCCCGGCCACTCGATCAGCCAGCATCAGCCCCCACGAGAGCCAGGCAGCTTCAGACGAAGTTCTTCGGCTGAAGCTCGAGTTGGCCCAGGCCCAGAACAAGATCTCTCGCCTTGATCAGGAGCTAGCCCAGACTCGAATTGTCCAGTCCGAGAGTGGCCGTGGAACTCCTGCGTATCTCTCTGACCCAGATATGTCTGGTGTTACCACTAACTCGCCGGCTAATGCTCTCGCTATGGGAGCTCCATCCTTCATGGCTGGCCCCAAGATGCTATTCCCCCACAACAGCGGCTGGGCCGGTCAAGACAACAACCGCGCTGATATCGGTGATGTCGTTTCTGCGGGGGGGCCCAACCGAGGCAAAGGAATCTGGAACAACAAACAGGGCTTCCACAATTTTGGCCCAGGCCTCGGACCCGTTCCTGATGCTCCGCAGCATCCATGGAACAACGGTCGCAATGTCAGCCAGGCATACGTTGACCCTGCCCAGGGATTTGCCCCCAACGGCGCTGATAACTACCGACATGATCGAATGACCCCCGATCTCGACATCATGCGACCCATGGGCGGACGCCGAGGCCAGAGGTTTGACAATCGCCTTGGAGCGAACAACGGCTTCGGAGCCGGGTTCGGCGGATACAATGCAGGCCCGGCTCACTATGAGCAAGTCCCAAGCTATCCAAACGGAGCATCTGGAGGCATGGGAATGGGCGCGTACGCCTCTTTCCAGCAGCAGCCTGTTGGAACGCCCCTCTCTCCGCATGCCACTGAATTCACTTTGGGTGGCCAGGCGTGGAAGGCCGAGGTAAATGCCCTTGCCCTCCGAGCTGCATCTTCGCTTGAGCTAACGGTCGGCTTCCCCAAGCCCGCTACTGGCACTGAAGTGCAGACATTCCTGCCTGCCACGGAGCCGCTGAACTACCGCCGTCTCCTCGACCGCAACGTTACGTGCGATTGGAAGTACATCGTCGACAAGATTGTTTGCAACAACGACCAACAGGCATCCATCTTCTTGCAGCAGAAGCTCAAGGTTGGCACTCCTGAGCAGAAATACGACATCGTTGAGGCTATCGTGGCCCAGGCCTATCCTCTCATGGTGAACCGTTTCGGTAACTTCTTGGTCCAGCGATGCTTCGAGCACGGCACCCCCGAGCAGGTCATCAAGATCGCCGTGGCCATTCGTGGCAACACCCTGAACCTCTCCATGGATCCGTTCGGCTGCCATGTGGTCCAGAAAGCCTTCGACTCAGTCCCCGAGGACTACAAGGCTATCATGGTTCATGAACTCCTGCGCCGTATCCCCGAGACCGTCATTCATCGGTATGCTTGCCATGTCTGGCAAAAGCTTTTCGAGCTGAGATGGACCGAGTCGCCTCCTCAGATCATGAAATTTGTGAACGACGCCCTCCGCGGCATGTGGCACGAAGTCGCCTTGGGTGAGACCGGTAGTCTGGTTGTTCAGAATATCTTTGAGAATTGTTTGGAAGAGGACAAGGTATGACCCAGACCCCAACCCCGACAATGTATGTCCCTTTGCCTCTTACTAACCCCCGGTGACTCGTAGCGTCCTTGTATCGAGGAGGTCCTCGCCAACATCGACATCGTCGCCCACGGCCAGTTTGGCAACTGGTGCATTCAGCACATTTGCGAGCATGGAGCCCCTGCCGACCGGAGCCGGGCCATTGATCACGTCATCCGCTACGCTGCCGAGTACAGCATGGATCAGTTTGCTTCCAAGGTCGTCGAGAAGTGCCTCAAGATTGGTGGACCCGAATTTCTCGGACGATATCTTGACCGTGTCTGCGAGGGCCGGCATGATCGCCCCCGGATCCCCCTCATCGACATTGCTAGCGATCAGTATGGCAATTACCTGATCCAATACATCCTGACGCACTCCAACCCGCAGCATCGCGAAATCGTTGCTGCCCATATCCGGAAGCACATGGTCTCCCTTCGTGGATCCAAGTTCGGCTCCCGGGTTGGCATGCTCTGCACCAACCATGCTGTTGCTACTCGCCCCGGCCCCGGCGTCGGCCCTGCTATCGGAGGCCGCATGGCTTCAGGCGCCCGATACGGTGGTGGTGGTGGTGGCGGCGGCGGCGGCGGCGGCGGCGGAATTTACCGTTGACTCTGTTAGCTAGGCAAGCTCCCCTTGACCCCTAACCCCGTCAGAGTGTCGACCAATCCTTCGCTATCCTCGGCCCTTGAGAGTCCCCTATCCACGGCATGTTCCGGACCACTGTACGATGGTATTCGAGTTTCCTTTCCCCTTGTTTTTCGTCATGCAACAAAAATTTTCGCCATCGGTTCTCAAATGGCAAATTCAGCACTACCATATGAGACTCGGTTCTTACGAACATCTTCGGAAGCACCTAGTTTACGATCACACGACATCCTACGACCTCGGAGGCTATTGTCCACCTGGGTGCCTTGGACACATCATGGTTATGGATTTTGCAGTAACCCGCTGGCTATGACTAGTCTTGGCCACCAGGGCGGAGGCCGAATTCCTCGACGTTGCGATCGCTTGGTCGCGTGCGTCAAGGCCTAAGGCTCCCTCCCCGGGTGACCCTGACGCTTCCATCCCAATATCGTCCGCTACCTATAGGAAGAATTCATTCCGAAGAGAGAAGAGAAGAAGTTTGACAGGTGTGTCCTGATTACCCAGGCGAGGAGGAGAATGGAGGAAAATGAAAAACAACAGATTCACTTTGTTGTGCTATCCTGGATTCAATACGTCAACTACACCTAGGGTTGGTGGACTCGGAAATAGGGGTGTCATGTAGCTCTAGTCATTCTTAGTATTAATAGGACACCGTGGTCATTATCTAAAGTAGGTCCCTTACGTCCTTGTGTCTTAAGGGCCATCTGTGAAGCAAAAGCTACGTGATGCTTTCGTGGGGGTTTTATCTAGGAGCTACAGCTACATTGCATTGCCCTTCCAAATCGTGGGACATCGCTCGTCCAACGAATCTCTTCTTCCCTGTCCCCTTCGTACTCGACCCCATCTATTGTCTGGCCGGCCCAGCTTTCTTCAAATGGATTAAGGGCCATGTGCATGACGCGATTCAACACATCCCGCTCTCCTTCCTTCTCGACACGGCGGATCACCTCATCTAGAATCCAACTCCTAGGGATGAAGCTTGGGTTCACTTGCTTCATCGCCTTAATCCTCTCGCTCTCCTTATCATCTCCCTCGCCCCAGTCCTCGAGGACTCTCTCCCTCCACTTCCCGAGCCAGTGGCCTACTCTCTTCCTGCCCTCGCTCTCGCCCCCTATCCCGGTGACGCCATCCTTGTAGAAGAATCTCGCCGCCTGTTCGTGCCGTGCGTCCTCGGTGGCAATCTCGGTCGTCTTTAGGGAGCTCAGGCGGCGGAAGAAGAGGTTGAAATCAAGCTCCAATGCCTCCATCGTGTCGAGAAGATTGCTGAAGAGCTCATCAAAGTCCGACTCCTTAAACTTCTGGAGCCCGAGGCGAGCGGCAAACAGCCGCTTGTACTCGCCGAGGAAGACGGCCTTATACTCCTCGCCGGCCTGCGTGATTAGCTTCTCGGCGCGCGCGATGAGCGGCTTTGCTTCCTCCTCGTCGTCGAGTCCCTCCTCGATGAACTTGGTGTCGTCGACGGCAGAGCCGGCGCCGAGAAGTTCGCCCAACGCCTCGGCGAGGCGGACGAGGTTCCACCAGATGATGGTGGGCTGGTTGCGGAAGCTGTAGCGGAGGAGGTGGTCATCGTGGTTGGGCGTGTAGCTGGGGTCGAAGTTGTCCATGAAGGCGAAAGGGCCGAAATCGATGGAGAGGCCTAAGATGGAGGTGTTGTCTGTGTTTAGCACGCCGTTCATGAAGCCGTACGCTTGCCATTTGGCAACGGTGGCGGCGTTCCGCCGAACGATCTCCCGGTACAGTCGCGCGAACCGATTCTCCTGCGCGTCCTCGGGACCTTCCACGACGTCCTTCCCAACACCGCGGGAGGGCTCCGCTGCCCGCGTGGGTTCTTCGACGTCGTCCAGCCGCCCCGGCAGCTTGTCCCAGCCGCCAAACACCTCCTCTGCGACGTAATTTGCGAGCCGCCTAATCAAGACCCGGTCGCCCCTCGCGCGCAGGATGTCAAACGAGCCGAGGCGCAGCCACGTCTCGGCGAAGCGGACGACGATAGCACCCGGCTCGGTCGTCTCGCGGCGGACCCGGCTGTTGGGGAGCAGCGTGAGGGCGAGCGCGCGCGTGCTGGGGATGCCTAGAGCCGCGAGGGCTTCGCTGACGACGAACTCTCGGATGCTGCTCCGCAGAACGGCCTTGCCGTCTGCGAAGCGGCTGTAGGGCGTCAGGCCCGCGCCCTTGAGGGCGACCTCATACCGCACCCCCGTGGCCGGGTTCGTGGTCTCAAATAGGCTGATGGCGCGACCGTCGCCCAGCTGCCCCGCCCACTGGCCGAACTGGAAGCCGCCGTAGCACTGCGCCCAGGGGTAGCCGGGGCCGTCCTCCTGGGCGTCGTCCCAGCCGTGGATGACGTTCCCCGCGGCGGTCTGGCGGAACTCCTCCGTCGCGGCGGCGGAGGGGTCGAGGCCGAGGTCGCGCAGCGCGGCGGGGGATACGGCGAGGAGCTGGGGGTCCGACTGCTTCTCGGGCCGAACCCACGTGAAGAGCGCGCCGCGCACCTGGCGCGGGAGGATCTGGTCGCGCGGGGTCTTGTGGCTGGCCTGCGGGGTGGGGAAGAGCGGGTCGGGCGGGAGGGAGGAGGTGAATGTCCAGGATTTGGGGAGGTGAGAGATGCTCGCGCTTTTGGCGGCGGAGGGGCCGTCGGCTGTCATTTTGGTTCTCCTCGCGGAGGGGACTGAGAGCTTGCGGGGAAGGAGGTAGGGGACGATAGTGCTGCGCCAGAGAGCTGGGCGGAAGGGCATGGGATCCGATGATAAGAAAGAGGTTTGATAGGCCCGGAGATCGTGGCCGTATGGCGAGTGCAGGTGGTCGGCGTCGGGATCGGGATCGGGGTTGTTTAGGGCCAAATTGAAGAGAGCGGACGGGCGGCTTTGATAAGCTGGTTAGCGCCCGGGGTAGCCGGTCCGGCCGGATGAACTCGGTGTTGGTTTCCGGAAGTGAGTTTTTGACGTGACGCCACTACTTCACAGGTAGAGAATTGCGGTACGGAGTACGGATTATGTAGCATATAATCGTGTAACTTCGTCCTTTGGGAACAGAAATATGGTAGCATAAATATAGAACCTTGGTCTTTGTTACGTTGTGGTCTAGTTTAAACGGTTCTCAACCCCTGCGCGCCGGCCCAAACGTCGTGAAAAAGACAGCCGATGTTGCGTCATAACCGAGCGGGAGGCGGGAAGCCATTGACCCACGCCTCTGCTGGAGATGCCCCTCCCTAGTAGGGCCACTACTGTACTTTAGGGGTTTCGCGATGTCAAGGATACCAAACGGTTGGCTATTGACGAGAGTACTACGTCATTAATCTTACTCGTGCTGCGATTCAATGTCGCCTCCTCTCATAGATTTTTACGATGGGGATGGCTCTGCTACATCTCAATTATTTCACCACCCAATATTCAGAGTATTGATTGCCCTGGCGGCTTTAGCACTTCGTAATGAATTCTATTGGTGCTGCGTGGCAACCGAACGCGATGGGCGCGGACCCGAAGCAACAAGACTCCCTCCCGAGACTGAAGCTCAATGATGGCAATGAGATTCCCCTCGTAAGGTATTAAGAAACGACAGCCTAGATCGTGTGTTAACATGCCAATCTCCGTAGATTGGGTATGGCCTCGGTACAGCCAACTACAAGAATAGCGCGCATTCCGCTTTTGACCAGAAGCTGGTCGACATGACGGCAACGGCTATCAAGGCTGGATACTACCAACTGGACTGCGCCGAATGCACGTTTTTGCTACCCGAGAAACCCCCCAAGGACCCCTAGTGGCGGTTATTAACTGTTAGATGAATAGCGTACAACAATGAGGAAGAGCTCGGGGCGGCGATCAAGCAGGCTGAAGTTCCGCGGGAGAAACTCTTCGTGGTGACGAAAACCATGGCCCACGCCGGCATACCCATCGAGGAGTCCTTTTCGGCGTCTCTGAAGAAACTCGACCTCGACTATGTAGACCTCTATCTCATCCAGTCGCCCTTCACTAGCCGGACGGACGAGCAGCTCCGGGAGAGGTGGGCCGAGATGGAGGCCATCAAGGACTCGGGGAGGGCTAAGTCGATCGGCGTCTCCAACTACCTCCAGGAGCACCTCGATCCAATCCTGGAGACGGCTAGGATCCGGCCCGCCATCAACCAGATCGAGTTCCACCCGTACCTGCAGCACGAGGACCTACTCGACTACCACCGCAAGAACAACATCGCCGTATCGGCGTACGCGCCCCTGACGGCCGTGACGAGGGCCGCACCAGGACCGGTCGATGGGCTTTACGAGAAACTGGCCAAGAAGTATGGCGTCACCGAGGGCGAGATAGCGCTGAGATGGTGCATGGACCAGGGGGTCGTGGCGCTCACGACGAGCTCAAAGGAGGGCCGCCTCCATAATTACCTGGCCCACTTGCCCAGGTTCAAGCTGACGCCGCAGGAGGTGGAGGAGATCTCGGAGGCGGGGAAGGATAAGCACTATCGGGTGTTCTGGAACCATAAGCTTCACCCTGATGACAAGCGGTGATTTTCATTTTACTTAGCATTTGAACACGGAGTCATGGCAAGCTGTATATAATCCGTTAGGACAAGTTGGCAAAAGAAGCAGTGGTACGTTGTTGTATCCAGAGCCCGGGTCTCGGGATAGAGTCCAATGTATGGACGAATAAAAAGAAGAAAAGACTGTTTATACTCCTAACTACCTCATAATTCATCGTCGTCAGTCTCGCTTCCCTCATCCTGGGCAGCGACCTTCTTCGCTTTACCCAAGCCAAAGGGCAGTGATCGCTTCGGCGGGGGAGCTTGTGGGGGTTCTGCGGCCTTTTTGCTCGCCCCCGCCGGCTTCGCCGAAGCTGGCGCCTGTCTCCTACTTTTTGTGGGTTCGGGGGAAGGCTTCTTCCGGCTAGGCATTTGACCTTTTCCCCTCCGCGGAGGCTCGTCATCGTCGTCGGCATCATCATCGGGCTCACTGCCGGTAGCGTCCGAGTCCGTTGTCTGCTCCTCCTCGGAGTCGTCTTCAGCCTGATTCTTGTCGACATCCATCTTCTCGGCGGCGTTGTCTGACTCGGCGTCGTCGTCGTCGTCAGGTTCGACTGCCTGAGCGGCCTTGCGCTTTGATGGCCTTGACGCCTTTGGCGCACGCCTGCTGCTGCCGGCGATTTCTTCATCTTCGGCCTCGACTTTGACTTGCGCGGCTGGCGCGGCCGGTGCGGGACCGACATTCCCGGAAGCTAGGATCCGCTGTTGTTCACGGATTTTGACTTTCTTCTCGTTGAGTAGGTCGCGGAACTTCTCTAGCATGACGGACTCGTCGGACTGCTTAGCTAGGATGAGCTCCTCTAGCTGATTTTTGAGCTCGGTAACGGCATTCTCTAGCTCTTCGGCCTTAGCGGTTGCCGAGGTCAGGTCGGCCGTGGCCGCTTCTTGGGCAGCGATCGAGGTGCTACACCACTCGAAGAGCTGGATATCTTCGTCCTCGTCATATTTCAGAGAGAGGGTACCAAGGCGTTGCTGGGCGAGTAGTTAGTCCCGGAAGGCCGAAGGGAAGCCATGTAACCTCGCTTCAGGGCTTGGAACACTTACAGTAATCCCTTGGACTCGCCGGCGGATAGTGACGGTGATGGAGTCCTCCTCTGCGACATGGGCTGCCGCCTCGATGTCAGGGGCGGAATCACGACCTAGAAGGATTGCCGTGAGGAATCGCTCCCATTCCTCCTCCGAGCAGGGTCCGTTCTTAACTTTCAGGGTGGAGATACGGTCATGTCGTACTACAGGTCCACGAGAGATTCTCGAAAGTCAGCTAACCTTCGGAGGCTAACGGGTAGGTTACGTGCATTAACACCGGTTCGTCCGGGAGAAAGGTCCACTTGGACGGGATCATCATAGAACTAGGGGGGCGGGAGGGGGCGTGGCTGCGGGAGAGCTCGGAAGTTAGATGCACGACATTTACATAGTACGCACATTTGACCTTGTACGGGGCCAAGCCCTCAGTGGCAACCAATTTGACATCCAAGTCCTTGGACCCAGCTGACGAGACTTGGACAAGGATGAAGGTTCCATCCTCATCCGTGCGAGGGATCCGGAGGACGTGCGTGTCCGTCATCTCGTCATAATATGATATTGGTAGGGTTCGTGGGTTAATAAAGATGGGAGGGGGGAAGCCTTCACACCCTTGTAGCCGAAAAAGGAACCCCACGTCCAAAAGTGAAACGTCGTCGAGATGAGGGTACCAGTTTTTCGATCCTGTGCCACTTTAGAAATTGGATGGGATCTGAGGCCGAGGGTATCGGAGATGCCGTTCAAGTAAATGCTATTATTATTATGCTTGGTTGGGTCCTTTGGGAAGCCGTCCACATAAGGGGTTCTATTTTGGTTGGCAGGTTGGGTGTGTGTTATTTCGGCTGCTCCATGGGTTCAATGGTTCCGTTGTATGGATGAAGGGCTTGCTTCATGAATCCAGATCAGCAGCCGAAACGAAAAGGAGATTACGGTTCTCTTTTTGAGAAGTTCTAGAACTCGGGATGTGTGGATTGGAACAAAAGGCGGCGTGGCGGCTTTGCTTTTGTAGAGTGGAATATCCGTCTTGTTGGCGTTGTGGGGACACTGGAGGCGAGGTTGATGCCTCCAAGGCAGCAGCAGCTATACGGATTACGGGTTACTGAGCACTACAGACCAAATAAATATTGTGAGCATGATTATATGGACGCTAGACCATCGTTGCCTCTTGTTTGCACGGGAAAGGCACGGAGACGAGAATACCTTTTTCAGTTCCAACAAACTATCCCACAGAGAGTGCCTTTGATCTCGTGCCTTTCCCCCTCTTCTACCGACCAAGTGAGCCGTTGGGGAATGATATGAGCCCTCAATATATCGCAAGCGGCCCAGAAAATCAAGGCGGTCGTAAAACTTGAAACAACTGCTCATTGAAAATGCGGGGCAAGCGCGACATAGACGCGTTGTCTCGCGTCGTCCAATCATCTGCGCGCCATGCATGGGTGCAACCCCACTATACCACGTGATTTTTGAAGCCACCAGCCACTCGATGGAAGGGTTCGTTGGCCCGTGCGAGGAATCCCAAGGCGCGCGCGCACTGACAGCAAGTGCGACCAGCATTCTCACCTTCCCCCCCTTCCCCAGCCATTTTTTCTCAGATTTGCGATCCCGGCAGACCAAACCAACCACCTTCAATTAGTTCCCTGAATTGAGCCTGTGTCTTTTCCTCCAGCCAGAGTCACAACCACTCACCCACCACCTGCGAAAAACCTCTGCATTCTTCGAATTATCCTTTCCGTCGGTCCTGGAGGAGGTTGACATATCCGCATGAACCTATTGTCACCTATATTGACCCTCTCCGAACCCTGCACCAACTCGAGTGGCCCGTCTCTGCCGCCTCAACCATCAGCCGAGCAATTGCCTTCGTCCAGCACTCCGACCGGGAAAAGTCAACCATCCACACGACAATTTCGCTACGGAACTGCGGCTCCGCACAAGAGAGGCCCTGAATTTCTCATTATTGGAAGCCTCGCTGGTCGTAATTCATTTTCGCCGAGAGAGAGAGAGAGAGAGACTGAGAGAGAACGAGCGTCTGATTTGAGAGGACATGCCTTGGGGTCATAGACGGTCGATGCTGATGATCATGAATCCTCACCATTGACCACATTTCTACTATCGCCTTCACAACCACGACTGCGTCGCCAAACCGAGACGAGAGTAAAAACTACACTCCATCTGATCTTGCGCAGCCCTCAGTAACCCTTTTCTTTTTACGTTGCGCGCATCGCAACAACTCATATTTCCGAAGCCATGGAAACATTACGATTAAAACCACGTCAACCGGTGGAGGACGACATGGAAAACTGGGACGACGACGACTTTGAAATTGGCGGCGACGATCTTACCTTCCAGAGTCACTCCACATCCGCCAACAATCCATCCCACCGCCGAGATTCGCAGTCGTCGCTAAGATCCGATTTCGAGTCTGTTCAAGGAGACGAGGAAAAGCACGTCCACCTGCCCGGGGACGACGAGAAATCTACCCTGGACGCCATCGCCGCCGCCGCGAAGGCTGGAATCCCCATTCCGACTAATGTGCCGCCGTCGGCGCTCATGGGTGGCACCATCAAAAGGCTAGGAGGGAGGAAGATCAAGCAGATCATTCAGGAGGACTGGGGCGATGACCTCGAGTTTCCCGAGGCCGGTCAGTCGCTAAGCATCAAGCCGCAAGACAGCTCCAAGTTTCCCGACGCGTTGCGACAAGTTAGTGGCTCTACACAACCCAGCCCCACGAAGCCTCTTAGGGCAGCACCCACCCTCATCCAGCCGGGCGCAACCGTGATGCCCAAACCCGCTGCCCCCTCTAGCGCCGTCAACCTGGACCGATTCAAAGATGACGATGATGATGACGACTTCTTCGGAGACGGTGCTGCGACCATCAAAGTCGCCAAGAGCCGCCCCGTTACCAAGCCCGTTTCTCTGGTCACGCCACCCACCCCGCAGAAGAAGACGACTGGGTTGGACGACAACTTTGAACAAGATTTCGAACTGCCGTCGGACGGTAAACTGAAGCTCTCCACGCGCAGAGATATCCCCAAGACGCCCGCTCTGAACACCCTCGATGATTTCGATTGGGGCGAGGGCAGCCTTGGTACCCGATTTGGAGGCACTCGCCGGGATGGACGATCCAACCGCAGCTCTTCCGTGTCGGCGCTTAGCCCTAGCATCGCAAGCTCGTTTACTGCTGAAAGCGAGGATGAGGCTTTGGACGGTCTCGTATTACCGAGCGGTCACCTCAACTTTGGCGAGCGATTACTACGACGGAGAAAGAGCCGCTCGCCTGAGCGCATGGATCCAGAACCACCGAAGCAGGTCAAGCCGACATCTCAACCTGCAGATATGGATAAGGAGGACCTCCTATCCGGTCTCGACATCGGTGATGGAGAAGTCTTCGATTCACGCAAGCTAACTCTGCACCGCAACCTCCAAGTCAAAGAGACCCGGCCTGCTAGTCCATGCAGACCAAAGACTGCCGTGGCCCTCAAGTTCACCAGCAAACCTGTTGTTGTTGCATCCCGTCTTCCCAGGCCTATGGGGCCTACCCACGAGAGATCGCACACGCAGTCATCCCTAGAACCCGTCTCCGAGAGCGGCGGACCTATTCCCCAGTCGAGGCGATCCCTTTCACGCCTCGGCCACTCAGCCCAATCCTCAATATCGAGCATCCCAACCCCCACAACTCCATCGTCCGCTCAATCATTACCTCCGTCGACCCCCCGGAGAAGAGAGATCGGCCAGAAATCATCGACCATCTCTCTCCGCGACGCGCCGACAACCACCAATGCGCAGCTCCTACGGCTTAAGCGCTCGTTGCCCGCAATGAGGCCTCCGCAATCCCCGGCCAGACCCTTGACGCGCGCCGCCTACGACCGCCCGTCCTCGAGGACAGATATGGCTTCCCGGCCACAGTCGTCCCTGCGGCCCAAGACTCCGGTCGATCGACCCCGGACTGTAGAGAGTGCTGCAGCAATGGCAAGGAAGGCCCCGATGCCATTCCTACCGGCTG
>Ga0164242_10002836_pt1 | contig 19956 bp, 14 predicted proteins | sample OricomgcompostMG_FD_108783 | JGI IMG/M metagenome (GOLD analysis project Ga0164242, IMG submission 108783) | Miracle-Growth compost microbial communities from Emeryville, California, USA - Original compost - Miracle growth compost (MG) ... | reverse complement strand
CAATTTATCATGTAACAGATCGTCCTCTGTTATTTTTCCAGCAATCTCAAGATATTTGGCGTCAAGATAATCCATGATAGTCTTACCGGTATCATCTTTATTTAAGATATCTACATTATTTGTAAATGTAAATAATAAAATTTCATAAATGGTTTTGATATGCGCAATAGTTATCTCAGATGTTTTCATTGCTACCAACCGTTTGAACATAGGCTGCAATACCGTTTCACGGTTATTATTTTTCAAATTCATCTTAGCGCCATGTTTCAGCAGAATTCTAGCTAATGCCTTGTTAAAATTGAACAATGCAATATGTAAAGCCGTATTGCCATCAACATCCTGTACATTAACAATGCGCTTGTCGCTGGCAATAATGAACTTTATATTCTCTAAGTCAAATGCTGTCAGACTGGCTTCCATATTTTCTAAAGTATGTTCCAAATAACATTCTACCTTTTCAGCAATCAAGTGTAATATGGTTTTGTCACGTTCATAACGAATCTTTATTAATTTAGGATATTTTTCCAAGTAATATTCAAAAGAATGATAGAACGCCTGATCAAATGAAAAATATAATAAATTTTTCCCATCATTAGTTCTATAGTTAAATATTGTATCAGCTCCAAAGCTTTGCATAAAATTGTCAGCTTCCTGCTGTAAATTATTACACAGCAAACACTCTAAAACTGTGCCGCCAGGCCCTACCAGCTCCAAAAGAAAATCATCAGATACGGTATAAACCTCTTTAAAAAGCTTAAATATTGCTGATAATTTTTTTCTGTCAAAATGGGCGAATTGATTTATTATATAATGTAATATGAAATTCTTACTACCATCTTCAGGATCACTAAAAGATTCAACAACACAGCCAGGAACACAGGCAATATTTAATTTTATTAGTAGTGGTTCTATAGGCATGTTATAAACCAGCATAAATATAAATGGCACGCTGCCTTTTATGGTTGGAGCATTTGCCGAATTTAAATAATCAGGTCTATATAATAAAATTTTAGCAATCACCACACAAGCGTCTTCATTTTTCCACGGTCTTTCTTTATTTCTCTGAATACTCAAACTCTTTACCAGGCGATCAACCATATACCAAAGGTTGCCATGCTCATAAAGACCATCAACAATCATGTAAAACACAGCTTTATCTTCGTTATACATAGCGGTAATAATACATATTGACAATATATTAGCATCTGTTTGCTCAGCTATTGTTTCTATTAATGGTGTTATTTCATTTTCATTAGACTTTAAGCACGCTTCTATTAGTTTTTGCTGATTTGTATATTGTTTTTGCATCGTTTTAACAGCCCGCAGCATTTTTTTAACTAAATTTTGCTTGGTTTCTTCCATAAAGTCAGGCATTTCCCCATGCTTATCTAATTTAATGTCAGGATATTGCCTGAAAAATTCCTTAAGCAGGCGTCTTTGTAGAATGGGAACAGATTCACTGTAAATTTTCTTATAGGTTTTACCAACCGCCAACTTGTGCTTCCATCTTGCCGCCAACTGAGTCTCACCTGGCTGCTGCGGTAATCTTTGTTCCCATAATTGTTTATCATTAACACGATCAAAATGATTAAAAAACGAAGAAGCTTGAGCTATTCTTGTAAGCTCACGATCAGTGAGATAAGAAAGTATTTGCCGTAAAACATCCCCTGGCAATGCCCCTAATGCACTTTTCACTTGGGTTTCTAACTGACTTATATCTTTATAGTATTGTTTATATGATTGGCCTGGCTCTCTGTGTTTTTTCCATGAGTTTGAAACATTATGATTTACAGCTATTTTTAAAAGCTGTGGCGTAAAATCATGTGAAGAAAATTCTTTTGTTATCGTAGCAAGATTAATTAAATCTTTAGGCGACAAATAAGCTATTATCCTGGTAACAAGATGTTGATAGTTTTCTATGGGTGTAATAAATAATTCAGCAAGCGATTGAGGAATAATCTTATTCTGTTCTGGCATATTAATATCTCCCGGTTAATTTATTAAACCAAAAGAATATATTAAAGTACTTATAGAAAAGCATGTGTAGTCTATTACTGCAAAAAGACATAAGAAAACAACCTGAATAGCCTTTAGCAAAATCCAGGTTAATCTTATTTGAGAATATTATTTATTCGCCGGCGCTGGTTTTTTCAGCACGGTTTGAATGGTGGAAAACTTAACGACAAACGCACCTTCTGCTTTAACATCTTGTGGTAATTTTGCCAAAGCGGCTTTGGCATCAGCAGAGTTAGTGTATTGGCCATAAATTAAAATATAAATCTGGCGATTTTTCATATCATAGGTACGGAAATAAATTGTTTTGTCTTGTAATTTATATTTTTCAATAAATTGTTGTAAATTGGACAGCTCACGATCACCGGTTAATTGAATAGTATAATAACTTGGATTAACCGTAAGCACTTGTGCACTCGCTTCTTCATTAGCAACGGGGGCTACAGTTACTGCTGGCGTGGTTATTGATTTAGCTGGCACAGAAACTTGCGTTGGCGCTGGTGTTACCACAGGCGCTGTTTTAGCCGTTATTTCAGTTGCTTTTGGTTGTGCTGCTGGTTCATCATGCTTAGGGAAAGCGACCATGGGTTGCTCTAATGGCAATAAAGTGTGCTCGCCTTTCGCTGCTGCTGCAGGCATAGGTTCAGCAATCGCATTAATGACGGCAGGTTGCGCAATATTAATTGGCTTGTTTGAAGTTGGCAATGAATTATATTTAGTTTTTTCAGGCTTTACGGGTGCTTCTTCAGTCGCCTCTTTATTGGTTTGAATAATAACGGTTGAATTATTATCTACGCCTTTTATATCAACCGCTGCATCAGCCGGTTTATTCATTAATATTTTTTTATCATTCACTGGTTTCGCAGCTTCTGTTTTAGCAGCTACTGGAGCAGGTTGAACGGCCGGTTTTGTAATAGCTTTACTCACGGCAGCCACTTCAGATTTTGCTGGCGCCGTTGGATTATCAGGCGTCGCTGTTAATGCTGCTTCTGTTTTATCCGCTTTTTCTGCTTTATTTTTTGTTGGAACCGGTAACAGAGTACTAGGAGTATCGGTCACAGCAGCATGAGGTGCAGTCATTGCTTTAATAGGTAAAGATTTTTCCGCATCAACAGGCTGTGCGGTTTCTATCGCAGGGTCTGCTTCAGCTAATTTAGGCATATCTGCGACTGCTTGCATTGCTTGTGCTGCGCGCATTGCAACAGGCTGTGGCTGTTTATTTTCAGCGCCAGGTTGGGTATTGGTTTGAGTAACACCAGAAAAAGTGACTAGTTTTTTGATAGTACCCTGCTGTAATAACACACCATTATCATCAATCGACAATACGCGCGAACCATCAGGTAATTGACTACCCACCAGCACATCTAAATTCTGGCCATTCTTTTTCAGGGTGGCCGACCAACTGTTATCAGCCTGCTGACCGGTATAAACCAATTGATAATCATTGGAATTGGTTTGGGTATTATTAGCAGTAGACATCAAACTACTGCCACCCATTAATTTAGCGGTCTCGCTGCTGGCTTTAGCAGCATTTTGTTTGGCAATAGCAATGGCTTCATTATCTTCAGCAATCATACGTTGCAACTGTGCCATTTGATATTCATTAACCAAACGCAAATAGGCTGATTGATTATTGCTTGGATTAACCGCTGCGCTGGCGTCACCGCCGGGTGCTGTTGCATTTTGTGCCAATTGCTCAGCGGTTGCGGCAGGTGTAACCGCCATCGCCGGCTGACGCATGGCCGTCGTTGCCATGGGCGCCGCTGCTTTTGGCACGGTTTTATTACCTGCAAACAATTCATATAATTGCCACACTAAAATAATACCCACAATAGCTAATAGTATTGCGACTATTTTTTGTCTTTTTTGATCAGGTTTTGCAAAATTCATAATTAATTTCCCAACACGCTAAGTTGAATGGTTCCAGACAACAATCCACTGTTTAAACTAAATGTACCGCTGCTTAATGCAATTGGCAATTGTGCTAAAGCACTACCCATATAGGTAAGCACCTGCGGTGCAGTATTAGTGAGATTAATTGTCACACGGGTTTCTTGATATATTCCATGCGGCGTTGTAACGCCAATTTTAATATTATTTCCGGGTAAAACCTGGGACAGGCGATCCACTACAGCCGCCAGTACAGGCTGTGCATTTACGATTGCCGTAGGCGCTGCTCGGGCTGGTAATGGCGTCGCTAAACTTAATAGCGCACCATTACTTGTTAATTGCACTTCTAAGTTATTGGTTTGTGCCCATTGTAATAAACCCGTTAATGGACTGCCTATCGTATGTAATTCAAACTGTGCACTGCCATTAGCAAAACTTACTTTGGTTGGAATCCAACCAGGCACATTATACGCTTGTATAATCTGCGCGGCTAATGCATTCAATTGTGCAGCAGGCGCGGGTGATTGCAAGGCGGTTTGATACGTTAATAAAGGATTTTGATCCTGTCCTGGCACCGCCGGGCTTGCCTGCCAGCGCCAGATAATAATAACTAATATCAGTATTATTGCAGTAGTAACTAAAGCGATATAAGCATTTTTATCTAAATTTAATTCCGCAATCGCACGTTCGGTGGATAATAACCGCAACGTAGGCGTCATAGTGATGGTATTATAAAGCGGTGCATGTAAACGCGTAAATGATTTTATCTGCGCCTCTTCCAAATTAAATTTACCGGCTTCCGGCCGTTCGCTCACAGGCACGTCACCATATACATAAACCGCAAAGCGGGTGTTTTCCGCCTGTAAAAAAGCGAGCTCTTCCGTCAGGCTGGCATAATCAATTAAAGTATCCAGGTGCACCATATTATCATGCACCATCACTACTAATGCCTGTTGTTTGCCTGGCAGACTTTCTATATATAATAAATCATTCGGTTGTCCTAAATGCTGCCAGATAGCTTCACCCAGTAAAAAACCGGAATCGCGCGCGAACACTGCTTCATAACCGCCATTTTTTTTAAAAATACGCGCGTAATTGCCGTGATTTTCACTTAAATGCTGCAGTTCTTTTTTCAGCAGTGATTTATTTTTGAGATGCAGCAATTCGCGATACGGTTGTAACACGAATTGCACACCATCATCTCGTCGCAGTATCGCCATCAGCCGGAATTCCTCACTACAACAGGTGTAATTAATACAATGGTTTCAGAATTAATTTGCTGTGCGCCTTTACCGCCCAGTGGTTCAATACCAAATAAAGAAGCTTTGTTGGCTTCATTATTAATCTGGCGGAAACCCGCTAATACCAAGGTGGAACCTGAAGGCACCATACTGCGTTGATTAAAGCTCTTGGAACTTACCGTAGGCGCATTAATTAAATTAGCATCATTGGCATTAGAAGATTTGAGTTGTTGCATATTATCTAAATTAGATAACTCACTCGTTAATTGTAATAACACATCATTACCCTGGATTTTTGGTAATACATACATGGTAAATCCTGTTGTTACTGTACCTGGATTCAATGAGGTTTGTACGGCGTTGGTAGTGCCACCGGTCGTTGTTGTGGTAACGCTCGCCAAATAAGTGCGCTGGGTGGTAATAGCAATACGCGCAACTTGATTATTTAATGTTACCACGCGCGGTTGAGTCACTACGCTTAAATCACCTTGTTGTTGTAATGCCTGCAACAAAAATTTACTGCTGGTTGTACCATTGGCATTTCTAATAATACCTACGCCAATTCCTGTTGGCGAAACATTGCCTATATTACTTAAACTATTGCCTAACGTATCCGCCGCACCACCGTTAGCACTGATAGTACCCGCCACCATATTCCAGTTAATGCCATATTCAAACGCTTTTTTCAGATTAATTTGTAAAACCTGCACTTGTAACGCAACCTGGCGTGATAAATCCCTATTCATGCTGGTTAAGTAATCTTGTACTTCATTTACATTTTCTGGATGGTCACGCACGGTAATGGTGGTGGTCGCTTGTGAAACCATGACTTTACCATCTGGCGATAACATACTTTTAATAGTATTTTCTAAATCCTGCCATACCGATAAAGTTCCTTGTAAAGTGCTGTACTGAGTATCAGGTGCAGTAGCCGAGACATTAGTAACACCACCTGCTGTACCACTGCTTCCACTTCCGCTATTAGCCTGCTGTCCCATTAAATATTGTGAGGAACCTGGCATAAAAGACACATCAAAGGTTTTAGTCATAAACGCAGACCATAAAATGGTATTGCCATTGATAGAATAAGTATAACCGGTATTCTGCGCTAAATTATTTAACGCGCCACGAATGGTGCCGGCATAATCAATTGCTGCCGGTTGATTAGGGTTAGTGCCTGCATCATAAGTCACATTGGCGCCGGTGTTTGCCACAATACGATTGGTTAAAAAGTCCAGACTTAAATTACGTCCGTGCACATTAACTCGTTGATTTAACCAGGCCGGATCACTGCTTGAACCCGTTTCTGTGGTTAAATCGGTATAACGCGATGGATTAGTAAAAGCGCTATCTTCCGGCAAATTATGCAATTTCACCGCATCAACCTGCGCCTGCACGTGGCTGACATTTTTTTCAGTGTTATCATATAAAGCAAACCCTGCACAGCCGGTTAAGCTAAAGCTTAACAACATGATTAACAGAGCAGTTAAGTAACGACTTTTCATTGCTAAATTCCTCTATCCTCGTACTGTAAAATATTAAAATTTCTTCATTAATGTTTAATAAGTAAAACTTGAATTAGTATTGCTTGTAGTAGTTTTTTCACAGGTAATAATGGCTAATAAAGAACCAATATGATTTTGTCCGCTAGCACTAACAACATTTAATGTAGGAGCCCAAGGTGCATTCGCTTTATAATTCTGAGGACCGGCAACTACGGAAGCAATTGCAGATATTGAATTATCTGCTTTAGTTTGAAAACCTTGCAATCCTATATGCAAAATAGGTTGCATTCCATCAGGACAACTCACTGGCTTCGGCGGAATAGTACAACCGCTATTAGTACAGGTTATATCTTGCACAGAGGCTATATAAGCCTGACCCGAATTGTTGGATGCTGAACCAGGAATCGTCACACCGGCTATTACGTTCAAAGTCTTGGTATCTACTGTAGCATTAGGTAACCGGCTGGCAATACGTTGTGCCAACGCTAACTGCTTTTGCGGATCAAGACTGCCAGGCAATTCATTTTGTATTTCAAACATCACTGAATCCGGCTTATTAGGTGGTGTGCCTGGTGGCAATAATACAAAAGGTATTCCCCAGATATTATTTTCAATACTGGTGCCCGCTTGAATATAAATGATATTGTTATCCTGATTAGGCCCGCAGTCGCCTTCCAATAATGCCACTGTTGGTGAAGGCGTTTTATCCGTACAATTGGTAAATTTAGCGCCATCCGGCCATTCATTATTATTAACATAATAGGCTTTAGCCGCTTCCAGCCATTGCTGCATTTGTAATGCAGTTCTATCAATTTGTGAGTTGACCGCCTGCTGTTGAAAAATACTAATACTGAATACAGTAATCGTTGCGATAATGACTATCGCCAGCATAACTTCAAGCAAAGTGAAACCGTGCTGAGTTTTTATCAATAAACTCAGTAGTGGTTGTTTTGTTAATTGCTTTACACTCTGCATAGTTATTTCACGCTAATTGGGGCAAGTATAACCGCCCGCATTTTTCGCTTCGTCTTTACTAAATTTTGCTAAATCGGCATTCATTACTTCATAATTTGAGGTAATAGATTGACCGCCGTTATAAGTACCACTTATTGATGGCACCCAGCCACCCGGTGACTGCACACTCATCGGTCTGAATTTTGCGACCTGCGTAGGCAATCGGGTCCAACTTAGCTGCTTGCCACCCGCCCAATTATCAGCGCCTAATAAATTTACTAATTGACCCACTTGTTCAGCGGTATAATTAGCGTCAGAAAAATCCGCTTTAACCTGTATTAAATAAGGTGGTCCACTGGCATGCGCAGAAGCACCATTACCACTAATAATCCAGACCTCAAAAGGTTTATCACCCCACGGATTAATAATCTGTTTAGGGTTAGGTAAACCACCCATTACTTGCAAGTCGGTCAAGCTTATTGATACCGGTGTCACAAAACCCATGTTACACGTCGCATAATAATAAGCGCTGCCTGCCTGTAATAACTGTTCAATACTTTGTTGTATCTGCGTAATATCTTTTAATCTTTTATATTGAAAATATTGCTGCAATCCTAATGTAATACCTACTGCAACCAGCATAAGCACCAGCAGCATTTCTAATAATGAAATTCCAGCCAAATGCTTATGCGAATAATTCAGCATTATTAAAATTATTGATAGTTCGCTGAAAGGGTCGTTCCGCCTGGGCAAGTAGCAGTGCCTGAACCACTATTCACTAATCCCATTAAAATAGTACAAGTTTGTGCAGGGATTGGACCCGGCATAGTAATTGTAAAACCACCGGTGGTTGCCACAACCAGACCTATCTCGCCGCCCCAAGGATCCGTACCAAAATTGGCTGGTAGATAACCAGCCGCTGTAAGGCCTTTGATATCTGTAAAAGCATTATTATTAGCAGCCCTATATTGGGTTTCTGCAGTTACAATACCACTTAACATAGAAAGTGCATTACTCGCCTGCTGTGATTGCTGCGCGCTTTTGTAATAGCGTGTTGCCATTACCAAGATAATAGCTATGACCGCCAAGGATAATAATACTTCTAACAAGCTGATACCGCGTTGTTTAGAACAATTAAGTTTAAGCATCATAAAATAAACATCTCCCAAAAATAGTAATTAACCTGCGCCAGAAAGCGTAGCACCTACTGAGTATATCGAAACCACCAAAAACGCAGCCAAACCGCCACCACACATGAGCAACATTGCTCCTAGTATTCTTCCTGTTAATTGAACATTTTGCATTCCCTGTTCGGCCGCCTTACGTCCTTGCCGGATTAATGCATGTTCAAAACCTTTACCTTTAGCAATAACGCGTAAACGTATTAAATCATTGCTATCTAATAATCCTGTATCTAATACTTCTGCGATATTTTCCTTACCACCACTCAAACGATATTCCATCGCTAATAAATGTGATGCCAGATAAGGATTCGCATTACGCTGCAAAATTTTTAAGGCCTTTTTTAATATGACGCCGTTACTGATTAATAACCCCAAGGTTTCCATAAAACGTGCGGCGGTTAACTTGCGATAGATTGAAATCACCGGGACCTGATCCAAACCGTATCGCAGATCACCGATATAATTACGCAGCAGATAACTAAATCCTACTAGCAATCCGATAATAATTAATAAAATCGCCCACCAGCCATATTCCACAATATTCGCTAATGCCATTACGGTTTGACCATTACTAGGCCATTCACTCACAGGTCTAATAGCAATAAATGAATCAAACACTGATTTTTTAACAAACACGGTAACAACTAAACCTAAACCTAATACTATCAGCGGATAGATCAATGAATTAATTAATGAAGTAATCGCTGTATTAGTCTGGGTAACGGTTTTAGCAGCAGCCTGCATACTGTCTGCCAAGGTACCGCCTTCTTCACCGGCGCGTACAATTTCGACTACCGTATCATTAAACCAGCCACGCATACCATCTGCTATTTGTTTACCTTCCGCTAATCTATGCAAAATAGAATTAGCCACTTCTACCGGCAAACCCTCACTACTCTTGGCAATGGTCTCTACCGCCTGATTAACAATAACGCCATCTTCCACCAGCATCGCAACATCTTCTAAAAAAACCTGCTGCTGTGCGGGAGTGAACAACCTATGCTTAAACCATAGCTCAAGCTGTTTTAATGAAGGTAGTTGCACGGTTAGTTACTTCTATAGTTAAAGGCTTGTTGAGATTGCGGATTGATATCGCCCACTGCTTTTTCAGCATCGAGCGGATCGCATACGCCTGCACATACTAACGCTAATGCACGTTCTTGATAAGTCATCCAACCCTGTTCCTTCAAATATTTTTCCCAACCAAGAATATCGCATTTTTGAATAAAATAACGGCTGGTTTCATCAACCCAGATAATTTCAGCAACGACGGTACGTCCGCTAATCCCTGTGCCTTTACAATGAGTACAGTTTTTACCACGCACCCGTATATTTTGCAGATGCTCACCTAAAACCGGTAGCCAGTGGGGTAAATAAGCTTGGTGCAGCGTGGAATTTTTAATAGGCGCTGCGCAGTGCTTGCATAGTTTAGGCACTAAACGTTGGCAGATTAAACAATCCAGCACATTCGGATCGGCTAACAACACCGGTGAAACACCCATATCCACTAAGCGCGTAACAATAGCAGTGGCGCTATTGGTGTGAACGGTTGAGAACACCAGGTGTCCCGTAATAGCGGCGCGAATCATCACACGGGCGGTCTCTTCATCACGCAACTCACCTAATACGATAACATCTGGGTCCATACGCAATGCCGAACGTCCCATGTTGGCAAAATCACGGTCTTCTTTTTCAGTGTTGACAGGAACCTGGGTCGCATTACTGATTAATTTTTCCACTGGATCTTCAATCGTATAAATCTTGCGTTCCGGTGTAACCATTTTCATGCAGGCTGCCAGCGTAGTGGTTTTACCAGAACCGGTAGGACCTGCTACCAGCACAGCGCCATTTGGCATTGCCACCGATTTTTTAATTAATTCAATCTGGCTATCAGCATAGCCTAAATCAATTAATGAGTGATTTTGTTCACGGCCCGTGGTCAATACACGCATGACTACATCAAAACCACCATGAGCCGGTAAGCTGGCTAAACGTAAACGCACATCCAAACCATCAACATGCAGTGGCATGGAAGCGTTTTGTGGAATTAAAGGATTAAAGTGAGTAATTGCATGGTCTGTTTCATGATTAAAAGCGACGGCAGCCACTTCACGGCCAACGCGGGCCGACCATTCTGTATGTAACATTAACTCGCCATGCTGACGGAACTTAACACGAGCCACATCCTGGCGCACTTCTATGTGGATATCGCTCACTTGCTCCTGGATGGCTTCGCTGACCAGCATGCGTAAACGTTGCTGTTGTAAACTAATAGTATCCGGATCGGCTAAATATTCTTCTTCAAGCTGAGTCTCTTCTTCTTTGGCGCTGGCAAGTAATAAACGGATAAGCGTACTAGAGGCGGGTATTATTTTTTTAAAAGGTAAGCCTTTGCCAATCATAACAATCTTACAGTTCTGCACACTGCGCGAAGCAGGATTGCTGGAGAGTAACAAACCACTTTTCAGAACGATAATATCGCCCTGCTTTTCGCACCAGTCCAGCATTTCAGGCATAGGACTGTCTTGCGCATCCAGATCGGCTTGGGTAGTAAATACTTTATGTTGGTTGGCAATTGCTGCATAACGCTGCAACTGTTCCATTTCAGATTGAGTATCCATATTTTAGGTGGTCACGTCAGGTTATTATCTAAAATGCCAAAATATTATCAAAAGCTTTGCATTTTGCAAGTGTATAGTATACCGGTTAATCCTTAAGATTTCCTTAAATCAAGATTATCTTTAATTACTTAATATTTCCTTAAGTTTTTACTGCTAAACTTTACAATGTAATCGTTCACAAAGCATTTTGAACAAATTCTTTTAATTTAATTGCTGGAGACTATATCTATGCCTTTTTTTAATCCTATGAATAAACTTGCAACTTTAATCGCTCAACATCCTGCTAGAACTAAGGTTATTTTAGCTACAGCCACTACTGCAGCCGTTGCGCTTGTTACTGAACTGATGCTGACTCAAGACTCTGTTAATGTAGAATCAGAACAAAGCATACTTAATAGACTTAGCGCGCAGATGTCAACTAATGGCACAGCCCTTAACCAGGCTTTGCAAGCGCTTACTGGTATCATTGGTGAAGTGGCAGCTAACGCAACTTTATTAGCCATTGGAACTGCTGTTGCGCAAGAAGTACCAAGAGCTATTCAAAATACCACGCAAAGCTTCATTAACAAACTTACTATTATTGCTGGCGCAGGTGTTGCTACCATGTTAGGTAATATGTATGCATGGATAGGTATTGATCGCTTAGCGCAGAATCCAGAACGTCAAGCTCTGGCGCCAAAACATAACACCCCATAATAACTTATTAATACAACCAGCAGGCGCTTGCCTGCCCCACAATAAACATTATTGAAAATTGGAATCGAATATTCCAGTTTTCAATTTTTGTTTATGTTAAAAAATAAACGGCGTCAGCTTAAGTTACCTAACTGATAAAGCATTTTCTGCTTAACCTCAAAATATTGATGATTGCTGTTATTTATATTAATGATTAGAATTCTTATTTTCACTTAAGACAAACTAACCATGACTATCAGCGTCTTCAATTTATTTTCTATCGGCATTGGTCCTTCCAGCTCACACACTGTCGGTCCTATGAAAGCAGCACATGAATTTGTGTTTGCGCTGAAGGACAAGCAGCAATTAACCCAGGTACACCGCATACAAACAGATTTATATGGCTCGCTGGCATTGACTGGCAAAGGCCATGGCACTGATATTGCAATTCTTAATGGTTTGGAAGGCCAGTGGCCTAAAACCATCGATCCGGATCAAGCCATACCGCATGCGCATGCCATCATTGCCGAGAAGAAAATTAATATTGCCGGCGAACAGCTTATTCCATTTCATGCGGATAAAGATTTATTACTGCACCAGAAAGAAGTATTACCACTACATACCAACGGCATACGCTTTTCAGCCTTTGATAAAAATAATCATTTAATTGTCAGTCAGGTTTATTATTCCATCGGCGGTGGTTTTATTGTGACGGAAGAGCAATTTGGCCAGGACTTAAGTGCTAACACTAAAGTCCCTTATCCTTTTAAAAATGCTCAGGAATTATTTGCACAGTGCCGTAAACACAATATTTCAATCAGTGAATTAATGCTGGCCAACGAACAAATATTACATCCTGATACGGATATTAAAAAAGGCATTTTAGAAATTGCCGATGTGATGCATCATTGCGTCGAAAAAGGCTGCCAGACGACAGGCCGCCTACCCGGCGGTTTAAATGTAAAACGCCGCGCCGCAGAATTAGCGCAAAAATTAACGGCCAAAGGTATTCCCGGCCGCACGCAACATCCTGAAGCGATGTTATGGCCAACTGTTTATGCCATGGCTGTGAATGAAGAAAACGCCGCCGGTGGCCGTGTAGTAACAGCACCCACCAATGGCGCAGCCGGTATTATTCCAGCAGTATTAACTTTTTATCGCAACTTTCACAGCGATGCGAGTGATGAAGGCATTGTTACCTTTTTATTAACCGCAGGCGCTATTGCTATTTTATATAAAATTAACGCTTCTATTTCCGGCGCTGAAGTCGGTTGCCAGGGTGAAGTGGGTGTTGCGTGTTCAATGGCGGCGGGTGCTTTAACCGCTGTCTTAGGCGGCACGCTGGAACAAATTGAAAACGCGGCTGAAATGGCGATGGAACATCATTTAGGCATGACCTGCGATCCAGTCGCCGGCCTGGTACAAATTCCTTGTATCGAACGCAATGGCGTGGCGGCTGAAAAAGCCATTAAATTAACTTATTTAGCTTTACTGGAAGATGGTAAAGATAAAAAAGTTTCACTCGATAAAATTATCGCGACCATGTATCAAACCGGTAAAGATATGATGACCATTTACAAAGAAACTTCTTTAGGCGGTCTGGCGGCTAATATTACTGAATGTTAATTTCTTAATCGTAGCGCACGTTTGCTTGCAGCTGTACTTTGTATGTTAGCTAATGTTTTTTGTAATTCAACTTTCTGTTGAATATCGTGCTCTATCAACGCAATATATTTATCATATTGTTGATCGGTATTGAATTTTTTGTAGAGCACCAAAGCATTTTTTGAATGCATTAAAGAAATTTTTAGCAGCTCTGTTTTATCCTGCGGATCAACAGCTTCGTTAGTTTGCATGGCAGTAACCCAGGATAGCTGCCATTCAGCCAGTGCCATGTAATGTGGCTGCTGGGTTGCCTTATATTTAGCTGCAACTTCTGAATAATATTCATGTGTCTTTTTATACGCTGCTATTTCGCCAGCTCTGTTAGCGCGCGAAGTCAGCATAATACTCTCCATAGTATTGCGCAGCTTAATGGCTTCTGCTAAATCTTCCGAATCATTAATTAATACATCCATGATTTCACTGATTTTATTTAACTCAGTAGTTTGTTTTAAATAACCATTAACAATATCCGTTGTGCGCGTACGCTTAGGTCCAGCACCATATTTATTAATTCCAATTAAATGAAGCCTTTTAGTCTGCATCTGCTGGGTGAAATCCTGGGTAGCCTGCGTGATAGCAGTTAAAGCATGGTTTATGGCCTTGGTTGCTTCATTAATACAAACTACTAACTTTTTGTAATTAGCATATTCAAGCTTCGGCGCCGCGATTAATTTTTCTTCAGGTATGGCAACACAGTATTGAGTGGCATCACACAGATAATTTGCTGCAATTTTTAAATCATAAATCTGTATTTGCGCAGACTCCTGGATAGTAGCAAATTCATATTCCAGCTTATGCCAGCCTTCTTCTCTAACCTCAACAGCAAGTTCAACTAACTCATCTAAATCATGCTGTAATTGCATAATCTTGGTCCGCACATTCCTTGTATGAAAATAATAAGCTTCCGCCAGGCCAAATAAAATGCAGGCTTTTTTATGGGGTTCTGCTTCATGTTTGCTCAATAATGCTTTTAAGCGCTCAACAACCTGAGATAATTCAGCTTCTGGTATAGTTACTACGATCGTATCATATTGTTTTTGCCAGTTTAAATAAGCTTGCTCAGTTAATGCTGCTTCAGTTTGTGTTGACTCTACAGCAAGTTGAAATATCGCTACCTCTGTTGTCTGGGTTGTCTGGCTGGGCTCACGTAAAACTCTCTTTTTCAACTGCGCTTTTGCTTGATCACGTATAGTTGCATATTTAATACACTGTTCTTTTAAATCATTTACCTGTGTATTGCTAAAAAGCATGTACTGCAAAATACGGCATTCAATTAAATAACAGGCTGTCAAATAAGTAAGCGCAGCATTAGCTGTTTTTTGTGCGTAAGCCAGGGCACTCGTGAATAATTGCTGGCTGGTTGTACTAAGCTTATCAATGATAGTGTAATTAATATTACTATCGGCATTAGTAATATATTGTAATTGTTTAAGTAGTTCTTCTCCCCAGTTAATATTAATTTCAGCCAGTAGATGCTGGAAACTTAAATAATATTCTCTATATTCATTCTGCGCATCGTCAGCTTTAAACCGATCTGCTAAAGTAAACATATCAATAATTAGCATTAACTTTTGATAAGTCTCATAGCATTGATCAAAGTTCTGCTGCCTTGCGTAATCTACTCCTTCCTGTTCCAGCAGGGTTAAAATAGCCGCTATGCTTTTTAAATTATTTTTATGTTCTTTTTTAGGGATTTTTTTTAGATAAGGCCAAATAATTTTTATGATCTCTTGCAATGCCTGCCACTCTTTTTGCCACTCTGTTTCAATTAATAAAAACTTCTCGATAATTTTATTATGATATAGAATGGCCGCTCTGAAATTACCTTTATAAAGCATCGTCAAAGCAATCAATAAGTAAATCTCACCTTCATGGCGAGGCTCAAGTACGGTACCAAGCTGCCTACCTATAACAGGATCCACTTTCATGGCAAACAATGGTAATTCAACTAATTCTTTTAAGCCATCACACTGCAATAAAGCGGTCGCCAAATCCTGATTTTTTAAAGCCAATTTAATGATATATAAACCCGCTTTAATCATCACATCGCTGGCATGGCCTTGTTGTGCTGTTGCACGAGCTTCTTTTAGCTTTAGCAAAGCCTGCTCATAATCAAGTTTTTCATCTAATCCCTTTTGTAAAAGCTGCCTTGCTTCACTAGCTAAACTCGCATTATTATCAGCATTTCGTACACTCTGGCGAACGATGGGCTGCATTTGGGCAGCCAATGTAGCAATTTGTGCTAGCTGCTGTGGAGATTCATTGTGATCAATGGGTATAACCGGTTGTAAACCACGATAGATTTTCGTGGCAGATTGTAGATTTCTAACATTTTCCTGCTGTCTTAATTCTGTTTTTTTTCGCAACCTTGCTAAAGCTTTTTCTTTTCGATCAGGATTCATATAATTATATTTATTATTTTTATAATGACTATCCCTGCTAAAACTTTATACTCTCCTTTACTAATTGTTATCAGTGGCCATGCTGCCGCCGCTGTAAACGCGCTTTGCGTAAACTCCACAACGTTAAAATCGGCCCCAATATTGCATAACCGAAGAAAATTAAAAATAATACTTTTGGTGGATCCAAAGAGATACCGACAAAAACCAATACGACTACTAAAATACCCACAAACGGTATGCGGCCACGTAAATCGATTTGTTTAAAACTATGATAGCGGATATTACTCACCATCAAGATAGCGGTTAATACGGTAACAACCGCCACTAAAATATTAATCTCGCCGCCCGGCACATTATATTCATTGGCCAGCCAGACCATACTGGCAACAACACCGGCCGCCGCCGGAATTGGCAACCCTTGAAAATAACGTTTATCGGCTTTGCCAATTTGCGTATTAAATCGCGCTAACCGTAGCGCGCCCGCCGCCGCATAAATAAATGCGGCCAGCCAGCCTAATTTACCTAACGTTGCCAGTGACCAGCTAAAAACAACTAAGGCCGGCGCCATACCAAAAGATACCATATCCGATAAGCTATCAAATTCCGCACCAAATGCACTTTGCGTATTGGTTAAACGTGCCACACGGCCATCGAGCGCATCCATGATCATGGCCACAAAAATAGCAACAGCTGCTAAATCATAAATACCTTTCATAGCAGCTACAATGGCATAAAAACCAGCAAACAGCCCTGCCGTCGTAAATAAATTCGGCAACAAATAAATCCCGCGTCTGCGGCGACGATCATCTTCTAGTTCTGGTTTCATAATATCCTTAGTTTTTATTCAAATTTTTTCATTTAAATCAAGTAGTTCTAATCCTAATACGTGTGCAGCCTGATTCAACTTATTATCAAAACAAGCAAACAATACCGACTGGGATGTATGCTTTAATAAAAATTGTGCCGCAGCCAATTGCACACTATCATAGGCACACAAAGCAAAAACTTCAGTAAATTCTGCAGCCATACTCAATAAGTTTTCAACTATTTCTACTTGTAAATAATTTTCCCAATCTTTTTTAAATAATCGCTTTACTTTACTGATCTCATTTTCGGTTAATTTCTTTTCACGCTGCAAACGTGCTAAGGCAGCATGTAATTCTACGTAACTAATCATACTGCTTGCGACTATTTTTGTTTTAGCAATTGCTTGTAAAACCACTTCACTATATTTTTCTTCAATATAAGCTTTTATCAATGCTGAGGTATCAAGATAAAGGATCATCTTCTATCTTCCAGCACGTATTCAGCTGCTGTTTTTCCTGCAAGTTTAGGTGCTTTACGATATCCCGTAGGTTTTTTGCCATTCCAGAGAATACCAGCTACTTTTAATAATGATTGCTGTTCTGCACTCGGCAAAGCCGGCAATCCTATTACCTTAGCTAAAGGCACATGATGAGAAGTAACCACCAAAGCAGCACCTTTTGCTTTAACAAGCTGTAGATACTTAGAAAGGTTATTTTTTAATTCTCTTACAGAAACTTCTATAGTAGACAACATACCAATCCTTAAACAACAAGCAATTTATGTAAGTGTAGCACAATTTTATACTATTTGTAGCCACATCTTAGCTAGCTTCTAATAATGTTTTCAACTGATAAAGCGCTTCTGAGGCTTCCTTAGGCGACAACTCATCCGGTTGAATTTGCTGTAATGTTTCCAGCACCGGATGTTGTTCCTGCGGCATAAATAATTCTGCCTGATAAGGTTCATGCACAGCATGGCTACGATGCGAAATCGCATGGCTATGCTGTTCCAGTTCAATCAATTTTTCCTTGGCACGTTTAATTACTGAACGCGGCACACCTGCCAATTGCGCCACTTGTAAACCATAACTTTGATTGGCCGGACCTTCGTTGACAGCATATAAAAAGACAATACTATCACCATGTTCAACAGCATCTAAATGAATATTAGCAACACCTGTCATGGTTTCTGCCAACGTAGTTAATTCGAAATAATGCGTAGCAAACAGCGTATAACATTTTAAATGCTGTGCTAAGTATTCGGCACAGGAAAATGCCAAGGCCAAACCATCAAACGTGCTGGTGCCACGGCCGATTTCATCCATTAATACTAAACTTTGTGCCGTAGCATTATGCAGAATATTTGCTGTTTCTGTCATTTCCACCATAAAGGTTGAACGACCGCTGGCCAAATCATCCGCTGCGCCAATACGCGTAAAAATACGATCAACGGGACCTATGATAGCTGCTTTCGCCGGCACAAAACTGCCAATCATCGCCAGCAAAGTAATTAATGCGGTTTGGCGCATATAAGTGGATTTACCACCCATATTAGGGCCGGTAATAATCAGCATGCGCCGCTCAGGATTTAATTTTGCATCATTAGGTACGAAAGGATTTTCCAACACTTGTTCAATAACAGGATGACGGCCGCCTTCGATATGAATCCCTGGCGCATCCATTAATTGTGGCCGCACAAAATTTAATTCATCCGCACATTCTGCTAATGCTATTAATACATCCAGTTCACTCAAACCGGCTGCTGTTTCCTGTAATTTAATTAATTCTAACAATAATTTATCTAATAAATCCTCGTATAAAGCTTTTTCCAAGGCTAACGCACGGCTGCGTGCGCTTAAGGCTTTGTCTTCAAATACTTTTAATTCTGGCGTGATAAAACGTTCAGCGTTGGTTAACGTTTGGCGGCGAATATAATCTGCCGGTGCTTGTGCCGCCTGGCCACGGCTAATTTCAATGTAATAACCGTGCACCCGATTATAACCGACTTTTAATGTACTAATGCCGGTACGCTGGCGCTCGCGGATTTCTAAATCCACTAAAAACTGCCCGGCATTTTCGCTTAAATTTAATAGCTCATCTAATTCGCTATTATAACCTTGCGCAATAACACCACCTTCACGAATCACTACGGGTGGATTTTCAACGATTGCGCGTTGTAATAAATTGAATAAAGCTGGGAAAATAGTAATCTGCGCGCGTAATTGATCAATCAAACTGGCACTGAGTGGCGCTAATTTTGCCTGAACTTCTGGCAATAAAGCCAAAGCATTGCGTAATTGCGCTAAATCACGCGGCCGTGCGGATTTTAACGCGATACGCGCCACAATACGTTCTAGATCACCGATGCCACGCAATATACCCTGTAAATCTTGATAGTAGCGATTTTCCATTAAGCTGCTAATCGCCTGCTGCCGCGCCAATAAAATAGCTGACTGGCGAATCGGACGATTTAACCAGCGTTGTAATAAACGGCTACCCATCGGTGTATTGGTGCGATCCAATACTGCAAATAAAGTATGTTCACGTCCACCGTTTAAATTGATGGTTAATTCTAAATTACGCCGCGTAGCGGCATCTAAGATCACGCTGTCTTCGCGCCGTTCGACATGTAGTGCCCGAATATGTGGTAAGGCGTTACGCTGCATATCTTTGGCATAACTTAATAAACAACCTGCTGCTGCAATAGCCACCGTCAAATCTTCACAGCCAAAACCGGCTAAATCATGCGTTTGTAATTGCTGGGTGAGCAAGCGTTGTGCGGTGGTTAGATCAAATTCCCACGGTGGACGTCGGCGTACACCCGCGCGATTTTGCAGCCAATTCGGTTGCTTAAAATTTTCATTAATTAAAATCTCAACCGGATTCAAACGCGTTAATTCGCTTAATAACGCTTCTAAACTATTGACCTGTAAAACCGATAAACGGCCGCTAGTAATATCTAAAATCGCTAAGCCAAATAAATCTTTTTCAGCATGCAGT
>Ga0164242_10002835_pt1 | contig 19963 bp, 16 predicted proteins | sample OricomgcompostMG_FD_108783 | JGI IMG/M metagenome (GOLD analysis project Ga0164242, IMG submission 108783) | Miracle-Growth compost microbial communities from Emeryville, California, USA - Original compost - Miracle growth compost (MG) ... | reverse complement strand
TACCCGTGGGCGCGGCCACGGCGCGGGCGTATGTGCCCGCGTGGGTAGCCGATTTCACCAGTGGCGGCATGCCCGCCGGGTGCAGTTTTGCCCGTGCCAGCGGCGCGCGGGTGATTGAGGCGGACGGGCAAGCGGCTGTTGTGGCCGCGAATACGCCGCGCTTCGATCACGACCCCGATAGCGGCGCGCCGCTGGGGCTGCTGATGGAAAACGCGGCCACCAATTACTTTCTGAACAGCGCGGCGCCGGTAAGCCAGAGCTGCGCGCTGGCGGCGGGCACCTACACCCTGTGGGTGGACGGCGGCAGTTGCACGGTGAGTGCGGGCAGCGCCAGCGGCAGCGGCTTCGGCACGGCGACGGCGGACAATCCTGTAACGTTCAGCATCACGGCGGCGGGCAGCGTGGACATGGTGGTGGGCGGCAGCCCCGGCCACGTGCAGTGCGAGGGCGGCGCCTTTGCCACCAGCAGGATTGCCACCGGCGGCAGCGCCACCACGCGCGACGCCGACACGCTGGTGATGCAGAGCCTTGGCGGCATGGCCTTCAACCAGGAGGGCGGCACGTTCGTGGTGGCGTTCCGGCTGGGCGCGGCATCCGTATTGAGCCAGCGGCTGCTGGAGCTTAGCACCGGAAGCTATGAAAACCGCATGGTGGCCGGTTTTGCCGGCACCACCAACTGCCGCCTGCAGGTATGCAACGGCGGCGCCTGGGTGGCCGACGTGATTGCGGGGAGCGTGGCGGTGGGCCAGAGCATACGTTTTGCCTGCCGCTACAACCGCGATAATACGTATGCCGCGTGCTTCAACGGCGGCAGCGTGGCGACCGGCGGTGGCGCATTACCGGCAGGCGGGTTTGTGGACATGGCCATGGGCAACGGGCTTTACACCTCGAGCTTTGGCTTGTGCGGGCACTTGCAGCGCATCGCGTACTTTCCGCGGTGCATGAACGACAGCGAACTGGAGATGTTGAGCCGATGAGCACCTGGACCTATTACAACCTGAAATTTGCCGACTCGGCGGCATGGGCGGCTGCCGTGCCCGCCGCGTGGCTGGGCGAGGACGGCCTGCCCACCGGCGCTCACGGCCGCGCGCTGGACGTGCTGGGCCCCACCTATACACCCCATGGCACCGGCGCCGACGGCATGACCGTATGGCAGGAAGGTGAAGGTTTCTGCGTAAACGTGGCGCTGCTGGACGGCCCCCTGCCCGCCGGACTGGACCCTTATGTGATTGCGCCGCCCGCCATGCCCAAGCACGTTTGGGCATGAGTTTTTGATATCCGGAGCCTTGCCACGGGAACGGCCGTGCTTTAAGACTTTGCTAATAAAACCAAAATAATGAGTAGCAAACCATGCAAACGGCGCCGGTTGTGGCTTTTGTGGCGGATGTGCCCGATTTCAAGGGCGGGGCGGAGCGTTCGCTGTTCGACCTGATGGCCAACCCCGGCATCTTCCCCCTGCTGGTGGTGCCCGGCGACGGCCCCATGGCCGAGGCGGCGCGCGGCAAGGGCATACCCGTATATTACCTGAACTTCGGCAAAGTGCTGACGGTGCGGCGGCCGTTCAAGGCCATGGACGTGCTGCGCACGTTCTTCGACGCATTGAGCGCGGCGTGGCAGCTGCGCGGCCTTGCGCGCGACAACGGCGCGCTGTGCATCCACACCAACGGCCTGAAGGCCCACGGCGTGGGCTGCCTGAGCAGGCTTCTGGGCGGCGTGCCGGTGGTGGTGCACTTCCGCGCCATCCCCTTCACGCGGCTGGAGATGATGTTCTGGCAGGCGGTGAGGCTGATTGCGTCGCGCATCATCCTGGTGTCGCGGCCATGCTGGCCGGGGGCGCGGCTGCCGGGGCACGTGCGCGTGATCTTCAACGGCATTGTGCTGAAGGCGCACAAGGTGCCCAAGCCGAAGGCCCCTCCTCCGCTGGTGCTGGGGTTCGTGGGGCGCATCCAGTTCACCAAGGGCGTGGATACGCTGATTGAATGGTTCGATTACGCGCGCAAGCAGGGCCTTGACCTGCGCCTGAAGATACGCGGCGAGGCCGCGCCCGACGAGCTGGACTACGACCGCAAGGTGCGGCGCATGGCGAAGGACCGCGGGCTGGAGAAGCTGTGCGTGTTCGAGGGGCGGGTGGAAGGCTTCGACAGGATTTACGGCGGCATCCATGTGAACGTGGTGTCGTCGGTGATTCCCGACCCGTTGCCGAGGTCGGTGATGGAGGCGTGCTCGCTGGGCATACCGGTGCTGGGATATCCGGCGGGGGGCATACCGTACATGATTGAGGACGGGGTTTCAGGCTTTCTGGTGGACGGGCCGGAGCGGTTCTGCGAGGTGTTGCGCGCGCTGGGCGATGCCAAGGTTTATGCCAGGGTGAGCCGCGCGGCGGTGGCGCGGGCGAAGGCGTGCTTCGGCATGGAGCGGCTGCACGCGCAGGTGATGGAGGTTTACGAGAGCTTGCGGTAGACGGCTTCGACGTCGGCGGCGAAGCGGTCGGCGGTGAAGCTTTGTTCGTACATGCGGCGGGCGTTGCGACCCATTTCCTGCAGACTTTCCTTGTTGAGCGAGGCAAGGAGCGGCGGCAGGCTTTCGGCGGCGTTATCCAGATTGAAAATGTGGCCGTTGACGCCTTCCTGCACCAGTTCCGGCAGGGCGCCGCGATTGCTGACGATGGCGGGTTTGCCGTTGCGCATGCCTTCCAGCACCACGAGGCCGAAGCCTTCATGCCGCGAGGGTACGATGACGGCGTCGAGCATGCGGATGTAGTCGTCGATGCGGTCGTTCTCCACCCAGCCGATATAGGTGATGGACGAGGTGTTTTGCGGCAGGAACGGGCGGTCGTTGCGTCGCGGCTCGCCCAGCACGAAAAGCCGGACGTTGGGCGGCGCGGCGCCATTGAAGATGTCCTCGATGATGTCGAAGCCTTTTTTGTCGTCGAGGCGGCCGACGAAGCCGAGGTTGATGACGCCGTCCTGTTGCGGCAGCGGTCTGTGGCGCGGCAGCGGCGCTTCCTCGATGCCCGCGAGGATGACCTGCTGGAGCGGCGCGTTGATGCCGTGGAGGCCGGCCTGCTGCTGCTCATGCTGGGAGATGTTGATGATGGCGTCGGTGCGGCGGGCCAGCCAGCGCTCGGCGCTGGAGTAGAGCTGGCGGCGGAGGTTGCCTTCCTCCTGCGTGAACGACCAGCCATGGGCGCAATAGACCGTGGGGAAGCGACGGAACATGCGCCCGTAGACGCCTGCGAAGGTGCTGTGGAGGTGGACGACATCCGGCTTGAGCTCATCGAGGATGCCCTGCACCCGTTTGCTGGTGGCCAGAAGCCTGGAGGGATTACGGCTGCTCTGGTAGGGAAACAGGCTTACCCCCGCCCGCCGGAGCGCCTCGGCGTTGAGGTCGGCATGGGTTTGGTTGCTGCTGTAGACCAGCGCGACCTGGTGGGTTTTGCACTGGTGCCTGAGCAGCGTGTTGACGTAGGTGGACACGCCGCCGTTCCATGCCTCGGTTACGTGCGCGATTTTCATGGATTGAGGTACCGGTTGTGGTTGTGCCAGCCGGAGACGAGGAAGGCATCGATGACGGCACCCGCCGCGCGCGGGTGGGTTTTGGCGGTATCGAGGTGTTTTTGCCAGCCCGGCCGCGCTTTTTCAGGCCAGAGCTTGCAAGCCATGATTTCGTCGCGGATGAAATCCATGTTCTCCGCCACAAACTTGTGCATGTTAAAGTAGAAGATACGCTTGCCGATGGCGGAGGCGTCGTAGCCCAGTTTTTCTTTCAGCAACTGGCGCAGCAGCACCTTGTTGGTTTGGGTGGCGGTGTTGAAGCGGGCTTCGCGCGGCAGGTTGAAGTAATAGTCGGCAAGCGGCTGGTAGGCCCACGGCATGGTGCTGGAAAGACCGAACGTCTCCGCCACCAGGGGCGCCTTGAGCATGACGCTGGCGCCATCGAAATACTGGCCGATGATGTAGCCGCGCAGGTCTTCCATATTGAGATGGCGATAGGCGTTGTAGACGGTTTTCCAGTAGACCTCCGGCTGCACGCCGGTGGGGTAGACCTTGCGGATTTCCGGCAGGCGCAGGTGGCCGTGCTTATAGAGGTTGACTTCCGGGTAGGTGGACAGGAACTTGACCGCCTTGGTGTGGAACGGCACCAGCGCGCGCAAGGCGTGCATGTTGGTGAAGCCGCCGCCGATGGCCTTGTAATACTTGCACAGTTTGACGTATTGCGGCGAGGCGGTAATGCCCATGTAGATATCGTTGCGGGTGCCGTCGACCAGCGTGCCGCCCGCCCCGACCCCCGCCTGGTGCATGCCCATGACGTAGGGGATGATGGTGGGGTCGCACGTGAGGTAGGAAGTTCCGGCAAAATAGGTTTGCAGGGCCTTTTTCACCTCCTTCGGGTTGCGCGGCAGCGTGATGGTGGTGTGGGCGATGCCGAGCTTTTTGGCAAGGCGTGCGGCGTCGGCGGATTCATCCACCGGCTGGCCGTCGTCGGTGTAGGTGTAGGCGTGGGAGGTGGCGGCCTTGCCGCTTTCCGCCAGCGCCAGCGCGAGGGCGACGGAATCCTTGCCGGAGCTCATCATCAGCGTGGCATCGGTGTTGACCGAATCTTCCACTGACCGGCACAGCAGGTTGAGCAGGGTTTTGGTGGAAGGCTTGGAGCGCTCGGTGGAGTTGGCGCTGAAATACGGGAAATCGCAATACCAGTGCGGCTGGCCGCCATCGGCCGGAAAGGCCAAAACATCGCCGATGCCCAGCACCCAGACGTCCTTGAAGGCGGTTTGCGGCGGCGGCACGAGGCTGTTGTGCAGCAGGAAGGGAATGGCGTCGGCATCCACCTCCACACCGCCCGTGTGCTTGCGCATGTGGTTGAGAAGATCCGGCAGGCTGGTGCTGCTGTAGACCGTGCGATTGTGGCGGTAGGCGTACAGGCGGCTGGCGCCGGCGTTGCCTCCGCGCAGGACGACCTGACCTTTAAGAGGTTGTGACGTGACCGTGGATGCCATTGATATACCTTGCCTTTCCCTTGCATATTACCCCCATGGCCGCGATACCCTGCAAGGGATTCATGTAAAAATCAATGAGATTTTGGCGTGCGGCGGCGTGGCGGGGTTGACGCTATGCCTGCCAGCCCATATATACCTTTGCGGTGGGCCGTTAGCTCAGTGGTAGAGCATCTGGCTTTTAACCAGAGTGTCCGCAGTTCGATCCTGCGACGGCCTACCAAAAACTTCCAGCAAACACGTATGGTTTCTTTGCGGCAGGCCATGGTAGGGCTTGGGCATGGGGTTTTTCCGTTTATGCGACAGGGTTCAGCTGGTCATGGGGTTTGCCGCCATGCGCGCGTTTTCATGGCTGAACGAGGGCCGCATTGCCCACGGCCGCGGCCTGCGGGTGGCGGGCGTGCCGCTGGTGCGCATCAACAAGGATGCCTTCCTGGCGATTGGCAACGATGTGAGCCTGCTTTCCAGCAACCTTTATTACCATGCCCAGATGTTCGGCCCGGTGAAGCTGTTTGCCGACAGGCCCGGCGCGCGCATCGTCATCGGCGACAACTGCCGCATCAACGGCGCGTGCCTGCATGCGTGGAAGTCCATCGTGCTGGGCAGCAATTGCCTGATCGCCGCCAACGTGCAGATCATCGATTCCAACGGCCATGCGTTGTGCATGGAGAACCCGGAGCTGAGGCTGACCACCAGCGACGAGCCGGAACCCGTGGTGCTGGGCGACAACGTATGGGTGGGGTTGAACAGCATCATCCTGCCCGGCACCACACTGGGCGACGGCTGCGTGGTGGCGGCGGGCAGCGTGGTGAAGGGTGACTTCCCCCCCGGCAGCATCGTGGGCGGCGTGCCTGCCAGGGTTATCATGGCTAGGCCGCCGGCGGCAGCTGCGTGATGTTATCCGGCCGGAGAGGTGCGCCCACAGGCCTGCCGGGCACGCCCACCACCACGGCGTTGGCAGGAATATCGTGCAGCACCACGGCGTTGGCGCCGATGATGGTGTTTTCTCCAACGGTGATGCCGCCCAGCACGCAGGCACCCGCGTAGACCTTGACGCCTGTAAGAAGGTGCGGGTAGTCGCGTTGTTCCAGCCCCTGCCCGCCGCGCTGGCCGAGGGTGACGTGCTGGTAGATGCTGACGTTGGGCTCGGTGACGACACCATCGCCGATGACGACGCCGACGGGGTGGCGCAGCTCCAGCCCCGGCCCCAGCTTTGCGAGCGGACTTATATAGCAGCCGTACTTACGCACCACGTGCAGCCAGAGCATGCGCCCGAGTAGGCGTTGCAGCCCTCCCCCCGCGTAAAGATAGCTGTACGCCCTGTATATTGTGATGACGTGGAAACCCGGATTGACGGCAAAAAACTTCAGGCACTCCTTCCAAGTGGCGTGACGTCCACCATTAGCGAGAAGGTCCTCCCGGAGTTTTGGGTGCATGGGCCCTGGCTTTTCCCGTCGTTAACCGTTGGATGTAGCGGGGAAGTTCTTCCCTTACATGCGCGGTGTTGAACCCGTACAGGACGCCTGCGTAGGTCAACGCTCCTACGAAGATACAGACGACGAGCTGTAAGGGATATGCGGTTTGGTGTTCAAAAAAGAAGACGACGCACGCCATGGCAAGAGAGGCGACAGTAATGTGGAACAGGTTCTTCCACGGGATTGGCAGCGGAAATACGCGGCGGGACATGGCAACCACGACCGTAAGCAAAAAGGCATAGGCGGTGAAGGAACCGACGGCGGCGCCCATGATGCCCATCATACGTATGCCGACATACCCCACGGCAAGGTTGACCAGCCATGCGCCGATGAACGGCAGCATGATGCTTTTGTTCTTCCTGCTGAGGTTGAAGGCGAGGATGAAATAGTACTGCACGATGCTGTTCATGAAGGAAATGGCCACGAACCAGCCCATGTTGCGGCCGACGAAACCGCGGAACTCCGGCCCCACGAAATAGTGCGCGAACAGCGGCGACAGGACGGCAAGGCCCACCGCCGCAGGCAGCGACAGTCCCACCAGCAACGTGAAATTGGAGCGCAGTTGTGTGCGGCAGGCTTCCACGCCTTCGTGGTCGAGCGCCTGCGCGGCCAGAGGGTAGGCCGCAAGGTGGATGGAGGACATGAGCAGCATGAGGATTTTGGACGGGAGATCTTGCGCGGCCGCGTACAGCCCGGTGGCGGAAAGGCCGAGCATGGCGCCGATGAGCATTCTATCGGTAATGCGGATGGCCGACTGGATGGACAGCGCCAACACCAGCGGCAGGCCGAAGGCGAGGATATCGTTGATGATGGCGCGGCTTTTGAGTTCAAGGTGGGGGTGGCGGATTTCCTTGTTGCCCGAGGTGCCTACGGCGATACAGATGATGAGGCTTGCGAGCATGCCGTAGAGGGCGCCGGCGACGCCGTAGCCCATTTTGACAAGGATGACGCCCAGGCCGAGCGTAAGACCCGGCTTGAGCACGGTGAGAATGAAGAAGGCATTGTGCCGCAGGCGCACGCGCGCGAGCAGGATGACGAGGTTGGAGGCGGCCTCGGCAGCGGAAAGCAGGCCGAGGATGTAGAGGAACGATGGCGTGGAAGGGTCGTGGAGGCTCCAGAGCTTCATGGCGACAGGCGCAAGCAGGATGCAGGCGGCGGCAAGGCCGGAATACAAGAGGAAGGCGTTGGCGAGGTAGGCGGCGTCGTCTTTATGATGGCGCGGCTTGACGTGGCGCAGGATGCTTTGGCGCACCCAGAGGAATACGAAGGCGTCGGTAAAGGTGATGATGGCCACCGCCACCGAATAGTGGCCGTATTCGCCCGGCGAGAGCATGCGCGTGTAAACGGCGATGACAAGAAAGGCGAACAGCCCGCTGAGGGCTGCGGTGGCGCCGTAGATAAGGCTGTTCTTAACCAGCACTGGACACCTGCCCCGGCACGGACTGGGCCTGGCGTACGCTGCTGCGCCACAGCAGGCTTTCCACCAGCCCGACCGCGACCATGGCCGCCACCACCTGGATGCCGACGACGTTCCAGAAATAGCCCTGGTTGAGGCCGAAGGTGCTCCACACCAGAAGCTTGGCGGCGACGATGATGCGCAGCGGATTGTAGGTGAAGATGCCGTAGGCAAGATAAGCCAGCTGGAGGGCGTAGACGGCCATGAGGAACCAGTAGACGGGTATCATGCCGAGGAAGCCGAACATACGCAGGAGGTAGGCCTCGGTGGCGAGGGTGAGCGTGGTGCCGCGCTCGATATAGCCGAGGTAGCGGAGCTTATCGAGGTATTGCGACATGAAATCGCGCGCGCCGAGGAAGGGCGGTGTGCGTGACATGGAGTCGGGATCCAGCGAGACCAGCGAGGCGAGATTGTATTTGACGCGGACGCTATCGAACTTGAAGGGGGCGGTTTCCTCGTTATCCACCATGTACCAGAGCTCGGCCTGCGAGGTGGCGCGGGCCTGCAGGCGCTCCACCGCGACACGGGGCTGGGTGAAGACCCCGTAGACCGCGAGGATGGCGGGCAGCGTGATGGCCGCGACAAGGATGCCCAGCGGCACCATGCGCACGGTGATGGAGTTGAGGAGTTTGCGGTCGAGCAGGAACACGGGCGTGACGAAGGAGAACAGGATGAGACAGATGGAGGTGAACTTCTCGGCAAACAGGAAGGAAATGAAGAGAATGAGGACGATGAGAGCAATGGCGCCCTTTTTGCGCCAGCCCTGCTGCGTGGCGTACACCAGCCCCAACAGGGTGGCGAGGATGGGCCGGTTGCCGAGGAAGAAGAACAGGAAGCGGCTGGAGACCTGTTTCCAGTAGACGAAACGGTTGGCGTTCTCCAGCAGCGGGAAGCCGTGGACAAGGCCGATGAGGAAGGCCCACGCGCACAGGAACAGCGTGAGGGCGAAGATACCGAGAACCCAGAACCTGAGGCTGTTGCGGCGGTGTTCGGTGAGCGGCGGACGCGGTACCCTTTGCATGCAGGCGTTGATGGCGACCGTGGCGAACCAGATGACCACCACGTACTCCATGGCGAGGCGCACGAAGCCGCCGGTATTGTGGCCCGCCACCATCATTTCCGGCATGTAGCCGCCGCTTTCAATGGCGACGCCGGAGAGCATGGTTGTGAGACGGCTGAACAGGAACCACAGCAGCAGTACGAAGGCCGTGGGCGTGTAAGACGCCACCTTCTTGCAATACCAGGCATAGAAACCTAAGGCCAGCACCGAGAAGAGCGTGCTTTGCACGAACTGCATCAACAGCAGCAGCACACACAGGCCCATGAGTATACCGAGCGTGGTGCGGGCGGGCAGCCTTTCCGCCACCGGCAGCAGGTGCGTGTCATTCACTGCCGCATCAGCCTGCGTGACCATCGACGGCCCTTTCCAGTTTAGCGATGAACTCCTGCGTGCCCCTGCCGCGTTGGAACGCCTTCGCCTTGATGGCGGCCTGGCGGCTGAACTGATTATACCGCTCCGGAGATGCGGCGAGCAAGGTGATGTATTCCGCCAATTTTTCCGGTTCTTGCGCCGGATAGATGAAGCCCGTGATGCCGCCGTCAACGATTTCAGGCGTGCCGCCGCTGTCGCTGACGATGACAGGCAGGGCGGCGCGGTAAGCCTCGTATACCACGCGAGGCAAGGGTTCGGCATAAAGGGAGGGGCAGACCAGAAGGTCTATGGAGGCATAGAAAGCATCGGCGTCCATATGCCCCGCGAAGCTGATGTGGGGGTTGGCGTGGGCGGCCTTGAGCCGGCTGGTATAGGGCGTGCCCCCCTCCCCGGCGATGATGAGCTTCCATTGCGGCAGCTTAAGCTGTTCCACCGCCCGCAGCAGGACTTCCACGCCCTTGCTGGGATCGAGCCTGCCGATGAAGCCGATGGTGAACGGACGGTCTTGCGGATAGGTGCGCGGCGCGGCGATGGTGTCGTCGTCGTTCACATTGAACTGCACGTGGCAGGGCGCACGGAAGTTGAAGCCGTTGCCGGTATGCCGGTTCGCCACGAATTGGCTGTTGGCGAGGAACATGCTGGCCTGTTTTGCCGCGCGGCGACGTACCCGAAAGAAGGGCTTGCACCCCTTGCATACGCCCTTGCAACTGCTGCCGTTACGGAACATGGCGTTTTGCGGGCACATCAGGTAGTAGTCGCGCATGGTGTGCACCAGGGGGATGCCCATCCAGCGTGCGACGTAGAAAATGCCGGTGGAAAAACCGGCGATGACGTTGGTGTTGATGACGTCGGGCCTTTCGATGCGAAGCAACTTGTAGACATCGTACATGGCGAGCGGGTTGAACATGTCGATGGCGTGCCAGAGGAAGCGCTTCCACGCCGGTTGCTTGTTGCGGCCCATATAGTAAAGGTTGCGGATGGGCAGATGGTGGATAGTGACGCCGTTGACCACATCCGCCTTGCGGGTGCCGCCGTTAAGCGTGGCCACCACGGCCTTGTGCCCTGCCGCCTGCGCGCCTTCCGCCAGGTTACGCACCGAACGGCCCGAGCCCGCGCCTTGCGGGTAGTACGCCGAATTCACGAATAAAATCTTCATGCAAACAATTATATAATCTATTTTGCTTGCAGGTGTACAGGGATGCGTACCAATTCAAGGGTCTTATCGCCGGAGCATGACGGCACGGTTATCTTGGTGGTGTAGACATAGGGATTGTTGCCGATGGTGCTGAAGTTGCGGTCCTTGCTGGCGGGATCCACCAGGCTGTAATAGCGATAGAAGGATTGGGGGCCTTTCTTGGTGGGGATACATTCGAAATTGGCCTGCAGGATTTGCTGCGGTTTGCTCCAATAAACCAGGTTCTTGGAGGTGGCGATGTAGAAGCCCTGTTCCGCCGTGTTCTTGGCAAGGCGGCTGCCCCGCGCCATGAGCGCCACGAACAGGCCGGTGGGCTGGTGGCGGGTGATGGACATCACCGTCATCGGTGCCGCGTTGGCATAACCTTCGGGATAGCCGACATTCACCGGCACGCCCACGGGGCCGCCTTTTCTTATAAGGTCGTGAATGTCGGCATAGCCGTGGCCGTTCCAGACCTGCCATTGGTTCCATGGCGCCTTCAGGGATTTACGTATCAGGTAGTTGCCCGAACGCTGATTGCCGTAGCCCATGACACGCACATAGGCATAGAGGTATTGGCCCAGCGGCAGGATGTTACTGGGGTTCATGAAACCCACGGGGTGGCCGACCTTGGGCTTGTAGGGCATGGCCATGCCGATGACCAGACGTTGGTCTACCGGCGGAAGCTTGTAGGTTTTGCCGCCATCGGTGGATTTGACCCAGGTGACGCTGTTCCACCAGCAGCCGGTGTAGTCGTTCTTGCAGGCGGGCAGGAAGCGGTTGCCCCAGTATTCGTTGTGCACCAGCGCGTAAATGGTTTTTCCGTCGGCGGTGTAGGTGCCGTGGATCCAGCCCTCATTATTATTGTGGGTGGGGTCGGGATCCTGCCCGCCCTTGAAGATGATGTGGCAGTCGTGCTTGAGGTGGTTGAGATCGGACCCGATGTAGCGGTAATTCATGTTGGAGGTGGCAATAGCCTGGACCTTGCCCTGGGCATCGCGGAAGGCGTGGAGCGGGGTATCGGCGCGGTCGAGTGCCGCGCAGGCCTTGGCAGAAGCCGGAAAGACCGGCTGCTCCTGGCCAGTGGGGACAGCGGCCAGCGCCGGCAATGCCAGCATGGACGCAATGGCGAGCGCGCACCAGATTACACCGCTTTGTTTCATCACCCGCCTCCTTAGTGCGCAAGACTACCGGAGGCGCCGGAAATTTTAAATAATGCTTCTCCCCGATTTTGATAAATTATCTTCAACCGGTAACTTGCACGACAGCTTCCTTACCGCGTGATTTATGCCCAAAAGGGTTGACAACCCAATGTTGAAGCCTTAGAGGGCTAAACCGTGGGGCCGCTAGCTCAGTTGGTAGAGCAGTTGACTCTTAATCAATTGGTCGTAGGTTCGAGTCCTACGCGGCCCACCAAATTTTTAGTATAAAGGCCCCGTATGGGGCCTTTTGCTTTGTGGGCTTGCCCCTACCTACCTACTCCGCCGGGCGGCCGAGCGGGAAGTATTGGAGGCCGGCTTCATGCGCCTGCTCGGCGGTGAAGAGGTTGCGCAGATCCACCAGCACCGGTGTGGTGAGGGTTTGCTTGAGCTTGCCGAGATCGATGGTGCGGAAGTCGGCCCATTCGGTGAGGATGACTGCGGCATCGGCACCTTGCAGGGTTTGCTCGATGCCCTCGGCATAGGTGAGGTTGGGCATGAGCTGCTTGGCACGGGGCATGGCGGCGGGATCGTAGGCCACGACCTTTGCGCCCATTTCCTGCAGCTTGGGCAGGATGGTGAGGCTGGAGGCATCGCGCATGTCGTCGGTGTTGGCCTTGAACGCCAAGCCCAGCACGGCCACGGTTTTGCCCTGCACGTTGCCGCCCATGGCATCAACAATACGGTCGGCCATGCTTTCCTTAATGCGCTGGTTGGTGGCGATGGTTTCCTCCACCAGGTTGAGGCGCATGCCGTAGTCGCGCGCGGTTTTGGCGAGCGCGTTGGTATCCTTGGGGAAGCAGCTGCCGCCGTAGCCGGGGCCGGGCTGGAGAAAGCGCGGCGCAATGCGGCCATCCATGCCCATGCCGCGAGAGACGCTGAGGACGTCGGCACCGACTTTGTCGCAAAGTTCAATGAGTTCGTTGATGAAAGTGATCTTGGTGGCGAGGAAGGCGTTGGCCGCGTATTTGATAAGCTCGGAACTGGCGCGGTTGGTGACGTGCAGCGGCACGCCCTGGTCGGTCAGCGGCTTGTAGAGCATGGCCATCATCTCGGCAGCGTGCGGCGTTTCCACCCCCACGACCACGCGGTCGGGCTTGAGGAAGTCGTCCACCGCCTCGCCTTCGCGCAGGAACTCCGGGTTGCTGACCACGTCGACATTGGCTTGCGGGTTGGTTTGGCGCACCAGCTCTTCCACCACCTTGCCCGTGCCCACCGGCACCGTGCTCTTGTTGACGATGACGGTGTAATCCTTGAGGTGCGGGGCGATTTGCCGGGCGGCGGCCTTGACGTACTGAAGGTCGGCACTGCCGTCTTCATCCTGCGGAGTGCCCACGGCGATGAACACGGCGTCGGAGGTGGGGACGGATTCCGACAACTGCGTGGTGAAGTGCAGGCGACCCGCGGCAACGTTGCGCTTGACCATTTCCTCCAGTCCCGGTTCGTAAATGGGGATGATGCCGTTATCACGCAGGTTGGCGATTTTGGTTTCGTCCACATCCACGCAGGTGACCTTGAAGCCGAGTTCGGCAAAGCAGGTGCCGCTGACAAGACCGACATAGCCGGTGCCGATCATGGTAAGGTGGCGCGGTGCAGACATGGTGGTTCTCCCCTCAAAGTCGATATGGCTTGGAAGTAAAGGTTTATAGCAGCCGGTATTCAAAAGGCAAGCCGTTGTTATGCTTTGCTACGCTTTTTTAATACGGTACCCGGCTTTTTGCGCCCTTCTGACTGCGGTTCTTCAGAGGCAATGCGCACCGATTGCATGGGGTGGGCAAAACGGATGCCCTGCTGCCGGAACTTGCGGTAGAGAGCAAGGTTGACGGCTTGCTGGATGTCCATCAACAGGCCGTAATCCCCCGATTCAACGTAATAGACGGTTTCAAAATCGAGGCTGGAGGGAGTGTAGCGCACGAAATGGCTGCGGTCGACGCGGGTTTTTTCATGTGCGAGAATGGCATCTTTGATCCAGCCGGGAATTTTCTCCAGCTTTTCCGCCGGGGTGCCGTAATCGACGCTGATGGTGAAAATCATCTGCCGCTGGGTCATGCGGCCGTAATTGCGCAGGCGCGATTCAAGCAAGTCGTGGTTAGGGATAATGAGCTGCTCGCCCGTGGGTGCGCGCAGGCGCGTGGTTTTGAAGCCGATTTTCTCCACCGAACCGCCAAAATCGCCCGCGGTAATGTAATCGCCGAGTACAAAAGGCCTATCGAACACAATGGACATGGAGCCGACGATATCCTCGGCCATGGGCTTGAGGGCCATGGCGATGACGATACCGCCCAACCCCAGCCCGGCCAGGAAGGCGGTGACGTTGATGCCGACGGTGTTCATGCCCATGAGCGCGATGATAAGCCAGATGAACAGCTGGCCCACCAGCACCAGCATGCTCACCACGGTGGCGCGCGTGCTATCGCCTTTGTGGCGAACCTTGAGGTAATGCTCGGCACCGTGGTGGAGCAGACCAATTAGAAGCAGGCCCAGTTGCAGCAGGAACGCGGCCATGAACAGCAGGTGGATGGTCTTGTGGCTGCCTTCGGCCAGCAGCACGGCCATATACACGCCTATGCCCCAGATGAACCACGGCTTGATGCTTTTCACGATGTGGTAAAACCAGAAACGCCAGCCATCCTCCGGCTGGGGATTGTTCCAGTAGCCGAGCAGGAAACGGCGGGAAATGGTGAGGAGCAACGCCAACGCTACGCCCGCGATGAGGCACGGCAGCAGATGCCAAGCCAAACCGATGGCCTGCTGGGTGGTGAGGTGCGGGATATGCGGTATTTTGGTGAGCCCGGCCAATGCAGGCGGCAACAAGGTGGGCGACGGCGCGGCGGCGGAAACGGCAGTGGTGGAGACAAGTGGCATAAGCCATTGTTACACCAGCGCGACGGGCCTGCACAGCCCCTGCCCCCGGTTGGTTACGATTTTTTAACGCACATGCCCCAGCAGGGCTTTAGCCGTGGCTTGCAGGGTATCTTCCTCGATAGCCTTCCGCAGGGTTTGGGTGAGTGTGAGGTAATAGTGCAGGTTGTGGTGGGTGAGGAGCATGTGGCCGAGGATTTCGTCCTCCTTGTGCAAATGATGAAGGTAGGCACGCGAGTAGGTGGTGCAGGTGTGGCAGGTGCAGGCGGGGTCGAGCGGCGTATCGGCGAGCTTGTGGGCGCTGTTGCCGATTTTGAGGGTGCCTTCTGAGGTGAACACGGTGCCGTTGCGGGCGTTGCGGGTGGGCAGCACGCAATCGAACATATCCACGCCGGCAAGAACGCCTTTGATGATGTCTGACGGGTAGCCGACGCCCATGAGGTAGCGCGGCTTGTTTTCCGGCAGCATCTGCGCAGCCATGGGGATGGCTTCATGCAGTTGCTCCGACGTTTCGCCCACGGCGAGGCCGCCGATGGCGTAGCCTTCGAAGTTCTGTTCGACGAGTTTTTCGGTGCTTTCGCGGCGCAGGTCTTCATACAGGCTGCCCTGCTGTATGCCGAACTGGCCGTAGCCTTCGCGTTGAATGAAGGCGCCGCGGCTGCGCCCCGCCCAACGCATGGAGAGACGCATGCTCTCCGCCGCCTGCTGATGGGTGGCGGGGAACGGCGTGCATTCATCGAACGCCATGGTGATGGTGCTATCGAGCGCGTGCTGGATTTGGGTGGAGAATTCCGGCGTGAGGTGGTGGGTGGAGCCATCGATAGGGCTTTTGAAGGTGACGCCGTCTTCCGTCATGGTGCGCAGCTTGGCGAGGGAGAAGACCTGGAAGCCGCCGCTATCCGTAAGAATGGGGCCGGGCCAGTTCATGAACTTGTGGAGGCCGCCGAGCTGCTCGACCTGCTTATGCCCTGGGCGCAGATAGAGATGGAAGGTGTTGCCGAGGATGATTTGGGCGTGGAGTTCGGACTTGAGCAGATCCGGGCGGATGGCCTTGACGCTGCCGACCGTGCCCACCGGCATGAAGATGGGTGTCTCAATGACACCATGGGCGGTGTGGACGCGGCCGCGGCGGGCGTTGCCGGAAGTTTTGAGGAGTTCGTAGCGCAGGCTCATAAGGCACGTGTTAGCAGAGATGTGTCGCCAAAGCTATAGAAACGGAAGTTGTGCGCGATAGCGTGTTGGTAGAGCTTGGCCATGCTTTCCTCTCCGATGAAGGCGGCAACCAACATAAGCAGGCTGCTACCGGGAAGGTGGAAGTTGGTGAGAAGGCGATCGGCGACCTTGAATTCATAACCGGGGCGTATGAAGAGGGTGGTGTCCGCCGCGAAGCCTTGGGCCGGGCTGCCGAGATTGGCCCAGGTTTCGATAGTGCGCAGCGCGGTGGTGCCGACCGGGATGACGTTGCCCCCCGCCCTCTTGGTGGCGGCGATGGCGGCGGCGGTTTCCGGCGGGAGCTCGGCGTATTCGGCATGGAGTTGACCGGAGGCAAGTTGCTCGGGCGTGGGGTTGAGGAAGGTGCCCGCGCCGACATGGAGGGTAACGTGGGCGGTGTTAATACCCTTCTGTTTGAGGGCGGCGAAAACTTCCGGCGTAAAGTGCAGGCCCGCGGTGGGTGCGGCGACGCTGCCGGGCGTGGCCGGATTGGCGTAGACGGTTTGATAGCGGGCGCGGGTGGCGGCGGTGTCTTCCGCGTGGATGTAAGGCGGGAGGGGTGTGTGGCCATGGGCTTCGAGGTAGATGGAAATGGCTTCCGAGGCGAGGTTGAAGGTGATGGTGGGATTGCTGCCTGCCTCTTCAACGGTGGCGGTGGCGCCGCCTTCCAGCGTGAGGGTATCACCGGGTTTGAGGCGGCGGGCCGGTTTGGCGAAGGTTTGCCAACGGGTTAAATTTGTGGACAGTGGGCGGTGAAGGAGAAATTCAACTTTGATAGAGGGCTTACCGGCTTCGCGCGCCGGGCGGGTGGCATAGAGCCGCGCGGGAATGACTTTGCTGGTATTGAGGATGAGCAAATCGCCGGGGTTAAGGAGGCTGGGGAGTTGGCGGAAGGGTGTTTCCTGCGCTTGCGGCCATTGGAGGAGGCGGGCGCTGTCGCGCGGCTCGGCCGCGGTTTGGGCTATAAGCTGCGGCGGCAGATGGTAGGCATAGGGCGGGCGGGACAGCGGCATACCCCTTCCCTAGCCCAGCTTACTGCCGGATGGCAATGCCCAATGTATTGTCTCCCAACGGGACCTTGGCCAAGGAGGCCGAGCCGCTGGTGATTTTGCCGATTTCCACGTTGGCGGGATCGAGGCAGCAGCTTTGCACGCTGAAGCCGTATTTGATGATGAGCTCGGGCCCCACGGTGCCATCGGCATGCACAACGAGACCCACCTGACCGTAGTGTGCTGAATGTTGTTTCGCCACGTTCTCGACATACAGACCTTTGATGAAACCCCAGCCCGCAAGGCGCGGCTTGCCGGTGAGCAGGAAATCTCCTGGAACCTGGCGATAAACGGGTGCATTGCGGTAGACGCCTTGTTGAACCCAGCCAAGGAACTGCTTCTTTAGTGCAGGCTGGTTCTTGCCCAGCATGATGCTGGCATGCTGGCCGTTCTGGAAGGTGATTTCCACTTCAGGACCTGTGGTGGAGATTTGTGGGGCAGGATTATCCAGATTATTGCGATGAGTACATGCGGAGAGTATGGCTGTTAGCACGGCAAGCACATACACGGCACGAAAACAGCGGCGCACTAAAGCGAATGCCCCTCATGGTTAAGCAGCCAGCGTTTAGTGGCGATTCCACCCGGCGCGCTGAACCCGGTAAGCTTGCTGTTGCTGCCCATAACCCTATGACAAGGCACCAGAATAGGCACGGGATTTGCCCCGACCGCGCCACCCAGGGCGCGCGGGCTGGTATTGAGTTCCTGCGCCAATTGGCCGTAGGTTTTGATTTGGCCGAACGGAATATTCAACAGAGCTTGCCAGACCCGCTTTTGGAAGGGAGTACCTTTCAGGTTAAGGCATTCCAGATCCACGGAATTCTTTACGCCTGTAAAGTAATCGCTCAACGCCTTTACAGCGGGATGGTTGGATACAGGGTGCGCGTTCTGAGGCGACTGTCCCCAGTGGATGGCTACAAGTTTACCGTGAGAATCCAACTCTCCCCACAAAGGGCCGAGCGGTGTTGAAGGCCAGACTAAAATGTTCATGACTTTATTTTAGAGGGATTCAACACCTTTGCCAAATGCCAATTAGGACTGAGGCTGCTCTTCGGCCGGAGCCGGAGCTTCACCTTCCAACGGCAGCTGAGTAAGGGCTTCCGCTGCTTCATCGTCACCGGATTCGTCACCTCCGTTCAACATGCTGGCCGGTAGCCGCGTAACCAGGCTGACCGAACTACCTGATGTACTGAACAGGCGCACGCCCTGGGTATTACGACCCATAACGCTGATATCCGACACATTCATGCGGATGATTTGTCCATCGGAGGTGGCAATCATGATCTGGTCGTCCATCATCACCGGAATGGCCGCTACGACCTTACCATTGCGCTCGGTGGTTTGAATGCTGATAACCCCCATGGTGCCGCGTCCCTTTTCGGGATAATCCTCGGCTTTGCTGAGTTTTCCGTAACCGTGCTCGGTGACGGTGAGGATATGCGTTTCCTCCTGCGTGAGGATATGCATGGCCATGACGGCATCCTTGGGACGCAGGTTCATGCCCCGCACACCGGTGCTGGTACGGGATGCAATGGGACGCAGTTCACCGTCTTGCGCACTAAAACGCACAGCAGAGCCATTTTGAGACGACATGAGGACACTGGCAGTGATGGTCCCATCTTCCTGGCGAGGCAGGAGGTGGACATCCAGCAGCTTGTCGCCGTCGTTCAGTCCCATGCCGTAGATGCCGGTTGAGCGAACATTCGCATAGGCCGACAGCGGCGTCTTGCGAATCATCCCCTTTTGCGTGGCGAATATGAGGAAATTGCTGCTCCATGTACTTTCATCCCGCGGGATGGGGATGGCGGCTGCCACGAGTTCATCCTTAGCCAATTGCAGCAGGTTAACAAAGGCTTTGCCGCGGCTGCTGGTGCTGGCTTGCGGAAGCTCCCACACCTTCAGCTTAAAGACATTGCCCTGATTGGTGAAGAGCAGGATGGGATCATGCGTGTTGGCCACGAAGAGGTTGGCCATTTCTTCATTTTCACGCAAATTGGCCACGGCTTTGCCCTTGCCTCCACGCCGCTGGGCGCGGAACGTGCTGAGCGGCACGCGCTTGACATAACCATCGGAACTGAGTGTGACCACCATATCTTCCGGCGGAATCAGATCCTCCATGGACATGTCGGCGGCGCCTTCTTCAATTTGGGTGCGGCGCGGCGTTGCAAAGAGGTCTTTCACCTCAACGAGTTCGTCGCGAATGACACCAAAGAGAACGTCGCGATTGGACAGGATATTGAGAAGGTAACGAATGTTTTCTGCAATCTCGGCCGCTTCGTTGAGAATCTTCTCGCGCTCAAGGCCGGTAAGGCGGTGCAAGCGCAAGTCCAAAATGGCCTGGGCCTGTTCGGCCGAGAGCTTGTAGAGGGCAATGTCGGTCATATCGCCCAGAAGCTCCAGCAAGGGCTTCACCGCATCGGCAGCCCAACCGCGTTCCATGAGTTGAGCTTTGGCATCGGCAGGATCGGGCGCATTGCGGATGATTTTGATGACTTCATCGATATTGGCAACCGCAATTCCCAAACCTACCAAGATATGAGCGCGGTCACGAGCCTTGGAAAGACGGAACGTTGTGCGGCGGACCACCACTTCTTCACGGTGGGCAAGGAACGCCTTGAGAATGGAGGGGACGCCATAAAGCTTGGGCATGCCGCCATCCAGCACTACCATGTTGTAGCTGAAGCCGGTTTGCAGGTCGGTATGCTTATAAAGCTGGTTGAGCACAACATCCGCATTGGAACCACGCTTGAGTTCGATAACGACGCGCACGCCAAAACGGTCGGATTCGTCGCGAATTTCCGCAATGTCTTCAACAATCTTGTTTTTAACGAGGTTGGCAATGTTCTCAATGAGCTTGGATTTGTTAACCTGATAAGGGATTTCCTTAACAATAATGACCGGCTTTGTATCGGCATCTTCAATTTCCACCTTGGCGCGCAGAGTAATGCTGCCGCGACCCATGGCATTGCCCGAAAGAATACCGGCATGGCCTACGATAATACCGCCCGTGGGGAAATCGGGGCCTCGGATAATATTATTGATTTCTTCAAGAGTTGTTTGAGGATTTTCAATCAGCTGCAGGCACGCATCGATAACCTCGCCAAGATTATGCGG
>Ga0164242_10002834_pt1 | contig 19965 bp, 18 predicted proteins | sample OricomgcompostMG_FD_108783 | JGI IMG/M metagenome (GOLD analysis project Ga0164242, IMG submission 108783) | Miracle-Growth compost microbial communities from Emeryville, California, USA - Original compost - Miracle growth compost (MG) ... | reverse complement strand
TGCCGACCCAGCAGACTTACCGGGAGGTCACGTCGACCTCGAACTGCACCACGTACCAGGCGCGGCGGCTGAACGTGCGCTACCGGGACGCCGACGGCAAGCCGCAGCCGGTCGCGACACTCAACGGCACGCTGGCGACCACTCGGTGGATCGTCGCGTTGCTGGAGAACCACCAGCAACCGGACGGCAGCGTGCACGTGCCCGCCGCGCTGCGCCCGTTCGTCGGCGGCCGCGAGGTCCTCACCCCGGCATGAGTCCCGGCACGAGCACAGCGCGTCACGGCCGCGTTCGTCAACGGCGCACGTAGCCGTTTGTGCGACATGAGCGCTGCCCCGGCAACGCCCATGTCGCACAAACGGTGGGGCGGGGGCTGGATCGGGGGGATCGGGCGCGCCGCTACAGGTACTGGCCGGTGCCGCCGCTCAGGTCCGGTCCACCGGTCCCGCGGGGCAGCGCTCGGCCGCGCATCTGCTGCAGCTGCGCCTGCGCCGCCATCTGCTGAGCGAACAGCGTCGTCTGGATACCGTGGAATACGCCCTCCAGCCAGCCGACCAGTTGGGCCTGCGCGATCCGCAGCTCGGCGTCCGACGGCGTCGAGTCGTCGCCGAACGGCAGTGTGATCCGCGCCAGCTCGTCCTGCAGCTCTGGGGCGAGCCCGTCGGAGAGCTCCTGGATCGAGCGCTCCTGGATCTCCTTCAACCGCAGTCGGCTCGCCTCGTCCAGGGGCGCCGCTCGGACCTCCTCCAGCAACTGCTTGATCATGTTGCCGATCCGCATCACCTTGTCCGGGGACGACACCATCCGGGCCAGTGGCGATTCCTCGCCCTCCTGACCAGCCTCCTGCTGTGCTGCCGCGAGCTGCTGCGGATCCACCGGCTGGCCGTCCGGCCCGATGACGATGTGTGGTTGCTGGGTCATGAGGTCATCCTCTCCTGCTCGCCGGGATCGGTGGGTTCGCCCATTGGATCGGGCACGGTGAGAAGCACCTTCCCGACGTGCGTGCTCGCCTCCACCGTCCGGTGTGCTTCGGCAACGTCGGGCAGCGGCAGCACCCGGTCGATGACCGGCCGGATCCGACCCGCGTCGACCAACGGCCAGACGAATCCCGCTACCGAGGCGCAGATCTCGGCCTTGTCCGCATTCGACCGCCCGCGTAGCGACGTGGCGTGGATCGTGCCCCGCTTGGCCAGCAGCGCACCGAGGTTCAGCTCCGCCTTGGTGCCGCCCTGCATGCCGATCACCACGAGTCGCCCTCCGGGTGCCAGGACGGACACGTTACGGGCCAGGTACTTGGCGCCGATGCTGTCCAGTACGACGTCCGCCTGCCCGACCATGTCGACGAAGTCCTGCTCGTGGTAGTTGACCAGCACCGAGGCGCCGAGCTCCCGGCAGCGCTCCAGCTTGGCGGCGGTGCCGGCGGTGACCGCCACCCGGGCCCCCAGCGCCACCGCGTACTGAATCGCGAAGGTGCCGATGCCACTGGATCCCCCGTGCACCAGCAGCGTCTCACCGGGACGCAACCCGGCGAGCAGCGCGAGGTTCGCGTGCACGGTGCACGCCACCTCGGGCAGAGCCGCCGCCGTGACCAGGTCGATTCCGTCCGGAACCGGCAGGCATTGCCCGACCGGGACCGCGACCCGCTCCGCATAGCCGCCGCCGGAGAGCAGCGCACAGACCTCGTCCCCCACCGTCAGTGACGTCACGCCGTCGCCGACCGCGACGACCCGCCCGCTGCATTCCAGGCCGAGGATGTCGCTTGCACCGGGCGGCGGCGGATAGTGACCTTGCCGCTGCAGCAGGTCCGCGCGGTTGACCGCGGTCGCCGCGACCTGCAGGAGCACCTCGCCGGGGCCGGGGGCCGGATCCGGGACGGTGCCCCAACCGAGCACCTCGACCCCGCCGTGGCCGTCGGTCGTGACTGCCCTCATGCCGCGTCAGCCCGTGCCGGGAACCCACTATTGGTGATACTCACACGTCGCCTTTCGTCGTATCCGTGGCCGGGTCGCGAACGTAACAGTCCCCGGGTCGCGGACGTTCCCGCCGTTGCGGACTGCTCCGGTGCTACCGCGGGCCGATCGGGGGACACTGGCCCGGTGGCCCAGCCCCTGACCGCCCGCGGCGCCCGTACCCGGGAGCTGTTGCTGTCCGCCGCTCGGCGGGTGTTCGAGCGGGATGGGTACGCCGGCGCGAGCGTCATCGAAATCACCCGCGAGGCTGGCGTCGCGAACGGCACCTTCTACACATATTTCGACTCCAAGCAGGCGATCTTCCTCGAGTTGGTGGATACCGTCATCGAGCGCATCTTCGTCTTGACCAGGCCACCGGCGGGTCTGTCGGTGACGGCCCGGATCCGCACTGCGAACAGGCAGTTCCTGGACCACTACGTCCAGGACGCCGCCTTCCTCCGAGTGATCAACGAGGCGTCGGCGGTGGATCCCGCCGTGCAGGCGGTGACCGCGGCCGCGACACGTCGGGCGACCGTACCGATCGAGCGACAGATCCGGCGGTTGCAGCAGGAGAGCGGGATCCTGCCCGGGATCTCGCCCTCCGCGCTGGCTCTGGTGCTCGGCGGAGCGGTTCAGCAGGTGGCCACGTACCTGTTCGTGCTGGGCAATGTCGAGGAGCAGGCCGTGATCGAGGATGCGCTGGTGGCGGTCTGGACGCGTGCGCTGGAACTGCCTGGCGACGGAGCCTGACCGGCTGACTCGCCCCGCGGTGACAAACTTGAGAGTACTCTCACTTTTCTGGCTGGCCGGGTTCGCAGAGTTCTCCGCGGCACTGCTGGAGAGCCCGGCCATCGCACTCGGACAAGGGGGCGGCGGATGAGAACGCAGCGACGGTGGTGGGCGACGCTGGGCGTGCTTGTGGCGACGGGGGCGCTCGTCACCGCGTGCGGATCCAGTGGCGGTTCGGCGAGCGGCACCGGGTCGAGCTCTCCGCAGACCGCTGGCTCGGCCGCGACCGGATCGGAGATCGTGCTTGGCAACGTCGGCAGCTACGGCGGCCCGCAGGCGTCTTCCGAGGGCGGTGTGCCGAAGGTCATCGACGCCTGGCAGCAGTGGGTGAACGCGCACGGTGGTGTCGCTGGCCACAAGGTTCGGGTGATCGTCAAGGACGATGCCGACGACCCGGCGAAGGCGGTCGCCGCGGTGAAGGAACTGATCGAGGCCGACCACGTCGTGGCCATCGTCGGTGCGAACAGCAACGTCGACGGCAGCTGGGCTGCCTACGCCGCGTCGAAAGGCGTACCGGTTCTCGGTGGGGCCTCGTTCGATACCCCGTACTTCACCAACGCTGATTTCTTCCCGACCGGGGCCAACCTGGTGGCAATGATCTACGGAGCGCTGGCGCTGGCCAAGTCGGTCGGCCCGACGACCGGCGTGCTGTACTGCGCCGAGGCGCCGCAGTGTGCGCAGGCGGTACCGCTGGACAAGGCGCTGGCGCAGGCCGTCGGCGTGCAATTGCCGGTGCTACTTCCGGTGTCCGCTACGGCCCCGGACTACACCGCGTTGTGCCAGAAACTGAAGGAAGCCGGGGTGCAGAGCTACGAGGTCGGCAGCGCAGCTGCGGTGGCGGTCCGGGTTGCGGAGGCGTGCAAGTCGCAGGGCGTCGACGCGGTGCAGATCAACGTCGACGGCACACTGAGCCAGGCCTGGCTGACGTCTCCGGCATTCGAGGGCACCCTGGTCTCCGAGGTGCAGGCGCCGTTCTTCCTGGACACCACCCCGGCACACAAGGAATACCGGGACGCGATCGCGAAGTACGCCCCGGACCTGGGTGCGCTGGACAACCCGAACGCCTTCTACGCCTGGGTGGGCGGCAAGCTGCTGGAGGCTGCGGTCGCGAAGGCCCCGGCCGGGCCGGTGACGTCCGCCTCGATCAAGCAGGGGCTGTACGCACTGCACGGTGAGACGCTCGGTGGGCTGGCCCCGCCGCTGACCTACACCGAGGGGAAGCCGACCATCATCAACTGCACGTACACGATCGGCATCTCCGGCGGGAAGCTGACCGCTCCCGACGGGGACAAGACCCAGTGCGCGCCGGACGCCGTGGTCAACGCGGTGGTGGCGAAGCTCGCGGGCTGACCCCCCGCTCGTGGGGGCTGCCGTGGCGGCTACTGTACGGATAGTTGACTGTTCGGCCCGGCAGACGCGGCCGGCAGGTCCGTCCCATGGAGGTCCCATCCGATGAGCCAGGTCATCCCGCTGGTCGACTACCTCGTGCTCGGCGATCAGCCGAAGCTCGTGGCTAACGAATGCACGCAGTGCGGGGCGCGCTACTTCGACCGCCGTAGTGCGTGCGCGTCCTGCAGCGGCACCGAGTTTCGCAAGGTGGACGTGCCCACCACCGGCACCGTCCGCACCTTCACCATCGTCAGCTTCGCCGCCGAGGGCGTCGACGTGCCGTTCGTCGCCGCGGTGGTCGACTGCGACGGCACCAGCGTGCGCGGCAACATCATCAACACGCCACCCGACCCGGAGCACATCAAGACCGGGATGAAGGTGAAGCTCGCAACGTACGAAGTCGGCAAGGACACAGCCGGCACCATCGCTCTGGGCTACGGCTTCGAACCCGCCGCCTGACGCTCGTTTCTGGAGGAGATGACTGTGGCTGAGAACGTTTGGATCCTCGGGATCTACATGACCAAGTTCGGCAAGCACAAGGACAAGGACAAGCTCGACCTTGCCACCGAGGCGACGCTGAACGCCCTCGCTGACGGTGGCGTCAGCATGAAGGACATCAATGTCCTGGCGGCCGGCAACCTCATCGGCGGCACCGGGTTCGGCCAGGAACTGCAAAAGCAGGTCGGCCAGACCGGTATCCCCGTCTTCAACGTGACCAACGCCTGCGCGACCGGCGCCACCGCGCTGCGCGTCGGGGTGATGTCGATCAAGGCTGGCGAGGCGGACTACGCGCTGGCGGTCGGGGTCGAGAAGCTCGCCGGGGCGGGCCTGCTCACCGGCAACACCCGCGCCGCCGAAGGCGACGTCTGGGCGCCGGACGGCCGCTACGGCGCGGTCGCCCCGCTGGACGGCCGGATCGCCACCGAGACCATGCCGGGCGTGTTCGCCCAGATCGGCCAGGAGTACGGGCACCGCTACGGCGGGACCTCGTTCGAGCTGTTCGCCCGGATCGCGGAGAAGAACCACGCGCATTCGACGTTGAACCCGCTGGCTGCCTACAGCAAGCGGTTCACTCTCGACGAGATCATGAACGACGTCATGATCGCGTACCCGAACACGCGACCGATGTGCTCGGCCAACTGTGACGGCGCGGCCGCGGCGGTGCTCGTCTCCGAGTCGAAGCTGCGTACCCTGTCGCTCGAGCAGCAGCGCCGTGCGGTGAAGATCAGCGCTTCGATCCTCACCAGCGACCCGTGGCAGGAGGCCTGCCAGATCCTGCCCGACGTCAACACCCTGACCAAGGCAGCAGCCAAGCAGGCATACGAGCAGGCGGGCGTCGGTCCCGCCGACCTCGACCTGGTCGAGCTGCACGACTGCTTCGCCACCGCCGAGCTCGTGCATTACGACAACCTCGGCCTGTGCGAGGAGGGTGGCGCTGCGGACTTCTTCAACTCCGGTGCGACCTGGCGTGACGGTAAGACCCCGGTGAACGTCTCCGGCGGGCTGGAGTCCAAGGGCCACCCGATTGCCGCGACCGGCATCGCCAACGTCTGGGAGGTCGCTCACCACCTGCGCGGCGAAGCCGGCGACCGGCAGATCGAGGGCGCGAAGGTGGGTCTCGCCCACGTCATCGGTCTCGGCTCGGCCTGCGGTGTGCACATCCTGGAGAAGGCCGCCGCCTGATCTGAGGGCAGCATCTGATTCTGGGACCTGATCCCAGCGGCTGGAGCAGCTGTTTCCAGCTCGACGCCGAGTTCGACGTTGCGGCCACGGAATGTGGCAACAACGTCGAACTCGGCGTTCTGTCTTGCGAGCAGCCCGCGTGCCGGCTGGTGAGCCGCTATAGCTCGGTGCCGACCCGCTGGGCGAACTGGTCGATCTGCTCCACAAGGCGGGACGGCCGACTGAGACTGACCAGGTCACAGATGTCGATGCCCAGGTCGGCGTAGCCCTGCAGCAGCGCGTCCGGCGCGTCGAAGCTCGCGTCGGCGACCAGTAGCAGTGCGTCGTAGTCGGTCTCGGCCTGCTCGCAGTACGCGCGTAGCCGCTCCAGCATCGCCCGGACCGCAGGCAGGCAGACCTCTACCGGGTCCCCGCCCGCTGGCACCGGTGGTGCGATCACGCACCAGCCGTCGCCGCTGCGAGCGACCCGGCGCAGCGCAGCCTCGGACGATCCGCCGAACAGCACCGGGATGCTGCCTCGGGGCGGTGCCGGCAGGAAGCTGCCGGCGACGTGCTGGTAGTACTGCCCGTTGAACGGCTTGCGCTCGCCGGACCACACCTGCCGCATCAGCGTGATGTGCTCGTCCAGCCGGGCGCCGCGGCCCTCGAACGGGACGCCGACCGCGTCGTACTCCTCGCGCATCCAGCCGGCACCGCAGCCCAGCAGTAGCCGCCCGCCCGCGAGCTCGTCGATCCCGGCCAGCTCCTTGGCCAGCAACGCCGGGTTGCGCAGTAGCGGCAGCAGTACGCGGGTGCCGAACCGGACCCGGGACGTGCTGGCGGCGATCGCTCCCAACATCGCGAGCGCGTCCAGGTACGGCGCGTCGAGCGGGAACCGATACACGCCGTCGGGGCTGCCCGGGTAGTGCCCGGTGATCTGCTCCGGCGTGAACAGGTGGTCGTAGAGCCAGACGGAGTCGAAGCCGCGATCCTCGACCGCCTGCGCGACGTCGACGACGCTCCGCCCGGTCGCGTATTTGCCAGCCTGGGGCAGGTGGATTCCGAACTTCACGCGGCCAGGCCTAGCAGTCCGCGCAGGTTGTCACTCAGGATCATCCGCTGCTCCGCCGGGCTGAACTGCTGGATGTCCGCGACGTAGTCCTTGGGCTGGTGCAACCCCTCCGGGTGCGGCCAGTCCGAGCCGAACAGCATGTGGTCGGCGCCGATGGCGTCCCGCAGCGCGTCGAAATCGTCCTCGTAATACGGCGAGATCCACAGGTGCTCGCGGAAGCTCTGCACCGGGTCCTGCTTGAACTTCTGCGGGATTTTGCCGTAGGCCGAGCGCATCCGCTTGATCAGGTGCAGCGCCCAGGTGGAGCCGGACTCGATCGAGGCCATCCGCAGCGTCGGGTGCCGGTCGAACACGCCGTGCGAGACGATCGCCGCGAGGGTGTCCTGGATCGGCCGCTCGATGTGCAGTTGCATGACCTCCGGGAGCGGGCTGGTGTCGAGCCCCTCGAACTGTCCCTCGCCCCACTTCTGGGCGATCCAGTCGTAGCCCGAATCGCCACCGTGATAGGCCACGACGATCCCGGCGTCCGCGGCGGTGGCCCAGAAGCGGTCGAACCGGGGGTCTCCCGGGGACCACGACTGCGGCCCGCTCACCACCGGTCCGGGAACCATGGCGACGAATCGGGCGCCCGCGTCGCGCACCCGTTCCAACTCGGCGACGGCGGCTTCCGGATCGACCAGTGACATCAGCGGCGCGGCGAACAGGCGATTCTGGTACGCGAAGCCCCAGTCCTCCTCGAGCCAGCGGTTGAAGGCGGTGATCAGGGCGGTCAGATCACGGGGTCGGTCGCGCAGCAGGCACTCCATCCCGACACCGGAGGTCGGGAACAGCAGGGTCGCCGCCACGCCCTGACCGTCGAGCGTCCGTAGCCTCGCGTCCCGGTCGCGGTACTCAACGACGCCGGACTGCACCTGGTCCCCGACGATCTCGCGGACCTCCTTGCCCTCCGGGTTGATGCCGCGGAAGTACTTTTCCAGTGCGCCCGGTGCGCCGACCCGGTCGAAGGCCGGGTCGATGTTCATGGTGAACAGCTTGTTGTTCACCAAAAGCCGGCGCTGGCCGCGCATCTCGATCCACTGGATGGCGCTGGCCTTCGACCGGGGCAGGTGCCGGGTGTAGGTGTCGACGGTCTCGTAGTAGTGCTCGTCGGCGTCGTACAGCGGGTAATCGACGGCAGGGACGGCGCGCTGGTCGGCGGGCGCGAGCGTGGCGGTTGTGGTCATTGCGTCCTCGGCTCGGGAGGCTGGCGGAGTGGTCGATCCACCGGGTTTCTACCCTCAGTCTAAGCCCGACACAATCGTCAGTCCGCGTTGTTCGAGCCCATCCGTCAGGTTCCCGCCGGCCACCGGGGTTCTCCCTCGCATCATCGATAGCGTGGAGCAGCGCCGTCCACCCGGACGGTAGCGGAAATCAGGGTAAGGAATAGGTCAATGGGCGTCGGCAGCTCGACCGGTACGGCGGGCAGGGTGGCCGCGGACGGCGGCGAACAGAGTGCTGCGCTCGCCGGCGTGCGCGTGCTGGATCTTGCCGGGGGATTGCCCGGTTCGATGGTCTCGATGCTGCTGGCCGACTTCGGAGCCGATGTGATCACGGTGTTGGCGTCGGATGAGCAACTGGACCGCCCGGTGCCCGAGTTCCTGTTCGCCCAGCGGAACAAGACCCTCGCGGTCGCCGATCCGGCAACCGCCGCCGGCGCGGCGTCGGTAAGTCGGCTGGCGCGGCGGGCTGATCTGGTGATCGTGGACGGGACCCGGACCGAGCTGGCGGCACGCGGGCTCGGACCGGGGGATCTGTGGTCCGGCGGCCACCCGGCGCGGGTACGGCTCTGGCTCCCGCCGTACGACGACGACGGCGGTCCGGACGTCCCGTCCAGCCCGCTGGTGCTGGCAGCCCTGTGCGGTCTGGCAGATATCCACGCGGCGAGCTGGGACCGCCCGGCGCTTCCGGTCATCCCGTATCTCGGATACCAGCAGGCCGTGCTCGGCGCCACCCAGGCGGTAGCTGCGCTGCTGCAGCGCCAGCACGCACGAATCGGGGCGGACGTCACCGTCTCCGGGCTGCATGCCGCTGCGCTGATGTTCACCGTGAATGTCGTCGACGGCGCCGGCGTGGTCCGGCCGATGAAGGCCGCCGCCGGTACGTTCCCGCACTACCGTCACTATGCCTGCGGTGACGGACAGTGGCTCTACCTCGGGGCCCTGACTCAGCCGTTCTTTCTTCGCGCGCTGGATGTCTTGGATCTGATGGACGTGATGGTCGAGCCCGGGGTGGACGGGGACTTCCTGCGGCTGATGGATCCGGCGGTCGCGGCACCGGTGATCGAACGCATCACGGACCGGTTCGCGCAGCGTCCGCGGGACGCCTGGTTGGAGGCGCTGGGACAGGCCGACGTGCCGTGCGCGCCGATCGATGACCGCGACACCTGGAAGATCAGCGACGCGGTGCGGGCGCTGGAGATGCTGCCGCGGATCCCGCACCCCGTATTGGGCGACGTCACCGTGCCGGGCCTTCCCGTGACGCTGTCGCGGACCCCGGCCCGGTTGCGTCACTTGCCGGGACGAGAGCAGCTTCGAGACCCGGACGCGTGCTGGACCGCGGAATCACCGGTCTGGCCGGTCGGATGCGGCGCCGACTCCGGCACCGACGCGGCCTCGCCGGGCGGTGGGCCGCTCGGATGGTTGCGCTGCAGCGACAGCGGTTCATTCGTCGCCGCGCCGCTCGCCGCCGCCGTGCTGGCCCGCCTCGGCGCCGACGTGGTCAAGGTGGAGCCGCCGGGCGGCGATCCGTATCGCGAGATGGGGCTCGCATTCGCGTCCGCCAACCGGGGCAAGCGCAGCGTCACGGTGAACCTGAAGTCGGCGGACGGCTGGGATCAGCTGCTCGCGCTGGCGGGACGCTCCGATGTCCTCCTGGACAACCTGCGTCCCTCTGTCCGGGGCCGGCTCGGCCTCGATGACACGGCGGCACAGGCGAATCCGGCGCTGGTGCGCTGCTCGGTAACCGGTTACGGCAGCTGTGGCCCGCTGGCTGCGGCCCCCGGGTTCGATCCTTTGATCCAGTCCCGTAGCGGCATGATGCGCGCCCAGGGAGGCTCCGACGCGCCGGTGTTCTCGGTTACGCCGGTGCTGGACGTGATGACCGGGACGCTCGCCGCGCTGGGCGTCTGCATCGCGCTGTTCGAGCGGGGCCGCAGCGGCCTCGGCCAGCACGTCGAGGTGTCACTGGCTGCGACCTCGGTGTTGGCACAGGCGGTGGAGTTGGTCGGCGTGGCCGGTCGAGTGCCCCCGCAGGTCGGCGCAACGGACTGGTCCGGGCCGGATGCCACCCACCGGCTGTACCAGTGCCGCGACGGATGGGTATTGCTTGTTGCGGGCCTGCCGGCGAGCCAGGCGGCATCGATCCTCGGTGTGGATTCGCGCACGTTGGGTGCGGACGCTGAGACGGCGGCGGTGATCGCCGACCGGGTGGCGGGGATGGAGGTCGCGGAGGTTCGCGCCCTGACGGTCGGCACCGGCGTGCACGTGGTGCCGGTGCTGCCGCGGCAGCGGCTCTTCGACGACCGGTGGTTGCGGGCGAACGGGTTCTTCACCGAGGTCCAGGACCCGTTGTTCGGGCCGGTCACGGTGGCCGACCGTTACGCGCGCTGGGCGGGGTATGACGGGTTGCTAGTGAGGCCGTGCCCATTGGTGGGGGAGCACACCGACGAGGTGCTGGGACGGTACGAGAAATGACAGGCCGCGCCGGCTCATTCCGGCCACTCTATTTGCACGGGATGGCGGGCGGGTACGTGACATGCTCTGGCTCTGGCCCGACTGCGGTGCCAGTCGAGCCAGGAGGTTGACGGTGCAAGACGCGCGCGGAATCGCTACGGATCTGGTGCTGTGCGGGATCTCGGTGCAGATCTTGCCGTTCCGGCAGCAGGTCGAGCTCGCCGCACGACATGGTTTCGACGCGATCACTGCGATCGGCGGTCTACTGCGTCGGTGCGTGGACAAGGAAGGCATGACCCTTCCGGAGATTCGCACCATCGCAGATGATGCGGGGATCCGCATCACCGACGTGGAGGCTTCCGGCGGCTGGCTGTCTCCCGCCATCCCGGGTACCCCGCGCTGGCTGACCCCGGCATACGACGTCGCCGGCTTCCTGGAAGCAGCGGTGACCTTGGGTGCGAAGAACCTGGTCGCGGTGCACTTCGGTGCTCCCCCCGATCCCGACGTGGCGGTGGAGCGGTTCGTGGCGCTGTGCGGCCAGGCTGCGCAGCACGGCATCCAGGTGGCTTTCGAGTTCCCTGCGTTCGCCACGATCCGCGATGTCGCAGCCTGCTGGGACATCGTGCGCGCGGCGGATCAGCCCAACGGCGGTCTGCTGATCGACAGCTGGCACCACTACCGCGGCGGTGGTGACGACGAGGTGCTGCGGTCGATCCCGGGCGACCGGATCTTTTCGGTCCAGCTCAGCGACGGGCTGGCCGAGCCGCAGGGAAGCCTGATCGAGGATGCTGCCGGTCGGTTGCTCCCCGGCGAAGGGGCGTTCGACATACCGCGCTTCCTGGACTTGCTGGCCGGCAACGGAGTCCGCTGCCCTGTCGGCGTCGAGATCTTCGACCGCGCGGGCCTGGAATCGGACCCGGATCGCACCGTCGCGGGCATGGCCACCGCCATGCGGGAGGTTCTGGGCATCGCCCCGGCCGCATCCTGACCGGCCCGACGGCCGCGACAGCTGCGCCGTAACTGTAAGGTGTACACTGGGAGGGCTGGTGATGGAGACACGCAAGGTGGGCGGCCTCGATGTACCTGTCGCCGGCGTGGGTTGCAACCAGTTCGGCCCGTCCGCGGACGCCCAGCAGACCGGGCGGATCGCCGGGACGGCGCTCGACGCGGGCGTCAGCTTCTTCGATACCGCAGATGAATACGGGCCGGAGGGCCTGTCCGAGGAGTAGCTGGCAAGGTCACCGTCGTCGAGCCACGCTGACCGCACCTGCGGGCACCGAGAAGGTCTGTGTCAGCTAACCCCGGGCGCGTGACCCATAAGGTGCGGGGCAGGGCCTTGGGGACCTGGGCACCTGCCGCCGCACCGACCGGGGAGCACCGATGGGATACGGATTCCACCTGCCTTTCGACGACGTCGCGCTGCGCGACTGCAAGCCGCTGCTCGACGAGGTCGCCCGGCTCGGGTACTCGGAGGTCTGGAGCGCGGAGGCGACCGGTCAGGACGGGCTTACGCCGTTGGCTCTGGCCGCTGCCTGGCAACCGGCCTTGCGCGTCGGCGTGGCGATCCTGCCCGCGTACACCCGCGGACCGGCGCTGATGGCGATGAGTGCGGCCGCGATGGCCGATGCGTCGCCAGGAGGGTTCAGCCTTGGTATCGGGGCGTCGTCACAGCCGATTGTCGAGTCCTGGAACGCGATCGAGTACGACCGGCCGTACGCGCGGGTGCGGGACACGGTGCGGTTCCTGCGGCAGGCGCTCACCGGTGAACGGGTCGAGCAGGAGTACGAGACGTTCACTGTCCGCGGATTCCGGATGGATCGGCCGCCGGTGGAGCTGCCCACCTTCCTCATTGCTGCGTTGCGACCGCAGATGCTGCGGCTCGCCGGTCGGGAGGCGGACGGGACGATCCTCAACTGGCTCTCCGCCGGTGATATCCCGACGGTGGCGCGCGAGGTCGGTCCGGACCGGCAGCTGGTCACGAAGGTGCTGTTGTGTCTTGAGCCGGACGAGACGTTCTTGCCGATGATCCGGCGGATGGTGGCCGCCTACCTCAACGTCGAAGGCTACGCGAAGTACCAGCAGTGGCTCGGTCGGGGCGAGCTGCTGGCTCCGATGTGGGAAGCGTGGGCCGCGGGAGACCGCCGCGCCGCGCTGGAAGCAATCCCGGATGCGCTGATCGAAGAACTCTTCGTCTTCGGTAGCGCGGCGGAGTGCCGCGCCGGCATCGCCAAGTACGTCGACGCGGGCGTCACCACACCGATCATCTGTCCGGTGGGTGGCGGGGCCAGCGCGGCCGACACGATGCGCGCGCTGGCCCCGTAGACCTGTCAGGTCTGCAGGTCGAGCACGGCGTCGGCGGCGGCGGCAAGTTCGCTCTGCCAGGAGTCCGGTGGAACGAACGGCCGGATGACGAACTTCGAGAAGCCGACGTCGATGTACTCCCTGAGCAACGTACGCAGCGCATCGAGGCTGGTCGGGACGAGGCGCGCGATGTCGTCGCTCCCGGCCCGCCGCGTGATTCGGGCGAGGGCCGCTTCGCTCAACGGGCCGTGGCTGTAACCGATGCTCACGCCGAAGTGCTCGGGGCTGATGGTGCGACCTTCCGCGGCCGCGACACGCTCGATCACGTCGCGGCCGGCGGCGGCCTGCGCGGGCGTGCACAGGGACGGGAGCCAGCCCTCCCCGAGTCGGCCGCACAGCTCGAGCGAGCGCGGTGCGATACCACCCAGCCAGAACTCGAGGGGTTGCTGTACCGGCAGCGGCGCGAGCCGCACATCCGTGAAAGAGGCGACGTCACCGCGGTGCGTCACCGTGTCGCCAGCTAGCAGTCGGCGCAGCAGTGGGAGCGCCTCCTCGATCGCGCCGCGGCGTGCGGCCAGCGGGAGCCCGATCGCCTCGCGCTCCGGGGGCTGGTTGATCCCGGAGACGAAGGTGACGAGCAGCCGCCCTTCGGAGAGCGCGTCGATGCTGGCCAGTTGCTTGGCGAGACGGACCACGTTTCGGCCTGGGAGCAGCATCGTGGTGCCGAGCTTGAGTCGCGGGTGGTGACGGGCCGCCCAGCTGAGCGCGACGACCGGGTCGAGGCCGTCCCCGGTGAGCAACTCGGAGAACCAGATCGAGTCGAAGCCGTGCTCGACGGTCGCATCGAGGATCTGGGTGAGCGCTGCCGGTGTCGGCGCGCCCGCGCCGACACCGATGCGGATCTTCACCGGGGCTCCCTTCAGGGGCGGCGCGCGAACGCGCACGATCCGGGTGAGCCGGCTGCGGCCGGCGACTGGGTCACACGCTAGCTGGCACCGACTTTGTCGGGTTGCGCCCGCTGCGAGCGGGGTTGTGCGACATGAGCGTTGCCGGGGCAACCGCCATGTCGCACGGTCGAGTGCCTCCGGGCAAGATCGCACTGACCGGGGTGTCCGGCAAGTGCTGCGAGGAAGTACGGTGGCGTGCCCGGCGGGATGGGCCCAGACAGCAAAGGCGGCGCGCATGTTGGCCTTCCACCACGTGAACCTTGCGGTCCCGCCCGGCCGGATGCAGGAAGAGATGGACTTCCTGGTGCAGGTGCTCGGCTTGCGCCGGGTCGTCCCGGACGATTCCTTGGCCGGGTTGGACGTGCGTTGGTTCGAGTTCCCGACTGGTGGCCAGGTACATCTGAGCGAGGATCCCGACTTCGTGCCGTCCAGCCGAGCCCATGTCGCGGTCCGGGTCGGGCCGGATCTGGACGCAGTCGAGGGCCGGGTCCAGCGAGCAGGGCTGAAGACCAAACGTTCCGCATTCTCCGGGGGTGCTGTCGTCTTCTGCACCGATCCCGCGGGTAACCGCTGGGAGCTGCGCGACGTCCCGGACTGAGCTACCCGCAGTCGCGGCGTCGCGTACCGCGCAAGTACCCTCGGACCCGTGGTGACGAGCGGCCTGCCCCCGACGGAAGCGCAACCCGCACCGCTGGACCCGCTGACCCGCTGGGCGCGGGAGGCCGGCGGCAAACCCGCGGTGATCCTCGGCGACACGACGCTGCGCTACGACGAGTTGGAGGCTGCCGCGACCCGGGTGGCCCGGGGCCTGCACGCGCTCGGTGCCCGGCCAGGCACGCGGGTGCTGTGGTGCGGGACCAACGCGGTCGAGTTGCTCCAGGTGGTGCACGCCTGCCGGCTGGGTGGCTTCGTCTCCGTGCCGGTCTCCTTCCGCGCCACCGCGCACGAGATGGCGCACATGATCCGGGTGGCCGAGGGCGTGGTCCTGGTCGCCGACAGCGACCGGGTCGGCACCGCCGTCGAAGCGTGCCGGCAATTGCCGGCTCCGCCGCGAGTCGTCGGCTACGGCGCGCCGGCGCCAGGGCACCGGGAGGTGACCTCCTGGCGGGAGATGCTCGATGCCGGGGCCGACTCGCCGGTCGCGGTCGCCGGCACCGGGGCGGCATCGGTGATCATGTTCACGTCCGGGACCACCGGACTGCCGAAAGGCGCGTTGCGCAGTTCCCTCGACACCCGTGCGGCAACGGCCCTGACCGACGAGCTGGGGCTGGGCGGTAGCGATGAGGTTCACCTGTGCGCCGGGCCCTTCTACCACGCCGGGCCGATCCGGTGGACGACGCTGGTGCAGGCCAGCGGCGGAACCGTCGTCGTGATGCCGCGCTTCGACCCGGACGAGTGGTTGCGGCTGCTCACCCGGTACCGAGTGACCTCGTCGTTCGTCGCCCCGACGATGCTCAAGCGCATCCTGACGGCTCCCGGCATGGCGGATCTCGACCGCAGCGCGCTCGCGCTGCGGTGTCTGATCATCAGCGGCAGCCCGGCGCCGCAGAGTGTCAAGGAGGCCACGGCTCAGGCCTTCGGTGACGTCCTGTACGAGTGCTACGGCTCGACCGAGACCGGTACGAACACGCTGCTGCGGCCGGAGGACCAGCTACGCAAGCCCGGCTCGTGCGGCCGGCCGGTCGCCACCATGCGAGTGCGCATCCTGGATGCCCACGACCAGCCGGTGGGGCCGGGCGTCGCGGGCGAGGTGTACATCCATTCGCCGATGACGATCGACCGTTACGTCGGCACCGACGAGCAGTTGCGCAGCGTGGACGGATACGTCAGCGCCGGCGACCTCGGCTATCTGGACGAAGACGGCTACCTGTTCCTGGTAGACCGCCGCAACGACACCATCGTCAGCGGCGGTGTGAACGTGTACCCGGCAGAGGTGGAGGCGGCCCTGCACGCGCACCCGGACGTGGCGGACGTCGCGGTGTTCGGAATCCCGTCGCAGGAGTGGGGCGAGTCGGTGCACGCGGTCGTCGAGCCGGGTCCCGGAGCCGAGCTACGAGGTGAGAGCCTCGCGGCCTTCGCGCGACGGACGCTCGCGTCGTACAAGGTGCCACGCAGCTGGGAGTTCCGGGATCAGCTGCCCCGCAACGATTCCGGCAAGTTGCTCAAGCAACAACTGCGCGCTCCTTTCTGGAAGGCCGGCACGGTGGCGGACGTCGTCCAGTCCTGACCACCACGCCCTGTCCATCGATATCCGTATACTCATCCTGGACTTGATCGTGGTGAGCAGGTAGGACGGAGGAAGTGCGGTGGGTGATCTCCTGGTGCGGGGTGGCATCGTGGTGGATGGGACCGGCGCGCCCGCGTTCCCGGCCGACCTGCGGGTGCGTGACGGCCGGATCGTCGAGATCGCCTCGGGACTGCGCGCCGACGGGGAGACCGAGCTGGACGCCGGTGGCGCGTACGTGTCGCCCGGTTTCATCGACACGCACACCCACTTCGACCCGTCCCTGTTCTGGGATGACAGCTGTGACCCGATGCCGCAACACGGAGTGACGAGCGTCTTGTACGGCAACTGCGGCCTGTCGCTCGCCCCGATCCGTCCCGGTGCCGGCGCCGACGTGAGCAAGCTGTTCTGCTACATCGAGGACATGCCGGAAGCGGCGTTTGCTACCGCGATCCCGTGGACGTGGTCCAGCTACGGCGAGTACGCCGATGCGATGCGAGCCCGGACCTTCTCAGTCAATGCGGCAGGGATGGTCGGGCATTCGATCCTGCGGCTGTTCGTGATCGGCGACGAGGCGTGGGAACGCCCCTCGACTCCCGAGGAGCGGGCGCGCATCGCCGAGCTGCTGCGCGCCAGCCTGCGCGGCGGCGCGGTCGGGATGTCGTCCTCCCTCGGCTTCGACGAAGACCGCAGCAAGCGGCCGGTTCCCAGCCGGGTCGCGGACGACGAGGAATTCCGCGCGCTGCTGGAGGTGCTGGCGGCCGAGCGGGGCTTCCTGCAGTTCATCCCGAGTCCGATCCCGAAATACATGACCCGCGACGTCGAGCGGATCGCGAACCTGTCGCGCGGACTGGATCTGGTGCAGACCTGGATCAACATCTTCGTGAACGACCAGCGGCTGGACATCGCGCCCTCGCTGATGGAGTTCGCCGCGGGACTGCAACGGTCCGGCGTGCGGACGTACCCGCAGGTGTCGCCGCGGACGCTGGACATTCAGGTGAACTGGCAGGGCGGCATGTCCTTCTACACGCTGGGGAAGAGCTGGCACCCGATGGTGCAGGCCGACCCGGCGGGCAAGCGCCGGATGCTGCAAGATCCAGCCTGGCGCGCCGCAGCACGCGAGGAGTGGGAGTCCGTCCCGTTCACCATGATCCGGCACCAGTTGCCGGAGAACATCCGGTTGGTGTCGGTGACCAGACCGGAGAACGAGGCGTGGGTGGGCAAGTCGCTGGCAGACTTGGTTGCGGCGCGCGGCGGCCATCCGTCCGACGTGCTCGCCGACTGGCTGCTGGAGAACGATCTGAAGCCCGGGATCGTGGGAACCGGTGTGGCCAACGCGGATCCGGATGCGGTGGCGGCCACGCTGCAACATCCGGCCACGATCATCTCCAACAGTGACGCGGGTGCGCACGTGCAGATGATGTGCGCGGCCGGCGACACCACGCTGCTGCTCACCCGGCACGTCCGTGATCGGGGCGATCTCAGCCTGGAGCAGGCGGTATGGGAGATCACCGGACGGCAGAGTGAGCTGTTCGGTTTCACCGACCGGGGCATCCTGCGTCCCGGTGCGATCGCCGACCTGACGGTCTTCGACCTGGACGAGTTGCACTGGGACCAGGACACCTTCGTGCACGATCTGCCCGGCGACGCCCCACGATTGCGCCGTCCAGCAGGCGGTTTCCGGTACACGGTCGTCGACGGAGTGCCGACGCAGGTCGCAGGCGAGGTCACCGGCGACCGCCCAGGCCGGCTGCTCGACGGGCGCGACTAGCGGCCGCGGCGCAGGCGGCGCACCGCTAGCGTGCGAACAGTGCCTCGGCGTTGCCGCGCATGATGGCGCGTTGGGTGGCCGGGTCCAGCGGGTGGAGTAACTTCGCGAAGTCGGTGGGTTCGGCGATCCCCTCGGCGTGCGGGAAGTCCGAGCCCATCACCAGCGAGTCCGTGTGTCCCAGGTTCGCCGCGATCCAGGGGATGTCGTCCTCCGGATACGGCGCGACCCGAATGTGCCGGCGGAAGATGGCGCTGGGCCGCTCGGTCAGCTGACCGCCGATCCATGGGCCGTTACGGCCCATGCCACGGCTCTTGTCCATGTGCGTGACGAAGTGCGGCACCCATGACGCGCCGTGCTCCGCGACCAGCACCATCAGGTCCGGGTAGCGCCCGAACAGGTTGTCGAAGATGAGTGCGGAGAGGGTGTCCATGATGGGGCGCTCGCCGTAGACGTTGTTCCACTGCCAGGCCGACATGTGCCAGGAGGCCGGGTCCGGGTTCAGTCCCCATGCGGGTGAGATCGCGTCGAAGTACCAGAACGGCATGATGTGGAACGCCACGGTGGCCTTCGCCTCGGCCAGCCGGCTCCAGATCGGGTCGAAGTACGGGTCGCCGGGGGAGCGCCCGTACGCGGGTCCGGTCGGGATCAGCACGACCTTCGCACCGCGGGCGAGCACGGCGTCGGTGAGCTCGACGGCCTTGTCCCGGTCGCGCAGCGAGAGCACCGCGGTGGCATACAGCCGGTCGTCGTGGTCGAACCCCCAGGTCTCGTCGTACCACCGGTTGAACGAGTGCAGGTTCGCGTACAACGCGTCGGTGTCCTGCACGTAGTGCTCCGCGGCGAGTGCCTGCCCCGCCGGGAAGAGGACCGCCTTGTCCACCCCCTGCTCGGCCATCAGCCGCAGCCGCGGTTCGCGCTCGAGGTATTCCGGCCGGATCGGCTCCGGCTGATAGGTCTCCTCCGGGTTGCCGGAGGCCATCTGCTTGAGCATCTCCTTGAGCGTGCCCGGCCGATAGGCCAGGTCGAACCCGAGGCCCTGTTCGCTGTTGAACGTTGCGATCCGGTGCCCGGCCAGGATCACCTCCTGGCCGGCGCCGTTGCGCACCGGCATCACGGCCCGGTCCCGGTACTCCTCCGCCAGATACCGGGTGAATGCGTCCCGCGGCTCGTAGCAGTGCGTGTCGCAGTCGAAGATCCCGTAGTCCAGTGTGGTCATGACCTCTCCCGTGCCACCCCAGCAAGCCGTATTTAAGTATAAGAAATCTGCTGCGCCGGTCAATGGCGGGGCGCCGGCGTACCGTGCGAGAAGGCGGTACAGCCGGCTGCACTATGTTTGCGGGCATCCGTCGCCCGGTGTGTCCGGGTGCCAGGTGCGGTGATACGGGCGGGAGTGCGTGGATGAATCTGCCTTTCACGATGCGTCCGACTGGTTGGTTCCAGGTTGGCTGGAGTGCGGAGATCCCGGTCGGCGGTGTGAAGCCGTTGAGGTATTTCGGCCGGCACCTGGTGGCGTTTCGTACTGAGGCGGGCAGCGTGACGGTCCTGGATGCGCATTGTCTGCATCTGGGTGCGCACCTGGGTTACGGCGGGAAGGTGTGCGGGGAGTCGATCGCGTGCCCGTATCACGGCTGGGAGTGGGACGGGCAGGGCCGCAATGTGCGGATCCCCTACATGTCCCGGCCGCGGCCTTCGGCGCAGCGGTTGCGGTCTTGGCCGGTGCGCGAGCAACACGAGATCGTGTTCGTCTGGCACGACCCAGCCGGTGGGCCGCCGCGTTGGGAGCCGCCGGACGTGTTCGCGAGCTTCCCCCGGGAGGGGGCGGAGACGCCGGAGGCGTACTACCCGGCCTACCCGCAGGCGGTGCAGACGTATCAGGGTGAGGCGGTGCACCCGCAGCAGACGTTGGAGAACGCGGTCGACTCGGTGCATTTCCGTTACGTGCATGACTCGCCGGCTGATCCGGTGCTGTTGGAGTGGGAACCGGGTGAGCACAGTTGGCGCTCGCACATCGGGTTCCGCTCGGTGCGGACCGGTGAGATCGCGATGACGACCACTGCGGTGCTGTCCGGGGTGGGTATCGCGATGAACATCTTCGAGGGCAGCATGAACTACCGGCTGTCGTTTTGCACCACCCCGGTCGACGACGAGACCTCG
>Ga0164242_10002833_pt1 | contig 19971 bp, 16 predicted proteins | sample OricomgcompostMG_FD_108783 | JGI IMG/M metagenome (GOLD analysis project Ga0164242, IMG submission 108783) | Miracle-Growth compost microbial communities from Emeryville, California, USA - Original compost - Miracle growth compost (MG) ... | reverse complement strand
CTGGCCAAGGGCGCGATCCTCACCGCGGCGGTCGGCAACACCGGCCCGACGCGCAACGCCGTCGAGGATCCCGCGGTGTGCCTGGGCGTCGTCGCGGTCGGCGCGTCGACGTCCAGTGGCTCGGTGGCCGACTTCTCCACCCGTCAGCCGTACGTCACGCTCGTCGCCCCGGGTGCCGACGTGCCGTCGCTCGGCCGGGTGGCCGGCGACGCGTACTCCGGCGACGGCACCAGCCAGGCCACCGCGATCACCTCGGCCGCGCTCGCGCTGGTCTGGTCGAAGTACCCGTCGCTCAGCGGCACGCAGGTGGTCGCGCGCGTGCTGGCCACGCTCGACCATCGCAGCGCGACGCCGAGCTCGGCATCGGGGTACGGCGTGCTCGACGCCGGCCGGGCGGTCCGGGCGGACGTCGCCGCCTCCGCTCCCGACCCGGTGGCCACCGCGGTGGCGCCGTTCCTGCGTCGGTACCGGGCGGTCAGCGTGCAGGCGTCGTCGCCGGCGCGGGTCGCCACCCGTCCCGGCACGCTCGGAACCTACGACGTGGGCAGGGTGCCGCAGCCGACCAGCGGGCGGGTGCTGCTCGGCTTCGGGGCCGGCGGGCTCGGCGTCGTGGTCCTGCTGGCCACCGCGGGGACCCTCGTGGTCCGGCGCCGGCGCGGCCCTGCCGCCGTTGCGTCCGCCCCGACACGGACAGAGCGGACGGACGGGGCGGAGCACGCGCACGCCCCGGACGGGGAGCAACCGCACATCTGAACCTCTAGGATGTCGCGGAGCCGACCCGGAAGCTCGGCATACAGCCGGCGTCGCACGCCGACCCGAGCGGCAGCACTGCCCGCTCGGCCCGACCACGCGGAGGACCCGTGCAACCCCAAGACCCGAGCGCACAGCAGCCCTGGAACGGTGGCGACCCGTCGCAGCCGCAGGGCCAGCAGCCGCAGTACCCCGCGCAGGGTCAGTACCCGCCCCAGGGCCCGCCCGCCGTGTACCCGCCCCAGGGCTGGGAGCAGTTCCAGGGCGGCCAGTACGGCGCTGACCAGTACGGCCAGCCCGGCACCGGCCCGTACGGCGCTGACCAGTTCGGCCAGCAGGCCTACGCCGTGCCGGTCCAGCAGGGCTGGGGCCAGCCGGGCGGCTACCCGCAGGGCCCGTACCAGCCGGGCTCGCCGACCGGCGCCAAGTCGCGCAAGGGCCTGTGGTTCGCGATCGTCGGCATCGTGGTGGTGGCCGGCCTCGTCGTCGGCGGCATCGTCCTGTTCGGCGGTGGCGGCGACGACTCCGCCTCGCCCGGCAGCCGGGTGACGACCTACCTCGAGGCGCTCGCCAAGGGTGACTCAGCGGGGGCGCTCGCCACCGGCACGGCACCGCCCAGCAGGATCCTGCTCACCGACTCGATCCTCAAGCAGCAGCAACAGGTGGCGAAGATCTCCGGCGTCACGATCGTCAACACCGAAACCGAGGACAACCAAGCGCGCGTCGAGGCCACCTACAACTTCGGCGACCAGCACGCCGACGAGTACTACACGCTCACCAAGAGGGACGGGAAGTGGCTGCTCGACGCCACGACGGTGTCGCTCACCATCTCGAGCCTGGACGACGTACCGCAGCCGGAGATCTACGGCGTCGACGTCAGCAAGGAGAGCAAGCTCTACGTCTTCCCGGGCCCGCTGAAGTTCGGCAGTGCGGACTCCGACTTCGCGGTGACGCAGAGTTCGTACAGCAGTGACGACGACAAGTTCAGCCTCTCGCCGAGCGACTCGAACTACCTGAGCCTGCAGGCCAGCCTCAGCGCGGCCGGTAAGCAGAAGGCGCAGCTGGCGGTGCAGACGGCGATGAAGAAGTGCTCCGACACGAAGGACACCTCGCCCGACGACTGCCCCAACTACGCGTCCTCGCTCGACCTCGCCGACGACGGCTACCTGGTCGACGGCACGGCCACCTGGACCGCACCCACCGACTACAGCCAGCTCGAGTACAGCGTCGGGTACGACACCCCCACCGACATCCGGGTCAGCGGCAAGCTGGTGTTCCAGATCAAGGCGAAGGCCGAGCAGTACAAGGGCAGCAAGATCGTCACGGTGCCCGTCTCGGGTTCGGTCACCGCGAACATCTACGGCACCGTCGACATCAGCCAGAACCCGGCGGTGTACACCGACTGACAGTGATGGCCCGGTCATGGTGAAGCAGCGTTGGCTTCACCATGACCGGATAGGTCAGGCGTCGCGGCGTCGGGCGGAGCGGTTGACGGCGCTCAGCACCGCGCGCAGCGAGGCCTGGGTGGTCGACTCGCTGATGCCGACGCCCCACAGCACCTCATCGCCGATCTCGATCTCCAGGTAGGCGGCCGCCTCGGCGTCGCGGCCGGCGGTGAGCGCGTGCTCGTTGTAGTCGAGCACCCGCACCGACAGCCCGCCGTAGCCGAGGTCGACGCCGGACAGCGCGTCGCAGAACGCCGACACCGGGCCGTTGCCGACGCCGTTGAGGGTGTGCTCGACGTCCCGTACCCGGACGGTGGCGGTGATGCGCTCCGTCCCGGATTCGCTGGCCGAGGTGATGTCGACCAGCTCGACCGGGCCGGCGCCGAAGTACTCGTCGGCGAAGATCTGCCACATCAGCGCGGCGTCGACCTCGCCGCCCTCGCCGTCGGTGTGCCGCTGGATGACGTGGCTGAACTCGATCTGCAGGCGCCGCGGGAGGTCGAGCTTGTGGTCGGTCTTCATGATGTAGGCGACGCCGCCCTTGCCGGACTGCGAGTTCACCCGGATCACCGCCTCGTACGAGCGGCCGACCTCCTTCGGGTCCAGCGGCAGGTACGGCATGTTCCAGGCCAGCTCCGACACCGCGACGCCGGTCTCGTGGGCTTGACGATCCAAGTCCTCGAAGCCCTTCTTGATCGCGTCCTGGTGCGAGCCGGAGAAGGACGTGTAGACGAGGTCGCCGGCGTAGGGGTGCCGTTCGTGGACGCCGATGCGGTTGCAGTACTCGGCGGTGCGGCGGATCTCGTCGATGTCGCTGAAGTCGATCATCGGGTCGATGCCCTGGGTGTAGAGGTTCAGCCCGAGCGTCACCAGGTCGACGTTGCCGCTGCGCTCGCCGTTGCCGAACAGGCAGCCCTCGATGCGCTGGGCGCCGGCCAGCACTGCCAGCTCGGCGTCGGCCACCGCGGTGCCGCGGTCGTTGTGGGTGTGCACGGACAGGCAGACGAACTCGCGACGGGACAGGTTGCGACTCATCCACTCGATCTGGTCGGCGTAGACGTTCGGCGTCGAGCGCTCGACGGTGCACGGCAGGTTGAGGACGATCTCGCGGTCGGCCGACGGCTGCCAGACGTCCATGACGCCCTCGCAGATCTCCAGGGAGAAGTCGAGCTCGGTGTCCATGAAGATCTCGGGGGAGTACTCCAGGCCGAACTCAGTGCCCGCCAGGTGGATGTCGGCGTACTTCATGATCGCCTGGATGCCGTCGACGGCGACCGCGCGGCACTCGGCGCGGCCGTCGGCCTCGAAGCCGAAGACGACCTTGCGGAACGTCGGTGCCGCCGCGTTGTACATGTGCACGGTGGCCTGCGTGGCGCCCACCAGTGACTGGACGGTGCGCTCGATCAGCTCCTCACGGGCCTGGGTGAGGACGGAGATGCGGACGTCGCCAGGGATGCGGTCGCCCTCGATGAGCGAGCGGACGAAGTCGAAGTCGGTCTGGCTGGCCGCCGGGAAGCCGACCTCGATCTCCTTGTAGCCCATGCGGACCAGGAGGTCGAACATCGCGTTCTTGCGGGCGGCGTTCATCGGGTCGATGAGCGCCTGGTTGCCGTCGCGCAGGTCGGTGGCGAGCCAGCGCGGAGCCTGTCCGACGGTCTTGGTGGGCCAGGTGCGGTCCGGGAGGTCGACGGCGGGGAACGGCCGGTAGCGGTGGCAGGGCATGCCGGACGGCTGCTGCGGGAAGGAGGTGGTCATGATGTCTGCTGCTCCGAAATCGATCGACTGACGAGGATTCGGTCGGCGCAGAACAACGGCCCGCGACGAGGGGCCGACCGGTGTTGTTACCGGACCTCGTCGCGGCCGCGAAGAAGCAGCGCGCGCGTCATGACGTGCCTAGCGTAGCCCACGCACCGGCGTCGGTTGCGTCGGCATCCGCGATAACGCGACCGCAGCGGCCAACTCACATAGACTGCCGCGGTCGCCCGCGGGGAGGTTCGTGAGAGTGTCTGACAGCGCCACTGCGGCGTGCCGCGCGTGCGGCAGCAGCGGGTCGTTCGCCCCCGTCCGTACCCGGGAGATGATGTTCGGCTCGCGCGACGCCTTCGACTACGTCGAGTGCGCGGCCTGCGGCACCGTGCAGATCACCGAGATCCCCGCGCCGGACGTCCTCGCCGCCCACTACCCCGCCGACTACTACTCCTTCCAGGAGGGCCCAGCCACGCACTGGCGCGCGCGGGCCCGCCGGTGGCTGGAGACCCAGCGCGACCGCGCCGTCGCCGGCCGGTCCAATCCGGTCGGTGCCGCGCTCGCCCGCAAGCGCCCGAGCTTCCTGCTGGAGACCGTGCTCGCGTCCGGCATCCGCCCCGAGCAGCGCATCGTCGACGTCGGCTGCGGCTCCGGCCAACTGCTCGACCGGCTGGCCCGGCTGGGCTACCGGTCGCTGCTCGGCGCCGACCCGTTCATCCCGGCCGACACCCGCACGCCCGCGGGCGTCGAGATCCGCAAGAGCGTCGTCGCCGACCTCGCCGGCCCGTTCGACGTCGTCATGTTCAACCACTCCCTCGAACATGTCCCCGACCCGGTCGCCGATCTGCGGCACGCCGCGGCGCTGCTCGCCCCCGGTGGCCTGTGTGTCGTCCGGCTGCCCACCAGCGGTTCCAAGGCGTGGCGTACGTACCGGGAGAACTGGGTGCAGCTCGACGCGCCGCGGCACCTCGTCGTGCCGTCGCGCACGGGCATGAGCGAGATGGCCCGGCGGGCGGGCCTCGACCTCGTCCGCACGGTCGACGACTCCAGCAGCTTCCAGTTCGTCGTCAGCGAGCTCTACCAGCGCGACATCGCCTACTACGTGCCCGGCACTACCAGCCCGACGCCGGTGATCGCCACGCTGTTCTCCGAACGGCGGATGGCCGAGCTCGAGGCCGAGGCCCGCGAGCTCAATGCGCGCGGCGACGGCGACCAGGCCATGTTCCTTCTCCGGCCGGCCTCCTGATGCCCCGCGCGCTGATCACCGGGATCACCGGTCAGGACGGGCTGTACCTTGCCGAGCTGCTGCTCGCCAAGGGGTACGACGTCTACGGCCTGATCCGCGGGCAGAACAACCCGAAGGCCGAACTCGTCGCCCGCACCGTCCCCGACGTCACCGTGCTCACCGGCGACCTCACCGACCTGTCCAGCCTGCTGCGCGCGCTACGCGTGGCCGACCCGGACGAGGTCTACAACCTCGGCGCGGTCAGTTTCGTCGCCTACTCCTGGGAGCAGGCCGCGCTCACCACCGAGGTCACCGCCACCGGCGTGCTCAACATCCTCGAGGCGCTGCGCCTGCACTCCGGCGACGACCCGAGCCGCGTGCGCTTCTACCAGGCGTCCAGTTCGGAGATGTTCGGCAAGGTGCAGCAGGTGCCGCAGTCGGAGTCGACGCTGCTGTGGCCGCGCTCGCCGTACGGCGTCGCCAAGGTCTACGGCCACTACATGACCATCAACTACCGCGAGTCCTACGGCATGCACGCCTCCAGCGGCATCCTGTTCAACCACGAGTCGCCGCGGCGCGGGCCGGAGTTCGTCACCCGCAAGGTGTCGATGGGCGTGGCCGCCATCAAGCTCGGGCTGCAGGACAAGCTGACGATGGGCAACCTCGAAGCCCGCCGCGACTGGGGCTTCGCCGGCGACTACGTCGAGGCCATGTGGCGGATGCTGCAGCAGCCGACCGGCGGCGACTACGTCGTCGCCACCGGGCAGACCCACTCGATCCGCGACCTGCTGCAGACCGCTTTTGCCGCCGTCGGCATCGAGGACTGGGAGGCCCACGTCGAGCAGGACAAGCGGTTCTTCCGGCCGGCCGAGGTCGACATGCTGATCGGCGACGCCACCCGCGCCCGCGAGGTGCTGGGCTGGGCGCCGAGTGTCGACTTCGCCGGGCTCGTCGCGATGATGGTCGAGTCGGACCTGAAGGCCCTCTCGGCCGGGCGCTGACATGCCGTCGGCGCTCGTCACCGGCATCACCGGCCAGGACGGCTGGTACCTCGCCGAGCTCCTGCAGGCCGCGGGGGAGCAGGTGTTCGGTCTCGTCGTGCCCGGCGACCCGCACCCGCTGCCGCCGGGCGTCACCGCGGTCGAGGGCGACCTGCGCGACGGCGGGTCGATCACCCGGGCGCTGGAGCGCAGCGCGGCCGACGTCGTCTACAACCTGGCCGCGCTCTCCTCGGTCGCGGCGTCGTGGACCGACCCCGTGCCGGTCGCCGAGGTCACCGGCGTCGGGGTGGCCCGGTTGCTGGCGGCGGTTCGCGGCTCCGGCGTCCGCGTGGTGCACGCCAGCAGTGCGGAGATCTTCGGCGACGCGCCCGCCCCGCAGAGCGAGGCGACGCCGGTCGCGCCCACCAACCCCTACGGCGCGGCCAAGGCGTTCGCCCAGCACCTCGTGCAGGCGTTCCGCGCGCAGGGCGTCCGGGCCTCGACCGCCATCCTGTTCCCGCACGAGTCGCCGCGGCGGCCCGCCCAGTTCGTCTCCCGCAAGATCACCCGGACGGTGGCCGCCATCGCCGCCGGATCCGACGAGCAGCTGGTGCTGGGCAACCTCGACGCTCGGCGCGACTGGGGCTTCGCCGGCGACTACGCCCGCGCCCTGCAGCTGATCGCGGCCCACGAGGAACCCGACGACTTCGTGATCGCCACCGGGGAGAGCCACTCGATCCGCGACTTCGCCGCCGCGGCCTTCGAGCACGCGGGAGTGGTGGACTGGGAGCGGCGCGTGGAGCGCAGTGACGAGTTCGTCCGGCCCGCCGACGCCGGCGAGCTGCGCGGCGACGCCACCCGCGCCCGCGAGCTGCTGGGCTGGGCGCCGAGCGTCGACTTCGCCGGCCTCGTCGCGATGATGGTCGACGCGGACCGCGGCTGATCAGGACACGGCGACCGATCAGGACGCTGCGCCGATGGCCCGGTAGAACTCGGCCAGCGCCCGGCGGTTGTACTCCTCCGCGTCGAACGGGGCCGCCGCGACCTCGCCGCGCAGGAACGCGCGCATGCCCTCCGCGAGGTCCTCGACGGTGAGCGGCACCACCCGCCCGTGCCCCTCGGCCAGCGCGCCGCGCACGGCGCCGAACGCGGTGGTGACGATCGGCAGCCCGAGCACCTGCGCCTCGAGCAGCACGATGCCCTGCCCCTCGTAGTCGCTGGACATGACGAAGCAGTCGGCTGCCGCGAACAGCACATAAGGGTTGGCCTGCTGCCCGGCCAGGACGACCGACTGCTCGAGGCCGAGGTCGCGGATCAGCCCCTGCAACTCGGCACGCAGCCCGCCCCGGCCGAGGATGACCAGGCGGGTCTCCGGGAAGTCGGCTTTGACCAGATGGAACGCACGGATCAGCCGCTCATGGTTCTTCTCGGCGGAGAGCCGGCCGGCGGTGATGAACGTCCGGACCCCGCCGGGCCGCGCGGGCAGCACCTCGGCCGCGGTGGCCACCGCGGCGATCTCCGCGCGCACCGTCCGCGGGCCGTACCTGGCGACCAACCCCTGCAGCGCGGCCCGCAGACCACCGGAGACGGGGATGGTCGCCGCAGCGCCGGGCTCGGGGCCGTAGGCCAGGCGGTGGATCCGTTCGACGTTGATCGTGTTGTGCGCGAAGGTGAAAGTGGCCTGCGGGGCGTACCGGCGCAGGGACGCCTCGTTGATCGCGGTCAGCGGCTCAGCGACCGACACGATGCGGTCGGCGTAGCGGTAGAGCGCGAACACCGCCTTGAGGCTTGCCCGCAGCCACTCCGAGCGGCCCGGGCTGGTCGACTCGGCGAGCATGTCGTTGTGCTGCCACACCGACAGCGTGCCGCCGCGGCGGGCGGTGAACAGCTTGATCCAGAACGGCGCGTAGCCGCTGAAGTCGACGACGTGGTCGAAGCGGCTGTCACCGAAGCAGCGCACCCACTCGTCGCGCAGCGGGCCCCGCCCGCGCTCGACGCTGCGGCGGTGTTGCGCGGCCGTGCGCCACCGGACCGCGAGCAACGCCCGCGTGCGCGGCCGGAAGCCGTTGATGGCCCCGAAACGAGGGAGCACCCGCACGCTCGGGTGCAGCCGCTGCACCACCGCGACCCGCTCGGCGCGCTTCGGCAGCGGGAAGGTGACCGACACGTCGAAGCGCTCGTGGTCGATGCTGTCGAGCAGCGCGAGCGCCGAGGATGTGATGCCGTTGGGCAGCAACGCGCCCAGGTGCATGAGGACGGTCGTGCGCCCGTCGGTGTCGGCGCGACGCAGCGGCAGGCCCGTGGGGTTGCCGCGGAAGACGATGTCGATGACCCGCTCGGTCGCCTTGCCGTCCTCACCCGCCACGAGCTGTTCGCGGGCGGCGCGGTAGCGCTCGGCGTAGCCGGCCTGCGGGTCGTGGGCGCCGCCCGACCCGATGCCGCCGAGCCACCGGGCAAGCTCGTCGACGTCCGTGCAGACCGGGCCGGGCCACTCGGCCACCGGGATGGTGAACGCGCCGCGTGACTCGAGGTACTCGGCCATGTCGGGGGCGTAGAACAGCACCGGCCGGCCGGAGGCCAGGTAGTCGATGAACGTCGAGGAGTAGTCGGTGATCAGCGTGTCGGTGACGGCGAGGACGTCGTTGGTGGGCAGGTCGTTGGGGACGAGGAACGGCCGGATGTCCGGCCGGTCGAGCGCGTGCCGGTACACGCGCTGGTGCACCTTCAACAGGACTCGATGCCGGTCGGGGTCCAGTCGCTGGGTCAGCGCGCCCACCAGCTCGGCAAGCGCCGCGACGTCGTTGTCGGGCGTGTAGAACGAGCCCTTGAGCGTCGGCGCGTAGAGGACGATCTGCTGTTCGTCGCGCAGGTCGAGGCCCCGGGCGACGAGGCGGTCGCGTATCAGCCGGCGCTGCTCGGCGGAGCAGAACTGGCGGTCGATGCGCGGGGTGCCCTGCTCGATCACCGCGCCTTGGAAGACGTTGCGCATCCGGTAGGCCGAGAGGTACATCTCTGCGGTGATCGCGTTCGGAGCCAGCAGGTAGTCGGCGGCGAGGAAGTTGCGCACGACGTTGCGGGTGTCGAGCACTCCGTCGGGGATGTCGTAGCCCATCGCCTTGAGCGGGGTGCCGTGCCAGGTGTTGAGGTAGATCTGGCCGTCGCGCTTGCCGAACTGCTCGGGGAACGTCGCGTTGTTGACCACGTACTTCGCCCGCGACAGCGCCCGCTCGTACTCCGCGGACCCGCGACCGACGAACCGCACTCGGTCGTCGCCGGCGAACTCCGCGACGGTCTGTGGGAACTCCCCCGGGTCGGTCAACACCCACACGTGCCGCAGGTGCTGCATGTCCGGCGCGGCGAGCAGCCCGCGGAAGATCGCTTCCGGATTGCACAGCATGCCGTTGCCGCCGAAGGCCTCGTAGAGCACGAGGTTCTGGTCGACCGGTGCACGCCGTGCCTGCGCCCACCGTTCATACGTGGCAGCCGCGCGCAGCCGTTCGGCGGTCGCGCGCAGCCTAGCCAGCCCCACTCCCTGCATTCCCCGAACTCTCCCGGCTCGTTCTAGTGCAGGCCGGGCTTGATGCCGATGGCGCCGCTGCCGGCGCGGATCAGGTGCTGGGGCAGCGCGAGCGTGGCGAGGTACTCGTCGGTGGCCTCGCGGGACCCCTTGAACCAGCCGTAGTCGTCGACGATGAGCACGCCGCCGGGGGCGAGCCGCGGATAGAGCTGTTGGAGCTCGTGGCGAGTGGACTCGTACCAGTCGGTGTCCAGCCGGAGCATGGCGATCTGATCGGGGGCCTGGTCGGGCACCGTGTCCTCGACCATGCCGACCGCGAAGTGGAACCGCTCGAACGGGTAGGGCAGCCGCTTGACCCCCGCCTGAACCTCGGGAAGGGAGGCGATCGCCCACACCCCGTCGCCGGTCTTCTCAGCACTTGCCAGCATTTCGGCCGCAGTCTTCCCGCCGATCTTGACATCGCGTTCGGTCGGCTCGGTCATGCCTTCATAGGTGTCGAAAAGGTATAGCTCGCGGTCATCGACGCCGAGCCGGTGCAGCGTACGGGCCACCGCATGCATCGAGCCGCCACGCCACACGCCGCACTCGACGTAGGCGCCCGGGATGTGTGAACGCTCGAGGTACTCGACGGCCTTGATGAGTACCTGCAGCTTCTCGTTGCTCGTCCGGGTGTACGGCCGGACGAGCTTGATGGTCTCGCGGACCTCCGGCTCGAAGTCGGCCGGGAACTCCGGCGCCTTCGGCGTGGGCTTGTCAGGCTTGCCGAGCGCCTCGACCCTACCCGCGACCGCGCGCGTCTGGTCGGTCAGCTGGCGCAGCGCGGCGCGGACCTCGCGCTGGAAGGACAGATTGCCGGCACCGGAGTGGCCCTTGCGTGCGAGCCATGCGCGGCGTCGGAGGCTGGCGAGTTTGCTGTCAACCGGATCATTCATGGCCGGATCCTGGCATGCGAACAGAATGAGCGAGCTGAGGCAGGCCGGTGTGTGCGATATCCGCCGCCAAATATGCTCTCTGCGGCGAATACGTTCGTTGATTCGCGATCTGGATGCGGATAGCGTTTGACCTGGCCCGGCGGCACGCTACGGCCATGTCTGGCGGAGGTGCTCCATGTCCCGAGCGGTCCGAAATGTCATCAATGGTGAGCTGGTCGAGGCCGCGGACGGCCGGCGCTCGGAGCTGATCGACCCGTCCACCGGCGAGGTGTTCGGCAGCGCCCCGGTGTCCGGGGCGGAGGACGTCGACCGCGCGTTCACCGCCGCGCAGCGCGCCTTCGAGACCTGGCGCGACACCACCGCGTCCGAGCGGCAGCGCGCGCTGCTCAAGTTCGCAGATGCGCTCGAGGCACGCGCCGAGGAGCTCATCGCCGCCGAGTGCGAGAACACCGGCAAGCCCACCGAGCTGATGCGCACCGAGGAGATCCCGCCGGCGGTCGACCAGATCCGGTTCTTCGCCGGCGCGGCCCGCACCCTGGAGGGCCGCAGCGCCGGGGAGTACCTGCGCGGCTTCACGTCCTACGTGCGGCGCGAGCCCATCGGCGTCGTCGGGCAGGTGACGCCGTGGAACTACCCGCTGATGATGGCAGTCTGGAAGTTCGCGCCCGCGCTCGCGGCCGGCAACTGCGTGGTGCTCAAGCCGTCGGACACCACTCCGGTCACGACGGCGATGATGGCCGAGATCGCGGCCGAGTTCTTCCCGCCGGGCGTGTTCAACGTCGTCTGCGGCGACCGCGACACCGGCCGGGCGATCGTCGGACACCCCGTGCCCGGACTCGTCTCGATCACCGGCTCGGTGCGGGCCGGCTACGAGGTCGCCGGCGAGGCCGCGAAGGACCTCAAACGCACGCACCTCGAACTCGGCGGCAAGGCGCCGGTGATCGTCTTCGACGACGCCGACATCGCCAACGCGGCCGAGAACATCGCTATCGGCGGCTACTTCAACGCCGGCCAGGACTGCACGGCCGCCACCCGCGTGCTGGTCGCGCCCGGCGTGGCCGACGACTTCGCCGACGCGCTGGCCGAGCAGGCCCGGGCCACGAAGGTCGGGCCGCCGGGGACGGAGGACGTGCTGTACGGCCCGCTGAACAACGCCGCCCAGCTCGACCGCGTCGGCGGCATGCTCGGCCGGCTGCCCGACCACGCGCGGGTGCTGGCCGGCGGCTCGCGCATCGGCGAGCGCGGCTACTTCTGGGAACCCACCGTCGTCGCCGGTCTGGAGCAGGGCGACGAGCTCTCCCAGAACGAGGTGTTTGGCCCCGTCATCACCGTTCAGCGTTTCACCGACGAGGACGAGGCCGTGCGCTGGGCCAACGGCGTCGAGTACGGCCTGTCGTCGTCGGTGTGGACGCGCGACCACGGCCGGGCGATGCGGATGACCCGCCGCCTGGACTTCGGCTGCGTGTGGGTCAACTGCCACATCCCGCTGGTGGCCGAGATGCCGCACGGCGGGTTCAAGCACTCCGGCTACGGCAAGGACCTGTCCGTCTACGGCCTGGAGGACTACACCCGGATCAAGCACGTGATGCATGCGATCGAGTGAGGCGGAGAGCGCGTGCGCTCGCCGGCCGAGCGAGTGAGCATCGCCGGCTACGTAGTAGCCGAATCACAACATCGAGGCCTGATCGTGGTGGGACCCGTGCACGCCGCGGGGGCGTCCGACGCTCTAGCCTCGATCCTGTGACGCATCGGATCGTGGCGGAGTTGGTCGGAACGGTGCACTCGGTGCTCGTCGCCCCCGGAGACGCGGTGGTGGCGGGCGACACGATCGTCGTCCTGGAGTCGATGAAGATGGAGATCCCCGTGCTGACGGAGGTCGCCGGGGTCGTCGGCGAGGTGACGGTGGCGGCGGGCGACGGCGTGCATGACGGCGACGTCCTGGCCGAGGTCGAGCCGGGCTGAGCCTTCCCTCGGACCGGCGAAGAAGGGTGTGGCATGGCTGTCGATCAACACCGGGTGCTGCGGACCGAGATCCCCGGGCCGGCGTCGCGGGCGCTGCACGAGCGCAAGGTCGCGGCCGTGTCGGCGGGCGTCGGCACCACGCTGCCCGTCTACGTCGCGCAGGCTGGCGGCGGGATCGTCGTCGACGTCGACGGCAACCAGCTGATCGACTTCGGGTCGGGCATCGCGGTGGTGTCGGTGGGCAACGCCGCCCCGCGGGTCGTCTCGGCGGTGCAGGCGCAGGTCGCCGACTTCACCCACACCTGCTTCATGATCACGCCGTACGAGGAGTACGTCGCGGTGGCCGAGGCGCTCAACGAGCTGACGCCCGGTGACCACGAGAAGCGGTCGGCGCTGTTCAACTCCGGCGCCGAGGCGGTGGAGAACGCGGTCAAGATCGCGCGGTCGTACACCGGCCGGCAGGCCGTGGTGGCCTTCGATCACGCCTACCACGGGCGGACCAACCTGACGATGGCGCTGACGGCGAAGAACATGCCGTACAAGCACCGGTTCGGCCCGTTCGCCGGCGAGGTCTACCGCGTGCCGATGGCCTACCCCTACCGCTGGCCCACCGGCCCGGACCGCTGCGCGGACGAGGCGTTCGACGCGTTCGTGTCGCTGGTGCACACGCAGGTCGGGGAGTCGAACACGGCGGCTGTCGTGCTGGAGCCGATCCAGGGCGAGGGCGGGTTCGTGGTGCCGGCGCCCGGGTTCGTGGCGCGGGTGGCGTCGTGGTGCCGGTCGCACGGGATCGTGTTCGTGGCCGACGAGATCCAGACCGGCTTCTGCCGCACCGGCGACTGGTTCGCGTGCGAGCACGAGGAGGCCGTGCCGGACCTGACCACCACCGCCAAGGGGATCGCCGGTGGGCTGCCGCTGGCTGCGGTCACCGGCCGGGCGGAGATCATGGACGCCGTGCACGGCGGCGGCCTCGGCGGCACGTACGGCGGCAACCCGGTCGCCTGCGCGGCGGCGCTCGCGGCGATCGAGACGATGCGCGCCGACGACCTGTGCGGCGCCGCCCGCCGGATCGAGGCGGTCATGCTGCCGAGGCTGCAGGCGCTGGCCGCGCGGCACGCCGCGATCGGCGACGTCCGCGGCCGGGGCGCGATGCTGGCCGTCGAGCTCGTCACCCCGGGCACGACCGAGCCGGACGCCGCGCTGACCGCGGCCGTGACGGCGGCGTGTCATCGTGCGGGCCTGGTGACGCTGACGGCCGGCACGTACGGCAACGTGCTGCGCTTCCTGCCGCCGCTCGTCATCGGCGAGGAACTGCTCGTCGAGGGGCTGGACATCCTCGACGCCGCCTTCGCCGAACTCGCCTGAGCCGGGGGCCTCGGCTCAGGTCTCGTGCGTCGGTTCAGGCTTCGTGCAACGGGAAGACGGGACGGACAACGAATTACGCGCGACTCGACCGGGGTGGACGGGAAGTTCCGATAGCCCTCGCCGCGGGTGGCCGGAACTTTGCCGGGTCGGACCCGTCGTCGGCCGGACACCCCCGCCCCGGCGGCGGAAACTTGTCAATCCACCCCCGCGCGGCCGGTATCCTGAAGGCTCCGCCGCAAAGTCGCAAGGGGTAGAGCTGTGTCGCTGGTCGTGCAGAAGTACGGCGGGTCGTCCGTCGCCGACGCCGAGCGGATCAAGCGGGTCGCCGAGCGCATCGTCGCCACCAAGCGTGACGGCGCTGATGTGGCGGTCGTCGTCTCAGCAATGGGCGACACCACCGACGAGCTCATCGACCTCGCCGAGCAGATCGTCCCGGTGCCCGAGGGCCGCGAGTTCGACATGCTGCTCACTGCAGGCGAGCGCATCTCGATGGCGCTGCTCGCGATGGCCATCAACTCCCTGGGCTTCAAGGCCGAGTCGTTCACCGGCTCGCAGGCCGGCGTCATCACCACCTCCGTGCACGGCAAGGCGCGCATCGTCGAGGTCACCCCCGGGCGTATCGAGAACTCCATCGCCCAGGGCAACATCGCCATCGTCGCGGGGTTCCAGGGCTTCTCCCGCGAGACCATGAACATCACGACGCTGGGCCGCGGCGGCTCGGACACCACGGCCGTCGCCATCGCCGCGGCGCTCAAGGCCGACGTCTGCGAGATCTACACCGACGTCGACGGCGTCTACACCGCCGACCCGCGCATCGTCCCGAACGCCAAGCGGCTCGAGACCGTCACCTTCGAGGAGATGCTCGAGCTCGCGGCCTGCGGCGCCAAGATCCTGCATCTGCGCAGCGTCGAGTACGCCCGCACCTACGACCTGTCGCTGCACGTGCGCTCGTCGTACTCGACCAAGCCCGGCACCATCGTCACCGGATCAATGGAGGACCTCCCCGTGGAGCAGGCGATCATCAGCGGCGTCGCGCACGACCGCTCCGAGGTGAAGGTCACCGTCGTCGGCGTGCCCGACAAGCCGGGCCAGGCGGCCGCGATCTTCCGCGCGCTCGCCGACGCCGAGATCAACATCGACATGATCGTGCAGAACATCTCTACCGGCGGCACCGGCCGCACCGACGTGTCGTTCACGCTGCCGGCCACCGACGGGCAGACCGCGCTCGCCGCGCTGCGCCGCATCGAGGCCGAGGTCGGTTTCGACGACCTGCTCTACGACGACCACGTCGGCAAGCTGTCGTTGGTCGGCGCGGGCATGCGCTCGCACCCGGGGGTGTCGGCGAAGTTCTTCACCGCGCTCTCGGATGCCGGCATCAACATGGAGATGATCTCGACGTCGGAGATCCGGATCTCGGTCGTGTGCCGCGACACCGACCTGGACGAGGCGGTACGCGCCGTGCACGACGCGTTCGACCTGGGGACGACCGATCCGGACGACGGTGCCGTGGTCTACGGAGGGACGGGACGATGAGGGTCGGAGTTGTCGGGGCCACCGGCCAGGTCGGTGGCGTCATGCGCCGGCTGCTCGCCGAGCGGGCGTTCCCGATCGAGGAGATCCGGTTCTTCGCCTCGGCGCGCTCGGCCGGCAGCACGCTGCTCTGGGAGGGCGTCGAGGTCCGCGTCGAGGACGCCGCCACCGCCGACCCGTCCGGGCTCGACATCGCGCTGTTCTCCGCCGGTGGCGCGACCTCCCAGGCGCAGGCCGAGCGCTTCGCCGCGGCGGGCGTCACCGTCATCGACAACTCCAGCGCCTGGCGCATGGACCCCGACGTCCCGCTGGTGGTGGCCGAGGTCAACGGGGCGGAGGCGCACAACGCCCCGAAGGGCATCATCGCCAACCCGAACTGCACCACCATGGCCGCGATGCCGGTGCTCAAGCCGCTGCACGACGAGGCCGGGCTGACCCGGTTGATCGTCTCCACCTATCAGGCCGTGTCCGGCGCGGGGCTGGCCGGCGTCGACGAGCTCGACGGGCAGGTGCAGAAGGTCGCCGCCGAGGCCGCCGCGCTCACCCACGACGGCCGCGCGGTCAGCTTCCCCGAGCCCGCGAAGTTCGCCCGGCCGATCGCGTTCAACGTGCTGCCGCTGGCCGGCTCGATCGTCGACGACGGCGAGTTCGAGACCGACGAGGAGAAGAAGCTGCGCAACGAGTCGCGCAAGATCCTCGACATCCCGGGGCTGCTCGTCTCCGGCACCTGCGTGCGGGTGCCGGTCTACACCGGGCACTCGCTGTCGATCAACGCCGAGTTCGCCCGGCCGCTGTCGGTGGCGCGCGCCCTCGACCTGCTCGCCGCGGCCCCGGGCGTCGAGATCTCCGACGTGCCGACGCCGCTCGAGGCCGCCGGCCAGGACCCGTCCTACGTCGGCCGCATCCGGCAGGACCCGGGCGTGCCGGACGGCCGCGGCCTGGCGCTGTTCGTCAGCAACGACAACCTGCGCAAGGGCGCCGCCCTCAACGCCGTCCAGATCGCCGAACTGCTCGCCGGGGCTCACCTGACGTGATCTGGTATCAGGACGTGTTCACGCACTAGAATCTGTACAACTTTCGGGATATCAGCGGTAGGGTGGCTGCATGTCGTTGTCTCCGCTGACCCCGGTTCTGCCCAGTGGTGATGCGCGTACCGCGTTGCCGGAGGCGTTGCGGCGTTTCCGGGCCGAGGGCCTGGCCGCTGAGCCGATCGTGTTCGGCGCTCACCGCAAGCCCGAGGCGGTCGTGATCCCGTTCGAGCTGTACGCGCAGCTGTTGCCGGTGATCGAGGATCTGAAGATTGCCCAGCTCGTGCGTGAGCGCGCGGCCGCCGGCGAGCCCGTGCCGCTCGCCGACGTGGCGGCGGCGGCGGGGCTCGATCCGGCCGACTACCGCTAGTGCCGCCGAGCAGGCGGCGGCAGCAGCCGAAGCTCGCGCTGCGGGCGCTGCCGGGGTTTCAGGCCGACATCGACGCCCTGCCCGACCTGGCGACTCGCAAGATGACCCTCGACATGCTCGTGCTGGTGCGCGACGGGAAGACCCGTGGTCAGCCACTCGACGACCGGGTCACGGGAGACCTCAGCGACTGCTACAAGCTCTACGTCGACCCTGATGGGTCAGGCAAGCCGCGGTTCCGGCTGGTCTACCGCTACACCCCCACCGAGGTCGCCGCCGTCGCGGTGGAAGCGGTCGCGGTTGGCCGACGAGCGGACCTCGACGCATACCGCCGCGCGATCGCCAACCTCGGCCGATCCGCGCCATGAAGCCGAAGGTGGGGATAGCTCCACCGAGGCATCATGTGGTGATATCCCCACAGCCGAGGTGAGAGATGCCGACCGTCAACGCGCGTGATCCTGACCGGGGAGGCGGCTAACGCTTGCGGGCGTAGACGACCAGCGTCGAGCGCAGCGCCTTCGGCAGGTGCGGTTCGACGGCTGAGATCGCGCGCGACGTGCGCGGCCAGCGCAGGAAGTACTGCCCGAGGTCCGCGCGGTGCACGACCACGTGATCGAACCGGCCGGCGAACAGCGCGGCCAGCGAACGCTCGGAGTTCATCCGGTACGCCGTCGGGAACACGTCGCGGGCCTGCCGCCGCGGCTGCAGCACCGACAGCACCCTCGTGTGCTCGGAGTTCGGCACGGCGCGCGCAGCCATCGACAGCGGCGAGAACCGGCTGACCGTCCGCGCGACGAACGCGCCCCCGGGCCGCAGCGTGCGCGCCAGCTCGGCCACGAACGCCTGCGGGTCCTGCACGTGCTCGAGCACCCAGTCGCTGACCGCGAGGTCCACCGAGGCGTCCGCCAGCGGCCATGCGTCGTTCTCGATGCGGCGGAACTCGTCGATCATCGGGTTCTGCGCGCCGACCGGGTCGACGTCGAGACCGATCACCCGCCGGCCCGGGCCGCGGAGGTCCTGGATCGGCGCGAAGCCGTCGGCGCGCTCACCGTAGGCCTCGCTGCCACGCCCGCAGCCGACCTCGGCGATCACCGACGCGCGCGCGGCGAGGGCCTGCCCCAGCCCGAGGAACGGCAGGATGCTGTCGCCGGTGGCGGCCTGCGCCGGGTTGAACACCTCGCCCCAGCCCAGCGGCTCCGGCGCGCCCGCGGCGGGTGCATCCGTCATGAGACGGGAGCGTTCCAGTCGAACGGCTCCATCTCCCGCAGCACCCGGCGGCGGCGGTTGCGGGGCAGGTGGTCGATGTAGAGGACGCCGCGCAGGTGATCGGTCTCGTGCTGCAGGCAGCGGGCGAGGTAGCCCGTGCCGCTGACCTCGACCGGGGAGCCGGTGCGGTCGACCCCGCGGACGGTGGCCGCGCTCGCCCGCGCTAGCTCGTGGTACGGCCCCGGCACGGACAGGCAGCCCTCGTCGGAGGTGATCGGCTCGCCGGAGGTCTCGATGGTGGGGTTGACCACCTCGCCGCGGTGCCGCTCGCCGCTGTCGTCCGGGCAGTCGTAGACGAACACCGCGAGGTCGACGCCGACCTGCGGAGCGGCCAGCCCGACGCCCTCGGCGACGGCCAGCGAGGCGAACATGTCGTCGATCAACCGGGCGAGATCGTCGTCGAACTGCGTGACCTGGCGCGTCGGCGTGGCGAGGACGGGGTCGCCGACGACGATGATCTTGGGCGGCGTGTCACCCACGGTGCTCCTTTTGCGAAAACGGGTGTCGGGGTGCGCTGAGCGGACTCCGGGATCCGGTCAGATTCCGGGCTCCGGCGCGCCGCGCCAGTGTACGGGCCGTGACCGCGCCGGGCTCGTTCGATGAACACCGCGGTCGATGTTCGCAACGTGTGAAGTCTGTCGCAACCTCCGTCGAGGTCCGTCGTTGGTATGGCTATGCGGCTGAACGTCCACGACTACAGCGGGCATCCGTTCCAGGTCGAGCTCTCCCGCGAGCTTGCTGCGCGTGGCCACCACGTCCTGCACGGATTCAGCACGCAGTACGTCACCGGGCACGGCCGCCTCGCCGTCACCCCGGACGACCCGGACACCCTCCGCATCGAGGGACTCACCTGCGCCGTGCCGATGGTCAAGTACTCGCCGATCGGCCGCACCCGCTTCGAGCTCGGCTACGCCAAGGCGTGGCAGCAGGCGCTGACCCGGGAGAAGTTCGACCTCGTCATCGCCTGCAACATCCCGATGTTCGCCCTCGCCCGCATGCGTGCGTGGTTCGCCCGGAACAACCAGCCGTGGGTGCTGTGGCACCAGGATCTCTACAGCCTGGGGGTCGGTGCCGAGGCCGCCCGCCGGCTGCCCGGGGTGCTGGAGGGCCCGGCGCGGCGGGGCATCGAACGCGTCGAGCAGCGGCAGGTCGCCGACGCCGCCGCGGTCGTTGCCATCACCGAGGCCATGGTCGAGCAGTACCGCGACTGGGGCATCGCCCGCGACCGCGTCCACGTCCAGACCAACTGGGCGCCGCTGCGCGACATCACGCCGCGGCCGCGCGACAACGCCTGGGCCCGCGAGGTCGGGCTCCCGACCGACGCCGTCCGCCTGCTCTACGCGGGCACGCTGGGTCGCAAGCACAACCCGGTGCTGCTGCTCGACCTGCTCGACGCCGCCCACGCCCGCGGTGTCGCCGCGCACCTCGTCGTCGCGTCCGAGGGTGACGGCGCCGACGAGCTGCGGGTGCGGGCGGCCGGCCGCCACGACGTGCAGATCGTCGGGTTCCAGCCCGCCGACCGGTTCGCCGACGTCCTGGGCAGCGCCGACGCCGTCGTCGCGGTCCTCGAACCGGACGCCGCGCGCTTCTCGGTGCCGAGCAAGGTGCACAGCTACCTGTCCGCCGGCCGGCCGATCATCGCCCTCGTCCCTGACGGCAACCCCGCCGCCGCCGACGTCCTCGCGGCCGGCGGCTTCGTCGGGTCGCCCACCATCGCGGGTGCCGCCGCGGCCGCCACGTGGCTGGGTGACGTGACGGCCGTCGACGGCTGGCTCGCCGAACTCGGCCGGTCGGCCCGCGCCTTCGCCGAGGCCCGGTTCGACATCGCGGGCATCGGGGACACGTTCGAGCAGATCTT